>Ga0316189_10005411_pt1 | contig 12238 bp, 10 predicted proteins | sample LowCovwburrow_MG_FD_204930 | JGI IMG/M metagenome (GOLD analysis project Ga0316189, IMG submission 204930) | Coastal sediment microbial communities from Maine, United States - Lowes Cove worm burrow | ecosystem: Environmental > Aquatic > Marine > Coastal > Sediment | place: USA: Maine... | reverse complement strand
ACTGATGGCTGTGAGACACCCAGCTTTTTAGATAGTTCTGTCGCACTGAAACCTAACTTCCTTACCGCCCAATAACACAATAAACTGCGTGCTTTGACTGTAATCGGGTGCTTTCCGGGCGCCCACGCATGCTCGGGATCTATTCCCAGCTCAGACGATACTCGAATCGTAACTTTGTCTAGGTCGTAGCCTTGGGCTTTCAGCTGGTGGCGCTCTTCTAACCGCTCTTTCGCCTCATCTAATACAAATTGAGCAAATTCACCGTCGCCCAAAATTCGTTCATCACTCTTCATATGATCCTTCGCTCGGCGCATCGCCTTGACCACAGACCAACCACCGGCACTGCGAATGAGACCGCCTCCGACCAATTCCGGCCTACGGCCCTGCGAAATGCCCTTTTCTACATAGTCCCTGTAGGCTTCACGAGCCGCTGGTATTTTTTCGCCAAAAAGCCTCAATACGTAACCTGTGTCCTGAAATTCTCTTTTTACTTTAACCATCAGCGCACTATGTCCGCTATAAGGGTAGTTATCAAATTCAGTTGAGCTTTTTACGATTTTGGCCCGCACCCCTGTCAACGTTCGCCGAAAACGGCTGCCGTTATCGCGCTTGAGTTGACCGGGTGCGGCGCTGTCGTCGGGAACGGCCTCGCGGTTCTGGTCGGTGTGGTGTACACCCGTGTCGAGTTCCCCCTGACGAACGATCTCAACCAGACACCGGCCACCATCGACACAGGACCCGCTGTCGTCCTTCCCCAGCGAAATTTCAAGCGAAATTTCACCTGAAACTCACTGGAAAGAAAATAACCCCACCGTTTGGGAGACAGCAAGCGTGTCCGATCATAACTGAATGAGGTGCAGCCACAAAACGCGTCCCTTTTCACCAAAATCCTAAAACAATTTCATTCTTGACACTTCCCGAGGGGAGATCTATATGATTTTTAAAAGGATTTCGGTTTCCTGCGCGGGAATAGTTTAACAGGAGTATCAGGGTGGATTCGATGAAATACAATGCCGATCATGCCGCACGCAAGATCACGGAGATTCCGTCACGACCGGCTAAACGCCAGAATGAAACTGTAGATCTCGAAATTGATCCCAATTCAAATACAATTTTGCCGTTGCTCCGAAAGACCAGCGCATTTACAAAGAGCCGTGAGCTTCAGAGGCGAGGTCTCTATCCGTATTTTCGAACGATCACGTCGACCCGCGATACGGAGGTGGTCATCAACGGCACCGAGGTCCTGATGTTCGGTTCCAATAGCTACCTCGGCCTCACGAATCATCCGGATATCAAGCAAAGTATAAAGGCCGCCGTACAGAAATACGGATCCGGCTGCGCCGGTTCACGTTTCCTCAACGGCACGCTGGACATTCATCTGGAACTCGAGAATGCGTTGGCCGAACTGGTCGACAAAGAAGCTGCCATCGTTTTTTCGACCGGTTATCAGGCCAACCTCGGCGCAATCGGCACGATCGTCGGACGCGGCGAATACGTGCTGGCAGACAAAGAAGATCATGCCAGCATCGTCGACGGCTGCCGCCTGACCCGCGGGACCTTTCAGCGTTGGGGCCATAACGATTTGGGCCAACTCGCCGAACGGCTGCGGAATATCGACCACGACACCGGCAAACTGATCGTGATCGATGGGGTCTTCAGTATGTCGGGCGATATCGCTCAGCTACCGGGGATCGTCGACCTGGCAGAACAGCACCAGGCCGCCGTAATGGTGGATGATGCGCACGGTATCGGCGTCATGGGAACCGGGGGGGCCGGTTCGGCCAACCACTTCGGATTGACCGACCGCGTCCACATCATAATGGGCACCTTCAGCAAATCCCTGGCTTCGGTGGGCGGCTTCATTGCCGCCGACGCGGTGACCATCGAATATCTGAAACACACTTCCCGTAGTTTGATTTTCAGCGCCAGCATCAGCCCTGCCAACACCGCAGCCGTGTTGGCAGCTCTGAAAATCATGCGCCGCGAGCCCGAGCGAATCGAGCGCCTCTGGCAAAACACACATTATATGCAGGAAGGCCTGCAGCGGCTGGGATTCGAAACAGGCACCGGTCAAACGCCGATTATTCCAGTCTATTGTCACGATTCAGAGCCGACTCTGCTGATGGCGCTCAGGCTTCAGGCGGAGGGGATCTTCGTCAATCCGGTCCTCCCGCCCGGCGTCCTTCCCAACCAGTCGCTCATCCGCATCAGCTTGATGGCGACCCATACCAAAAAGCAGATCGATTACGCCCTCGAAAAGATGGCCAAGGTCGGTGCGGAAATCGGCATCATTTGACGAAATTCTTGCATGCGCCGAGGGAATGGGGGCCGATGTCGTTTACGGTCAGACAAGTCGTCACGAAAAGTGATTTGAAAACGTTTATCCGTTGTCCGTTGGATCTGAATCGCAACGTGCCCCAATTTGTGCCACACCTGTTGCGAGAGCGTAAAAAATTCTTCAGTCCTTCCAACCCGATCTTCGAATTTACCGATGTGGCCTATTTTCTCGTCCGCGACGCCCGCGGGGCAGTGGCCGGACGGGTGACGGCCCACATCAACCACCGTGCCAACGCGGCGACACCGGAGAAAAGAGGCTATTTCGGTTTCTTCGAATGCACTCCCGATATAGAAGCAGCGTCGGCATTGATGCAAGCGGGCGAAGAATGGCTGCGCAACCGCGGCATGGCCGTCGTTCAGGGACCCTTTAATTTCTCCACCAACGAAGAGTGCGGGTTTTTAGCCCAGGGCTTCGACCGGCCGCCGGTGTTCATGATGCCGTACACGCCGCCGTATTACCTCGACCTCATGGTCCAACTCGGCTACGCACCGGCCAAGGACCTTCTAACTTACGAACACGCTCACCGCGGCCGCATACCCGAATACCTCGTGCAGTACTGCCGCCGGGTGCAACAGAGAAATCAGGTAACCGTTCGTTCATTAGACATGCGCCGGTTCGAGGAAGAGGTCACAGCGGCATTTAAGATCTACAATGCCGCCTGGGAAGAAAACTGGGGCTTTGTGCCGATGACGGAAGCCGAATTCGACTACGCCGCGCATGAGTTTAAACCGATCATCGAACCGTCGCTGGTGCTCGTGGCCGAGAAAGAGGGTCGAATGGTCGGCGTGTCTCTCAGCCTGCCGGATTACAATGTCGTTCTGCGAAAAATGAAGGGGCGGCTCTTTCCGTTCGGTTTTCTGCATTTTCTCTTTGGGCGGCGATCTATTCGGCATATCCGCGTCATCCTGCTGGGGGTGCTGCGCGAGTATCGTCGCAGCGGTATCGACCTGCTGCTGATCGAAAACACTTTTCGGAATGCGATGGCTAAAGGCTACCTGAGCGGTGACCTGTCCTGGATTCTGGAGGATAACCGGTTGATGCGAAGGGCTTTGGAACGGATGGGCGCCACGGTCAGTAAGGTCCATCGCATTTATGAAAAGAAGCTATGAAGGTATTTCTCACCGGTGCTAATGGTTTCGTGGGCAGTCACATTCTGGATTCTCTGCAGAAGGCCGGCATTAAGAGTACCGTACTGCTCCGCCGCACCGGCGATACCCGTTTTATCACCCGCCACCTGAACCAGGTCGACATCTGTTACGGATCTCTCGGCGACCTCGAGGCCCTCGACACCGCTCTGCGCGGTGCCGATGCGGTGGTCCACTGTGCCGGTAAGACCAAGGTGCTAAGGAATTCGGAATACGACGAGGTCAACGGCATCGGCACCAGACATATCGTTGCGGCCGCCAACACCCACGCCGGTTCGATTCGGCGCTTCATTCACATTTCCAGCCTGGCGGTCAGCGGGCCGGGAACCATCACGCAGCCGGCCCGCGAGACCGCTCCACCACAGCCGGTTTCCGCCTATGGCCGCAGCAAATTGGCCGGCGAAACTTATGTGAGAAAGAACTGCCGGGCGGCATGGACGATACTGCGGCCGGCCGCGGTCTATGGACCACGGGACCGGGATTTCCTGAATGTGTTCAAGGCCGTCAAATCGCATCTGATGCCCCTTTTCGACGGCGGTCATCAGCCCCTCAGCCTGGCATTCGCACCGGATGTGGCCGCGGCGGTGCTCGCCTGCCTCGGCCTCAAAAAAGCCCATGGTAAAATTTACCATGTCGCAACCGCCCCACCCTGTTCCGACGAAGACCTGCTGCGGGAAATCGCGGTACAGATGGACGTTCGACCATGGCGGGTGATCCTTCCGAGTGCGGTCCTCTACCCGCTCGGTGGGCTGCAGGAGATACTGGCGCGGCTAAGCGGGCACCCCGGCATTCTGAGCCGTGATAAGGTCAAAGAAATCCGGGCTCCCGGCTGGGTCTGCACGACCGAAAGGATCGCCAAGGACCTCGGATTCAGTGCGCCAACGCCGTTGGGCCAAGGCATTGCCCAAACGCTCGCGTGGTACCGCCGGCAGGGGTGGCTGTGACCGTGAGGCCCTCGTCATCGGCAACCCCCGGCCGCTTCTCGGCAGCATCGCTGCTCTATGTTACCCGTCATTATCAATTCATCGACTACGCCACGCAAGGCTATTTAGCGGCTGTCGGGACCCTGATTCTTTTTTTCGGAAACGACAATGTGCCCTTTGGGAGCGTTCTATTGACGGCGCATGTCGTCGGGATATTGGCCCTTCACGCCCTGATCACCGCTCACAGAGCCTTTCCGAATCGGCGGTTGCTCGGCTTTTTGCGTCATTTTTACCCGATATTGATGTACGCCGTATTTTATCGCGAGTGTGAAACCCTCAATCTCATGATCGTCGACCGGTATCTCGACCGAAGCTTCATCGGTCTCGAGGAGCGTCTGTTCGGTCTGCAGCCGAGTGTCCGTTTCATGGAGGCGTTTCCTTCTCTGGTTGTGAGCGAGTTTTTTTATGCCGCCTATTTCTCCTACTACATCATGATCGTCGGCGTCGGTATGGCCCTTTACCTACAGGACCGGCAGCAATTTTTTCACTTCATTGCCATTGTTTCCTTCGTTTTTTATGTCTGCTTCACGATCTATATTTTTCTGCCGGTCATCGGCCCCCCGGTTTTTTATGTTCCCATACCGGGCTTTTCCGGTCAGGAAGACCTGCCTTTCTATCCCCTGCAGTTTCCACCGGCAGTTCGTTCCGGAATTTTTTATCACATCATGCAGCTGATCTATCGCTATTTCGAAGGCCACGGCGCGGCTTTTCCAAGCAGCCACGTAGCCGTGGCCATCTGCACCCTTTATTTCACGTGGCGCTATCTTCCACGTCGACGCTACTTGCATTCAGCGGTGGTTGTCGCCCTTTGTTTTGCGACCGTCTACTGCCGCTACCATTATGCCGTTGATGTCCCGGCCGGGGTGTTGACGGCCGCAGCTCTGATCCCGCTGGGCGAAACCCTCTACCGCCGGATACCCGGCCCACCACCCGGCACATCGTGAATCATTACTCATCGAAAAACCGTGGATGGACATCGATATACTTGACGGTACACACTACCGTATTTAACTTGGTTCCGTTCATCACCGCAATTTCGGCGTCAATCACGCCAGAGGCGTGACAGTAATTGCGAATCGTGGCACTTAGAAACGAATGGTGAAATCAAAACGATCATAGGCCACTCGGTGGCCATCATTTTCTTAGAGGATATCAAATGATTAAAACGCATTTCTTAAGTAACTTGGTCGCCTGCCTGCTGATGCTATTCCTGGTTCCGGCATGGGCCACCACGGATGTCGTGATCGGCGATTTCACGAACGGTGCCGATCAGAACGGCGTGCCTGTGGGCTGGAAGCTCAAAGAAAAATCAGGCCGAGCCGACCTTGCTGTCGTGAAAGAAGATGATGTCAGCGCCCTGCGGTTGACCAGTGACGACAGTTCTTTTTCCATCCAGAAAAGCGTCGATGTCGATGTCAGTCGCTATCCGGTAATGAGCTGGCGATGGAAGGTGACCCGTCTGCCTAAAGGTGGTGACTTCAGGAAATCGAAAACCGACGACCAGGCAGCACAACTTTTCCTGGCATTTTCAAGGACAAAAGCTATCGTCTATATCTGGGATACCACTGCACCGCAGGGATTGATCGAAAATGCGGCGTCACCTCCCTTCATGACCATCAAGGCGGTGGTCATGCGGTCCGGTGGTTCTCAAACCGGACGGTGGCTCACCGAGACCCGCAACGTCTATAATGATTACAAGAAGCTATTTGGTCACGAACCGCCGCCAATCGGTGGTATACGGATCCAGATCAACTCGCAGCACACGTCATCCGCAGCGGAAAGTTATTTTGCCGATGTCGCCTTTCGATCACAATGACATCCGCTTCTCGTGGGAGGATTATTGGAACTATGGCCCGGGGATCTTTTCTCGCAGAAGAAGAATAGCGCCCAAACTTTCCAAGGGTATCAAATTGAGCAAGAAAAGGGTCTGGCAAGCGATCGATATTTTGTGCTGCAAAAAAAACTCGCCCGCTTTCTTTGAGAAGGTCCTGTATTTCCGTTGGATTCTTTAGCACATGAACCTTGCCCTTTGAATAGATGTCCGCAGAATACGGTTTTTGAAAGAGGTAGGTGAGTCCTTCACTATCATCAGAGCGCAAGTCATGATATTTGGCAATCAGATTCTTCTGACTGATTTTATCCGACACCAATCCCAGTGCCATAGGGATCAGGCCTAATGTAAACAGAACCGACATACTCAGCGCGAGCACTGAAAACTCTCTGTTCACAGGACTGAGTAGGTCAACCGCGACTGGAGTATTTTCCTTCTGGAATTGAAACAATCCACTCATAAAAACTGCAAATGCGGGCGCTGCGGTCAGAACGTATGTCCAAAGAATGTTCCCTGCCAACGAAAAAAACATCATCGGTGTCAAGGTCCACAGGAGAAGAAAAGCATTCCACTCTTTTTTCTCCCGCCAGAAGGCTTTGAGTTTTGACCGCGAGATTTTATTGCGTGCAGCATACAAAAAAGCAAAAGACCAGGGGAATGCTGCTAACAACCAAAAGAGCCAAATGGTGCCACGGGGCATGGCGTGAGCGCTGCCGTAGAGATCCCCTTTCCAGCCACGAACCATAAAACGTTTCCAGTGCTCGCCGACAAAAAACAGATAGCCCCAGATGGTCCGATCTGACTTATTGTTTATAGCTATCCTGAAAGCCGCCATGGACAGCGTGGTGAGAAGATCGCGGAAAATAAAAATCTTACCGACCATTTAAAGTAAAGCATTAAAACATAGTCCCTGTTATACCCACTCAATCACAAAAGTAACATTATATGTATTTGCGGTCGTCCCGCCGACACCCCCCAAACCACATTATTATACGTATTTGAGGAAATTTCTAACCGGTTTCCATCTCGGGTTAAAATCTGGCGCTGAAGGCAATGCCCAAAAATCCGGCAGGGTCGTAGTTTTCCTCGATGATTTTACGGCCGTTTTCATCTTCCAGGCGAAGTTTTCCTCCGACTTCTACTCCCCCCAGAACGCTGACGCGGACCATGGGGGTAAAGCTGTATTCGATACCGCCGAAGATGGGGAACGAACGGTCGTCACCAATGCCGTTGGAGACGCTCCCATCCCTATCAAGCCTGAAACGAAGGCTTTCGTACCGGCCACCTATGGAAAATGACCACGCACGGGATGGCCTCCAGTCTACTGCCAGCCCAGGTCCAAGTGTCGCGCCGATGCCCCGACCGGTATTCAGGCTCAGAGTGTCGGTTATTTTCCAGTTGATGATCAAAATCGGAATCACCCGGGTACTATCTTCCAACTGGGTCAGCACGCCGACACCCGGGCCGATGGTCAGATGGTCGCTGAACCGGTAGGAAAAACCCGCAAAACCGCCACCGGTTAGGGCATCATCGAAATCGGCCCCCTTTTCCCCCGTAAACCGTAGCGTGGGAGAGACGAATCCCGTCCACTGTTCACCGATTTTCCAGCGCAACGGAATACTGAAGCGGAGGGAATGGATATCCTCCCAGGGCTTCCGGGCCCCGAATCCTGCATTACCTGAAAAATCATAGCCGTCGTATCCGTAGCCAACGGCCAGGGAAATGCTCGTGCCTCCGCCGGTCACATAGGCGGGGCCGCCCTGAACAAAGAAGCGGTTAACGCTGAAACTTCCACCATTGTCGATGTCCGTATCCATCTGATATACGTATCCGCCACGCGTAAATACCGACCAGCCGGTCTTCGAGACCAGGGTGTCGTTCCTTTTTCGTGTTTCCCCGGTGGCAGCAGCTGTGGCAGCAGAAAGCAGAAGAAGCAATCCTATAATCATGCAACAGGTAGGGTTAAAATTAATTTTCCGTTTCACAATAATGCTCCTATATCTTTGATCATGTTTCAATCACTGCTATTTGATGCATTTGGAAGCGCCATCATGGCGAAGAAGAGCTTCCAGAATCTCATCCATAAGTTCTGGTTTTAAAGAAGGAAGTGTTTCGATGAACCATTTTTGGACCGCATCTGCATCATCTGGGTTCACTTTCCCGTATGTTGCCGCAATTTCAGCAAAAACATGTAATGGCGATGGCAATAAATTCCAATTGTTTGGGCAACATGTCCTCTGTCAACTCTATTCGGGTCACCGTCGATGACAGGTTGAACATGGCTGTGCCACCAGGGTACAAGGGCTATAGGTTTTAAGATAAAGGTTTTGGACTGCGTTATCGGTCGTCGGCGTATTGCAATACAGCCTCCTCCCTCTGGCCTTTCCAAAAACTTTATCTTTAAGCCTATAGCATCATCGGTGTGACCCTGATCTTGACTTCACCCCCCGACCTGGTGGGCGCTCGGTCTACGAAACGGGTTCCTATCCAGCGCTTCAGTGCCATCACAACTTGTCTGTTTAATTCGGTGTGTCTTGGAGATAATCACTGACGCATAATACAGGAGTTAATATCAGTAAACATATGCTGAGTATTTATTGAATGGAACCATCGAACCCGCGGAAATAAGTACTGAACGAGAATTTCTCAAACCGGGGATTCCCATCGGCAGATAATCATCCGTACAGTTCAAATACGGGAGTCGCGCTTACTTGTCAACGAAGTAACAAAGTGCCTATATTCTATTTTCCTCGGAAATATCGGTCAAGCTGTTAACGGTTCCGTCGTTTTCTCGCCCGCTTTTGCCGTGGCCGTGATTTTTATCCCTCCCCTTGGCTTTTGAATGACCGTCACCGTGCACCAGTGCGGCTTGCAGGCATCGAAAATGTCGCTGGCTATCCGGCCGGCCAACGCTTCACAAAAGGCCCCTTCGTTGCGGTAACTCCACAAATAGAGCTTCAGGCTCTTGCTTTCGATGCAGTATTTATCGGGGGCAAATTCGATCACGACCGTCTCCCAGTCCGGCTGTCCGGTCACCGGGCAGAGGCTGGAAACCTCGTCGCTTTCCAAAATGATCTTCTCCACCCCTTCCGGTTTGGGAAATACCTCCAGCTTGCGGGAAGGACCCGTGATTTTTTGCCCGAGAGCATCGAATTTAATGGGATTCATTTCCGGTAACCTCCAACCTGAAAGGGTTGTAGCCAATTCCTTGATCATATGTATCCAGACCTTCCCTTCTCTTCAGCCAGCGCACCAACAGGTACGTCAGCGGTGTCACCGCGATTTCATAGCCGACTTTCCAGACATATTGGGCCAGCATCATTTCAAACAGGACAACCGCCGGCAGCATGCCGGCAAAAGCGATCGTGATGAACAGCAGGGTGTCGAGCCCCTCTCCGATAAGAGTCGACCCAATCGTCCTGAACCAAAGCCAGCGCCCCCTGGTCAAAATTTTGATTTTCGACAGGACGATCGAATTGGAAAACTCACCCGCCCAATAAGCGACGAGTGAGGCCGCCACCAGCCTGGGCGTGAATCCCAGCACCGTTCGGAAGGCGCCCTGCTCGTTCCAGAATGCGGGAGGCGGCAGGGCGATCGTCACGACGAACACGGCCGCCATGAGAAGGTTGGCGATGAAGCCGATCCAGATTACCAGGCGGGCCCGCCGGAACCCGTATACTTCCGTCAGGATGTCGCCGAAGACATAGGTCAGGGGAAACAGGATAACGGCCGCGGGCAATACCATGCCACTGATTTGAACGAGTTTACCGGCAATGATATTGGAAATCAGCAGGCAGGTAACAAAAAGACAGGCAATAAATAAAAAAAGAGGGGATATTTTTTGCTCGTTATCGAAGAACATTGATTGGGGCTCCAGTTTTTTTGAGGCGGGTTGCTGACACCGCCGTTAGCACGTTTGAGGCGACACCCCCTTTACTCGGTTTGATGCGTTTTGGTCACATTAAAATCAGCCTTTCTAATTCAGAAGAGCGATGCCGCGTTCAGCGGTCGACGAACGCCATCATGCGCTCGCTGTAACGCGGACCGGCCGTGGCGCCCGGCGGCAGCGCCGCGTCGAGCCGTTCGATTTCGTCGGCACCGATCACCATAGTGGTGGCCGAAATATTTTCTTCGAGGTAGCGGCGCCGCTTCGTGCCCGGGATGGGGACGATATCGTCGCCTTTGTGCAGCAGCCACGCCAGCGCGACCTGTCCGGCCGTCGCACCCTTCTGTTCGGCCATTTCACGAACGATGGCGGTAGCGCGCATGTTTGCATCGAAGTTTGCGCCCTGCCAGCGCGGGTCTCCCCGCCGGAAATCGTCCTCCGGATACTCCTCGGCGCGCCGTCCCTTCAGGCCGCGGCCCAACAGTTCTTCATTGGTGTAAGGGCCATAGGCCTCGGCGGTGTCGAAGAACGTGACGCCGAGATCGATGGCGCGGTGGATCGTGGCAATCGATTCCCGGTCATCGGGAACACCATAAGACTGACTCATTCCCATACAGCCCAATCCGAGCGCCGAGACAGTCAAGCCCTGCTCTCCCAGTTTTCTTTTTTTTAGCATGTCCACCCTTTCTCGAGCCGTCGCGGTTCCTATGCGCGCTTTGATGTCCGATCGTCTATTGTCGGGTAACAAATATTGGTTTTAACTTAATACATTTGACCACGCCCAACAAGACTCCCCTCTCATAAGGATCGATCCGCCATAATGATGAATGTCGCTTTCCTTATGTCAAGGGAGGTCGGGAAGGATTTTACAATGTGACTAAATCGGAACATCAGTGAACACCTTCACGACGGTCTGATGACAAACAAAACCGTTAACACCTCAACAATAAGGAGGGGCATATCCTTCCTTTTTTGTTGCGCGGGAAACGATCGCTGCTTGATAACAAACAGCCGGCGGGTTTGGTGAAATACGGCGCGGTTTTAAACCGGATTGGAGCCGCTCAGAATCGGCTCTCGAAATGGTTCTTGCCTGCCGGGACTGTTTAGCGTTAGACAGTTTCCGTCCATAAATGGCCCTTTCCCGCAATTTCGGCGTCAATCACGTCAAGGCGTGGCAGGTCTGCAGAATCGCTTGTGCGGCTCGCATTGAACATTCCGGTCCTGTTTGTCCGTCGTTACGGCCAGGAGCGCGCCCAGCCCTGCTGCCAGGCACCTGCCGCGTTTCCCGCTCGAGAAAGTGGCTTTCACGGCCCGAGCCTTATCGGAAGTATTTTCGAGCCGCCGGTGTCGGCAAGGCGAAAGTATGTTAAACCAAGCTCCCGCATGGGGAGCGACAACATCACAAAAAAGATTAAGCCTTGTGGAGAACAATTTGTATATGCTTTGAAAACATCTCAAAGTCTTTGTCTGTAGTATATATTGAAAGCTTGTTTCGAACAGCCACGGCGCATATCAAGAAATCAGTGTTTGAACCTTGTATTCACTAAATGCCGCCGAGTTTTGGCATTACCGCCGCGGCGAAACTCAAAACAAAAAAAAAGCCGCACATGTCGGTGACCGTTGTCAATAGCGGACTTGAAACCAGGGCCGGATCCAGCTTCAACCTCTTGAGCACGAGGGGCAACACACCGCCGAGAAGGACGGAAACCAGCGTGTTGGCCGCCAATGCACCGCCGACCACAAATCCGAGCCACGGGTTACCCTTCCAGAGAAAGGCGACCCCGCCAAGCAGCAAGCCCAGCACCAGACCGTTGATGATGCCGACCCTTGCCTCCTTCAACAGCACCCAGAGCAGCTCGCCCGGTCGGACCAGACCGAGGGAGAGTTCACGCATCGATACCGCCACGGCCTGGTTGCCTGAACAGCCACTCATGTCGCTGACCATGGGCAGAAAAACCGCCAGGGTAATGGCTGCTGCCAAGGTGTCTTGATACAGGGCAATGACGCTGGCAGCGATGATATTGAGGACAATATTCATGCTCAGCCAGGACAGAC
>Ga0316189_10005410_pt1 | contig 12239 bp, 15 predicted proteins | sample LowCovwburrow_MG_FD_204930 | JGI IMG/M metagenome (GOLD analysis project Ga0316189, IMG submission 204930) | Coastal sediment microbial communities from Maine, United States - Lowes Cove worm burrow | ecosystem: Environmental > Aquatic > Marine > Coastal > Sediment | place: USA: Maine... | reverse complement strand
TGCGGACTGACGAACCGCTACTGCGCATGTAGGGCATGATTAGGTTTACTGGCGTTTTCGGGGGCTTTCCGCGAGCACTGTCTGAGTCCCAAAAATTGCGCAGCAATTTTGGTCGAGTTGCGCAGCAGCCGAAAATGCCAGCAAACTTGCGGCCGCCCTGCAGCGGGCTTCCAACCTGATGCGTCTGTCGTGCCGGTCAGACTCTTACTGCTTTAACCGGAGAACCGACCTAGCTAACTTTCAGCAACCCACGTTCCTCAAGCTCCATCATCAACAGCTGCTGAATCAAAAAGTCCTTGGTAGTCTCCGGATGCTCAAGGTGAATCCGCTCAAGAAACGGCCGGGCCGCCTCCTCGTCACCACGATGCAGCAGGGCTTTGAACGAGGCACTGATGAACTGCCCTGGCTCTTCGCTGAGTTCCTTGATCTTGCGCAGGCTGGCTGCCAGGGCCAGCTCCTGCTCAGTGAGATCTGTGCCGAAGGGATACGAGGGCAACAATCCGGCGTTGGACAGGGGAGCCAATGCCTGCTGCAGCCGCTCCGGGGTGTTGTTGCGGGCTTCAAAGGGTATGCGGTAGTCGCGCTCAAGCTTGCCGTGATTCTTCGCAAATGCGAGCAACTCAGACTGAAAGCGGGAGTCGGCAATATTGATCAGGCGCTTGATGATTTCGGAGTCACTCTGGCCACGCAGGTCTGCCACGCCATACTCGGTAACAATCACATCGCGCAAATGTTTGGGAATAGTGAGGTGGCCATAAAACGGCACGATATTGGATTTCAGTTGTTTGCCGGCACCCCGGGTGCTGCGGATGCACAGTATTGAGCGGGCACCGGGCAGGTCATGGGCCATGGCGACAAAATTGTACTGGCCACCTACCCCGCTTATCACGGTGCCATCCTCCAGCGCATCGGATGCAACCGCGCCAGTAAGTGTCACCATCATCCCGGTGTTGATAAACCGCGCCTGCTGCCGTTGGGCGCAGTAGAGCGGGTAATCCAGCAGCAGCTGGTTGGTGCGGCGCACACCGGTCATACAGATCTGCTCTTGCCCCGCGGCATCCAGTTCACGGAGTTTGCGGTAAAAATCTGCCGGACCCAGGAAGAAGCCGCCGTGGAGCACCCGGCCATGGCGCAGCTCGCAGCCCTGGGCCGCCGCCAGTACGGCGGATTTGGTTTGTGGGTCGTCCATGTTGTTTGCCAGCGCCTGGCCTGCCAGCAACAGCTTGTCTGCCTCCAATGTGGCGGTGGGCCCAACGATCCCCCAATATTGCAGGTCGACCAGTGTGCCTGCATCCAGGCGGGCCGGGATCACGTTGTTTGCGCGGGCATAGTCGTACAAACGCTCATCGACTGCGGGGCTGATCTCATCGCTGTTCAGGCCCAACTGCAGCGCCAGGTTGTCATAGACTTTGCGTTTGACAATGCCGGCTTCGATCAGGTGCATCATCCCGTTTACAAACATTTCTGTGGACACGTACAAGCCCTGGTCAAAAGGCTCTGAGTGACCCGCAACTGGTGCGTGTTGGTGGGTGAGCGCTTTGACAGCCTCCCGATACTCGGCATTGTGCCTCTGGCGCAGAATGCAGGAATAGGCGACCGCGTCACCCAGCGCGCCAATGCCGATTTGCAGCGTTCCGCCGTCGGCCACCAGGGTACTTGCGTGCAGGCCTGTGGCGTAATCCTGCATCGGCACCGCTGTATTGGGCACGGCAAACAGTGTTTTATCGTATTCGGGGTTTTGTACCAGCAGGTCGAAGCTATCTGTGCCCACATCTGCATCGTTTTCCATAAATGGCAGATCGGGATGCACCTGGCCGATGGATATGTAGGATCGGCTGGACGCCTCGCACATTTCTATCAGTTCAGGCCCCGTGTCCGGATTGCACGACAGGCTGACAGACAGCCCCTCCGGTGTTTCTCTTACGGCAACCAGCTGCAACAGCACATTGGCACCTGCGTTGAACAGGTCTCGTGCAATATGGGTATAGTTGCTGGAAATATAATTACGCTGCGCGACGGGAACGTTTTTCATAGAGCCGGCCTTGAAATACAGTTCGCTCACCTGGATATTGTCCGGCAGGGAATCGCTGCGCACGGGTTTGAGGAAAGCCAGCTCTTCGTAGTTACCAAAAAGTCGCTCCATTATGGGGCCAGACAGGCTGGCCTCCAGGCCGGTACCGGCGGGTGGTAACTCAAGGCACAAGGCGGTATAGATATGGAGAGAAATTTCGGGATCGGCCACGGCCCGGTCATAGAAGGCATTGACGAGTTGAACAGGTTTGCCAAGGCCCAGGGGCGCCACCAACACCAGGTTTTTTCCCACTCGCGAAATCGCCCGGTCTACACACTCTTCAACCGTTTTCGCTAAGTCCATTGTTATCCCTCCTGTGGAATGTCCCTACCTGACTGGCCCAAGCTGGCCAGCAAGCGAATATAGTACACAGCGAGGGGCATCGCATCTTGATATGTCGCAGCATTAACGCTTATTAAAGTAGTCCCGTGAGAGGCTGAATACCAGGGGGCTCAACAGCACCAGTGCTATCAGGTTGGGAATAGCCATAAAGGCGTTGAGGGTATCGGCAATCAGCCAGATCATATCCAGCTCCACCAGCGTGCCGACCGGTATGGCAATAACCCAGGCAATCCTGAAGGGCGTTATCACCCGCGTGCCCAGCAGGTAGACCGCGCAGCGCTCACCGTAGAAAGACCAGCCAATCATGGTAGTAAAGGCGAACAGGCACAGCCCGAGGGAGACAACATACTCGCCACCCGGGAAAGCCTGGGCGAAAGCCATGGCGGTCAGGCTCGCACCACTGACACCGGTAGGCCAGACGTCCATGATCACAATCACCAGGCCGGTCATACTGCAAACCACCAGCGTGTCGATAAAGGTGCCGAGCATGGCAATCATTCCCTGTTGCACTGGCTCATTGGTGCGCGCGGCGGCGTGTGCAATAGGCGCACTGCCCAACCCCGCCTCATTGGAAAACACGCCCCTGGCAACCCCGAAACGAAGGGCGGCCCACACCGATGCGCCGGCAAAACCACCCGCCGCGGCAGTGCCGTTCATAGCGCTATCAACAATGGTGACGACGGCAGAGGGCAATTGGTCAATATGGGTGAGAATAACCACGAAGCTCATCAGCATATAACTGAGCGCCATCATCGGCACCAGCAAACTGGCGACACTGGCGATACGCTTGATACCACCAAGCACCACCGCGCCAACCAACAGCATCAACAGCAGCCCGGTGGCAATGGGCGGTATCGAGTAGGAGTCATTGAGCACCTGCGCTACTGAATTCGATTGCACCGTGTTGGCCAGGCCAAAACCCGCGAGGCTCCCGAACAACGCGAACAGAAAGCCCAGCCAATGCCAGCGGCGATGCAAGCCGTTGCGGATGTAATACATGGGCCCACCGCTGAAATTCCCCAGCTTGTCCTGCTCGCGAAAACGGACCGCCAGTACCGCCTCGGCATACTTGGTAGCCATACCCAGCAGCGCGGTAATCCACATCCAGAACAGCGCGCCCGGCCCTCCCAGCGCGACGGCCGTTGCCACACCGGCAATATTGCCCGTACCGATGGTGGCAGACAGCGAGGTCATGAGGGCGCTGAAGGGTGAAATATCGCCCTCGCCCTTGCCTTGACGGCCTTGCAGCAAGAGGCGCAGGGCGACGGGTATTTTGCGCAGGGTCAGGAAGCGCAAGCCCAGGCTGAGGTACAAGCCGGTACCCAGCAGCAGTACCAGCATTGCGGGCCCCCAGGCCCAGGCATTTACCGTGGTTATCAGCTGTTCCACGAAATTCCCCTGTCGTTATTCACTATTATTTTTCCCTGCCCGGAGTTATCGCTTACCAGTTGAAGCCCCCTCGTTGGGGGAAGAGCCCAAAGATACCACCAGTGTGTATGAAAACGATATCTTGAACGCCCTGGAAGCGCCCGGCCGCGATTTCGGCCAGCATGCCACTGAAAGCCTTGCCGGTGTACACAGGGTCAAGTACCAGTCCTTCAAGAGACGCGAGTTCGGCAATTAACGCGAAGACTTCCTCGCTGGCGATGCCGTAGCCCTGCCCCACATACCCATCGAGTACGCGGATATCCAGTTCGGGCATGGATACGCCAGGATACCGCTGCTGCCAGTCCACCGCATCAGCGGCTACCTTGGCGAGAAAATACTGTTCATCGTCGCAGACGTTAATACCCCACACAGTTGCGGGCAGTGCGTGCAGGGCAACCCCGAGAGTGAGCCCCGCCTGCGTACCCCCGGAGCCTGAGGCGGTGACAAGGTGCGCCTGTTCGATTTCCCGGGCGGCAAAATCGCTCGCCAGCTCTTCGCAGGCAGCGATATAACCCCAGGCCCCGATACCATCGCTGCCGCCGGTGGGAACAAGCAGTGCCTTGCCGCCCTGCTCGCGGTAGTGCTGCCGCCATTGTTCAAACAAATCGTCAATTTCCGCGACGTACTGCCGCTTCGGGTAGCAGTTCACGGCTGCGCCGGCGAGGTGATCCAGTAGCAGGTTACCCTCTCGCTCGGGAGGTTCATCGCCGCGCAGCAGCAGGTGCACGTCAAGTCCCAACTGCGCACCCGCAAACGCAGTGGCGCGACAGTGGTTGCTCTGCAGTCCACCGCAGGTAATCAGGGTGTCGTAACCGTGGTCCTGGGCGTAGGCGGTGATGAATTCCAGCTTGCGCACCTTGTTGCCGCTGAGCGTGCAGCCGGTAAGGTCATCGCGTTTAACCCAAAGACGATGGCCGCAGCCCCACCGTTGGGAGGCGCGTTCAAGGTATTGAAGTGGGGTTGGCGTGCGGGCCAGGTCTGTTTTGCGTGGGTACTGGAGATCCATCCCGGCCCGCTGGCAGCGCTAGCCGATGGACTTTAAGGTGCCCTTGGGCAGAACCGCATGAACATGAACCCGCTGAAACTTCATATCCACGTTATTTGCCACATTGAGCACCATGTAATTGTCATCCAGGGAAGTTATCTTGCCCAGGATGCCGGAGGAGGTTACCACCTCGTCGCCCTTACTCATGGATGCCACCAACTGCTGGTGCTCCTTCTGGCGCTTCCGCTGTGGCCGAATGGCAATAAAATAGAAAAGGACGAACAAACCCACCAGAAAAAAGATCTGGAACAATTCTCCACCGGGAGGGGAAGCACCCTCCGCCTGGGCATGGGCGCTGGCGATAAAGAGACTCATCAATAATTTCCTGTGTTTGGGTAAACTCCCTGCGGGAGCATGGAAAACGCGGCTAATGTACAGGGTTTCAATTGGGGCCGCAATTCTAGGACAGCTCCAGCTCATATTCCATGATGTGCGGCGCGTGATCTGAGAAGCGTTCGTCTTTATAAATGTGCGCGGCCCGCACCTTGCCTGCCAGGGCGGGTGTAATCACCTGGTAATCCAGGCGCCAGCCCACGTTTTTGGCCCAGGCCTGGCCTCGATTGGACCACCAGGTGTATTGCTCCGGCTCTTCATTCACCAGGCGGAACGAATCCACATAGCCCACATCGTCATACAGGGTATCCAGCCAGGCGCGCTCTTCCGGCAGAAATCCTGAATTCTTGCGATTGGCGCGCCAGTTCTTGAGATCAATTTCCTTGTGACAGATATTCCAATCGGCACAGATAATGAATTCGCGGCGCTTGCGACGCAGGCTGCGCAAATGTGCCAGAAAATCGTCCATAAAGCGGAGCTTCTTTTGCAACACCTCTTCGCTACTGGAACCGGACGGCAGGTAAAGCGAGATCACACTGACCCCCTTATAGTCTGCCTGGATGTAGCGCCCTTCTGAATCCGCCGGGTCCCAGCCGAGGCTGGTCGTTATCTGTTGCGGCTTAACCCTGGAATATAATGCCGTGCCACTGTAGCCCGGCTTGATTGCGTCATTGTAATAGCAGTGATAACCCTCGGGCGTAAATACGGGGTCGGTCAGCTGGTGCACCTGGGCCTTGGTTTCCTGTATACACACCACATCGGCCTGCTCCTGCTGCAGCCAGTCGAAGAAGCCCTTGCGCGCAGCCGCGCGAATACCGTTAGTGTTACAGCTTATGATTTTTGCCATGGAGGTCGCGTTACTATTGAAATGAGCGGCGCAGTGTAACGGATTGCCGGAAGCCGGTTCAAATTCATCCGGTGTAAGGCGATGTGACAGCGCAAGGTCCGGGGAATTGTCAGCGCTATCGTATTTGCTATTATGACGCCATAATTATAAAAGCTATCGCGGAGCCACCCAGTGAACACACACAGCGAAGAAGACCGCCGGCGGGCCATCACCAGGCGCCTGTCCGCCACTTTACCGCGAATCCTGCGGGAGTTTTCCAGAGACCTGGACCGCAGGGTCACCCACAAACTGAGGGAACGTGGGCATACCGCCATCAGCCTGTCACACCAGATCGTATTTTCCAATCTCGGCCTGGGCAGCACCCGGGTGACAGAACTCGCCGACCGGGCGCAAATCACCCAGCAGGCCATGGGTAAAACCCTGCGGGAACTGGAGAAACTCGGTTACCTGCAACGGGCGGTGGATGCAACAGACCGGCGCGCCAGGGCCATCAGCATGACTGAAAAGGGACTGCAACTGGTGGAGGATGCGGTGGAAGTCGTGGCAGAAATCAGGCAGGAATACGCCGCCAAAATCGGCGCGCAGGAACTTGAAGAACTCGATCACCGCCTGCGCGAGGCGGCCACCAAGCTGGACCTGGACTATCTGCCGCGGCTGTGGGCCGAGGTCGCCGAGGCCTAGAGATTCATAAAATCCGGCGTATTGAATACCCAGCTTTTTTCTTCTTCACGGCGACTGATACGCCAGCCATCGGCGGTGCGCCGGTACTCATCCAGGTACCACAGGCCGAGGAAAAAGACCTGTTTTTCGCCGTTCGGCAATGCCATATCCATCGGGTTGAAACACATCACGCGGCCCCTGCCCATATCTCCGTCCACGGTGATCTGCAGATTGGCGGTGAGGTGCTGTGTATTCGGGAAAAGATCCTCGGTGAGTGACGCCTTCAGAAATGCGAGCGTATCCTCCAGATTTCCCACTGTCCCGCCCATGGCGCTGTAATCAATATGAGCGTCCGGGGTGAAAACACTGCGTAATTCGTCGATCTCTCGCCCGTCGACCAACTGGGCGTAGCGGTAAATCAGGTCCTGTATTTCGAACCGGTCAGACAGTTCCTGTTGTGACAACATGGCAGCGCCTCCGTCCGGCCTTATTCGTCCAGCTTGAATACGCGCATGGCATTTTCCCGCAGGAACTTGGGCCAGACCTCGTCTCGCAGGGGTACGTCGGGCATCTCACTGAATATCCGGTCCAGCGACAAGCCCATGGGGAAGTAGCCCGCATACATCACCTGGTCGGATCCACGCTTGTTGGCAAATTCCACGATGTCTTTAGGATAATGCTTGGGCGCAAAAGCGCTGGTCATGTAGTGGAGATTGGGGTATTTCAGCATCAGCTTCCATGCCACGTCGGTCCAGGGCTCGCAGCCGTGCCGGGTAACCACCTTCAGTTCAGGGAAAAACCACAGTACTTCATCCAGCAGTTCGACTTTTTGTGGCCCGAAAGGCACCCTGGGACCCGGGACACCCATGCAAGGGCAAAAGGGAATGTCCAGCTCCACCAGCTTGCCGTAGATCGGATACCACTTCTTGTCGTTTACCGGCACAGGCGGGCAAATCATGGCGGGGGCCGCGGTTACTGCCTTGATGTCGAATTCTTCATGCATTGCGACAATGGCGCGCACTTCGTCCATGCCATTGTTGGCATTGGCTTCATAGGAGCCGAAGAAACGGTCGGGGTGCCGCCGCAAGGCCTCGGCGTGCACATCACTGAACTTACCTACGCCAATCATCGCCTTTTCAATGCCGTGCTTATCCATCTGCTCCAGCGTATAGGCGATGTAATCCTCCTGCTTCCCCGTCTCCGGTATGTCCTTGAACATGTACTGGGCCGGCATCTTGAACATCTCATGACTTTCTTTATCCATGAGCATGGGTTTTATCCACTCATAAAAGTGACTGGTGTCGTCGCCGGGCACAGCGAGCATCAGATCGATTATCCCTAGATCTTTTGGCATTGGCATTGGGTGTCAATCTCCTGCTGATATTTTATCGAATTTGAATGAGATATATCATTTATCTATCTGATATATAACGTTTTTATACTTGATACAGTGGCTGGTCATCTATTTCGCTGCGATTGCGGCGCAGCCTTAGATGCAGCGTGTCGTCGATGGAGCGATAGGTGTATTGCCCGACGTCGTTGAGATCGCGCGCCAACTGCCCGCGCTGGTGCAGATAGTTAAGGTGAGCGATGCACTCCCCCAGCGCCAGGCCGATAGAGAACTGGTCCAGAGGGCGCTTGAACAACACCGGGAGCAGGTCCATCGCTGTTGGTGCCGCCGTCGCCTCCGCGCAGGCTTCTTCCAGGGCCAGCAGGTGTTCTTCGTGATGCTCAATGAGATGCCGCAGCCGCGCATGCAGGCCGGTAAAAGGCGCATTGTGGGCCGGCAGTACCATGGCATCTGCCGGTAGCGTTTCCAGAAAGTGCTCGTGCGAGGCGAGCCAGTCCTTTAACGGATTTGCTTCAGGCTCACCCGCCATCACGCTGACATTAGACGTGATCCGGGGAATCACCTGGTCGCCGGAAATAAGGATATTCAGCGCATCGCAGTGCAGGCAGGCGTGTTCAGGACAGTGCCCGCGCCCGACCACTACCCGCCAGCGATGCCCGTTAATTGTCAGGTTGGTACCATCTACCAGCCGGCGGTAGGCGACAGGCATGGGCTTGATATAGTCACCAAATCCGTTGAAGCGTTGCCGCGCCTCCTCCACCTGCTCAGGGGAAAGGCCCGCCTGTTGCAGGTAGAGAGTCGAAGTCCAGCTGAAGTGCTCACGCTGCATTCTGCTGAAAGACAGGCCGCTCAGGTACTCTGTCTGGGTCATGTAAAACGGCACCTGCCAACGCTCGCACAGCCAGCCGGCCATACCGATATGGTCCGGGTGATAGTGCGTGGACAGCACGGCCTTCACCGGTTTGTCGCCCAGAGCGCTCGCGAAAATCTGTTCCCACAACTCCTGGGTAGGCCCTACGCCAATCCCGGTATCGATAATCCACCAGCCGTCGTCGTCCTCGAGCATGTACAGGTTGATATGATCCAACGCCATCGGCAGCGGCATTCGCAGCCAGTACACTCCCGGTACTATCTGTCGCAGGGTGCCGGCATCCGGCACATCGTCGAACAGGTACTCCAGGGGAGATGAGAGAGGCTTCTGCACCTAGAGCCCCAGTTCCTTTATGAGCGCCATCACGTCGTCGTGGTGAGTCTTGGTTTTGACCTTGTCCATCACATGCTTGAGGCGCCCATCCTTGCCAATAATAAAGGTTGAGCGCAAAACACCCATGAACTCCTTGCCCATAAATTTCTTGAGACCCCACGCGCCGTACTTCTCGGTGATAGCGTGGTCCTCATCAGACAACAGCGTGAAATTCAAATCCTGCTTCTCGATGAACTTGCCCAGCTTGGCTACCGGGTCGGGGCTGACACCCAGCACCACCGTATCGAGTTTTGCCAGTGCCTTCTTGCTGTCGCGGATACCACAGGCCTGCACTGTGCAACCCGGCGTCATGGCCCTGGGATAAAAGTACAGCACGACATTTTTTTTACCCTTGAACTGCTTGAGACTGACCTTGTTGCCATCCTGATCCATTAAAGAGAACGCGGGCGCCATATTGCCGACCTTGGGGAATGCCATTGTGCTAACTCCTGTTTTGCGTGTGAATTCGTTTGCGGGTTGCGGTTGATTACGGCCGCCGGGGCCGGCGCTCCACTGCGGAAACGCGTACTGGAAAATGCCCGGCTTCTGCATCAAGAAAATACTGCTTCAAGGTTTCGTGCACAACCGGGAAGGCTATCTCGTCCCAGGGAATATCCGCCTGCTGGTACAAACCGCATTCCAGGCTCTCAGGCCCCACACCAAACTCACCATCGATCAGGTCACAGCGATAAAACATATACACCTGACTGATGGAGGGCACGTCGAAAACCCGGTACAGCTCCAGGCCGGATACCCTGGCCCTGGCCTCTTCCCATGTCTCCCGGGCGGCGCCCTCCGGTGTTGTTTCCCCGTTTTCCATAAACCCGGCAGGCAGGGTCCAGTAATTCATGCGCGGCTCAATCGCGCGCTTGCACAGCAGCACCCGGCCCTCATAAATCGGCACACAGCCAACGATCACCCTGGGATTGGTGTAATGGATTTGCTCACAGGTAATGCACACGAATCGTTCACGGTCATCGCCCGCCGGAATCTGTAGCGTGACCGAATTGCCGCAACTGGTACAAAATTTCATTGAATAACCGTCTTCACCAATACAAGCGTGGCAGTATAAAGCGTTCCATAACCGCCCGCGAGCACGCTAGGCCAGGCGGTGGTAGTTGCCGGAATAAAACAACAAGGGCTCGCCTTCATCGCCATCGCGCGTATGCACATGTTTCACCCGGCCCAGAATAATCAGGTGATCGCCGCCCTCATGAGTGGCATGTAACTCACATTCAAAGCTGACAAGGGCCTCATCCACAATCGGCGCACCGAATTCTCCGATTGTGAAATGACCCGGATCCAGCAGGTGGTCGCCTTTTTTTGCATAGCGATTGGAGTGTTCCTGGTGCGCGGAGGATAATACGTTAATGGCGAAGTGTCGGGCCGAGGAAAAAATATCGTAGACGTCCGAGTTATTCTGCAGGTTCCAAAGCACCAGAGGCGGATCCAGGGAAACTGAAGAGAAGGAGTTCGCAGTGAGACCCAATGCGTCACCCTTGTCCGAGACCGCGCTGATCACACAGACCCCGGTGGCAAAACGCCCCAGGGCGTTCCTGAACTCCCGGCTATCGATATTCATGCTCTCTCCTCAAAACCCCAAAAATAGTGCGTTATTACACGCTAAAGCAGAGCCGGCCACATCCCCTATTCAGGTTACGGTTGCGTGTCTTCGTCCCACCGGGATGCCCTGTCCCTGTCATCTGCCCGGGCCTCTACCCAGTTCGTACCCTGTGGCCCCTCCTCCTTTTTCCAGAAAGGCGCTTCGTTCTTGAGGTAGTCCATAATAAACTCGCAGGCGCTGAACGAGGTACCCCGGTGGGCTGATGACACGCCCACCCAGACTATCTGATCCCCAGGCCGCAGCCGGCCCACCCTGTGCACCACCGACGCGGCCAGCAGGGGCCAGCGCTCACCGGCGCGCTCAAGAATGCCCTTTATGCTGCTCTCGGTCATGCCAGGATAGTGCTCCAACTCCATGCCGCGCACTTCCCGCCCGGTATTCGCTGCTCGAACATAGCCGGTAAAAGTGGCTATTGCACCCTCTTCGCACGCACCTGCGAGCAGTTGTCGCTGCAGCACGGAGGTGTCGAAATCTTCAAACTGTACGCTCACCGACAACACGCGCAACCCTCCCGATCAGCCACCGGTGACCGGCGGGAAGAAAGCCACTTCATCGCCGTCGTTCAGGCCAGTATTTTCTGCGACTACACACTGGTTGACCGCCCGTATCATGTTGGTTCGGTTAAGTACCTCCTGCCAGCGCGGACCGCCGTCCCGGCACAAACGAGCCTGCAGGCTGTCGAGATCGGCAACGGCATTGTCCCAGGGCACATCTACACCCGGGCAACCCAGCTCCTCTTTGACACGCGCAAAAAACAATACCCTTAACATTGGTCGCTCGCCGACTCCGTGCGTTGCCAGTCTCCGGATTTTCCGCCGGCTTTGCTCTGCAGACCCACAGAGCGAATTTCCATTTCCCGATCGACAGCTTTGCACATATCGTAAATGGTCAGTGCCGCCACACTCACCGCGGTGAGAGCTTCCATTTCAACGCCGGTTTTACCGGAGACCTTGCAGCTGCCTTCAATTTGAACGCATGAATTGGCCGTGTCGATGCGAAAGTCCACTGTGACAGATGTCAGCATCAGGGGGTGACACAGGGGAATCAGGTCTGAACATTTTTTTGCAGCCTGAATACCTGCCACCCTGGCGACCGCCAGTACGTCGCCCTTCTTGTGCCCGCCCTGTTCCAGCAGTGCCAGCGTCTCGGGAAGCATAACCACCACTGCCGATGCCACGGCTACCCGTTCCGTAACAGCCTTGTCGCCGACATCCACCATGCGCGCAGCGCCGGTGTCATCGATATGGGTTAATCTGGCCATGTCATGTTCCGCCCTATTCTAAACTGCCTTGTCA
>Ga0316189_10005409_pt1 | contig 12239 bp, 9 predicted proteins | sample LowCovwburrow_MG_FD_204930 | JGI IMG/M metagenome (GOLD analysis project Ga0316189, IMG submission 204930) | Coastal sediment microbial communities from Maine, United States - Lowes Cove worm burrow | ecosystem: Environmental > Aquatic > Marine > Coastal > Sediment | place: USA: Maine... | reverse complement strand
CTATTTGCGTGAAGTTCTCGGACTCACCGGCACCAACGTCGGCTGTGATACTTCATCGTGTGGAGCGTGCACCGTGCTCGTCAATGGCGAGTCGGTAAAGTCCTGCACCAGTCTGGCCGTGCAGCATCGAGGCGACAGCGTTACCACCATCGAAGGACTCGCCAGCGACGACGGCGAACTTCATCCCATGCAGAAGGCGTTCATGGAGAATCATGGTCTCCAGTGCGGCTACTGCACCCCGGGCATGGTGATGGCGGCGACCTCACTCTTAACCCAGAACCCGAGCCCTTCAGAACAAGACGTTCGGTTGGGGCTCGAGGGCAACTTGTGCCGCTGCACGGGTTACCAGAACATCGTGAAATCAGTGTTAGCTTCGGCTGACAGCGACGGTGATTTCTGGGCCGACCAATCGGGAGGAGCATGATGGCTGTTACCGAACCCGTTGTCGGGACTCCTCGTCTTCGCAAAGAAGATCCCAAACTGCTCGTCGGCGAAGGAAAATATGTCGATGACCTCCAGGCCCCCGGCCAGTTGTGGATGGGTATGGTCCGCTCGACCATGGCTCATGCCCGAATCGAGGGAGTGGACACCAGCGATGCGCTAGGCATGCCGGGTGTGCATTCGGTGCTGACCGGCGCCGATCTCGCTGCCATGAACCTCTGGCTGGCGCCGCTGCCTTGTGCCTGGGTGGTCACCCCGGACATGGCCAACCCTCCTCATTTCCCAGTGGCTACCGATGAGGTGCACCATGTGGGTGAGATCATCGCCGTGGTGTTGGCCGAAACCCGGGCCCAAGCGGTCGATGCGGCCGAGAACGTGGTGGTGGACTATGAGCCGCTGCAAGCTGTCGCTTCTATCTCGGCGGCTCGTGATGGAGACGCCATCGCCCACAGCGACCTGGAGACCAATAAAGCGTATCGGTGGGAGCTAATTCCTGATCCCGACGCCTTGGATGCCGCGTTCGCCAACGCCGCTCATACGATCAGCGCAGAGTTTACCCAGCAGCGTCTGATCCCTTCGGCGATGGAACCTCGCGGAGTGCTGGCCGTGCCGTCACCCATGGGGGGCGACATCACCTTGTACTCGTCTACCCAAGTGCCCCATGTGCTCAAAGTGATGGTGGCGGCAACCACCGGGATTCCCGAACACAAGCTTCGAATCGTGGCCCCAAGTGTGGGTGGCGGATTCGGCGCCAAACTCAATGTGAACCCCGACGAGATCTTGGCCGTCACGTTGGCCAACAAACTAGGCCGCCCGGTGCGCTGGACTGAGACTCGCTCAGAGTCGGCGTTTAGTACCCACCAGGGCCGAGGCCAACTCCAAAAGATTGAGCTCGCCGCTGATGCTGATGGCAAACTCCAGGGTGTTCGGGTGCATCTCGACGCCGACATGGGCGCCTACATGATGCTCATCACTCCTGGGGTACCGCTGCTGGGCAGCTTCTTATACACCGGCGTGTACCATGTGCCAGCGTTCGGATTCTCGTGCGACGGGTACTTCACCAACCTGACCCCGACCGATGCCTATCGGGGGGCTGGACGTCCCGAGGCGTCGTACGCCATCGAGCGGGCCATGGATATATTGGCCGCTGAGATCGGTGTGGGCCCCGACGAGATTCGCCGTCGCAACTACCTGGCCGACGGTGGGCCGTTCGAGAACCTCGAAACGGCGTCGACCCTGGTGTTCGATTCGGGTAACTATTCACCCAACCTCGACGCCGCTCTGGCGCTCGCGAAGTACGACGAACTGCGGGCGGAGCAAGAACGCCGTCGGGCCGCTGGGGGTACGAAACAACTCGGCATCGGTATGTGCACCTATGTGGAGATTTGTGGTTTGGCTCCCAGTCGAGCTCTCGGTGGTCTCAACTATGGTGCCGGCGGCTGGGAACACGCCACGATCCGATTCCTGCCTACCGGCAAGGTCGAAGTGGTGTCGGGTTCCACCCCACACGGCCAGGGCCACGAAACGTCATGGTCGATGATTGTGGCCGACCGCTTCGGTATCAGCCCTGATGATGTCACCGTGTTGCATTCCGACACTGCGATCAGCCCGCTCGGTCTGGATACCTACGGGTCCCGGTCATTGGCGGTTGGCGGTGTCGCCATCGCGATGGCCTGTGACAAGGTGATCGACAAGGCCCGGGAGATTGCCGCTCACAGTTTGGAGGCCAACGCCGACGATCTAGAATTTATGGACGGCTCGTTCTCCGTGCGAGGTACTCCCGACGCCGCGGTGAGCATCCAAGAGATTGCGTTTGGGGCCTTCACGGCTCACGACCTGCCCGATGGGATGGAACCGAACTTGCAGGAGCAGGTAACGTTCGATCCGCCCAACTTTGTGTTCCCGTTCGGCACTCACGTTGGCGTGGTCGAGGTTGACACCGAAACCGGCGAAGTCGAACTCCTCAACTACTACGCGGTTGACGACTGCGGCAATCAGATCAACCCCTTGATCGTTGAGGGCCAGGTCCACGGCGGCGTGGTGCAGGGGGTGGCCCAGGCGCTCTGGGAAGAAGCGAGCTACGACGAAGACGGCAACTGTCGTAACCCGTCGTTCCTCGATTATCTTGTGCCGTCGGCTGCCGATGTGCCATCGATCGAAACCGGATTCACTACCACCCCGGCCACCAGCAACCTGCTTGGCGTGAAGGGGGTCGGCGAGGCTGGCACCATCGGTTCGGCTGCGGTGGTAATCAATGCCATTGTTGACGCCTTGAGCCCTTATGGGGTCACCGATATCGAAATGCCAGCCACCCCGGCGAAGGTGTGGCGTATCATTCAGGAGGCAAGCCAATGATTCCTGCATCATTTGATTACACCGAGGTGGACAGCGTCGAGGGTGCAATCGCAGCGTTGACCGAACACGGCGATGAAGCGAAACTGATTGCTGGTGGTCACAGCCTCATTCCCCTGATGCGGTTTCGGTTAGCGACCCCGTCGGTTCTGGTTGACATCGGCCGAATCGAAGCGATGAAATCAATTCGCGACGGGGGCGACCATGTGGCCATAGGGGCGCTCACCAACTACCGGGCTATCGAGACCAGCGACCTGCTTCTCAGTCAAACCCCTTTGCTCACCGCGGTGGCCAGCCAGATCGGTGACCCGCAGGTGCGGCACCGGGGCACGATTGGTGGATCGTTGGCTCACGCCGACCCTGCGTCCGATCTGCCGGCCGTGTTGTTAGCCATGGGGGGATCGGTGATAGCCCAAGGGCCGAATGGCACTCGGGAGATCGCAGCCAGCGACTTCTTTACTGGTTTCCTCGAATCGGCAATCGCCGACGACGAGGTGATCACCGAGGTGCGTCTGCCGAAAGCCCCAGACGCCAAGTGGTCGTTTCAGAAGTTCAACCGGCGGGCCCAGGATTGGGCCATTGTCGGGGTTGCAGCCTTGGCCAATGGATCGACATCGGTATCGCTCATCAACATGGGCACCACCCCCTTGGTTGCCTCGGCGGTGCAAGACGCCATCAATAGTGGTGCCAGTATCACTGACGCTGCCGACCAAGCCGCTGAAGGGGCATCTCCTCCCAGCGATCTGAACGGTGACGCAGAATACCGCAGCCATCTGGCTCGGGTTCTGGTGCGTCGAGCCCTCACCGAGGTGTCAGCCTAGTACCAACCTCGAACGGGTTGCGTTGGGCGGTAGTGGCTGGGGAACCTTCCTCGGCCCCTACCGCCCGAACGGTTTTGCTCGGTGACGGCCGGGAATCGGTCGGCTGGGAATTGGTCAGCGAGGTTATTGGCTGGCCGGTTTATTGGCCGGCTCGATGGCTGAGGTAATGAGCGATCAGGGCGTTGGTGGAGCTGTCGTGGCTTTCCGGCGCGGGCTCGCTGGCTTGCAACTCGCTGGCGATTCGATTGGCCAAGACCTTGCCGAGTTCGACTCCCCACTGGTCGAACGAATTGACGCCCCAAATAACGCCTTGCGTGAACACCTTGTGTTCATAGAAGGCCACGAGTTGCCCCAATACTAAGGGCGTGAGTGCCGGAGCCAAGATCGTGGTGCTGGGGCGATTGCCCGCGAACGTTCGATGAGGCACCAACTCGGAGTCGACCCCGTCTTCGGCTACTTCCGCGGAAGATTTCCCAAAAGCGAGGGCTTCGGCTTGGGCAAACATGTTGGCCATCAGAAGGTCGTGTTGTCCGCCCACGTCGTCCGCCGGTTGGCAGAAGCCAATGAAGTCACAGGGGACCACCGAGGTGCCTTGGTGAATGAGTTGGTAAAAGGCGTGTTGTCCATTGGTTCCGGGTTCGCCCCAAACGATCGGTCCGGTGTGATAGTCGACGGGGTTCCCGTCTACCGTTACCGACTTGCCGTTGGATTCCATGTCGAGCTGTTGGAGATAAGCGGGGAAACGGTCGAGATGTTGGGAGTAGGGCAACACGGCGTGGGTTTCCAAACCAAGAACGTTGCGATTCCAAATCCCGATGAGTGCAGCCAAGACGGGGCCGTTTCGCTCCCACGGGGTGGTGCGGAAGTGTTCGTCCATGGTCTGAAACCCGGCCAGTAGTTGGTGAAAGTTCTCGGCGCCGATCGAGATCATGAGGGTGAGGCCAACGGCGGAGTCGAATGAGTACCGACCTCCCACCCAATCCCAGAAGCCAAACATGTTGGCGGTGTCGATCCCGAAGGCAGACACCTCAGGGCCATTCGTTGATACAGCCACGAAGTGGCGGGCCACGATGGGGCCAACAACATCGCCGTTGTCCGCCGTTTCGACGTTCGGGTCGTCGGTTTCCATCAGATGATCAAGTACCCATTGCCGGGCGGCTCGGGCGTTGGCCAGTGTTTCTTGGGTTGTGAACGACTTTGACGCAATAACAAACAGGGTCGTTTCGGGGTTGAGGGTTTTGAGGGTGTCGAGGAGATGGGTGGGATCCACGTTCGACACAAAATAGGTGCGGAGTTGCGGGTGGGCATAGGCCTGTAGCGCCCGCGTGGCCATGAGGGGGCCAAGGTCCGAGCCTCCAATCCCGATGTTCACGACCGCTTCGATTGGTTTCCCGGTGCTGCCTTTCCAGTCTCCCGACCGCACCCTGTCACTGAGCGCCGCCATGTCGGTCAACACCTGGTGAACATCGGGCACCACGTTGTGGCCGTCCACGACAATTTCGCGGTCTGGAGCGGCCCGAAGGGCCGTATGAAGCACGGAACGTTTCTCAGTAACGTTAATCGGCTCGCCCCTGAACATGGCACCAATCTTTGCTTCGAGCTCACGTTCGTTGGCCAGAGCGTACAACGATTTGAGGTTGTGCTCTGTGATTAGCTGTTTCGAATAATCGATACGTAACTCGCCACTTGTGATGGTAAATGAGGAGGCGCGGTTCGGGTCATTGGCAAAATAGGATCGTAGATCGGCGCGGTCGGCAACTTCAGCCTGATGCATAAGGCCAGGCCAGGATGGTGTATCGGCAAGCTGGGGCATGGTGTTAGTTGGTTAACCCTTCATGGTGGTGGTTCTGTTTTGCTGGTGATGGTTGGCTGTCAACTGGGATTGTCAAAATAAATAGTGAGAGTAGATTCGCTTGTTTTGGGTGACTCTGGCATGGCTGACTGGTAGTTTTGGATGTATGTTCAGTCGCGAAAATGTCGAGACACACCCAATCCGCCGTTCGCTGAAGTTTGGTCTTGGGGTAAGTGCACTCCTGATCTCGCTAAGCCTAGCTATTCCCGCCGGCGCCGATGACGAAATCTCCGTCGCCCCCGATACGCCTGTATTCGGTGACCCGGGCACCGTGCATACTATTGCTTCTCAGCCGGTTGCCGCTGAACTGGTGGGGGAGCCCTGTGATCTGAAGGTCACCTCAACAAATGGTGGATCGGTTCATATGGGCAACGTGCTCACCGTCCGCACCGGCGAACACGTCATTGTTGTTGAGAACGTCGAGGACTCGTCGGACGCCTCGCTTCACCGTCTCGAACGGGTGACAATGGGCGAAACCTTGACCGTGGAGTTGACCCTCGGGGAAGATGGGGTTTCGAGCCTTGGTTACAACGTGGGTTTCGAATGTACCCCAGAAGATCTGGTGCCAGAGGTGAAGCCGGGGCGGGTGGAGAACCCCGACACGACCCCCGCCACCACCCCGGCCACCGATCCACCCAGCCCGCTGCCAGTGGTGGAACCGGCACGTGCGACGCCCGCTGAACCCACCTTCACTGGTTAGCAGTTGGCACAAGAGTTACCCCACAAACGGCTCAAGGTCGCAGGTCTGATCATTGCAGTGCTAGCTGTTGGATCGGCCTGCGGCCGGGCCTTCAACGATCCGCTGGCGGGATGGGGCGGCGAACCCGAAGTGGCGTCGATCACGATCTTGCCGGTGGATATCGAGGTGGCATCAAAGGTAGTGGTGGTAGCCGAAGCGACCGTGCCGGCGGTGGTTGCCTACACCAGCCCCGATGTGCTGACCGCCCAAGTGGGTCACTTCGCCAACCCATTGCCCACTGGTGGCCCCCTCGTCTTCCAGGTGGTCGACCGCGACCAATCGGGGCAATGGTTGGAAGTGTTGTTGCCTGTTCGCCCGAACGGGACCACTGGTTGGATCCATTCCGATGCCGTCTCCCTCGCCGAAAATCCGTATCGGATAGACGTTGACATCAGCGATCATCGCCTCACGGTCTCCCGACAAGGCGAAGTGTTGGTCGGAACAGACGTGGCAATCGGGACAGGTGAAACCCCCACTCCAATCGGTGAGTTCTATCTCACTGCCCTCCTGCAGCCTTCGTCGCCCAATGGGCGATACGGGGCGTATGCGTTCGGTCTTTCTGGCTTCAGTGAGACCTTGCGGGAATTCAATGGCGGAGATGGGGTGATTGGGATCCACGGCACCAACGAGCCAGAATCACTTGGCACCGATGTGAGCCACGGCTGTATCCGCTTGCATAACGACGTCATCACTGAGTTGGCCCAGTATTTGCCGCTTGGCACTCCGGTCACGATCCGCAATTAACCGACGGAATCGAGATGGTTAGGGAATGGCGGCCTGCTCAGTAGCGAGCACTCCCACTACGCCGATCAGGTTAAACATGGCGTGGGCGATGATCGGAGCGCCAAGGCGGTTCGTCACCACTGTGACTACCCCCAGGATCGCCCCGACCGTGCCGATGGAAGCAAACAACACGGCGGTCTCTTGGGCATTGCCATAGTTGAAATGGGGAAGGGTAAACAACAACGTTGAGCCCACCACCCCAATCCATTTGCCCCAATGCCGTTCAAAGGCTCGGAGCACCAACCCACGGAACAACAGTTCCTCAGTGAGGGGTGCCCCTATCACCACCGTGACCAGCATCGGGATGAGCCAGGGTGTGCCCATCATGTTCGCGATGATGTCGGTATTGGAGGCCTCAGATTGGTCTTCTAAACCGACAAGGGCCGCGGTTCCGGCACCAGCAGCGATGGCCCCGCCCGTGGCGACAAACGCGGTGCCGACCCCAATCCAAAGGTCGCTGCGGGTGAATGTGAACCGCCAGTCGGCGACGACGCCCAACCCCCGCCAAGCGGACACGATCACCGGCCACAGGCCTTGAGCGATTTGTTGGGCGTAGGCTCCGATAACGATCACAAAGGGGCTGAGGTCGCTTGGTTCGATCCGTTGGCCAGCGGTATCGAGGTCCAACACGTTGGGATTGCGCATCGCGTCTATCACAAACGCTACGCCGCCGATTAGTGAACTTACCACCACAATAAAAACGACGCCGAGCAACACATCAAGAAGGCCCCATCGTGGTCGAGGTCGACCCGAGCCTGGGGCAGGAGCAGCTTGGTCGCTTTGGGTGCCCACCGCCGGTGGCGGCATGTTCCGCAGGTAGGTGTCGGGCGGGGCCTGTTCATAACTGGGGCCCGTGGGCGGCTCCCAGGTGGGATGGGGGTTGACCGCCGGATCTGTTTGAGCCTCCGGTGGGTTTGGTGGCGAGAATTTGGGGTCGCTGGCTTCGTTGCCGGGTCTGGGAGTCGGGGGAGGAAAATCGGTCATGGTGATGGGGGGTGTGAGTTCCGGTTGTGATCGGTGCCGGCAATGATGGCGGCGAGGTGAGTGAGTGAGGCAAAGGAGTGGCCCTCCACGAACTGGTCGAGGTGGGGAAGCGATGCGGCCATGCCCGCGGCGAGGGGAGCGTAGCCTGGCGTGGCTTTGAGAGGGTTCACCCACACCAGACGGTGGGTAACGCGGTGGAGGCGTTCCATCTGTTGGCCCAAGACGGCAGGATCACCCCGGTCCCAGCCGTCGCTCATCACCACCACCACAGCGCCACGGGCCATACCCCGAATGCCCCACTCCTGGTTGAATTCCTCGATACCATCACCCAGGCGAGTGCCGCCCGCCCAGTCTTTCACCTCAGGGAACGCCCGCTGGAGGGCAGCGTCGGGGTCGCGGTTACTCAAAAAACGAGTGAGGCGAGTGAGGCGAGTGCCGAGAGCGAACACTTCCACTTTGGCTCGAGCGACAGTGGCGGCATGGGCGAAGCGGATAAGGGCCCGGGCGTAGGGCTCCATTGAGCCCGATACATCTAATACCAGTACCAGGCGCCGGGGTTTCGTCGACTGGCACTGGTAGGCCCGAGCGATGGGTTCACCGTGGTGGCGGATGGCTTTGCGGACCGTGCGACGTAAATCAGGGCGGTCGCCGCGGCCCTTGGCCGGACGCATGCGACGACTCCGGCGGCGGAAGGTGGCGAACCGGAGTTGGGGTAGCAGCCGATTGAGTTCGTTGAGTTCGTCGGGGGTGTACTCAGCGAAGTCTTTGTTGGTTAACACCTCGGTTCGACTGAACCGCACCTGTTGAATCTCTCCGTCGTCGTCTTCCTCTGTTTGGGAATCGTCGGCGTCGTCGGCCTTGTCGTCGTCGGTGTCGAGCATGACCGTCACCGGTTGGGGGACCGACACAATGTCGATGCCGCTTTGGCGTTGACGCCACCACGCATCAAACAGGCGGTTGTACAGTTCGATGTCTTCGGGGCGTTGAATAAGAGTCGAGCGGCCCGCCCAATACACCGGGCTCGGTTGGGATAAACCCACCACATTGAGCGCCTCAACAAACGAAATCGTGGAACTCAGGGACAGGCTAATCCCGGCCGACCGCAATAAACGGCTGAACCCTACCGCTGCTCGCTCCGCAACGGGAACCGCAGGCCAGTCGACTTCGGACGGGGGTGATGCGCTCAACGAGGCTCCGCCGGGTTGGGATGGCGGGCAGCCATGGCCGACTTCACCAGGTCGCCGATTCCTTGTTGGGTAACCCGTTGTTGGTCCTCACGATATTTCAACACCGTGCCGAGGGTGGCAGTAACTGCGGCTTCGTCCAGCCCGCTTTTGCCCAGGATGGCCAGAGACTGGGCCCAGTCGATGGTTTCGGCGATACCGGGCGGTTTATAAAGGCCAAAGCTGCGCATGGTCTCGGTGGCCGCCGCCACTTGGGCCGCGAGGTCGTGGTCGACGTCAGGGGCTCGGAGTTTCACGATCTCCACCTCCCGGTCGAAGTCGGGGTGCTCCACCCAGTGGTAGAGGCAGCGTCGTTTGAGTGCGTCGTGCACATCTCGGGTTCGGTTAGAAGTGAGAATCGCAATGGGTGGCGTAGCGGCTTTGATGGTGCCGAGTTCAGGGATAGTGATGGAATAATCAGACAGCGCCTCCAGGAGAAACGCTTCAAATTCATCGTCGGCTCGGTCGACCTCATCAATAAGTAAAACCGGGCGGGGATCACCGGCTTTCGTGCTTAGCGCCTGGAGGAGGGGGCGCGTGATCAGGAACCGTTCCTGGTAGAGCTCGTTCTCCAACTGCTCAGCGTTGTTGGCGGTTACCGTTCCCGCCGCTTCGGCCGTACGAAGGTGGAGTAATTGCCTGGTGTAATCCCACTCGTAGACGGCTTGGGAGGCGTCGATTCCTTCGTAGCACTGGAGGCGGATAAGGGGCCCGCCCAACCATCTCGCCAGCACTTTCGCCACTTCGGTTTTCCCTACCCCGGCTTCACCCTCTAAAAACAGTGGCCGTTCGAGGGTGAGCGCCAGCAAGATTGCGGTGGCGAGGCCTTCATCGGCCAGGTATTCACGCTCGGCCATGGCGGCCATCACTTCGTCTACCGTTTGGGGGTTCTGCGCTTGACTGCTCACAGGGCACCAGGGTAGTGCCCAACACGTCGGAGTTGCCTACCGATCAACAAAGTGGAGCGGGTCATCAATATGGCTGTGAAATCCGTGAGGTACCGTGAACCTGCCAGGGCCTTGATCCCATTTCGGTGACAGGGCCACCGAAACCACCGAACACGCCATGGCCCGATCCGTTGGCGCCGTTCGGGACCCACACCAAACAGGAGTCAGAATGGCCTCCGGGAATCCGCCCACACCGTCAGTGATGCCATCCAATGTGGTGGTAGTGCTGTTGGATTCGCTCAACCGCCACATGCTCGGCTGTTACGGCGGCACCGAATTCGCCACCCCTAACCTCGACCGGTTCGCCGCCCAACATGCCACCCGGTTCACCCGGCACTTCACCGGTTCGTTGCCGTGTATGCCTGCCCGGCACGACATTTTGTGTGGGGCCCTCGACTTCTTGTGGAAACCGTGGGGCTCGATCGAGGTGTGGGAACAGCCAATCACCCGAGCACTGGCCCGGGCCGGGGTGACGACAGCCTTGGTTACGGATCACCCGCATCTATTCGAAGCCGGGGGCGAGAACTATCACACCGATTTCGACGGTTGGGACTATGTGCGGGGCCACGAAGGCGACCTGTGGCGCACCCACCGAGACCCGACGTGGGTAGGCACTCCTGCAATGCCGGCCCGCACCGCAGGGTGGTTTTGGGCCCAACGGTTTGGCCATGATTTTGAGCGGGGATACGACCGGTCGCGCACCTTCTTTCGTGACGAGGCCGACTATCCGGGGCCGCGCACGATGAGCGCCGCCGCTCGGTTCTTGGCTGACGCCACCCCCCACCATGACCGTTGGTTTCTGTTTGTCGACGAGTTCGATCCCCACGAACCGTTCGATACCCCTGAGCCGTGGGCCGGTCGCTACGACCAGGAACCGTGGGGTGATGACGCCATCATCTGGCCCCCATATATCAATGGTGGGGTGAGTGGTGGGCGACTCAGCGAGCGGGAAGGGGCCCATATCCGCGCCAACTATGGGTCGAAGCTGTCGATGATCGACCATTGGTTTGGTCGGGTACTCGATGCGTTCGATGATCGGCAGTTGTGGGACGATACGGCGCTGATTGTGTGCACCGACCACGGTCATTATCTCGGGGAACAACGAGATGGGCGTGATATCTGGGGCAAACCCGGGGTGCCCCAGTATGAGCCCATCGGTCACGCGCCGCTTCTGATCCATTGGCCGGGCCGCCCCGGTGGCGACACGATCGATGCCCTCACTACCAGCGTGGATCTCTTCTCTACCATCGCGGAGGTATACGACGTGACCGTCGAGCATCAAACCCACGGCCGGTCACTGGTGCCCCTCCTTACCGGAGCCCAGACTTCCGTCCGGGAATGGGCCCTCGGAGGGTATTTCGGGGGCTGGGTGCACGTCACCGATGGTCGCCGCAAGTATGCCCGTGGAGCCGTGGGCGACAACTTCCCGATCTCGATGTGGTCGAATCGGTGGTCGACGATGCCGGTGCATCTGCCGGGGGTGGAGGAACTCCCACCCCCTGACGGTCGTGCGTGGTTGGACCAGATGCCCGGATCGACGGTGCCTGTGATACGTCAGCCCTACCAGCCCGGCGACATGTTGCCCATCTGGTTAGCCATGAGCGCGAGTGTTGATCGACACTACTTATTTGATCTCGACGTCGACCCCGACGAACAAGAAAACCGGGCCGACGAACGGGTCGCCGATGAGATGATCGACGCGTTGCGCCACGAACTGGTAACCATCGAAGCGCCGAGCGAACAGTTTCAGCGCCTCGGTTTTGGTGATTAGTTGTGCTTCGTGCGGTTCGCTGCCGGAGGCTCCGCTACTGGGTGGTGGTTTTAACGTGGGCCACAAATCGGGCCACGATGGAAAGCCAGTCGCCCAACTGATGCTCGGTGGGCTGGAGGTGATAGGTGCGGTAGTGAGCGGCCTCGGAAAGTCGGTGCCATACATAGGTGACATCATGAGCCAGGGTCGCGAGATCATCTTCACCTGGCCGGCCAGCGTCGATGTAGTACGGCAAACAGAGGAGTTGGGCACGCATTGAGGCCTTGGCGGCTGAGGGTTCGTGCCTCATCCACCAGTGATGCAGGGCAGCCTCTAGGCTTTGTCGT
>Ga0316189_10005408_pt1 | contig 12239 bp, 13 predicted proteins | sample LowCovwburrow_MG_FD_204930 | JGI IMG/M metagenome (GOLD analysis project Ga0316189, IMG submission 204930) | Coastal sediment microbial communities from Maine, United States - Lowes Cove worm burrow | ecosystem: Environmental > Aquatic > Marine > Coastal > Sediment | place: USA: Maine... | reverse complement strand
AGCTGACCTGGCCCTGTACCTCGGGAGAGATAGTGAATTCTTTGCCAAGTTGATCGCTGAGAATCATGCGTGCGGCTTCGCCGATAGGAATGTCGACAAAGTTAATAACAATGTCACCACCTTTAGGTCGAAAGCGTGCGTCAGGCGCAGTCGATGAATCAGATTTAGGTACATTGACCGCTTGCCCAGGATATATCTTGGCCTGTGATCTGCGGTTCTCGCTTAGCGAAGAAGCCGCCGGTTGGCTATTCTCTGTTGCTTGAAGCTTAGCATCACCGGTACGGGTGTTAAGCTCGTTGTCGAGCCCTATAGTATGGCTTTGCCAATTGGGCTTGAGAGTTTCACAGCCGACCAGCGACACGACTGCAATGAGAGTCAGGCCGTGTCTTAAGCAATTACGTACAATGTTATTAAAACGATTCATAATTGATCCAGTACTTAGTTTTATTTTATTAAGTGTAGCGTCAGGAGTTGAAATACTCGAACAGCTGAATCATAGCTGATACCAGCGCTATTGATTTAGAGAGTAAAGCAGTTATCAGAGTACAGTAGTTATAACTGGTACAACGAGCATAAATGGTACAGCAGCCCAGTTGCTCGCACAACAGGCCTAAGGTCGTACTGAGTTTGATGCTAATATCAAAGTTTGATCGTGGCCTAATGCACTGTTATGGTTGAGATTGAATTTTTTTACTTTTATCGATTAGCTCCTTGTTAATGAATCAATCCGAATCCAAGCCTGTAATCGTCGACGTGCTGCAACAATTTGTTGATCAGGGCTACCTTTCTGGTAAACAGCGTGACCAACTCGCCAGCGCTAGCAGCAAGAGCTTGAGATCGGTAATTGATAATGGTTTAGTGCCTGAGCGCGCGTTTGTCGAGGTGATGAGTTCCGCCTACCAGGCACCGCAAATAAGGCGTCAGCAAATGCCTTCGTCGGCGTTGCCGGGTACCCAAGATTTATCTGGGTTTCTGATTCAACATGAAGCGTTGCCGGTATCATTGGTAAACGGCGTGCTTAGTCTGGCAATGTCTGACCCATCGGACGACTTTACCGTACAGGTGCTTGGGACTAAGTTAAAGTGCCAGATCGAGCCTCATGTAGCACTGCGTAGTGAGCTGCTTGAGACCTTGGCGAGGCTCTACCCCCATTGTGGCTCGACTGACGCTGAAATAAGCAACGGCGACTTGCCAGATGATTTGGATTTACCAGACGACTTGAATAGTGAGTCGGTGTTAGTCCGCGACCTGCACCGATTAATTCAACGAGCGGTCAGCAGTAATGCATCAGATATTCATTTCGAGCCGGTTGAGGCGACCTTGCGGGTGCGGTTTCGAATTCACGGTTTGCTGCGAGATATTGATCGTTTTAGTGGTCAAGAGGCTGACCAAGTGGTGGCGCGTTTAAAGCTAATGTCAAAGTTAGACGTTACTGAACGGCGGCAAGCCCAGAATGGTCGCTTTAAATTTCCGGCCGATGGGCGCATGATCGATCTGCGAGTCTCTACGCTGCCCTTGCATGATGGTGAAAGTATTGTGCTGCGCTTATTAGAATTTGGTCTGAGTCAATTGTCATTACCCGAGTTAGGCTTTAGTCAAGACATCGCCGAGTCGATGCAGCAAGCAATTAGTTCGCAACAAGGGCTAGTATTGATTACCGGCCCGACAGGCTCAGGTAAATCGACTACCTTGTATGCACTGCTGAATCAGTTGAATCGGCCCGAACTTAAATTGATCAGCATTGAAGACCCAGTTGAATTAAATATTGCCGGTATTAATCAAATTCAAGTTGATGAAGACTACGGCATAAGCTTTTCTGCGGCACTGAAAAACGTGCTACGCCAAGACCCCGATGTGATTATGGTGGGTGAAATTCGTGATACCGATACCGCTCAGTTGGCAGCTCAAGCCGCGCTGACCGGTCACTTAGTATTAGCGACCTTGCATACTCCCTCGGCCGCATCAGCGATTACTCGGCTATTGGATTTGGGGCTGCCCGAGTATCTTGTGTCGTCGACGGTAAAAGCCGTTTTGGCTCAACGTTTGTTGCGGTGCGTATGTCCAAACTGCCAGGGCCAGGGGCAGGGCCATAGCGCGGATAGCTCAGAGGTTTGCTCAACGTGCGCCGGACTCAAGTATTCAGGTAGAACTACCATTGCCGAATATTTACCTCCGTCAGCCTTGGTCGGCCACGTTTCTGAACAGCGTATGGCAAAAAAATTATTAAACGGCGTCAGCCTAGAAGATGATGCACGCCGCTTGATCGCGAGTGGAGAGACTGATCAAGCGGAAGCATTTCGGGTTTTAGGGCTGCATGCTGAGTCTGATATTCAGCCTACTAAGTTAGTCTAGACGACGGCTCACAGCGACCTAAAATTATGCGCAATTCTAATCAACTTATTTCGTTTGCCGAGGACCTTGCGGTGCTTCTCAACGCCGGCTCAGATCTTGATTCGGCACTGGGGTTAATGGTTAACGCACGATCTGATAACACCTTAAAGCCGGTGCTGTCTCATGTAAGAGGCAAGCTTAGGCAGGGTGTATTATTAAGTTCAGCACTAGCGCAATACCCAGAACATTTTGATAACTATGTTGTTGCCATGGTGCGCAGCGGTGAAGCATCTGGCCAATTAGCGGCGGCGTTAGAGCAACTAGCGCAGCAGTTAGAAAGCAGTCAAGAGCTAAAGAGCCAGATCAACAATGCGCTAATTTACCCCGCTATTCTAGCGGTCGCAATGGCACTCAGCCTAGTCTTGGTCTTGGGCGTTATCTTGCCAAAGCTGACCAGTTTGTTTGAATCCTTTGGCGGTGACCTTTCGCTTGCTGCTAAGGCCTTGTTGACGATCGGTCAGTTTATGGCGAGATGGGGGCCGACAACTTTTTTCGTGATAACCGCTTTGGCTATAGTGGCTTACTTGTTGCAAGATCAGCTGAATAGCAAACAGAGAATGCAATCACTGATACTGCGCGTGCCTTTTATTAAGCGGCTTTTAAGCCAAATTGAATTCGCGCGATTCACCTCGACCTTATCAAGCTTATTGGCTTCAGGATTACCTCAGACTGACGCCCTTGGTATTGCCGCCGAGAGTTTTCAGCACTCAAGCAATAGAGATCAAATTGAGTTGGCGATAAGTAAGATTAAGGAAGGTCAATCGCTGAGCAGTGCGCTTAAGACCGTCGAAGGTCTCGGCGACCTTTACGCACACAGCATAGAAAGTGGTGAACGCGCTGGGCAATTACCTGCGACCTTGAATATTTTGTCACGACGATTAGAGAAAGACTTTAGCCGACGTGCGCATCGCTTGGCATCGCTGGCTGAGCCAATTTTGATTATCGCCTTGGGTTTAGTTATTGGATTGATTATTTACACCGTTTTTGCTGCCTTGCAAGGCATGGGAGACCTGCCATTGTGAGCCTAATGTCATGCCCGCTAGGGCAACATCAGTTAAGACAACATCAGTTAAGGCAACAGTCGTTAAAGTTGCCGTCTGGGGGATTTACCTTGCTTGAGATATTGATAGTGTTGGCTTTATTGGGTCTTATTATCAGTATGTTGCCGCGCGGTCTAATAGCGTTGAATACCAAAGCCGATTATCAAATACTGGTTCAAAAGGTCGTTATTGCGGCCAGGCAATGCAGCATTACCGCGCAGCAGCAACAGCGTTCGATTAGCTTAGGCTCTGAGGCATGCCCACTGCCTAGCGATACCAGCAAGCTAACAACAAAGGCCGAATTATTACCCCTGTTTCATGCCGATGGCACTGCCAGCCACTCGGCACGAATTGTTATAGAGACCGCCGAAGACTCTTTGGTAGGCTCCGCTACAGGCTTTAATCACCCCGTTACGGTAGTTATGATCGATAAGTTAACCGCTAATGTCAGCCTAAAGATCGATGAGCCGCATTAGTAGATCGCCGAGCCATGCTCGCCACTCCTCATCAGGCTTCACTTTGATTGAAGCCTTGGTCGCCTTGAGTATTTTAGCTTTAGGCGTTGCTGGTGTTGCAAAACTGCGCGTTACGGCCTATCAGCACATTGAGCTGACTCTAGAGATTCAACAGGCCAGCTATTTTGCTGATGCCCATTTAAGCTCGCTGAAGTTGCAAACGTCTATTGCAAGCAGTGAGCAAACTGGAGAATACGCGAGAGGCAATAATGTTGATGGTTATCCTTGGCGCTTGCTATTAACCCCGCTAAGCGATGATGTTTTGCAGCCTCAGTCATCGTCCTTAAGCGACAAAGTGAGGCCGATGAGCGCTGACTTATCTGTGTGGGTTGATCGAGGTGGGCGTGAGTTAAGGTTTCATACGCTGCTATTGATGGCGCCGCTAACTGAATCAAAGCAAGCTGTCCTATCCCCGCCCACGTTTACATTGGTTGACACGAAGTGATGGCCCGCGCAAAACATGCAAATGGATTCACGCTACTTGAGATGGTATTAGCGTTGAGTATTTTCAGCCTAATATTATTGATGGCGTATCAAGCGGTGGTATCGAGTTCGCAAGCCAAGCTGCGCGTATCTAACGCGGTTGACCACCAAAGCGAACAGCGCTCGGCGTATCGCACGCTAGGCAATGCTGTCGGTTCACTAGCCGATATTAACGGTGATAGGCATTTTATCGAATTTGATTTGTCTTACGCAGACAGTCCGTGGTTAGAGGACGTTGGCCGACTTCGCCTTGTGATTGCTACTGATCGCAGTTTATGGGCCTATGTTGATGACCAAGAGCCTGGTACGCGCCTTCTAGGGTTGGGTGAGCAGGCCGAATTCAGTTACATTGATGATGGCATACGTCAGCTAAGCTGGAGTAAGTCTAATAGACCAAGCGCAATTGAGCTGAGCTGGAGCGAGCAAGGTCAGTTGCAACGCTGGAGGTTCAGCGCACGATGATCATACACGCAAGATCTTCGGCTTTTGCCATTTTTACGGTGATCATGCTAATGGCTATTATTAGTCTAATTAGCGTGGCCATGACCAATCTGTACCTGACCAATTCACGGGCCGCTAGCTTGGATCTTGAGCAACTAGAGGCGCGACACTTACTCGATGCTGGCACTCGTTTTGCCGCATTGAGTTTAGCGTCACCGCGAGTTGACGTTTCTGCTTCTGCAATTCCCGCTGCGCGTCTTGTTTACTCGTCGCCAGAGGCTGACGTAATTGTCGAGATACAAAATGAAGCTGGATTTATTGGCCTACTAACTGCCGATAAAGAATTATTGCGCTCGGCCTTGGTAGAAAGTGGTGCCCCACGACAAGGCGTTGATACGATCATTGAATCCTTGCAAGCCTTAAAAACACAAGGCCGTGAGCCAAGTTATCGCAGGCTAAGGGAATTGCTGAGAGATAGGCCGATTGACACTATGGCCTTATTATCGGTCGCCAGTTTACATAATAAGCAGCAAGGAGTGCATCCCAGCGTTGCTACAAAGGCTGTTCTATCGCTGGTGCCTAAACTATCTAAAGCTCAGCGCGAGCGCCTCCTGGCCACACGCAACGATGACTCGCCAAGCTTGATTAGCAGTCCTATTGAGAGCGATTACTTCACCTCGACCATGTCAGCTTATTATCGACTTACGGTATCGGTAGAGCTCAACGGACGACTCTATACGCGTGTTCAAATCATTAAAATGACTAACCAGAGAGGACGTTTATATGAAGTTCAGGCAATTCTCTAACTCAGCGCGCTTATTTGACCAGACGGCTCAGCATAAACGGCTTGCTCTAAAGAGACGCATTGGCATCAGTCTTGGTCGGCAATTAGTTATATTCATTGCTCGGCAAGCTGGTTACACTCATCGTTTAAATTTGTTGTTAAATTCGTTTCGATAATCTATGTCACATACTGATAACCCAGTGTTAGCGTTTTTAGCTTGGTGGAAGCAAGGCTTGTTGAGCCCTCTGCCAAAGGTAGAAGCGATCAGAGTTGTAGTGACGCTTGTCGATCACGTAGTGTGCGACTCGGCCGGTCAAGCACTAAGCCAGAGAGACATAGAGCAGCTTGTTAAAGACACAGATCCATATCTTTTGCTTAGCCCTGAGAGCGTTATGTCTAGCGGTATTTCTGCGGCGCAAAAAGGCTTGCCGCTCCCTGACATTGCTGAAGAAGTTCTGCCATTTGATGCCAGCGAGCTTATTATTACGTCAGCTGTTTCGCAAGCTGATAAGCAAGAGCAAATCCATTGTATTGTCAGGTCTGAATTATTCGAACCGCTATCAGTATGTAAGGCTAGCGGTGTAATCTGCTGTGGCGTTGCCTTCGATCTGCCCGAACAACGGTTATTTGCGCGCTTAGATAATCAACCATTGGCCCGCGACGCTAGAATATCAAAATATTGGGGATTAGCATTATTAGTGCTGGTGATAGGCTTGCTAGCCTGCTCGGCCTACCTCTCTTATTCCTCGAGCCAACAAAACAAAGCCCTCAGCAAGCAAATAAGTCAATTGAGCGAGCATGTCGACGGGGGACAGAATGGTAGGGCGCAGAATAGTAGGGCTCAGATCAATGAAGCCGCAACAAACTCGATTAAGCAGAATATCGATACCCGCGATGCCGAGCAAATCATAGCCGCCTTAACCTCTATCGCCGAATCCTTACCCGAAGCCGCGACTGTCGATCAATTGATTCTCTCTGGCAATGAATTGGTGATCGACGCAAGTGCGTTAAGTGCAACCCAAGTGCAGGCAAATTTAGATTCGTCAGGAGCTTTCGAAGCAAGCGAATTTATCTCCACCATATCGCGCAGTGCCAGTGATAAGCGAGAGCGATTTCGGCTCAAAGCTAGCATTAGTGAGGCGCGCTGATATGTCGATCAATCGCCATGCCACCTTGGCTTACCTACTAGTATTTAGCATTTTAGCGTTGTTGGTAAATTTTCTGCTTGTGCCGCTAGCCGCTAATCTAAGCTCGCAAAATAAGGCCAATAGAGCACTGCAAAAGCAAGTGCAGGCTCTACAAATTCAACTGAGCGAGGCTGAGAAAAGTAATGCCTCTGCTGAGCTAGCAATGAAAGCCATGCTCGGGACTGGTGAGCTGGTCTACGCATCCAAGGCCAGTATCGCAGGTCATCGATTACAAGAGCGACTAAAAGCAGTTTTACAAAGCCGCTCAGTGACCATATCGCAGTTACGGCCGTCAAATGAGATCGTCTCCGAGGGGCTGGCGAAAAGCCGCTTGGAGCTCAACTTTCAGGTGCCAACTGAGTCTCTAAAAGGGCTGTTAGTATCGCTGTCACAGAGTCGACCTAAGCTGCATATTGAACTAATTAGCTTACGCAGTAATGAGAAATATTTAACCAAGACAAATACCGCTAAGCACACTAGTTTAGAAGTAAATCTGGCCGTCGTTATGTGGTATACCGACGACAACTCCTTTGCTAACACTGATGCCCTAGCATCGTCGACAGATCCAGTGGATACGAACGAGACTTATAATTCTCAGCCAAACGTTTTAGCAGGCTTGTTCGATCAAGATACTCGATCCCGCTTCAGATCGCCTAGTCTCAAACATTATCGCTTAGCTGCAATCAACATCTCTGAAAATTCGCGTATAGCAATCATAGCCAACAACTCAGATGGCAAAATACGCAGGCTCGAGTCGGGAGATATGCTTGATGCTTGGCGAGTCGAGGCTATAGACTCAAACGGCGTTAGTTTGGAGATTGGTGAGCGGCGGGAGACGCTACGACTGTAAACACGTGATTTTTTTCGAGAGCACGCCAAACTAGGGTTGTGGGGAAACCAATACGTTACTTGAACGTAACCGCTAAGTGATCTATCAGCTTTCTAATTCGAGCTGTTAAATGGCGGCCAGAAGGGTACACGGCGTACAAAGTAAATTTGTTAGGTATGTGGTCTTCAAGCAACAATACCAGTTCACCATTCTTAACAAAGGGTTCAACTGTGTAAAGAGCGCAACGGCCAACACCTAGGCCACCAGCGGCCATTTTTGCCACGGCATATGGAGAGTTTGCGCTAAAAGACCCGCTAACACGAAACGTTTCTATTTTTCCATCAATAGCAAACTGCCAATGCTCAGGGTTTGCTGATGATGTCTGTAGCAAACAATTATGGGTCAACAACGCACTTGGATGGACTGGCTTTCCATGAGCACGAATATAGTCTGGAGATGCAAACACCGCTAATCGCATAGTGAGCAACTTACGGGCAATAAGTGTGGAGTTTTGCAGTGGGCCAAAACGAATAGCGAGATCAAAACCGCCATCAAGTATATCGACATGCCGATCGGAAAGATCGAGCTTGATAGAAACTTTGGGATGCGCCAATTGAAAAGGGCGAATAGCCTCAACTAACTTTCCTGCGCCAAAGCCGGTCGGTGCGGTGATGCGAATAGGCCCGGCTAATTCTGATTGCCGCTCCTGCACTAAGCCTTCTACCTCATCAAATTGATCGAGTAATAACACACAGCGATCAAAATACGCGAGCCCTGTATCACTTAAAGTCACACGCCGAGTGGTACGGTGAAAAAGCTGCGCACCCAAGCGTGTTTCTAGTTGTCGCACATGTTTACTTGCCAAATTGGTACTAATACCTAACTGCTTTGCTCCAGCTGTAAACGATTTTTGCCCAGCCACAGCCACAAAACTACGCATACTCTCAATCGTATCCACAAATTTTCCTCACCGTTAGTTATAATTATTATATCTATTTTAGAGATAATGTATGGGCAATATAGTGCATTGTATTTAGGTCAAGCAAGACCTATTATTTTTTCACACACACAAATCATCCACTATTTAGAGGAACCCACTATGTCTAATGCCATTCGAATTCACAGTTTCCCACTTTCGGGCCATTCTCATCGAGTACAGTTATTTGCTAGCGTCGCTGGTATAGCGCACGAAATCATCCATGTTGATCTCCTAGCAGGAGAACATAAAAAAGCGCCATTTTTGGCCCTCAACCCTTTGGGTGTAGTGCCTGTTATCGAAGACGGCGATGTCGTTGTTCACGACTCGATATCGATTCTTGTTTACTTAGCGCGCAAGTACGCACCGTCGTTTATCCCTCAAGACCTCCAACAAGAAGCTGAAATGCATCGCTTTCTTGCGATGTCTGCGGGTGAAATTTCATATGGCCCCGGCACAGCGAGATTAATTAATGTATTCAATTCGCCAGCCGATCCAGTGGTGGCTAAAGCCACTGCCGAAAAAGCCTTAACAAAACTAGAACAACAATTAACGGGTAACGATTTTTTGGTAGCCAATAAAATTAGCTTGGCTGACTTTGCTATATACAGTTACGTCGCCCATGCACCTGAAGGCGATGTGTCATTAGAACCCTATCCAAATGTACGTCGATGGCTGGCAAACATTGAAAGCTTAGAGGGCTTTATTCCTATGCAAGCGAGCAAAGTAGGTTTGGCGGCGTAAACGCTATTTATCAAACTACATTTTTCCGATGGCTCGTAGTCCACACGTTTATAACTCGCACGGTTGGGTTTACGAGTTCATCACAGCAGATTTTAGTTAGCCAATAGCATAAGCCTTTAGCCAAAAACATAAGCCGTTCAAGTCAACGCTCAGAGAAATACATAATGCAAAAAGAGATTAACCATAAGATCCAATCTGACGACAACGACTCGCCATTTCATAGCGGAGAGCAAGAGGTACAATCGCGATTGGGGGTTCGCGAAATCGAACAATTCGCGCGCCGCGTGGTTCGTGATTATTTGCCCGAACAACACCGTGAGTTCCATACCTCGCAACCATTTCTGATTGTCTCTGCGCGTGATAAGGCCGGGCAGCCTTGGGTGACCTTGTTGCACGGCGATGGCGGTGAAGATTTCGTGGTCTCGCCAGACCCGCAACATCTAGTGATTAAAGCCAGGCAAGTTAAGGGCGATGTTCTTGAGCATGCGTTTGAAACCGGTGCCGATGTCGGTATTCTAGGAATTGAACCAATCACTCGACGGCGTAACCGTGTTAACGGCCATATTGTCGCGGTGGATTCGCAGTCGTTTACGTTCCGCGTTGAGCAATCTTTTGGCAATTGTCCGCAGTACATCCATCAACGTGTGACTCATCTAGTCGATGAAAAGTCCAAGGTGCACGTTCAGCGCAGCACCCAACTCTCGCAACACCAGCAGAACTGGATTGCGTCGGCTGATACCTTTTTTATTGCCAGTGGTTATCGCGGCGAAGGCGAGAGCCCCACTTTCGGCATGGACGCATCTCATCGTAGCGGCGAACCTGGCTTTGTTTCGCTTCTCAGTGGCACACGCTTGAGTTTCCCCGATTACGCGGGCAATAACCATTTCAACACCTTCGGTAATCTAGTGCTCGACCCTCGGGTTGGCTTGCTCTTTATCGATATTAACACTGGCAGTTTACTGCAAGTATCCGGCACGGCAACGATTGATTGGAATCCTGAGCAAGCTCGGCGAACGGCCGGCACACAACGCTTAGTTGACATAGATATCGAGCAGGTTGTGGAGTTGTCTAACGCAATTCCACTCAGATGGGGCAGCGATGAATCCGCTGTTCGTTCATTACGTGTGATTGATAAAATTCGCGAAAGCCGAGATGTCACCTCATTTCTTTTAGAGGCCGACGATGGCGAGCCGCTTGCTGATTTTGAACCCGGCCAACACCTGCCGATTAAATTGCCAGTTGCCGGCCATGATGAGCCTGTGAGCCGTACCTACTCACTGTCAAACGCACCCGGCGACAGCCACTATAGAATTTCGGTAAAGCGCGCAGAAAAGGGCGTTGCGTCTCGCTATTTGCACGATCATGTCAATGTAGGTGACATAATAGAGAGTAACGTTCCTGCGGGTGACTTTGCGATGGCCTCTGATAATTCTCCACTGGTTCTTGTTAGCGCAGGAGTTGGCGTCACACCTATGCTAAGCATGTTGCAAGCAGTCGTCTCGCAATCGAGAGATCGCCCGGTTTGGTTTGTTCATGGCGCGCGGGACGGAGAGCATCACCCGTTTGCAAAAGAAGTACGTAGATTAGTTGCCCAGCATCCAAATATTAAATTGCATGTCGCTTATAGTCATCCCCGCTCAGGTAATGTCCTTAATATGGATTTTCTGAAACTTGATTACCACAGCGTTGGTCGCGTAGACGGCAGCTTGCTCTCAACCTTGGTCAACGACCCCGACGCACATTATTTCCTATGCGGGCCAAGCACTTTTATGGCCGATATTCAGACAGATTTACAACGCCGATCCGTGCCGCTAGAGCAGATTCATTATGAGACGTTTTGATCAGAAGCCTAATCGCCTCCTTAGCGTTTAATTTCTTCCTGCTTTAAACACAGTGCGATTTTGACGTGATATTTAAGTATTAGCCTGTCTGTCCTGATAGTCTGTGTGGCTCCTTTGCCGCCGAGCTGCATTTCCAATGACATTGGGTATATAATCTATAAACCAAAACCCACAACCTACAAAACAATGCCTTTTTCGGCCAATGCGGCAGTGGCGATTTTATCTTGGCTCATGGTCTTCTTAAACGCTGGGCGGCTGATCAAACGGTCGAAATAGCGTTGAACGGTGATTGAATCCACGGGGAATTCATAGAATTTTGCCCAAAAACCCACATGACCAAAAAATAAATCAGGTACTGTGAATTGTTCGCCCATGACATAAAGGTTGTCGCCCAGTTTCTTTTCTAACCCTTTGATGGCTTTTTGCCAATCTTCCATGGCAAGGGTAAGCACTTCATTAAGACGCTCTGCTGGCGGTTTATTTAACTGGCGAATGGCTGCCCAAATGGGGCCTTCCAAATCACTGGTGGCCATGTAACTCCAACCTTCCATTTGGGCCCGTAGCGCGGTGCCTGATGGGTAGCTGAAACCCAATTGTGGGTTGGTATCGGCCAAATACGTACAAATTGCCGCCGAATCGGTGATCACATTGTCACCATCTCGCAGTGCTGGCAATACGCCGGTGGGATTCACTGCCAGGGCGATATCTGAGTGAGGTACGGTATCGATCGCTTCATAGTCTGCATTGATTTCTTCAAGCATCCAACAGACCCGATTTTTGCGGGAACCCACACCTGACATACCGATAAGTTTATACATTTAAAGTCCTCGAAATTGGTGAATTACGGCTGCTTTCGTGCAATAAACAACCTTAGTTTAATGAGTATAGGAAGCATAAACGCCCTATTCCGCTAATTCAACAAAGAAGGCAAATAATAGGACAGGCACACCAAGCCTTGCAAATTAATAAAAATAATAGGACAGGCACACCAAGCCTTGCAAATAACTC
>Ga0316189_10005407_pt1 | contig 12240 bp, 7 predicted proteins | sample LowCovwburrow_MG_FD_204930 | JGI IMG/M metagenome (GOLD analysis project Ga0316189, IMG submission 204930) | Coastal sediment microbial communities from Maine, United States - Lowes Cove worm burrow | ecosystem: Environmental > Aquatic > Marine > Coastal > Sediment | place: USA: Maine... | reverse complement strand
GCGTCATTCCCGCGAAAGCGGGAATCCAGTTACTTTCGGTGCATATACTAATCAATGACTTGCTAGATACCCGCTTCCGCGGGTATGACATTATTCTTGTTCTGTAATTTCATGTCCATTGGCAGTTCAAAGACATGAAATCACTGTAATAACAGTGTTAAACACATCCTGGTAACAATTATGTGGGACAGCAGTGGGGTCTGCCCCTTTACCAAGCCCTGTAGGAGCGGATTGAAATCCGCGATTCTCACGCTTAAAAAGATGATTGCGGAATAAATTCCGCTGCTACAGTTTAATAGATCAGCTGGTTTTTATTTTATCTGTCAGCATGCCGGACATATTTTTTTGCGCGATGTATTCAGCAATCTGTTCGATATAAGAAAGCAACACAGGCACCACGAACAATACCAGTAAGGTCGCAAAGCCCAGGCCGAACGATATACTGACAGCCATGGGGATGAGGAACTGGGCCTGTAACGAGGTCTCAAAAAGCAGCGGCGTTAGACCGGCGATAGTCGTTAACGAGGTCAACATCACCGCTCTCAAACGCAGGCAGGAAGACTCAACCAGTGCGTCACGGATAGCCACGCCTTTTGCTCTTAGCTGTTTGTAGAAGGTCACCAGGATGATAGAGTCATTTATCACGATTCCCGAGAGGCCAAATATACCGAACTGCGACAGGATCGTTAGATCGATGCCTAACAGCCAGTGTCCGAAAATCGCGCCGCAGATACCAAACGGAATAACCATCATCACGGCCAGCGGCCAGCTGTATGATGCGAACACCCAGGCAAGGATGATATAGATCATCACCAGCGCCAGCATGCCTCCCTGTTTCATATCTGCGCTGGTCTCACGTTCTTCTTCTGCTTTGCCTTTGTAAGTTACCTGCAAGCCATACTCGTTCACTATCTCCGGTATCACGGATTGCTGTAATTTTTTCAGAACATCATTGGCATTGGTCTTCTTCGAATCAACTTCTGCGGTGACATGCACGCCCAGTTTTGCATCGGTATGACGCAGCAATTCCAGTCCTTGCAGAGAGCTAAGTTCAACCACATTATTGAGTAACAACCGGTTGCCCGAACTGGTTATGATGGGCAGGGTTTCCAGGATGCCCTGGAATTTGCGCTCTTCCGCCGGCAGCATGATACGCACTTCGATCTCTTCATATGAATCATAGAATATCTGAAGTAACTGGCCATCGAGTGCGGCACGTAACTGACGGCCGACTTCGGCGATGGTCAGACCGGCTGATTGCGCCAGCGGGGTAAGCTCGAAAATATACTGCTGACGGCCATAAGGCAGGTCATCGAGGATATTGCTCAGGCCGTCATAGTTTTTCATGGCGTCAGCGAGGTCCTCGGCAGCATGTTTCAGATTGATGGCGTCTGAACCCGATAAAAAGATATCGAGATCGCGGCCGGGCGGTCCGCCGCGCGGGCTGCTTATCGATAACTGTTCGACACCCGCAGGTATATCCAGCCGAGACTCCCATTCTTCGATGATGGTGGTATTTCTGACGCTGCGTTCATCCGGCTGCAGCAGTTCGACCTGTAACATCGCGTATTGATTGCCATTCTGGTAATTTCTGCCACCATCAAAACTCGCGGTGTTCATGCGTAACAGGGCTGCTGTGATCAGTGAATCCTGCTCACTCAGGGCGTCATCGGTTTCTGTTAAGCGCTGTTCCATCTGGCTGGCAAATGCATGTACCTGGTCAGGCGGGGTGCCGGCAGCAAACTTTACGCTGGCGATGATCACGGTACTTTCCGGTTGCGGAAAAAACTGAAATTTCACCTGTCCAAAAACAACCAGTGATACCGCCAGCACCAATGAACATATCGCGATGGTGAGCGTCGTTAAACGATGGTCGATGGCATGATTGATCACCGGTCTGAAATAAACATCTCGAAATTTATTGAATCCATCTTCCAGTTTCTGCCGTAACTCACCATTCTTTTTATGGTGGTTCTTATGAAAACTGTGACGCAGGTGTCCCGGCAGGATAAGAAAACTCTCGATCAGTGAAGCGATAATCACACAGATCACGACGAAGGGGATATCGAACAGGATCGAACCGATGATACCTGTCACCATCATCAACGGCAGAAATGCTGCCACCGTGGTTAAGGATGACGACATCACTGGCGCCAGCATGCGCATGGCGCCGCCTTCAGCGGCCATCAGAGAGTTTTCGCCATATTGGTAGTGGGTCAGTGCATCCTCACCAACGACGATGGCATCATCAACGATGATGCCCAGCGTCATGATCAGGGCGAACAGGCTGATCATGTTGATGCTGCCGCCGAAAAAATACAGCACGGCTAGCGCACCTAAAAATGATGTGGGTATGCCGATGGCGACCCAGAACGCCACGCGTCCATTCAGGAAGATATACAAGATGGCCAGCACCAGTACCAGTCCGGAAATACCGTTTTTTACTAACAGGTTGATCCTCTGCTCTATCAAAGAGTATTTTTCATCGAACACGACCAGTTTGACCGAGGGTGTCAATGTTTCCCGGGTCTTTGTCAGCCACTGTTGCATGATCTCAGCCGATACCAGAGCATCGGTACTCTCGGTCCGCTGCAGGTTCATCAGTATGGCCGGTTTGCCCTGATAGAAAATCTCCACCTGGTTTTCTTTGGGCCGCCGCTTGATCTCGGCGATATCATCCAGCGTCAGTTTCTGACCGCTTGCAGTCGTTAACAGGTCCAGCGAGGAAAATTCCTGCACATCACGTTTACGTTGTAGACCACGTACTTCACGCGCGGCTTCACTTTCAGCCACCGTACCCGCCGGTATATCCTGGCTCTGATTGATTATACGATCGCCGATCTGGTTTAAAGACAGGCCGAGTTGCTGGATCTGTTTTGCACTCACCTCGATGGCTATTTCCTGCTCAGGCATACCGCTAAAGTCCACTCTTGCAATGCCGCTATCGAGCAGTTCCCGCTCAAACTTGTAAGCCAGCGGGCGCAGTTCCTCCAGTTCACTATCGGCGGTTAGTATGATGGTAGCGACAGCTTCATAACGTGCGATCTTGGTGACGATCGGGTCTTCAGCGTCAGTGGGCAAATTGCGAATATTGGAAACGAACTGCTTTACCTCGTCCAGTGCTACGCCCATATCCGTGTTTTCTTCATATTCGATGACGATAGAACTAAGGCCGCGCGTCGAAGTCGATGTCATCTCCTTCGAACCATCGAGAGTGCGTAATGCCTGTTCCAGCGGAACAGTAATAGAACGCTCGACATCTTCCGCACTGGCACCCGGCCAGACGACGCGTACACTTATATAATCAAGCGCAAAATTTGGGAAAAACTGTTTGTTCAGCTGGGTCAGACTGTAGGCGCCGAGGATGATCATCATCGCCATCAGCAGGTTGGCAGCAACAGGATGTTGCGCGAACAGGTGAATGAATCCGCCAGAGCGGGTGTCTGAATCACCTGGAGCTGTATTTCCTGGAGGCGATGGTTCAGGCGGCTGCGACGGTGGCACGTTATCAGTACTCATGGGCGCTCGACTGGTATCTGCTGTGATATCTCAGTGTTCGATGTCGTCTGATTTCGAACTTCGACCTTGAGGCCGTTTACCGCCAGCGGCAGCTGAGTGGTGATGATCTCATCACCGGGCTTAAGGCTGCCACTGCGTACCAGTATGAACTGCCGGCCATCGCTATACTGGCCGCCCAGCTTTTCGACTTTGACAGCGACCAGTCTTTCGTTTTCAACACGGTAGATCCTGTTGGTGCCATAGATCGAAGAAACCGGTACGCTGAAGACATCTTCAATGGCCGGTAATTCTAATGTCATCTCCAGGGTGTCACCGATAGTCAGGGTCTCTGCGGCTTCACCGTTCATCATGAATAAGGCGTCTACGCCGTGGCCGTCGTTGGCAATCGAACCTGAAATCCGGTCCAGCGTGGCAATGCGTTCACCATCATCGGTTTTAACCCTGGCCTGCAGGGACAGCTGCTGTGTTAATGAATGTTTGACGATGCTGATAAATTTTTGCGGCAACTGTGCACGTAACTCAATATGGTCGGTGGCATACATTTCAAGCATCGCTTCACCGGGGCGCACACGCTCACCGGGTGACACCATGGTTCTTAGAATGATGCCGTCAAACGGTGCGCTAACGGTTGCGCGTGCCAGGTCGATTTCCGCCTGTTGTGCGAGGGCACGGTTGCGACTCAGCCTGGCCTCGAGTTGAGCGAGCCGGGCAGGGTGGTCAGTGACGCTAAGCTGTCTGTTATTCAGCGCTAACTTCTGATTGTTCAAGGCCTGTTTCTGAGTATCAAAACTGCTCTGGCTGGTCAGGTTGCTCTTACTGGTTTTCTCTTCTCGTGCCAGTTTTTTTTCAGCCAGTGCGACCAGGGATTTTTCCAGCTTTAATGCGGCGAGATCATTTTTATAACGGTTCTTCTCCGAAATGATCAAAGCTTCCAGTTCCGCAACAGATGATTTCTTATCTTCCAGTGACAGTTTGGCATCGGTATCATCCAGCAGGATAAGCGACTGACCATTGTTGACACTCTGGCCTTCGTTGGCTTCGAGTGAGATCACATCTGCATCTATGATGGATGTGATAGTGGCGGTATAAGGTGATTCGACACTACCATATAATTCCAGCTGGGGGGATTTAGCGCCATCGATGAGTCGATGTGTCTGCACCGTCCAGGATTTTTCTTCCTTTGCCTTCACCGGCGGCTCGGGCTGGACCAGCTTGAAGATCACCAACAGCACCGCAGTCACAAGGATGATTACAAACGGTAAGACCCTGGATTTACTGCGTTCCTGTTGCCAGAAAGACCTGAAAAATTGTGGTAGGTTTTCGTACATAAGCAGTTGTTATAGAGAGTGATAAGCGACGTTAGTTTCAGTTGGGCTATATTACAAGTTAATTGTGTATGATATATGTCAGCATGACAGTATGGGTCTCTAACTGACCAGCAACTTGAAGACACGAGAGGCAAAATCGATGGCTTCTTCGAGCGTGAAGATCTCCCTGTTATCCGGATCATCTGAAAGCCAGTTCTCAGCGGTGGTACGGTCTTTCAGGAAAATCATCTCAATGAACGGGGTCAGGTCTTTTCTTCGTTCATTAAATAAGCGGTATCAGATTAGAGAAAAAAGGGGACGTGCCAAAAACCGGGTCAGAGAGCAATTGTTACTAATATTAGAGAATATTACTCTCTGATCCGGTTTTTTCTGGTTTTATCGTTTGTTCCGTTTTTGTCGTGGAGTAATATGTTGCTATTAAATTCGTCTTGAGGGTAAAACCCACCTGGAGCGGTAACGGATGATCGATTTTATTCAACAACATACCTTGTTAGTACTGAGCATCATTGGGCTTGTACTTGGTTTCCTGGCCTCGATTTCGGAATTTGTAGCGAAACGCAAGCCTGTGCTTTTCGTCGTTGTTATCGCCATTCTCACATTAGTAGTGGCCGTTGCCTACCAGATCTATGACTTTAACCAGAAACAGGAAGAAGCTCGACAGCAAGCTGCGGAAAAACAGCTTGAACAAACCATGCAGCAGACCCGTGACGACATTATCGAGAAGATTGATCTAAATGTCAGCGCGACGAAGATCACGGTTGAGACGATCGCACAACGTCTTGAATCCACGGAGTTGAGCGATGTCGCGACCAGGATGGTGACCGTCATGACAAGTGGTGCTGGTGACTTTGAAGAAACCATGGCATTCGCAAAGGGATCTGCTGAAATGTGGTTTATATACGCTGACTGGCTGGAAAGCCTGGGCGGCAAGGAAGTAGCACCGAGTTTGTCGATTACTTTCAATGCACATCATCATTATAATGCCGGACTGCTGTTAGCTTATCTGCTCACGTCCAAGGCCACTCGGGCAGATCTAGAAGCAGTTGTAACAGACGGCAGTCAATGGAAATCATTCAATGCGGAACAGCTCTACCTGGTTAACCTCAATCAGGCATCAGCACAGCTTCAATGGGTGTTGTTCTATGATCAATCGGCTCAAAACCTGGTCGGTTTTGCGGATGCACAGGACTTTATCCGTGAACTGATGACCTACCATAGCCTCGGTAAGCATGAAGAGATCGAGGATATTCTCAATCATCCAAGCGAAATGCCCATTGCGGCATTGCAAAAGAAGTTCTCATCGATACAAACAGCCGTGTTCAAGACTGAAACACCATCCAAACTGGTAGGTGCGATGATAAACCAGCAGTTAGCCGTATCAGTGGCTGCCGCAGGTCCCAAGCCGTATGTGGTTCACCTGGAGCGGATGATCAAGCTTGCCGCCAGCCCTGAGTAATCAAGGGCTCAGTACACTTGAAATTATGTGTCTCATGACCTAAAACAGCTATATTATTGCGCATTTTTAAGGATTGAATCTTGATTAAACTGAAACATATCGTTCATGGTGCCGTAGTTTCTGAAATTGAAATGACCGAGGGAGATTTCACCATTGGCCGCAACCATGGTAACAATTTACAGTTGGATGAAGGTGGGGTGAGTGGTGAGCATGCAGTGATTACGCTTGTGGCCGACTCCTGTTTCCCGGAAATGTTCGATATCACTATCAGGGATCTGAATAGTACCAATGGCACTTATGTGAATAACAATTCTGTGAAAGAACAGAAAATCGAACATGGGGACCACATTCGATTTGGTAATTACGAATACAGGGTGTTTGATGACCAGTCTAATTATGATGGTACTCAAACTGAGTATCATATATCTGAGCAATAGGAAAAAGAGCAACAGAACGGCGTCAGGTCTTTCATTGTTCATTCTGTTATATACGGTCGGACCAAATCAACTTATTGAATAACAAAAACAATCGCTTAATATAACATCGCTCAAAAGGCTAAAAAGCCTCATTTTATGTATGAAAACACTGCTTTAAGGTGAAAGCTTCATGCTACAAGTGAATGAACGGTGTCAGACCATACAATTTACATAGTTAGTAAAAAGGGGACAGATTTATTTTCGGAAAAAAATTGTCCGTAAAAATAAATCTGTCCCCTTTTATTGTTCTTTTATTGTTTATTCTTTTGTCCCCTTTTATTCCAGAGGCGCAGGACGACAGCAGAAGGTCTTTACAGACAGTTGTGGCCGAAGGCAAAAACCAGCCGACTATCTGGGAGCAGCTAAGAAACCAGGTGTATATTGGCGATGATAATTTCATAGAGCATGTTCAGACAAAGATAGGCAGTCAGACTAATCTCAGTGAAATACCGACGAGCCAAAGACAACCACTACCGAAGCCATCAGACTATTATGCTATACGCGAAAATACCAGGAGCGAGATCTGGCAAAGTGCTTTGGCTTGCATTATTCAAGTGTCAGCCGAATCATTAATGGCAAGTTTTATACAAAGTGAAAGACCTGACACCCTTGTTATGACACCCTTGTTATGACACCCTTGCTAGACTCGGGCTGATTAAGAAAACCAATCATGCTCATAGCTAAATATTAATTGAGTATGTATCGGATCTGCACTAGTGTTGTCCTCAAGTGATTCTGATAAAGAATTTCTGACCCGATGAAACTTGAGAAGAGAAAGCAGATGACATTCAAAGGCAGTAAAACAGAACATAATCTCAAAGATGCGTTTGCCGGCGAGTCACAGGCAAACCGCCGCTACCTCTGCTTCGCGGCCAATGCATAACAGGTTATTTATCAATCCTATACCAATACGCTGTATTTCTTACCCAAAGGGGGTGACTTCAATGCTCAAACAAACGATACCTTTACTTGCCGCTGTAGCGGTAGCTATATCAACGCTAATGCCATCAAGCCCTGCTTTCGCTCAGGGCGAACCAAAGTCGAACCAATTCTGGTGGCCTGAACAGCTGGACCTCAGTCCTCTTCGCGATCACGATGCCGCGTCCAATCCTTATGGCGAAGATTTCAACTACGCTGAGGCGTTCAAAAGTGTCGATCTCAAAGCCCTGAAGAAGGACATCGAGACCTTGATGAAGACGTCACAGGACTGGTGGCCCGCAGACTATGGCCACTATGGTCCGTTTTTCATTCGTATGGCGTGGCACAGCGCGGGTACGTACCGTGTGGCTGACGGCCGCGGTGGCGCCGGCGGCGGTCAACAGCGGTTCGAACCGCTTAACAGCTGGCCTGACAACGCGAACCTGGACAAGGCTCGGCGATTGCTCTGGCCAATCAAGCAGAAATACGGTCGCAATGTTTCATGGGCCGATTTGATAGTGCTTACGGGCAATGTCGCGATGGAATCCATGGGCTTCGAGACCTTCGGTTTTGCCGGCGGACGCGAGGACGACTGGGAACCTGATCTGGTCTATTGGGGGCCTGAGAGCGAGATGCTAGCAGGCGATAAGCGTTATAGCGGTGACAGAAAGCTGGAAAAACCGCTCGCCGCAGTTCAGATGGGCCTGATCTACGTGAATCCGGAAGGACCAAACGGTAATCACGACCCGATCTCTGCAGCGAAAGATATTCGTACCACGTTTGGTAACATGGCAATGAATGACGAAGAGATTGTTGCGCTCATCGCTGGCGGGCATAGCTTCGGTAAAGCCCATGGTGCCGCAAAACCGGCTGATTGCGTGGGTCCGGAGCCCGCAGCCGCAGGCATCGAAGAGCAAGGTTTCGGCTGGATGAACAAGTGCGGTAAAGGCAATGCTGGTGACACCATAACCAGTGGACTGGAAGGCGCCTGGACCTCCACACCGACCGCATGGTCGATGTTATATCTGGACAATCTTCTCAGGTTCGAGTGGGTGCAAACGAAGAGCCCGGCGGGTGCAGTACAGTGGATCCCTAAAGACGAATCCGCATCAACACTGGTGCCAGATGCTCACGACAAGTCGAAGCGGCATGCGCCTATAATGTTCACCACCGACCTTTCGCTGAAAAAAGATCCGGAATTTCTCAAGATTTCAAAGCGCTTCCTGGATAATCCGAAAGAATTTGATCTCGCCTTCGCCAAGGCCTGGTTCAAACTCATCCACCGCGATATGGGGCCGCGTGCACGCTATGTTGGCACTGAGGTTCCTGCCGAGGAACTGCTCTGGCAAGATCCTGTCCCTTCCGTCGACCATAAGTTGATTGATGCTAAGGATATCGCGAAGCTGAAGTCCAGGATTCTTGAATCGGGCTTAACTGTCTCCGAGCTTGTAAGTACCGCCTGGGCGTCGGCAGCGAGCTATCGCGGCACCGATATGCGCGGTGGGGCAAACGGGGCACGCGTTCGTCTTGCGCCACAGAAAGATTGGCCAGCTAACAATCCGGATGAACTGGCAAAGGTGCTGAAAAAGCTCGAAAAAATACAGCAAGACTTCAACAAGTCGCTATCAGGTGGCAAGAAGGTCTCGCTCGCCGATGTGATTGTTCTGGGTGGTTCTGCCGCCGTTGAGCAGGCCGCAAACAAGGCCGGACACGACGTGAAGGTACCTTTCACACCGGGTCGTGGCGATGCCTCGCAAAAACAGACCGATGTAAAATCGTTTGCCGTGCTCGAACCGACGGCGGACGGCTTCCGCAACTACTTCGGTAAAGGTAATGCTAGATCGCCGGCGGAAATGCTCGTCGATCGGGCAGACTTGTTGACCCTGACCGTTCCGGAAATGACGGTTCTGGTTGGCGGCATGCGGTCCCTGAACGCCAATACCGGACAATCTGCACACGGTGTCTTCACCGATCAGCCTGGTACGTTGAGCAACGATTTCTTCGTGAACCTGCTCGACATGTCGACGAAGTGGTCGAAGTCATCCAAATCCGAGGGCGTTTACGAGGGTCGTGATCGTGCGACAGGTAAGGTCAAATGGACGGCCACCCCCGTCGACCTTATCTTCGGTTCCAACTCCGAGTTGCGTGCTGTCGCAGAAGTCTATGCGTCCAACGACGGAAAAGAAAAGTTTGTGAGTGACTTTGTTGATGCATGGACCAAGGTGATGACCCTCGACCGCTTTGACGTGCTTTGATCCCGGCGAAAAAGGTGCTCAAAAGCCTCGGAAACGTGGCCCACAGAGCGCCGGGGCAGCTCCTGAAATGAGCTTCGAAAGTTTTTCGTGACTCATTAAAACACGAACGGCGGCGTTAAATACGCCGCCGTTCTACCCTCTACGGCGCTCACCTTAGCCAAGGGAGTTGTCAAATCAGAAAAGTATCATAGACACCCATTAATTAGAAAATAACACTGGGGTCAGATCACGGTTTTTTCTAACATTAGCGAAAACCGTGATCTGACCCCACTTACATTACACATCTCATTTTGAGGTACGTTCAAATGCCTCGGCACTAATGCCGCCAGGATGGAACTGCTTTGATAACAGTAACTTGTTACCAGCCAGGGTGATCAGTTGGCGGTGAATTCGTCGTAGCGGCGGGTACTGAATTTCTCCCCGAAGAGTGCATAAACTTCGTCAACGGTGCGCGGCTCACAAGCTGCAGGGTGGAAGATGTCATGGTTACTGCTTGCCGCCTCGGGAAATAGTTCCACGGCAAGCGTGCCGGGATTTTGCTCCAGCGATCGCAAAAAAGTGATGGCCGCGTCGGCACCCAGGAAGTGGGTCAGGTAGAGATCAGCCTCTGTGGGTTCACGATCGAACGAGTAAGCCAGTTTTTGCTGATGATCACGCACCGTTTCCGCGGTCATCATTGCCGATACGCGGGGATTCTTACGCAGTTCAAGCAGGTGCTGGTACATCGATTGGTCGCGCACCATGGGCCGCTGGTACCCGCTCCGGGTCACGTAGTACTCGATCTTCGCTGCGTAGTCGGCAACAAGGCCGTACTTTGCACCGTGCATCTTGAGGGTATTCAGCCAGGTGTCGTGGGTAAACTGGTACATGCCGGTCGCCGACGAGGTCGCCGACTCAATCGCGGGTTCGAAGTTGCTTTCAGCGGCTGCCAGCTTCATCAGATACGAGAAGTTCACGCCGGTACGCACACTGCTCAGACGGATGGCAGCAACGATACCATGATCAATTCCGTACCTGGCGGCATCACTGCGGGCAAGGTTCGCATAGACCTCCATGATGACAGCAAGGTCGGCATCCCGTAGCTGTTTTGCGGAATCCGGCAGGTACAGGGCGCGGAACTCGGCTATGGCCTGCCGGCTACTCGGCCCCTTGAAACCATCCGCCTCTCCCACGTCAAAGCCAAGTGTCAGCAGATTTTCCTGTTGCTCTTTCACCAGCGGATCAAAGCCATAATAGCGTTTGCCGGCTTCCGACCCCGGCATCACCAACGACGGTCCCCATTGCTGCTGACTCGCTGTTTTTGCCCTGGAGAAAAGGATTTTCTCTTTGCCCGATCGTGCTGGCGGCTTGTTGCCGCTTGCGGTCTGGTGCTTACCGCGCCCGGCCTGCCCAGTCTCCAGTGCACTAATTGCAGAGACTTCAATCGGGTCGTTGTCTTTCACATGGCTCTGCGCGTCGTGGAAAAGACCGGGGGAGAGAAGGGCTGCGACAGCCAGAACGCTTGCAGCGGCTACATTTGCGCGGCTCCACAGGCCTGTGGATGTTGCCTTTGACAACGATGACCTTAGGGCCTGCACCTCTTTTTGAAAACGGTCACGTTCAGCTTCTGTTTCTGCAAGTCGCAGATTCAGCAGCTCGAACTCCATCTTGATTAGTTCAATTTTGTCTTGCATAACGGCTAATTTTTGCTCAATTCAAACAACGCCCATTCCTGCTGGCGTTGTCACGTTGCCTAATCCTTTAGTGTCACCGACGACTGCCTTGATTACTTACAGCCCCGAAAACACGTGAGTTTCGTAATTATGTTATGCAAGTTATGTACAAACTATTTACTGGCTTATATATTTCAATTACTTATATAATATTTCTAATATTATATTGAAGTAATTCTGTAAAATTCTCCGTCAGTTTTATTGATTTCTTTACAGTTTCAGGTAACCGATCATTGCTCGCCCGGCTGTAACTCAACGTAATAGGGGACAGACCACGGTTTCTAGTAAAAATAAGAAATTAAGGGGTCAGACCCCTTTTCCATGTCTGAAAGCAACCCTAAGTGCAGATTGAAACCAAACTGGTCAGAGCCGTTAGATTTTTGCGATGTGCTATATTTCAATCGATTCTGACCCTTTACGTATATACGGGTCGGACCAACACAACCTATTGAATGATAAGAACAAAGAAGAAGAATAGGGTCAGCCATTAGCAGTTCCCAGTCAATAGGCAATAGTTATTATTTTGCGATTTAAACCGCAAAATTTATTCTGCTGTAGAATCAATAAAAGTACATG
>Ga0316189_10005405_pt1 | contig 12243 bp, 12 predicted proteins | sample LowCovwburrow_MG_FD_204930 | JGI IMG/M metagenome (GOLD analysis project Ga0316189, IMG submission 204930) | Coastal sediment microbial communities from Maine, United States - Lowes Cove worm burrow | ecosystem: Environmental > Aquatic > Marine > Coastal > Sediment | place: USA: Maine... | reverse complement strand
ATCGAGCGCAAGGAGGGGATTAGCACCCGTTACTACAGCCACGTGGGAACCGGCAATTTCAATGAAAAGACTGCGCTGATCTATACCGACTTTACCCTGCTGACCTATGACCAGAATGTCGGCAAAGACCTCTACAGCGTCTTTGATTTTCTGCAGTACAACTATAAACGGCCCAGTTATCGCCTGTTGCTGGTGTCACCGCACTCCATGCGCTCTGGCCTGATGAGCTTGATAGAACAGGAAATTGCCAACGCCCAGGCGGGGTATCGAGCCAGCATGACGTTGAAGTGCAACAATCTGGTGGACAAGGAGCTGGTGACCAAACTGTACGAGGCCAGTGAGGCAGGCGTGGAAATTCGCCTGATTGTGCGCGGCATGTGCTCGCTGTTACCGGGTGTTAAGGGAATCTCGGAGAATATCCAGGCGGTCAGTATTGTCGACCGTTTTCTGGAGCATCCCAGGGTGTATGTGTTTTATAACCGCGGCAACCCACGCTACATGATCAGCTCGGCAGACCTGATGACCCGTAATCTGGATTACAGAGTGGAGGCACTGTGTCCCATCTTCGACCGGGATGCACAGAGCATGATCCAGAATATCCTCGACCAACAGTGGCATGATAACGTCAAGTCGCGCATTATCGACCAGAGCCAGATCAATGAATATCTGCCCAGGGGCAACCGGGTTACCCGTGTCCGTTCCCAGGAGACCATTCACGAATATTTGAGCACGGGTAAGCTGCCGCGGTATCCAAAGTCGCAGATGCACAAATCTGCCAAACGCAGGCGTAAACCCGCTAAAAAGTAGGGCAGCGTAATGCAGTTCGATAGAGGAGATTTTCCGGATGGCGGGTAGCAGCCTGTTAGTCCTGCTGGACGATATTGCAGCCGTGCTGGACGACGTGGCAACCATGACCAAGGTGGCCGCCCGCAAGACGGCAGGCGTACTGGGTGATGATCTGGCCGTTAACGCCGAGAAGGTAACGGGGGTGCGCGCTGATCGCGAGCTTCCTGTGGTCTGGGCAGTCGCCAAGGGTTCATTCCTGAACAAACTGATTCTGGTGCCGGCGGCGCTTGCACTGTCGCTGCTGGCACCCTGGGCGATAACCCCGGCGCTGATTTTTGGCGGCCTGTACCTTTGCTATGAGGGCTTCGAGAAAATCGCGGAAAGCTTTTGGCACAATGACGCTGCAGAAGCTGCTCACGATAAGGAATTGCTGGAGCATCTGGCTGATCCCGCGGTCGATATGGTGCAATTTGAAAAGGAGCGCATTAAAGGCGCCATTCGCACCGACTTCATTCTGTCCCTGGAAATTATCGTTTTAACGCTGGGTATCGTCGCCGCTCAAACCCTTGTTACCCAGGTGTTGGTGCTTTCCGGTATCGCGATTGTTATGACAGTGGGGGTCTATGGCCTGGTCGCGGGAATTGTAAAGCTGGATGATGCCGGCTTGCATTTGTGCGGGCGTGAGGGGCAGGGTGCCTGGCCCTCATTTGTACGTTGGTTCGGTGCGCAACTGGTGGCCTTTGCGCCCTGGCTGATGAAGGCCCTGGCTATTGTGGGCACCATCGCCATGTTTATGGTTGGCGGAGGCATTTTGGTGCACGGTTTTCACGCATTGGACGAATGGATTGATGTGCTGACAAATTATATTGCCGCGATACCTGCGCTGGGATCTGCACTGGCAGTGGTCACACCTACCCTGGCGTCCATGTTGGTAGGGGTTGTGGCCGGCGCGTCGGTGCTTCTTGTTGTGAGCACTGTGCAGCGTATTCTTCCCAAACGTGTAGCGAGCTGAAAAAGCCGTTGCTACTTCAGTAGGGAACCCAGGATCCCGCGAAACAGTTTGCGCCCTACGCTGCTTCCTGCGGCGCGGGCCAGGCTCTTCATGAATGCCTCGCTGGCGCTCTCGCGGCTGCGTCCACTGCTTTTTGGTTTGGCTTTTTCGGCACGTTTTTCCAGCTCGGCCTGTTCCTGCTGCTTCAGCCGATCGGCGGTTCGTTCCAGCAGTACTTCGTGAGCTGAGCGAGGGTCGTAGGGCTCGCCATAGCGTTTCATATTCATATCCGCCGCCATGATGGCCTGGCGTTCCGCATCATTAGCCTGCCCCATGCGGGAATGTGGTGGCCGGATCAGGACACGCTGAACAGGCGCGGGAATACCCTTATCCTGCAGCGTAGAAACCAGTGCTTCACCTACTCCGAGCTCGGTAATGGCCTGGAAGGTATCCAGCTCCGGGTTTGTGCGAAATGATTGTGCGGCGACCTTCACCGCCTTTTGCTCTTTAGGCGTATAAGCGCGCAGGGCGTGTTGCACCCTGTTTCCCAGCTGCGCCAGAACGCTGTCAGGGATGTCTCCGGGGCTCTGCGAGATAAAGTAAACACCAACACCCTTGGAGCGAATCAGGCGTACCACCTGTTCGATTTTCCCCAGCAATGATTTCGGTGAGTCCTTGAACAGCAGGTGAGCTTCGTCGAAGAAAAATACCAGTATCGGTTGTTCAGGGTCGCCCAGCTCAGGCAGATTTTCAAATAGTTCCGAGAGCAGCCACAAGAGGAAAGTTGAGTAGAGTCTTGGGCTCATAATCAACTTGTCTGCTGCGAGGATATTGATCATGCCGCGGCCGTCCCGGTTAGTCTGCATAAAATCCTGCAATTGCAGTGCCGGTTCACCGAAAAATGCTTCGCCCCCTTCGCGCTCCAACATCAACAGCCGCCTGAGAATGGCATTGACCGACGCTTTAGACACGCCGAAGCCACTGCCCAGTTCCTTGCTGTTATTGCCGAGATATTCCAATGTGGTGCGCAGGTCAGCCAGGTCTACCAGTAGCATGCCTTCGTCGTCGGCAAATTCGAACACCAGTGTCATCACGCTTTCCTGGGTTTCGTTAAGCTCCAGCAGCCGTGACAGCAGCTGCGGCCCCATCTCGGTTATGGTTGAGCGTACCGGGGTTCCCTGCTTGCCAAACAGGTCCCAGAAGGCAACCGGATAGCCGCGTTGCGTGTAATTTTCGATGCCGATTTTTGCGACGCGCTCATCTATTTTGGGGTGGGGCGATCCCGCCTGGCTTATGCCTGAGATATCACCCTTCACATCCGCCAGGAATACCGGCACTCCCAGATCTGAGAACCCCTCCGCCAGGCACTGCAGCGTAACGGTTTTACCCGTTCCCGTGGCGCCGGCAACCAGACCGTGGCGATTGGCGTAGCGCGGGTTAAGTGTTACCTGCCCGGCGTCGTTGCCGCCGATGAGAATGGCCTCAGACATGCGTTTTCGTCCCTTCAATGATAATGCGGGCAGGGTATAATGATCAGCCGCCGCTTGCCAGTTCTTCGATAGCTGCTAAGTTAAGTGACGGAAACCAAAGGGGATACCGAATGCGCTGGGAAGGTGGCAGGAAAAGTGACAACGTAGAAGACAGGCGCGGCCAGAGCGCAGGCTACAGTGCAGCGGGCGCCGCGCCACTGCTGCTGCGCTTCTTGCCGGCCATGATTCGATCGAAAACCGGCCGGGTCATTCTGGTGGTAGGCGTCATCGCCATATTCGGCGGCAAACTGCTTGGAATTGATGTTTTGGGCCTGTTTCTCGGCGGTGGGGGTGCGGCGCCGGCTCAGCAAAGCCAGGAGTTCAGCCAGCAGGAACAGCAGTTGGCAGATTTTGTCTCGGTGGTGCTCGCGGATACGGAAGACACCTGGCAGGGGATATTTCGAGAGCAGGGGGGGACTTATCGTGAACCCACGCTGGTATTGTTCAGCGGCCGCGTTAATTCAGCCTGTGGCATGGCCTCTGCTGCGGTAGGCCCCTTTTATTGCCCCGGAGACCAGCAGCTCTACATAGACCTGTCTTTTTTCAATGATCTGAGTGTCCGCCATGGTGCCCCCGGCGATTTCGCCCAGGCGTATGTAGTGGCTCACGAGGTGGGTCACCATGTGCAAACCCTGCTGGGCATCAGCAAGCAGGTGCAGGAGGCCGGGCGCGGGAAGAACAAGGCTGCAGTCAATGCACTGTCTGTGCGGCAGGAGCTGCAAGCTGACTGTTTCGCAGGTCTTTGGGGCCATGCAGCCAACAGTGAGCGTCAGCTGCTGGACCCGGGTGACCTGGAGGAAGCTCTGCGGGCGGCTACCGCAATTGGTGACGACCGCCTGCAGCGTGAAGCCGGTGGCCAGGTGGTGCCAGACAGCTTCACCCATGGCAGTTCAGCGCAGCGCGTAGAGTGGTTTCGCCGCGGTTTTGACAGTGGAAATATCGCGGACTGTGACACCTTTTCGGCGAAAATCTAGTCCGGCGATGCCTAGTTGATTACCAGTACCTGGCCGCTGGCCTTGTCGAGAGCAGCCTCCAGTGCTTCGGGCGCAATGCCTTGCAGGCAGTCCCTGGGCAGCAGCAGCAGGTCATAGGGGGATTGTCGGACCAGTTTGCCAATGGTGGCAGGGTCGCAGTGCAGATTGGCCTGTACGCAAATCCTGCCTCCCGGCCGGTAAAGGCCCTCCAGCAGCTTACGATCCAGTGCGCCGCTCGATATCACATACGTCTCTCCGACCAGCCCGGACTTTTGCAGCATGCGGGCAGTCTCTACTACAGCATCGTCCTGTGATGTGCGCGCCAGCACTAATCCCAGCCTGGCTATAGCCTTGCTCTGAGGCGCAGGCCTTGCTGACAGTTGTTGCCAGCGCTGGCGGGCGGGAAAAAATATATCAAGGCCGACGTCGTGGGCAAGCGCCGCGTGCAGGCGGTTGCCGGCAACGTGTTCCAACACCAGGTCCACCTGGTCACGACTGGCCAGTTCCTTTAGCAGGCGGCCTGCATCTGTGCTCACCAGGCTATGGCGCCGTGACAGCTGCTCTCGCCGCAGGCTGCGCTCTTCACCGCCGTGAAGTACGATTTCTGTGGTGAAGGGCAGGTCCGCAACATGCTGCAAACGCAAGTCGTCCAATAGCAGGCCCAACACTCCTCGATCCAGCTGCCGCGCGATTCTCACCAGGGTCTCCAGGCTTGCGCGGCTCACACCGTAAAAATCGATGGGAACGAGTATTTTGCGGGGCGATGGCCTTTCAGTCGCCATCGCTGCTATCTTCGCCGTGACGGTCCCGGCGCGAAAACTTGCGTGTCAGCTCATCCAGTTCGTCCAGGCGCGATATTACCTTCGCGTCTATCGAGCTGGCGCTATAGCCGGTGAGCAGCTCCAGGGCCTCGTCTATTGAATTAGCGCTGTAGACTTGAAACTTTCCTGCGGCAACAGCATCCCGCACATCCTCGCGCAACATCAGGTGCACGGCATTTGCCGATGGAATCACCACCCCCTGATTGCCATCGAGGCCCCGCGCAGAGCAGATGTCGTAGAAGCCCTCGATTTTTTCATTGACCCCGCCAATCGCCTGCACGATGCCGTGTTGGTTGAGAGAGCCGGTCACGGCCAGATCCTGCCTTACAGGTACATCGGCGATTGCGGAGATCAGCGCTGCCAGCTCCGCGACCGAGGCGCTATCGCCTTCGATCCCGCCATATGACTGCTCAAAAACGAGACTGGCGCTCAAGGGCAGAGGGCGATTGCGGGCATACCGGTTTGCCAGCAGGGCGCTGATAATCATCACCGCCTTGGAGTGAATATTGCCACCGAGATCTACTTCCCGTTCGATATCCAGTACCTTGCCTGAGCCAAGGCGAGCAGTGGCGGTTATGCGGGTGGGTCGGCCGAAGGCGTAGTCCCCCAACAGGTAGACGGCGAGACCATTTACCTGACCCACTGCGGTACCGCTGGTTGACACAAGCATTATATCTCGGAGAATACCCTCGTGAGATTTTTCGCGCAGCTGGTCCATCCGATGTATTGCCGCCTGGGCGGCGTCGCTGACATGCTCCGCGTTAATGAGTTCGGCCCCGGCTTTGCGCGCGCGAAAATCGCTCTCACTTAACAGGTCTGCGAGACGGCCCCTATGCAGACTGAGTTTCTCGCTGTCTTCCATGCGTCGCGAGGCATACTCAACCACTCGTGCAACACCGCTCTGGTCCAGGGGGAGGAGCTTATTGCGCTGCTGTACTGTTTTGACCATGCGGGCAAAAAGCAGTGTGGTTTCGGGCGCCCGTGACACGTCTTCCGACATATCGGCGGCCACCTTGAACAAGGTGGCGAACTCCGGGTCATACTGCTCCAGCATGTAATAAATATAGCGATCCCCCTGCAATACGACCTTGATGTCCAGCGGTATCGGAGCGGGCTGAAGTTGCACTGTACTACCAAAGCTAAACAGCTGCTCCAGCGTCTGAATGCGAATTTCCCGGGCCTTGAGAGCGCGCTTCAAGGCGGGCCAGGCGTAGGGGCTTGTGAGCAGTTTGTCGGCGTCCAGTATCAGGTAGCCGCCGTTGGCGCGATGGAGTGCGCCGGGCTTGATCAGGTTGAAGTCAGTCAGCAGTGTGCCCATATGCGAAATATATTCCACCCGGCCTACCAGGTTGCCAAAACCTGGATTGTCTTCGTAAACAACCGGCGCTGACTCCTGTTCCTGATTGTCCACCAGTACGTTGACGCCGTACTGGGGGAACTCCCTGACCCGATTCTTCAGGTTGTCGGGTATCGCCGACTCCTCCTGTGTATGGGTGAAGGCCTCCGCCTGCTCCAGGACATCTGAATGCACCGCCTCGAGGTGCATGATCACAGTGGCGTGGTCCTTGTACTTCTCCTTTAGCTCGTTAAATACCGGGTCGATGACGGTCTTGCTGAATTCGCGATTCATCTGCTTGAAGTTATCGCGACTTTCCTTCTTCCAACCTGGGAGCTGGCGTACGATCACCTTCAACTCCTGCTTGAGTTCCTCGATAACGGCTAATTGGTGTTCTTTCTCTTCCTCGGGCTGGGCTTCGAAAGCCTGGGGTGTAATCACCTCCTGGTCTTTCACGGGTGCCAGGGTATAACCGCTGGGAGTCTGGATCAGGGCAATACCCGCCGCTGCAGCCTTTTCGCTTAGCGCCTGAAAAGCCTCTTTTTCCTGTTCTTGATATTTTTCGCCCAGCTCCTGCACTCGTGCCTGGTATTCATCGCCCTGAAAAGTGGAGGGAAGCAGGCTGAGTAGATCTTCGACTGCGTGATTCATGTCTCTGCGCAGCTGACAGGCCAGTCCCCTGGGTAGGCGCAAGGCGATAGGGCGGTCGGGGGAGTCGAAGTTGTTTACGTAACACCAGTCGGATAGCTGCTCTGAAGCCGTGTCTTTCTGCGGCGCGGTCAATATGCCCGATAGTACGCTGTCCAGCAGGCCGCGCTTGCCAATGCCGGTGCTACCCAATAGAAAAATATTGTAGCCGTCCTGGGGTATTTCCAGGCCGAACTCCAGCGCTTCTACGGCTCGATCCTGTCCCAGATGCTGAGCCAGAGGTTCCAGCTCATCCGTGGAGGAAAACGGAAGCTCATTGAGGTCGCAGCAGCGATACAGGCGTTCCGGGGGCAATGGTTCATGCGGTTTGGCGGCTTGCAGGCCGGCAGTGTCGTCGATCATGTTGAACGGCTCCCTGATGTCATTATAAGCGTATCCCACCTCGGGCTGTCCTGACTTATGGCAGATCAAGGTATTGCTACCTGTCGCTTTTTCAATCACGTTGAAAAGAGGACAGATCGCAGCCCTGGTGATCTCAGGTGATGATGCATGCGTAGGTTCACTGATGGAGGAATTACACCATGACCACCGCACGCATTATAGAGCATCGAATCACCCGGGACATCCTGCAGCGCCGCGGGCGTGAACCGGACACTGTTAACGGGCCGTTGGTAGAGCGACTTATTACTGTGACGGCGGTAACTGCAGGGATGTTGATACTGGGAAGCTACGCACCGGAATTGTTGTGGGCGTTGCTGGCGGGTGCCGGTGTGTTGACCCTGGGCACTCGCGTGTCCTGAGGGTTGTGCGCCTGGCGGCCTACTTCGAGATTGACCCCCGCTTCCCGGTCGGCACACGAGAGGTCTGAACTGTCTGCTCTGGAGGTGGGCTCCATAAGGCTGGGATAGTCTTTCCGTATTACTCCCATGAGTTCCTGAAAGGGGAGACCCGGGTATTTCCCCGCGATCATGCGATCAGTTGACACGTATCAATGTGGAAACAGGATCGGACTACTACATTCTTGGTCTTGTTGGCTGATAAGTGATGCTCCCGAGATGACAGGAAAATGCTGCGTGAAGGTTCACATCACCACAAACTTTGCAAAAAAAACACAAAACTCATTAGCATGGACACCTCAGGTTACTATTGCATGTCTTGAGGATAAAACACTTGCTGTGAATTCCACTGATGGGAAGGAGAAGTAATTATGCGTTTTTGCCAGGTTTCGGAACTGCTGGATTGGATAGACGCTTATCATGAGGCTTTGGCGGAACAATACAAGGTTCTCGCAGATGAGGCCGTCAAGGAAAGGGCGGCGCTGCTACTCAACTACCTATCAGATCACCAAAGGATACTGGCCGAGTCGATCGGCAAGTACGAAACGCATTCAGCAGACAGTCTATTAACTACCTGGTCTGACCAGTGCCCAGATCTCGATCTGCCGGAATCGGTTATTCAATTACACAGCACCTTGTCCGGCAAGAACACAGAGGAAATCATCAAGTATGTAATCGAGTTCCACGATATCTTGATCGATATGTATAAGGCTCTTGCAGAAAAGGCGACGAATTCCTCCGTCAAGGATTTATTCGAAAACCTGGCTCAGATGGAACGACAAGAAGCAATGCGCACAGTAAGGGATGCACAACGGCTTGAAGACTACTGATCCGGTATTGCTGTTGAAGTACATCAGTGGATGGCGAACTGTTAATCGCGGTGGAAAAATATTCTTAGGTATCTGCATATAGACCTTCGTGAGTTAGCTTGTCCAAATTTCTTTTTGGTCGTTTCTCCACGAAACTTTCATCGCAGCCCCGAATTCAATTATCAATATCATATCCAGCGAGTGAATTACAAAGGACAGGACATTCTATTATGAAAAGCCTCAAGGGTAGTCAGACAGAGAAAAACCTCGTCATTGCGTTTGCCGGTGAGTCCCAGGCGCGAAACAGGTACAACTATTTTGCCGGGGCAGCGCGTAAAGAGGGACTAATGCAAGTGGCAGACATTTTTGCCGAGACCGCGGACCAGGAGAAGGAGCACGCAAAGCGATTCTTCAAATTTCTTGAGGGAGGCACGATAGAAGTCACCGAATCATTTCCCGCCGGTACGATTGGTACCACGCTGGAAAATTTACGGGACGCTGCGGCTGGTGAAGAACATGAATGGACCGAGATGTATCCCGGATTTGCCAGAATAGCCCGGGAAGAAGGTTTTGAGCCGGTCGCAAAAGCCTTTGATGCTGTGTCCATCGCCGAAAAACAGCATGGTAAACGCTATACTGATCTGGCGGACAACCTGGAGGCGGGCCGCGTTTTCAAAAGGGCTGGAAAGGTGGTCTGGCGATGCAGAAATTGCGGCTATCTCCACGAGGCTGAGGAGGCGCCAGGGGTGTGTCCGGCTTGCCTTCATCCACAATCCTATTTCGAGTTACTTGGCGAGAATTGGTAATCAACTTTGTGCGAGCTGTTTGCCCTGTCCGGCCAGTTACCTACCCGGGTAACCTTTTCCCTGGAGGAGTTCAGCCGACACGGAGCAAGTGATAGTGGACTTGCCGATGGTTGGGGTCTGGCGTTCTACGATGGACCTGATGCCCAGCTATTTCGCGAAACGAGACCTGCGGCCTCCAGCGAATGGATGAAGTTTATCCTCAGCCACTCGCGTTATAGTCATTGCGTCATGTCGCATATTCGCCACGCTACGACAGGCAGTGTTGCACTGCGCAATACACAACCGTTTTCGCGTGTGCTGAAGGGACAAAGGCACGTCTTTTGTCATAATGGAGATCTGGAGGGGATTCAAAGCAGTACCAAAATCGATCAGTTTTCACCGATAGGCGAAACGGACTCCGAATACGGATTTTGCCGGCTGATGAATCGCCTTGGCGTGCTCTGGCAAGGGGAAGTGCCCACACTCGATGAGAGGATCGATGTCATCAGCGAAGTCTTCGTCGAGCTGTCATGCCTGGGATCGGCGAATATTCTGTACAGCGACAGTGAGTTTCTTTACGCTTTTGCCCACCAGCGGACCCAGGATAACGGCCGCATGGAAGCACCCGGAATGTATTATCAAGAACGCCACTGCGACTGCGATCCAGATGCTTTGCAAGATTCTGGCGTACAGGTCCACAATATGGCGCAGGACCTGGTTTTGTTTGCGAGCGTTCCGCTATCCATAGAGGGATGGCATGCCTGTGCGGCCAGTCAACTAATGGTGGTAAAGCACGGTAAGATTATCGCAACCAGAGACCTGCGATAGGGTCAGTAAGCAACCGGCACTTCGCTGAATTTCGCTGACACATCTGATGCGAGGAAAGTATGGGAGCGTTAGCCTGGATTATTGTTAGTGGACTGGCGATGAGCGGTATTGCGCTCGTTGGTGGAATCACTCTTTTCCTGAAGGACAGCACGCTTCAAAAAATCACCTTACCACTTGTGGCATTTGCAGCAGGGTCAATGATAGGCGGCGCGTTTTTCTACATGATCCCGGCCAGTATCGATACCATGGGTAATTCCATCGTGCCCTTTTGTTGGATTGTCGCTGGCTTCACCACGTTCTTTGCCCTCGAGCAGTTGCTGCACTGGCATCACTGTCATCGTGCGGGGGCAAGCTGTAAGAAACCGTTAACCTATCTAATCCTCATTGGCGATGGTCTCCATAATTTCATCGGTGGGCTTGCCATCGCGGGCACATTTCTTGTCGATATACGTTTGGGGGTTATGACCTGGCTGGCCGCGGTTGCCCACGAAGTGCCCCAGGAACTGGGTGATTTTGGAGTATTGATTCACGGCGGTTGGAGCAAGCTCAGTGCCTTGGCGTTTAACGTATTATCAGCGTTGACCTTCTTATTGGGAGGCTTGCTCGCCTATACGCTGTCGTTCAATTTCGACATATCCTTTCTGGTACCCTTTGCGGCAGGTAATTTCATTTATATCGGTGCCACTGACCTGGTACCTGAAGTAAACAAGCATACTGGTCTAAAGAATAACCTGACTCATTTTGCTGCATTCCTGAGTGGGGTCCTTGTTATCTTGACTACACGGACTATGGTGGCTTAGTCCAATGAGTGCTATCCGCTGTCCCTCGCAGCTTGTTTTTGCCCCACAGATGTCGGCGCTATCACTCATCGGCCGGGTTGACATACATCAACAACAGCCCGGCAGGACAGTGGTTAGATTGATCATAAGTCTCAACATTTTTGCGCGGATACGGCGGACAATCGGAAATTGTCCGGCGGTTTCGCGATGGCGGATTGATAGTGTCTATACCCAGTGCATCCAACGGAATCATTGCTGAACGGCTCAACGAATACGCCGATATTCTCGAGCAACAGCAGGCTAACCGGTTCAGAATAACGGCTTATCGCCGCGCCGCTCGGACCCTTGCCGGTCTCGATGAGGATCTGGGTGACATTTATCAACGCGGGGGCAGCCAGGCGTTGGTCGAGTTGGAAAGCGTCGGCACCGGTATCGCTGCGGCTATTGCTGAACTCGTCGAGACTGGCCGCTGGAGCCGGCTGCAGCGCCTGCGCGGCGCCCTCGACCCGGAGATAGTATTCCAGACAGTGCCTGGGATCGGACCCAGGCTGGCCGCGCGTATCCACGATCAGTTGGATATCGATACTCTCGAGGAACTGGAGGTAGCGGCCCATGACGGTCGCTTGCAAAAGCTCACTGGAATCAGCCACAGGCGTGAACAGATGATCAGGGCCACTTTGGCCGTCATGCTGTCCCGTCCGCGTTCAGCATTTCACCGCAATGTGTCGGCCGGCCCCAACGTGGAGCAGCTACTGGACGTCGATCGGGAGTACCGGGAAAAGTCAGCCAGGGGAGAGCTTGCCACCATCTCGCCGAGGCGGTTCAACCCGGATCGGCGCCCCTGGCTCCCGGTCTTACATACCATGCGTGACCCCTGGCACTTCACCGCGCTATTTTCCAATACTGCGCGTGCCCACGAGCTCAACAGGACCCGCGACTGGGTCGTCATTTACTTTTATGACGATGATCACGATGAGGGGCAACATACCGTGGTTACCGAGACCAGCGGCCGGCTTAAAGGGAGGCGCGTGGTGCGGGGCAGGGAAGCTGAATGCCGGGACTTCTACGAAGCCACTCCTGCGGCCACTGTCCACCGGACTGAGCTATGATCCGTATGTTTT
>Ga0316189_10005404_pt1 | contig 12246 bp, 6 predicted proteins | sample LowCovwburrow_MG_FD_204930 | JGI IMG/M metagenome (GOLD analysis project Ga0316189, IMG submission 204930) | Coastal sediment microbial communities from Maine, United States - Lowes Cove worm burrow | ecosystem: Environmental > Aquatic > Marine > Coastal > Sediment | place: USA: Maine... | reverse complement strand
GGCGTGGACGGTTGATTGTGGGTGGAGGACGGCGTCGAGTTGGTTTGCGGAGAGACCAAAGAGCCAGCGGGCTTCGATGAGTTCGAGGGCTTTGTTCATGAGGGTGGCGGAGTCGATGGATACTTTGTTGCCCATGCTCCAGGTCGGGTGGTTGAGTGCTTGGTCGGGGGTGGCGTTGTGGATTTGGCTTAAGGACTGGTCACGGAAGGGGCCGCCCGATGCGGTGAGGGTGACGCGGCGGATGGACTTTGGTGCGGGTGAGGGGGGGGCGTAGTGCGGGGAGGTGAGGGAGAGGAGGCATTGCCAGAGGCCGGCGTGTTCGGAGTCGATGGGGAGGATCTTTGCCCCTGATTGTTGTGCTGCGTTGGTGACGAGTTGACCGGCGGCGACGAGGGATTCTTTGTTGGCCAGCGCGATGTCGATGCCGAGCTGCGCGGCGCGGAGTGTGGAGGGGAGGCCTGCGATGCCGACGATGGCGCCGATGATGAGGTCGGGGGCGGTGCTTTCGAGGAGTTGGGTGGCGGCATCGTGGGCGTGGATGAGGTTTGGATTTTTGAGTGCTGATGCGTTCGCTGATGGATCGCAGAGGCCAAGGGCGGCGGAGGGGTAATCGGCGGCTTGCTTGGCGAGGATCGTCGTGTTGTTGTGGGCGCAGAGTGCGACGATGTCGTAGTGGGTTGGGTGGAGGCCTTGTTCGCAGAGTGTGTTGAGATGGGCGATGGTGTCGAGGGTTTGTGTGCCGATGGAGCCGGTGGAGCCGAGGATGGCGATGCGGAGGCGGGGAGGGGGTTTGGTGTCGGGGTTGGAGGGCATTGGTGGATGGTAGGAGGGGAGGGACGAGGCGCGCTGTGGATATTCAGCGTGCGGCCTGAAGGCATAAAGATGAAGAAAGAGCGGTAGAGAAGTAGGAAGAGGGGTCGTTGGAGCCCTCACCCCGACCCTCTCCCATCAGAATGGGAGAGGGAGGAGGATACCTGGTGATGAGTTGGTTAGGTGTCGCGGTCGATGGCGGTGATTTCTGCGCTGGTGAGTTTGCGCCGGCCGCCGGAGTAAAGACCTCGGCGGCGGGGTTTGGTCGCGGGCTTGGGTTCGGTGCTGGATTCAGGTTTCTTGGATTCGGTCTTGGCGCGGGGTTTGGAGTCTGTTTTGAAATCTTGTTGTTGATCGGTGTTGGAGTCTGAATCGTCACGGCCCCGCCCTCTGCGGCGGCGGCGGCGTTTCTTTTTGATGGGTTCGCCGTTTTCGTCGAGTTGTGGCGTGGATTCTTCGGAAGGCTTGGATTCGGGATCAGATTCAGCCTTGGTTTGCGATTCCGAGTTGTTGTCGGTGTTTGCTTCTGAATCCGGGCCGCCTTTGCCTCGGCGCCGACGACGGCGTTTCTTTTTGGCGGGCTGGCCTTCCTCTGGGGAGAGGGGGGTGGAGTCATCGATCGGGAGGTCCGCGCTCTCGGCTTGTTCGGCTTTCTTTGCGAAACCCTCGGCGAGTTTGAGGACGGTGGATTCGTCGCCTTCTTCAAATGGGTCAACGGCCCAGCTGGCGTCGTCCTTGCTGGTGTCGGTCCATTCGACGACCTGGGGTTTGGGGCGTGAGAGTTTGGCGAGTTTCTCTGCGTCGATGTCGTTGCCGTTGGCTTCGTAGGCGTAGAGCGCGATGCGGTCGATGGGGAGGGAATCCGAGACGCGGACATCGACCGTTTTCTCGGCTTCGAGCTCGACGCGGATGAGCGACGATCGGCGTGTGGAGAGGAGTTCTGAAGCGACGCGAGAGTGGACGACGAGTTCGGCGTGGTGGACGCTTCTGTGATTCAAGAGTTGCGAGAGATCGCGGAGGGCGGAGTCTGCAACTGAGCCGGGGCGTTGGACAAGCCCGCGCCCTCGGCAGGTGGGGCATTCTGCGAAGTGTTGGGATTCCATCGAGCCGCGCATGCGCTGGCGGGTCATTTCGAGGAGTCCGAACTCGGAGATGTTTGTGATGGACGATTTGGCGCGGTCGCGTTTGAGTCGTTCTCTGAAGCGTGCTTCGATGTCTTTACGGTGCGAGATGTAGCGCATGTCGATCATGTCGTTGACAACGAGCCCGCCGAGATCGCGGAGGCGGAGTTGGCGGCAGATGGCATCGACGGCTTCAAGGTTTGTTTTGTAGGCGTTGGTTTCCGCGTCCTTTGCGCCGCGTGATTTGCCGGAGTTGACATCGATGGCGACGAGCGCTTCGGTCTGATCGATGACGAGTCGGCCGCCGGATGGGAGGACGACCTCGCGGGCGTGAATTTCTTCGATCTGGCGCTCGATGTCGAAGGCGTGGAAGATGGGGGTGGAGCCGGTGTAGTGGGCGAGCTTGGCGTGGGAGCGTGGGGCGGCGATCTTGACAAACCGCGCGACGCGTTTGAGGGCGGCCTCGGAGTCGATGATGACGCGATCGATATCAGAGGAGAGCATGTCGCGGATTGAGCGGACGAGGAGATCGGACTCGGAATAGAGTAGGCGTGGGCGGTTGCCCTTCTTGCGTCGTTTTTCCATGTCCGACCAGAGGCGGTTGAGGTAGGCGAGGTCGCGTTTGAGTTCTGCTTTGGTGCGGTCGAAGCCGGCGGTGCGGAGGATGAAGCCGAATCCTTCGGGGAGGTCCAGCGTGCTGAGGACTTTTTTAGCAGCTTTGCGTTTGTCGTCGTCTTCTTCTTTGCGTGAGACACCGACCTTGTCCATGCCGGGCATCATGACGAGGAATCGGCCGGGGATTGAGAGGTATGAGGTGAGTGATGGGCCTTTGGTTCCTACGCCTTCCTTGAGGACCTGTACGATGATTTCTTGGCCTTTTTTGAGGCAGTTCTGGATGGGCGGGCGTTCGCGGTGCGGGGTTTTCTTCCCGACGCGTTCGGTTTTGTCGTCGCCTTTGGCGAAGTACTGGGGGTGGATGTCTGAGATGTGGAGGAAGCCGTTGAACTCGGTTCCAAAGTCGATGAATGCGGCCTGGATGGACGCTTCGACATTGGTGACGCGTCCGACATAGATGTTGTTGACGCGGGAGACCTTGCTGGTGTGTTCGGAGAAAACTTCTTCGAGCTGTCCGTCTTCGACCATGGCGATGCGGCAGTCTTCACCGGGGACATAGTTGACGATCATCTCGGTGTATGGTCGCGGCTCTTCTTTTTTGGATCTCGGCCTTGGTGTGTCTGGCTTCTTTGGGGCTGCGACTTTGGAGGTTTTTTTGGAAGATCTGCGGCGGGTTTTCTGCGGGGCGTCTTCTGATGATTCAGCCGGCTTGGTTTGATCTCCGCCGACGGGCTCGGTGGCAACCGGTTCGTCGGGGGCGGCTTCTGCTTTGGCAGGTGTCTTTTTGGTCGTTTTCTTCGCGACCTTTTTCTTGGTCGTTTTCTTTGTTGTTTTTTTGGCGGCCGTCTTTTTCTCGGTGGGTGCCTTGGCTACTTTCTTTGCCGTTTTTTTCGTTGATTTCTTGGTCGTTTTCTTTCGGGTGACTTTCTTTTTGGTTGTTTTCGGTGTGGATTCAGCGGACGCGGTCGCGTCGATGGTTTCGTCGTTCTTGTTGTCGGTCATTGATAGATTCCTGAGTCGCGAGCGAGGGAAGCGTGTTTGTAGGATGCGGGGCGTCTGAGCAGACGATCGGTGTGGATCGCGGGTGCGATGCCTGTTCACTCGTTTGGGTGAGGGGGGTGATCGTGCTGGTCAGGCGCATGCGGTCTTTCAAACGCTTCGCTCGCTCACTGGTTATGCGCGGTGCGTGTCGGGCGTCAGCCGGGATTGCCGAGTGTCGCGGGCCGGGCCTGGATGAACCAAGGGGCGTGCGGGGGGCGTTTTTCCGGTGGTGCTTTGTGTGCACACGGCGCGGTGGTTTGTGTCCGAGGGTTAGTTGGCGGGACGACCGCCGAAGACCTCGGGGACTATTTTTTTGAGCCGGTTGAGCACATAGCTCGATGATTCGGCTTCTGAATCGAACCCGATCGCGCGTTTGACGATCCGTTCGCATCTTTTGGTATCGAGTGCTCTGATGGTTCTTTTGACCAGGGGGATGCTCGATGCCGTCACAGAGAGGGTACGCACGCCGAGACCGATCAGCAACGCGGCGAACGCGGGATCGGCGGCGGACTGTCCGCAGCAGGAGACGGGGATGTCTCTTTTTCGTCCAGCACGGGCGACATCTCGGACCAAACGCAGGACGGCGGGGTGTATCGGTGTATACAACGATGCGACCCTCTCATTGGTTCGGTCAACGGCGAGGGTGTATTGAACGAGGTCGTTGGTTCCGACCGAGAAAAAGTCGACTTCTCGCGCAAAGGAGGATGCCATGAGTGCTGCGGCGGGGACTTCGACCATCATCCCGACCTCGATGTTCGGGTTATATTTGACGCCTTCTTCGGCGAGTTCTTCCATTTCCTCGTTGAGGAAGTAGCGTCCTGAGCGGAACTCTGCGATGTTGGTGACGAGGGGGAACATGATTTTGACCGGGCCGTGCGCGCTTGCTCGGAGGATGGCGCGGAGCTGGGTGCGGAACATTTGTTGGTTGACGAGCGAGTAGCGGATGGAGCGGAGCCCGAGGAAGGGGTTGCGTTCGGGGGTTTCTTCTTGCAGCTGGGTGTATTTGTCGGCACCCAGGTCGACGGTGCGGATGGTGAGGGGCTTGCCTTCGAGCATATCGAGGCAGTTTTTGTATGCTTGGTAGTGATCTTCTTCGGTGGGGGGGTTGGATCTGGTGAGGTAGAGGAACTCGGTGCGGAAGAGCCCTACGCCTTGTCCACCCTCATTGAGGAGCATGGGAATTTCGTTTGCGAACTCGATATTTCCGAGGAGTTCGATCTCGATGCCATCGGTGGTGATTGCGGGGAGGGAGGCGAGTTCGTGGAGGGAGATTTTGGTTTGTTCGGCGGCTTTGATGCGTTCTTGGTAGAGGGCGATGAGTTTTTCATCGGGGTCGAGGATGACGGTGCCGTTGATGCCATCGACGATGATGGTTTGTCCGTCGCGTGCTCGGGCAGTGATGTCCTTTGTGCCCACGACGGCGGGGAGGGAGAGAGCGCCCGCGACGATGGCGGTGTGCGAGGTGCGTCCGCCGAGGTCGGTGACGAATCCGGTGATGTGTTTGCGATTGAAGCCTGCGGTCTGGGTGGGGGTGAGGTCGCGGGCGACGATGACGGTATTGTCGGCGACTCTGGCGAGCGTGGCGGCGGATTTGCCGCTGAGCTTGGAGAGGAGGCGTGAGGCGAGGTCGCGGAGGTCGTCTACCTTGGATTGGAAGGTGGAGTCGGGGTGCTTGGCGAAGCGGTCTGCGAGTTTTTTGAGTGTGTGGCTGGTGGCGTACTCGGGGGTGACATGGCCATCTTCGATCATGGACCTGATGGGTTTGAGGATGGTGGGATCGTTGAGGGCACCGATGTGGAAGAGGAAGATTTTGGCGGCTTCCTCGCCCATCTCGCCGGTGGATTCTTCGTGGAGCGCGTCGAGGTCTGCGATCGCGGCTCTGCGTGCGAGCTCGAAGCGTTCGAGCTGGGCGGGGGCGTCGTCTGGGTTGATCTGCTGGCGTCCGACGCGGAGGGAGCGTTCTTCTTCGAGGAGATAGACCTTCCCGATGACGAGTCCTTTGGAGACGGGGATGCCTGCGGTGCGGATCATGGGGGAGGCCTTGGAGCGGGGAGGGGAAAGAACAGAACAGTTGATTGCTATCTTAGCGGGGCGGCGGAATGGGGACGAACCATCGGGAGGCTATCGGACGCTGGGGGGCGATCGGCGGAGCTGCAAAACGGATTGCTGGGTTGATTGGTAGAAATGGTGCTTGACACACCGGCGGGAATGATGGACTATACTTTCGTTGTCGAGGGCAGGGTTTGCCCGCACACAGTTGTAATCCGGATGTTTGAGCGAGGCGACAACAGTTGCCCCCGAACATTGGATTCATGGTTTGAGATACGGCTTATAAGCCGGGTAACGAACTCTTCATTTAGAAGAATGGGTTTGGATGACTATGCTCACAGGCATACTGGAATGGCCACAGTGCACCGAGGGGCGTGTCCGTATTAACGGACAGGTCGTAGAAACCGCTGAAGGCGTTGAAATCAATGACGATCCGTTTGTGCCGGTTCATTTCGGGGAGGAACTCCCCTTATGTGATGGGCTGCGCGTGGAGGTCGAGGTTGAGATGAAGAAGCCTCGTCGAAGACGGCGGGGGAAGAACAAGCGGGGGAGTAACGGGCCGCGGCCAGCGCGTCCGGTGGTGGAGCGGTTTGTGAGCATCGAGGGGATGAGCCCCGAGGAGTTTGCCAAACGCAAGCCGTTCGAGGACCTGACCTCGATTGATCCGGAACCGATCCTGAATCTGGAATATCCTGGGTGTGCACCTTCTTGTCGGCTGATTGATTTGTTCTGCCCGATCGGGCGTGGGCAGCGGGGGATGATCGTGTCGCCACCCAAGGCGGGAAAGACGACGCTGCTCAAGGACATCACCAAGGGGATTCTGATGAATCACCCGGATGTGCATGTGATGGCGCTGTTGATCGACGAGCGTCCCGAAGAGGTGACGGACTTTACGCGCGCGTTCCTTGGAAACCTGGCGCAGCGTGAGGGGGACGCGGAGTGGGACAAGCCATGGAACCGGGACCAGATCGAGATCTTTGCTTCAAGCAACGATCACGACATCAAGCGGCACATCGAGATCTCGACGCAGGCGATCGAACGGTGCAAGCGGATGGTCGAGAACGGCAAGCATGTGTTTGTGGTGCTCGATTCTTTGACGCGGCTGGGTCGGGCGTTCAACCGCTCGAATAAGCACGCGAACTCCGGGCGGACACTCTCGGGCGGGATTGATTCCAAGGCGATGGAGGTTCCCAAGCGGATCTTTGGGGCGGCCCGGAATACCGAAGAGGGCGGGTCGCTGACGATCATCGCGACATGCCTGGTGGATACGGGCTCGCAGGGGGATCAGGTGATCTTCGAGGAGTTCAAGGGGACGGGGAATATGGAGCTGATCCTGGATCGGAAAATCTCTGAGAAGCGGCTGTTCCCGGCGATCAACCTTGCCGCGAGCGGGACGCGGAAAGATGAGAAACTGATCGGGGCGGAGCCTTTGAAAACGATCACGGCGCTGCGTCGCCGGATGATGAACATGCCCCCGCCGCAGCAGGTGGAGCAGTTACTCGCGGCTCTGGCGCGCTTTGAGACCAACGAGGGGCTGGTCGGCAAGGCGTAGTTCTTTCTCGTTGGCGGGCCGGAAATTGCTTTGTGAACTTCGCAAGATCGTGTAGGATCGGATTGGTATTCGATCCGAAGGTTGTCTGTTTGATTGGAGTGTTTCAATATGTTGTGTATTCGATCGGCTGGAGTTGTTTCGGGATTTGTCTTGTTTACTGGTGTTGCTTCGGGGCAGGTGCCAACGGATTGGACATTTGAGATTCAGTGCCGATCGAGTCTGGATGGCGGGACGCCAACATTCAACTTGCCGTTCCCGAGTTCGTTGTCTTCGCAGTATGTGTCGATCGGGGAGGACGGGGCTGTGGCGATCCGGGTGATTCTTGGGGGGTCTGAGGGTGTGTTTTATGGACTCGGCGGGGTTGGCGGGATGATCTTTACCGCACCGGCGCCGGTTGATCCGGTGTGGTCCACGACGCTGGATCTTCGCAACGGGATGATCGGGATCGAGATGGGGAGCTTTGGGGACGGGGCGCAGTTGTACGACACGAGCGGCACGCTGCTTGAGGACTTTGTGATTGGCGGCTCGGAGGGTGTGTCCGGGTTTACGGGGCTGACGCTCCGGAGCGACGGGGCGGTCTGCTACCGCGCAGACTTTGGATTTACTGGGGACAAGCTTGTGGTCGATCAGTTCGTTGGTGGGGTGCGGACGCAGGAGTTGATTGCGGACACTTTTTCTGGTGACTATGACTTTCTCTTCTCGCCTGAGATCAATGACGCGGGTCAGATTGTTGCGGGGACGATCCCGGCAAGCGGGCCGAGCCGGCGGGTGGTGCGGTTTGATGCGGCGGGTGTGCCGACGACGGTCGCCGAGACCGGGGCGGTGTGGAATGCCTTTGTAAACTCGACGGCGATCGCGCAGAACGGGGATGTCGCGTTCTCGGCGCGACGGACCGCGGGCTCGATCTGGGAGGTGAACCACTGGGACGGTTCGGCAACAACGATGATTGCCGATGGAGACAACGCGGATATCCAGAGCAGCTCGATCGCGAACTTCCCGCCTGTGGTCAACTCGAACGGGTGGGTGGCGTTTCGGGCGAGTGATGTGAGCAACGACTCAACGGCGATTTGGGTAGGGGATGGGGAGAGCTTGGTGAAGCTGATCGAGTTTGATCAGTTGATTGAGACTGATCTGGGGCCGCTCGCGTTGGGGATCGACTTCGGTGGGTTTGACGGGAAGCAGGTGACCAGCGGGGTGATCGACATCAACGAGGCGGGGCAGGTCGCATTCAGCGCGTTTTTGCGGAACGGGACGGTGGGGGTGTTTGTGGCGACGCCTGTGATTGGTTGCGCGGCGGACTTTACGGGCGACGGGGAGCTGGACTTCTTCGATGTCAGCGCGTTCTTGGCGGCGTTCGGGGCGATGGACTCGTCCGCGGACTTCACGGGCGAGGGCGACTTTGATTTCTTTGATGTGAGCGCATTCCTGACGGCGTTTGGGGCGGGGTGTCCTTGAAAGAGGACGGGCGGTTAGTTGGTTTGGTTTGGTTCGCCGGTCTGGAAGAGACTGATGTGCAGGAGCTGGGTGTCTTCGGCGGGCTTGGTTGAATCACAGAACTTCCAGATTTCGTTGATCATGGCGTTGAGTGTGGCAAGTTGCTCTTTGTTGACCCATGCGGTGTGGCTGCCGCAGTGGAGGTTGCGGGTGTCGCCGCGTGGGTCTGCGCTGGGGGCGTTGGCGGCGTGTTCGTACTTCCGAGCCATGAATCGTGCGAGGGCTTTGGCGAAGGTGATGTGGAAGTCGAGGTTTTCAGGGTCGTCTTGATTGAACTTGGTGTGGATGGTGGTGGCGCAGGGGCGGTACTGTTGTTCGTATCTTTTGCCCATGAGCTGGGTGCCCGCTTCGAGGACGAGGCCGGCTTCGATGAGTTTCTGAAGGTGGGGGTAGATCGAGGTCCGCGAGCGGGCGGTGAAACGGGCGATGTCGGCGGCGGAGCATTCGTCGAGTGCCATGAGGGCACCGAGGATTTCCCATCTGACAGGATTTGTGAGCACACTCAGGGTTTTGGCATCTTCAAGACTGATGGCTTTCGGTGTTTGGGCGGGGTTGGATGGCGAATCTTGTGGTGGTTTCATGGAGGGTGTCTGTATGCGTGATGAATGGGGGGCACACCAGGCTCAAACTGCTGTGATCGCTCAATTGGGCAGTGTATCAGGTTTTGAATAGAATGCAATGGGATCCTGTTTAAGCGGCTTGGGGGCACAATTGGGCGTGCGTTGTTCTGGAATTGGTGGTTGAACGGACAGAATGGTCAGATTTTGCTCGCAATTGAGCCTTGTTCTGGTATGGTGTGGGTGTGTGCCAGCATGTGGGGATGTGCTGTAGTTGTATGTTCAAAGGAGAGTTCAGTTATGTTTAAACGAGTTTCTACTGTATGTGCTTTGGTTGGAGCTTTCGCATTGCCTGCGTTTGGTGACGAGGTTTCGGTGCAGAATGACAGTCTTGAGGCCGGGGACAACGCTTCGGTGTGCCCTTGCTTTGTTGGCGGGGAGGAGGCGGCTGTCTGGCTGACCTCGCCTTGTGACGGGACGATTGTGGCGCTGCAGATCATGTGGCGGTCGCAGTTTGGTGGGGCGGCACAGGTGCTCGAAGATTCGATCCTTGTGTACGAAGGGGGGACATTCCCGAATCCGGGGCCACTCAAGGATGCACTGATCGGACCCGTGCTTTCGGATGGCGGGCTCAACGAGTACCGATTCGAGGACGAGAACCAGACGATCCCGATCGATATCCCGGTGACGGCGGGCGAGGAGTTTGTGGTCTCGCTGAGATTCTTTAACTCGAATGCTGGCGATATCTTTGCTCCAAGCGTGCTCTTTGATGATTCTGGGATCATCCCGGGGAAGAACGCGATCAAGGCGATTCCTGGCGGATGGCAGTCATCGGAGTCGGTGGGGTTGACGGGGGACTGGATTATCCGCGCGATTGTTGATTGTTCTGGTGGGTTTACGGGCTCGTCGTGTCTGCAGGATGGCTCGTGCGTGGACAATGTGACCGAAGAGCAGTCGGATCTGCTGGGCGGTGTGTGGAGTGGACCCGGCTCGACCTGCGCGACAGCCCAGTGCTTGGGTGCTTGTGAAATCCCGGCGACCGGCGCGTGTCTGCAGTTGGACAACAACACATGCGGGCTCGTTGGCGGGAACTGGTTTGGTCCTGGCACGACCGAATGTGTGAGCGCATGCCCGGCGGACTTTACCGGTGATGGGCAACTGGACTTCTTTGATGTCTCGGCGTTCCTCAGCGCGTTTGCTGCTCAGGACCCATCCGCAGACTTTACCGATGATGGGCAGTTTGACTTCTTTGATGTCTCAGGCTTCCTGAGTGCCTTTGGGCAGGGTTGTCCATAAGCTTTGAGTGTATATCTGGCGCCTGTTGCAGGACAGGTGTTGACAATCGCGCAGGAGATTCGCATGTTGGTGATTTCATCCACATTGGTGGGTATCGGTGTCCGGAGAATGAGCGGGCTCGTGTGTGTGCTGGGCATGTGCGCGGGTGCATCGGGGGTGATGGCGCAGGGCGGGGTTGTTGATGACAAGATTGCTGGCGGGCTGGAGCATGTGGAGTTGGTTGAGCCGATGGCCGAGCCGCCGTTGTGGCCGCCGAGTTCACCGATTCAGAACCCGCCCACGGAGGCCAAGCGTGTGCTTGGGAAGATACTGTTCTGGGACGAGCAGTTATCGAGCGACAGCACGATCTCGTGCGGGACTTGCCACATCCCGAGCAGCGGCGGGTCGGACCCTCGTCCCGGCTTGAATCCTGGTTTCGATGAACTGTTTGGCACGGCGGATGATGTGATTGGTTCGCCGGGCGTGAGTTCGTTGGATGCGATGGCGGAATATGTACACAGCGACTCGTTCGGGCTTGATCCGCAGATCGGCGGGCGGGTGGCTCAATCAAACCTGATGGCGATGTACAACGCGAACTTGTTCTGGGATGGGCGCGCGGAGCTGAACTTTGTTGATCCTGAGACGGGGGAGTTGCTGTTCCAGTCCGGCGTGGGAGGGCTCGAGATTCAGGCGTCGGCCCCGATTCTGAATGATGTGGAGATGGCGCACGCTGGGCGGACCTGGGATCAGGTGCGGGACAAGCTCGGTCGCGTGCGTCCGCTTGCGCTTGCCGATTCGATCCCGGCGGACATGCTCGGGGCGTTGGCGGTTGATCCGTCTTATGGAGAGCTGTTTGAAGAGGCGTTCGGGGATCCGGAGATCAATGCGGTGCGGATTTCGTTTGCGCTGGCGACCTACCAGCGGACGCTTGTGCCGAACCAGTCGCCTTGGGATTTGTGGAATGACGGGGACGAGGACGCGATGACCTTTGATCAGAAGGCGGGGTTTAGCTTGTTCCAAGCCTCGGCGTGTACTTTCTGTCATCCCGCGCCGACCTTTGCGAACTCGGATTTCTTTGTTGATGGGGTGCGTCCGCCGTTTGAGGATCTTGGCCGTCAGATTGTGACCGGGCTGAACTCTGATCGCGGCAGGTTCAGGACGCCTTCGATCCGGAATGTTGGCTTGCGTGATAAACTGATGCACACAGGAACATTCGAGAATATAGATGATGTATTTGACCACTACGCCCGTCGAAATGGGCGCATCCCGTTCTCCGACAACCTGAACGGGTTTTTGGTTGGCGGGATTTCGTTTAGTCCTGCAAATGAGATCGCGGTCAAGGATTTTTTGGTCAATGGGCTGACTGATCCGCGTGTTGAGAATGAGACCTTCCCGTTTGATCGTCCGTCGATGTTTACGGAACGGGCGACGCCGAATCCTGAGATCATTGAAGCCGGCGAGATGGGATCGGGCGGGTTCATTCCAAAGATGGTCGCGTTGATCCCGCCCAATATTGGCAATGCGGACTTCAAGATCGGGGTGGACTTTGCACTCGGAGGAGCGCAGGCGTGGGTGGCGATCTCGGAGAGTGCGCCGGTTGGCGGGGTTGTGGCACAGGATGAACTTGTCGGACCGATCGCGCTCAATGGGATGGGTGACGGCGGCGGGTACGGCACGCTGGCGTATCCGATCGCGGACGACCCATCGCTTGACGGGACGCGGTTGTACATGC
>Ga0316189_10005402_pt1 | contig 12249 bp, 10 predicted proteins | sample LowCovwburrow_MG_FD_204930 | JGI IMG/M metagenome (GOLD analysis project Ga0316189, IMG submission 204930) | Coastal sediment microbial communities from Maine, United States - Lowes Cove worm burrow | ecosystem: Environmental > Aquatic > Marine > Coastal > Sediment | place: USA: Maine... | reverse complement strand
CTGCTTTCTCGACAGAATCGCCAGTCTCGACCCGGCTCTTAACAGTTTCGTCACCGTTGATGCAGAAGCAGTGCTGGCCGCTGCCTGTGCCGCCGACCAGCGAATCGCGGCGGGGGCAGCCGCGCCGCTGACCGGCATCCCCATCGCCCACAAGGATATTTTCTGTACCGAGGGCCTGCGCAGCAGTTGCGGCTCACGTATGCTTGATAATTTCGTGCCTCCCTATAACGCCACGCTGATCGAGAATTTCAACCGGGACGGTGCCGTCATACTGGGTAAAACCAATATGGATGAGTTCGCCATGGGTTCTTCCAACGAGAACAGTTACTACGGTGCTGTGGCGAACCCCTGGGACACAGATCTGGTGCCAGGTGGCTCCTCCGGTGGCTCCGCTGCCGCCGTGGCAGCCATGCTTACACCTGCGGCCACCGGTACCGATACCGGTGGCTCGATCCGCCAGCCCGCCGCCTTCTGTGGCATCACGGGCATCAAACCCACCTACGGTCGGGTGTCTCGCCTGGGCATGGTTGCCTTCGCCTCCAGCCTTGACCAGGCCGGGCCTATGGCCCACAGCGCCGAGGATTGCGCCCTGTTACTCAACACGATGGCGAGCCACGACCCCAAGGACTCAACCTCCTCCGAGCACCCCACTGAAGACTATTGCGCCGGGCTCAATACCAGCCTGCAGGGGCTGCGTATAGGGCTGCCGCGGGAATATTTCGGCGAGGGTCTCGATTCCCAGACCGGACAACGGATAAGGGACGCACTCGGTGAGCTGGAGTCCCAGGGGGCTACTCTGGTCGATATTTCGCTGCCACACAGCCACCTTACAGTTCCCACGTATTACATCATTGCCCCCGCCGAGGCCTCCACCAACCTGTCGCGGTTCGACGGTGTGCGCTATGGCCACCGCTGCGACAACCCCGTCGATCTTCACGACCTTTACACCCGCACCCGGGAAGAAGGCTTCGGTGCAGAGGTCAAGCGCCGCATCCTGGTGGGCACCTACGCGCTTTCAGCGGGTTACTACGACGCCTATTACAAGAAAGCACAGCAGGTCAGGCGTCTCATACAGCAGGATTTCATCAATTGCTTTGAGCAGGTCGATATTATCGCCGGGCCGACAACGCCCGGGCCGGCATTTGCGTTGGGTGCCAAGTCAGATGACCCGGTGGCAATGTACCTCGAGGATATCTACACCCTTGCCGTCAACCTGGCAGGATTGCCTGGCATGTCTGTTCCCGCAGGCTTCGTAGCGGGAAAACCGGTGGGGCTGCAGCTGATAGGCCGGCATTTCGCTGAATCGCAACTGTTGAATGTTGGCCACCGCTTCCAGCAGGCCACCGATTGGCACCAGCGTCGCCCTGCCATGGCCACCGGGGAGGCAGTGTGATGCAGTGGGAAACTGTCATAGGGCTTGAAGTGCACTTGCAGCTGGCCACCAGGTCCAAGATCTTCTCGGGCTCTGCCACCACGTTCGGCGCCGAGCCCAACACCCAGGCCAGCGCCGTCGATCTCGCGATGCCCGGCATGCTGCCGGTGCTCAACGCCGAAGCCGTGCGCTGCGCGGTGATGTTTGGCCTGGGAATTGGCGCAGAAATCGGCCGCCGCTCGGTCTTCGACCGCAAGAACTACTTTTATCCCGATCTGCCCAAGGGCTACCAGATCAGTCAGTTCGAGGCGCCCATTGTTGGCCGCGGCACTTTTGAGATCCAGCTGGAAGACGGGAGCACACGATCCATAGGGATCACTCGAGCGCACCTGGAGGAGGATGCCGGCAAGTCCCTGCATGAGGACTTTCACGGTCAGACCGGCATAGACCTCAACCGCGCCGGCACCCCCCTGCTGGAAATTGTCTCCGAGCCCGACCTGCGCAATGCGGCCGAAGCCGTGGCCTATCTGAAAGCCATGCACAGCCTGGTCACCTACCTGGGGATTTCTGACGGCAATATGGCAGAGGGCTCCATGCGCTGTGATATCAATATTTCCCTGCGCCCCATGGGTTCCGAGACGCTGGGAACCCGGGCGGAAATCAAAAACGTCAACTCCTTCCGCTTTGTCGAGAAAGCCATTCGCCACGAGTTGGAACGACAGGCCGAAATTCTGGAAGATGGCGGAAAAATCGTGCAGGAAACCCGGCTCTACGATGCCGACCTGGACGAAACCCGGCCCATGCGCTCCAAGGAGGTCGCCAACGATTACCGCTATTTTCCCGAGCCGGACCTGCTGCCCGTGGTAATAGACGAGGCCTATATCGACGCCCTGCGCGCCGGCTTGCCGGAGCTGCCCACTGAGAAGCGCCATCGATTTGTGGAACAGTATGGCCTGGGCAAATACGATGCCAACGTGCTGGCGGACAGCCGAGAACTGGCGGATTACTTCGAAGCTGTGGTCGCCGCCTGTGGCGATGCCAAAATCGCTGCCAACTGGGTACAGGTGGAGTTGCTGGGCCAGCTCAACCGGGGTGAGCTCGGCATCAATGACTGCCCGGTGAGCGCCACGGCGCTAGGTGGCCTGATTACCCGCATCCTTGATAACAGCATTTCCGGCAAAATCGCCAAGCAGGTATTCGAGGGCATGTGGCAGGGTGAGGGCAGTGCCGACGATGTTATCGAGGCCCGTGGCCTGAAGCAGGTCAGTGACAGCGGCGCATTGGAATCCATGGTAGACGAGGTGATCGCCGCCAATGCCGCCCAGGTTGAGCAATACCTGACAGCCGAAGAAGACAAACGTAAAAAACTGATCGGGTTTTTTGTCGGCCAGGTTATGAAGGTATCCAGGGGCCAGGCTAACCCGAAGATGGTTAATGAATTGCTGGCGAAGAAGCTGGTTTAGGGGTTTTAAAGATGAAAAAAGACAAGGTAAAGGTTCTTGATGAGGTGTGGACCCAGGACCACGTCAAAAGTTTTTTACTGGTCAGGCCTCACGATGGCAGTGACGAGAACTTTCATATGTTGCTGAAGGCTTACCAGAGTATGCGGGTGGAGGACTTTGCGCTGTTTGTCGGGTTTTTTACGGGCGAGGGGCGGGATGTTAATGCTACCGGGAAGGATGGGAAGTCTGTGCTGGATATTGTTAAGACGCATCGGCATGGGGTGGAGTACGCGGACATTCTTACCGCCGCGGGTGCCGTTTAAAGCACTCTCAAACTTGCCATTTTTCTGACAAGGTACCTTTCATAACTATTGTTCATTTTCCATTCCCGTTCGCCGTCCGGAGCCGGTGCCCAAAAAGGCCGCAGCTCCGTCGCCCCATTCGGCCGCTGCGCAACTCGACCATTTTTTGCTTTGCAAAAAATTGGGACTCGGACAGTGCTCGCGGACTGCCCCGAATTGGGCGACTCCGCTTAGCGCGGCCTGAATTTTTCGGGCACCGGCTCCGGACGGCGAACTGCCTTCGAGCACAAAATAACCAGCGTCGCTGAATTGTTTGGACGCTAAGAGAATGCTCCCATGGCGATTGTTGCGCCTGAGAGGTCGAGGTCACACCTGTTTAGAACGATAGAGGCGGCGTCGGTAAGGAGTGCGGGTGATGGACCGTTGAGCGCATGGATGCGCGAACCGAGCCTACATGGATGTATTTACGGCGTGTCCAGCAACCGTACTCCTTGCTGACGCAGCCGCCGTGTCTAGACCTTCTACCTTGAGTACTAATCATTCCGGATCGTATGGGACTCGTCCTTTGGAGAATCTTTCGCGATTCTCGCGTTTCTTCTCTTCACTCTTTCTTAGAAGTACATACACAGCTCCTGTACCGCCATGCCGTGGTTGGGCGCTGTGGAAGGCTTGCACCATATCCAGCTCGCGCAGCCATTGGTCGGTGCAGCCTTTGAGAATGGAACTGCGCTCTTTTTCGGCGCTGGTCTGGCCTTTGCCGTGAATGATAAGCACGGTGCGCAGGCCCAGCTTGACTGATTCTTCGAGGAACCAGAACAGTTCGCGGCGGGCTATGGTTGTGGTCATGCGGTGCAGGTCCAGCCTGGCATCGGTTTCGTAACGGCCCTGCTTGAGCTTGCGGTAGACACCGTTTTGTACGCCCGGGCGCTTGAAATCCAGGACATACCAGGAATCCAGCGGGGTGATGGCACCTTCCGTCAGGATGTTGCGATCACGCTCAGGGCCCTGCTCCGCGGCCTGCCGGCGCAGTTCCTGCGAGGTATCTCGCTGTAAAACTGCCTTGGGGCGAACGGCGATCCTGGGTTGCCGCTTGAGCGGCACCACGTCGGCCATTTCGTCCATAAATCCTTTGTCTTCGTCGCTGGCCATACTTACACCCCGGCATGAGTCCGTTATTATAGCCCCAGACTATACGGCGGAGTACGGCTGGCAGATGACAGCACAGCAAACATGGTTGAAGACCTGCCCGCTTTGCGGCGGCGACAACCAGTGCGCCATGGCGGCGGGTAAGGCCGCCGAGACCTGTTGGTGCTGGGCAGCAACTATCGATGCCGCTGCGCTGGCGAAGATTCCACCGGACTCTGTCGGCAAGCGCTGCCTCTGCCCGGCCTGCGGTCGAATTACAGGAGACACATCTGATGCAAGGTAATTTCGCTCATGGCGCGAGCTATCTGGGACGCGGAGCCTCGCTGTTGAAGCATCCCTCGCTACGCCTGTTCGTATTGATTCCGCTGCTGGTGAATATCGTGATTTTCGGTAGCCTGATCTGGTATGGCCTGAGCTACCTCTCTGCGCTGATGGACGACTGGCTGGGGAAAATTCCGGACTGGCTGGATTTCATCAAATGGATTATCTGGCCCGTTGTCGGCCTGACTGTAAGCCTGGTCACCGGTTACCTGTTCACGGCGGTGGCGCTGATTGTCGCCTCGCCCTTTAATGCGCTGCTGGCCGAAAAAGCCGAGGAGTTGATCACAGGAAAAGAGGTGGCTTCCCTCGAAGGCCTGGGTGCTGCACTGATGGCGATGCCAAGGGGCATTCTCCGCGAGCTGTCAAAACTGATTTACTACGTGCCAATGGCCGTTTTTGTTCTCATTCTCTCCTTCATCCCCGTGCTCAACGTGGTGGCACCGGTATTGTGGTTCCTGCTTGGGGCGTGGATGATGAGCATACAGTTTGTCGACTACCCCATGGACAATCATCAACTGAGCTTTGGCGATGTCAAAGAGGCGGTGCGCTCAAGGCGACTGAGCAGTATGGGCTTTGGCGGGGTCGTTGCCTTGTGCACAGGCATTCCCATTGTCAACTTCTTCGTGGTGCCCGCCGCTGTGGTGGGCGCCACCTTGTTGTGGTGCGAGGAGCTGGAGGCCGGCAGCAGCCGGCCGTGAAGTGCTACTAGACGAGTAATTCCTTTGGCGGGTGCGTACATTCCAGTCGCGTACCCAGCAGAGCCTCCAGGTCAGGCAACAGGAAGGCATCGTCTTCACTGGCAAAACTGATGGATACACCGGTGGCCCCTGCGCGACCGGTACGGCCGATGCGGTGAACATAGTCCTCGGGATCTTCCGGCAGATTGTAATTCACCACGTGACTTACCCCCTCCACGTGAATTCCACGCCCGGCGACGTCCGTTGCCACCAATACCTTTATCTTGCCTTCCTTGAACTGTGCCAGCGTACTGGTGCGCTTGGCCTGGGGAATTTCGCCGGACAATATGCCCGCAGCAACACCTGATTTGCGCAAGCGTTCGTGCAGGCGTCGCACCTGGTCGCGGCGGTTGGCAAAGACAATTACGCTGGTGGCATCTTCGCTGCGCACCAGGTTATTCAACACGCGATAGCGCTGTTCGCTGCTTACCAGGTAAACCTTCTGGTCCACAGAATCGGTGGCCACATGATCGGGTTCAATCTCGATGGTAATGGGCTCGTAGGTCCACTGTTCGGACAAGTTGAGAATATCCTGGGTAAAGGTGGCCGAGAACAGCAGTGTCTGCCTGTCTTCCCTGCGCGGGGTAGCCCGCACGATACGTTTGACCTGGGGAATAAAGCCCATGTCCAGCATGCGGTCTCCCTCGTCCAGCACCAGGATTTCCACATGGTCCAGGTAAAGGTCTCGTCGGCTCATAAAGTCCAGCAGACGGCCGGGGGTGGCAACCACCAGGTCAATCACGGTGTTGTGCAGGCGATTGAGCTGCTTTTGATAGTCCATGCCGCCGATCAGGGTAGCCATCTGCAGGTCGGTGTGGCGTGCCAGGTCCTCGGCGTCCTGGGCGATCTGCATCACCAGTTCGCGAGTCGGCGCTATCACAAGAGCCCGTGGCTCGCCGACGAAGCGCTCGCCGTCGATGGGATTGCACAGCAGATCGTTAAATATGGTAATCAGGAAGGCCGCGGTTTTACCGGTACCGGTCTGAGCCTTGCCGATGGCGTCATTGCCCTGCAGGGTATGCGGGAGGATTTTCGCCTGGATTGGCGAGCAATACTGAAAACCGAGGTCCGCGACTGCGTGCATCAGTTCATCACGCAAACCCAGGTCGTGGAATCGTGTCTCACCCTCTTTGGGGTCCACGGGGAACATGTCGAGAGACCAGGGAGCCGCCTCCGTCTTCGCCTTACCCCCACGTCGACGTCGCTTGCTGCCCTTGCCGCCGCCATCACTATTGCCGCCGGACTGCGCGGCGGGGGAGGCTTTATGAGAAGGCTCATGCCTGGGTGGAGTGCCGTGGCCTGAGGTGGCCGGGCCGTGATCCTGGGGCGCAACACCTTTGCCAGCCATGCGCCCAACTAAACTCTTAATCAATTGCTGATTTCCCGTAGCTGCTCAAAAAACGCGCTAGTCTACCATTGTCGGCGGGAAATAGGTGAGTGCTGATAGTCACAGCAAGTGACCTCAATACCCCTGGACTCGGGCCCTCTGCCCTTACCTACCCGCGCGACGGATACAGGCGGGAAAGGTAGTAATCAAGGCTGACGTAGCGCCCGCCGCCGGTGAACAGCAAAGCGAGAAGCATCACCAGGTAGGTGACTGCAAACTCGATACCATTATTAAGCACAACGAGGTTACCCTTCTCGGTCAACCAGGAATAGTTGCCATGCTCCCGCAGAAGATCCTTGGCTACGCCCAGCCGCACTGCCACTTCCTGGGAGCTGGAATCGGCGATGGCAGCCCAGCCCTGATCCCAGTGCACCGCAAAGATAGCGACCAGCATCGTCACCATCAGGGGTATGGATATCCATCGGGTGGCCAGGCCAACTGCCAGCAAAATTGCACCGATAAACTCGGTATAGGCTGCGAGGTGGGCCAGCAACCAGGGGAATGGCAGGCCCAGACCCCAGTCCGGATTCCCGAACCACTCAATGGTCGACTCCATACCAGCAATCTTGTGACTGCCCGCCATCCAGAATACCGGCACGAGAAACAGACGCAGTGCCAGGGGACCGAGGCCGTCAAGGTGCTGCAGCCGGCCGAAAATAGCGTTGTGCACGCTGTAGTACCACTGTGCCAATGTATCCATCGTTCAATCCCTTGTGGACCTGCTCTTTGTGACAACGGGGAATTGATAAAGTTTATATCGCGAGGGTTTTCCTTGTGCGTCTTTACTCAGTACTGAAGAAAACCTGCATCCGGTAATTTCATTCTGTGCCTATTGGTTCTGCAAATCACTGCAGTCCGGGCAGCCGACACGCGGCGCAATGCTGAGCTGGCGTATATCCATAGTGCGCAAATCCAGTACCAGGAGTTTCCCCCGCAAGGGCTCGCCGAAGCCTGCAAGAAGCTTCACCGCTTCAACCGCCTGCAGGGACCCGAGGACTCCCACCACGGGTGCAAGCACCCCGCTCTCGCTACAACGCAGTGCTGTGTGGTCACCGATGTCGGGATAAAGGCAACGGTAACAGGGACCACCACGATGTGGGTCGAATACGCTCAGCTGCCCCTCTGTGCGCACTGCGGCTGCCGACACCAGTGGCACAGCGGCGGCGATACAGGCCCGGTTCAAAGCAAAGCGTGAGGGATAGTTATCCGTGGCGTCCACCACCAGGTCCACATCACAAACAAGCGGTGTAAGGTCGGCTTCGTCCAGTTGTTGAGGTATCACCTCAACGGCGACATCCGGGTTTAAAGCGGCAACAGTAGCCGCCGCAGAGACCGCCTTGTTAACGCCGATATCAGCCTGGCCATGGGCGATCTGGCGCTGCAAATTACTCAGCTCTACTGCGTCACCGTCGGCCAGAATCAGTGTACCGACACCAGCGGCCGCCAGATACATCGCCGCCGGGCAACCCAGCCCGCCCAGCCCCAGCACCAGCACGCGGGAGTTCAGCAGGCGCTCCTGTCCAGCCACGTCGAAATCACTGAGTAGCAGCTGTCGGCTGTAACGCTGCAGCTGTTCGTCACTCAACACTTATACGACCTCCCGAAATCCGTTCCTGGCCAGCCAGATCGCTGCGGGTAGCGATGCCGCTAAAACCGGCGCGTTTGAGCAAACCGCGAACCGCCTCACCCTGGTTGAAGCCATGCTCCAGCAACAGCCAGCCGCCGGGGTGAAGCTGTGCCCGAGCCCCGCCCACCAGCTCAACGATATCGGCCATTCCGGCCTGGGCCGCCACCAGCGCCGACGCTGGTTCAAAACGCACATCACCCTGCTGCAGGTGGCTATCCAGCGGATCAATGTAAGGTGGATTGGCTGCCAGCAAGTGAAATTGCTGATTCAATACCGCAGAGTACCAATTGGATTGGTAAAAGCTCACTCGCTCAAGCTCCAGCTGCACCGCATTGCTGCGGGCAACGGCAAGGGCGCCCTCGCTGGTATCTATGCCCTGCACCTGCCAGCCCGGGCGCTCGCTGGCCAGGGCCAGAGCAATAGCGCCGGAGCCCGTGCCAAGGTCCAGCACGCGCGCATTCACGGGCAGCGTGAGCTCCAATGCCCAGCTCACCAGTGTTTCTGTCTCCGGGCGAGGTATCAGTGTGTGCCGATTGACCGCAAGCGACAGTGACCAGAACTCCCGCTGTCCCACCAGGTAGGCCACAGGCTGGCCCCGTCTGCGCTGCTCGAGTAACTGTTTGAAGTGATTGGCATCGGCAGTGGGAACTTCACGCTCCGGCCAGGTATACAACCAGCTGCGGGGCTTTGACAGGCAGTAGCCCAGCAGTATTTCCGAATCCCGCCTCGCGCTGTCACCCGGCAGGTCGTCACCGCTTCGCAGCAGCTCCTGCACAGTCGGACAGGACACTAGTTCTCCGCCATGGCCGCCAGCTGGTCCGCCTGGTACTCCTGCCGCAGGGGACCCACTACAGCATCCACGTCGCCCTCGAGAATTTCGGCGAGCTTGTACAGCGTCAGGTTGATGCGATGGTCGGTCATCCGCCCCTGGGGAAAATTATAGGTGCGGATGCGGTCCGAACGATCGCCGGTGCCTACCAGGTTACGACGCTGCTCAGCCTGCTCGGCTGCAGCTTTATCTTCGGCGCTGGTCGCCAGTTTGGCCTGTAACAGGGACATTGCCCGCGCCCGGTTCTTATGTTGCGAGCGCTCGTCCTGGCATTCCACCACGATGCCGCTGGGAATGTGGGTAAGACGCACCGCCGAGTCGGTCTTGTTTACATGCTGGCCACCGGCGCCGGACGCCCGGTAGGTATCGACTCGCAGGTCGGCTTTGTTGATTTCAATCGCATCTACCTCATCGGGCTCAGGCATGATCGCCACGGTACAGGCAGAGGTATGGATACGCCCCTGCGATTCGGTCTCGGGGACGCGCTGCACCCGGTGGGCACCGGATTCAAACTTCAGGTGAGCATAGACATCGCGCCCCTCCACCCGGGCAATGATCTCCTTGTAGCCACCGTGGTCGCCCGGGCGCTCAGAAAGCACCTCCACCTTCCAGCCCCGGTTTTCGGCATAGCGGGAGTACATACGGAAAAGGTCACCGGAAAATATGGCGGCCTCATCGCCACCGGTACCTGCACGGATCTCGAGGAACACATTGTGGGAATCCATCGGGTCCCGCGGCAACATCAATGCCTGTAACTCAAGCTCCAGCTCCTGCATCCGCTGTGTGTTGGACTCCACCTCTTCCCGCGCCATTTCCCTGACCTCGGGATCTTCATCCTCCAGCATCTGTCGTGCCTCATCCAGATCCTGTTTAAGGCGGCTATACGCGGCATAACACTTCACCACGTCCTCCAGCTCAGAGTACTCGCGGGACAGCGCGCGGAATCGCTCCTGGTCGGCGATGGTTTCGCCATCGCTCAGCATGGCCGATACTTCTTCGTGCCGGTCGGTAAGGGTTTCCAGCTTGGTTAACAGCGAGGGTTTCATTGCAGGGTGTGCCCGGGTTTTTCCCCGGTTTGTGCCGGCAGGTCGAAATCTTCTTCGTCCTCGCGCTCGGCATTCTGCTGGTCCGCGGTATGGCTGGATTCAATACCCAGCAGCTTGCGGGCATGCGCCAGCAGGTCGTGGCGCCCATCCGCGCTGGCCTGCCTGAGGCCAGCCGTTGGCGCATGTATCAGTTTGTTGGTTATTGCCCTGGCGAGCTGGGTGGCTATCTTGTGCGGGTCGTCTCCGCGCGCCAGGGCACGCAGCGCTCGCTGCAGCTCCAGTTCGCGCGTTTCCTCAGCCAGGCGCCGGTAGTCCTTTACCAGGTCCACGGACGCGAGGCTTCGCACCTCATCCATGTACTGGCGCACCCCCTCGGCAATGAGCTCATCCGCTTTACGGGCCTCCTGGTGGCGGCTGCGCATGTTCTGCTCGACGATTTCCCGAAGGTCGTCAACGCTGTACAGGTAGACGTCGCGCAAATCGCCCACCTGGGCCTCTATATCCCGGGGCACGGCAATATCCACCATCAACACCGGGCGATGCCGGCGCGCCTTCAGGGCCTGCTCCACCGCACCTTTTCCCAGTATGGGTAGCTGGCTGGCTGTCGAGGTAATGACGATATCCGCGTCCAGCAACTGCTCCGGGATTTCTGCCAGCAGCACGGCTTCTGCGCCGAACTTCTGGGCCAGCTCCCGCGCTCTGCCCAGGGTACGATTGGCGATGACAATTCCACTGACACCGGCTTCAATCAGATGTCGTGCAACCAGTTCGATAGTCTCCCCCGCACCCACCAACAGGGCGTTGCATTTGTTCAGGTCAGCAAAAATGTGCCGCGCCAAATCCACCGCCGCATAGGCAACCGACACCGGGTTTTCCCCTATGGCCGTGTCGGTACGAACCCGCTTCGCGATTGAAAAGACACGTGGAAACAAGCGCCCCAACTCACCACCGACGGTACCGGCCTCACCGGCCACAGCGTAAGCGGATTTCAGCTGGCCAAATATCTGCGGTTCGCCAAGTACCATGGAGTCCAGGCCACTGGCCACCTGAATAATATGCTGCAGGGCCTGTTCCGACTCGAAGTGGTAGGCCGATTCACGCAGCTCCCCAACCGACAGATGGTGGTAGTTCGCCATCCAGTCAATGAGCTGCAGCGCTTTGTCCACAGCGCGGGTACCCTCGGGCACAATGGCGTACATCTCGGTGCGATTGCAGGTGGAGAGAATGACCACCTCTTCCACCTGTCCCTGCTCACAGGCGTCAGACAGCGCTTCACCAACCTGCTCCGGGGCAAAGGCCACACGCTCACGCACCTCTACAGCGGCGGAGTTGTGGTTGATACCCAATGCAATCAGGTTCATTTCAGTGCGACGTCTCTATTTGGCAGGTGCAGCAATGACGGCGTTTCAGCAGCGGCCAAAACGGGTCGCACATTAGCATACCTGCGGTATTTTGCCCGTAATTTTAACAAGTTAGGCGCCAAATGACAGCGCAGCGCTGCAGGCCCCAACAAGCCTCAAATTGGCCGCTGGGCCGGGAAGTGGGTTTCGGGCCCGGTCTATGTCATCATATACCTCTTCTTTCGCTGGATTCTTGCGCTGTAGCCCACGATGTTTCGCCTATTACTCTCCGGCATTGGCTTTGCCCTCCTGCTCGGCTGTGCCAGCCAGTCACCTGTGACGCCCCAAAGTTCGGCCACCGAGGGGCAAGCAGACACTGCTGCCCCGGCAGTGGAACTGCCCGAGCGGCCTTTTCCCGATGACAGCATCTATCCGCTGCTGTTAGCGGAGTTCGCCCTGCGGCGCCGCGAGTACGACGTGGCGCTACAGCAATACATGGCCCAGGCGCCACAATTGCGCGACCCCGGTGTCAGTGCCCATACCACGCACCTCGCCCAGTTCATGGCGAAAGAGCAGGCAGCCCTGGAGGCCGTCCAGCTGTGGGTAGAACTGGAACCCGATAGTGTCGAGGCAAATAACACCCTGTCCATCCTGCTGATTCGCCAGGGACGCGCCGTTGACGCGCTGCCCCATATGGCAC
>Ga0316189_10005401_pt1 | contig 12251 bp, 1 predicted proteins | sample LowCovwburrow_MG_FD_204930 | JGI IMG/M metagenome (GOLD analysis project Ga0316189, IMG submission 204930) | Coastal sediment microbial communities from Maine, United States - Lowes Cove worm burrow | ecosystem: Environmental > Aquatic > Marine > Coastal > Sediment | place: USA: Maine... | reverse complement strand
AATACTTCCCATCGGCATTGATCGCAACCGTACCGAACGCCGCCTGACCACCCGCCGCCAAAGAATATGTCAAAGCATCGCCAACATCTACATCGGTGGCTGACAACTGACCGGAAATTGTCGTATCTTCATCACCCGCGGTCACCGTAGCTGTGCCTGCAATTGGGTCGTCGTTGGTCCCGGTAATGGTGATGTTGACTGTCGCTTCCGTCAGAATATCAATCGCATTGTTATCTACGGAACCACCGATTGTCGCTGTGGCTGCGATTGTGAATTTCGTAGCGGCATCGGGTGCGGCCAATTCGATTTGGCCAGCTTGCGTCCCAGCGGCAACCGTCAAGGCCGTATAGTTGCCGATCAACGTCACAAGCTTTCCGCGCACCACAGCGATATCGTCACCGATTTGTGCTGCGTAGGTGTAATCTGTGCCATCAATCGTTACGGTATAGACATCACCCGTTTCGACGGTCCCTTTTAACGTAACCGTATCAACCTGTACCTTGTTCGGCCCATCGCTCACGGTGTATTTAAAGGTCGCGGTTGCCGTTTCGCCAGCTTTTAGGCTCTTGTATTGGCCGTTCGGATCGAAATCAAAGGTGTCGCCTCCGGTGATCGTAATCGTGGCACCGTTCAACGTAATTGCAGAGCCATTCACGGCGACCCCATTGACCGTCGCAATCGACAGGGCGTCCAATTCTTGGTCCGTGTCATTGCCCAAAGCATAGACGCTGACCGGATCGTTATCGCCCCAAGTTGTGGCGTAATCGTCGCTGGCCACAGCGGCATCATTAACCTCAGCCACTCTAACATCAACAATCGCGGTGCTGAACGATGGGGTATCGCCACCGTTGGAAACCGTATAGCTAAAGACATCCGAACCAGAGAAATTTGCATCGCCCTTGTAGTCAATAAAGCCGTTGGCGGTGGTGGTAGCGACCGTAATGCTTTGATCTGCCGTGGCCCCGCCATTGGTGTTGGCGACTGTGGTTGTTATGGGCTTGCCTGCCGTGGCTGAACTCAACTCGATCGTGTCACCAACGGCCTTGGCCGTGACTTCGGCGGACATAATGGTGCTTGCGTTGATGGTGGTCGCCATGGCGGTGGCGATTTTCGTCAACGTGGTATCGGTAGCCTGTACCGTGTAGGTCAGGGTTTTGCCGTTAACAGTCACACTAAAGGTATCGGATGTTTCCGGCGTACCGGTCAGGGTCGCTGTATCGACCTGGGCGCGAATGGTTGCAGTACCAAACAACGGATCATCAACCGAGGTGATTTCAGCGGAGCTTAGGGCGGCACCATTGGCGCGCGTGTCATTGCCCAACACGTTGACGCTAAACACTGTGTCTTCATTACCCGAAAGCGTATCATCATTGGCGACAGGTTTCGCGTCTTCCAAAGTTTGCAGCACCGAAAATGATTGTTCTTGAGCGAGTTGGGCCAATTGGTTGGTAAATTCGATATACCCTGATTCCGCTTGGAAGGACGATTGTTCAGCAGAAGAAGTCTGCGCAATCGCCCAGTCTTCTGCATCTTGGGCAGGAACAACATGGCTTGCCGCATTAGCTGCATGGGCCTGGGCGGCGTCAACATTGGCTTGCGTTGGGGCATCAGCGGCGCTGAACGCATCCGCTTCGGCGCGCGCTTGGGCCGCTTCGCTAGTGGCCGCTGTCACCGCAGTTTGAATAGAGGACGCAATCGAAGACGCTTGAACAAGGCCATCGCGAAGCCCCGCCAACATCGGCGTTAGCAAACCATCAACGCCAACTGTCGTAACCGCATCAATGGCCGCAATCACCGTATCAATCGCCGTTGCCGCATCGGCACCCGCGGTATTTCCTGGGTTTGCGACAATGCCGTTCAAAGTGACGAGCGCCGCAGCAGAAGCCGCATGAGCAGCCGCCAATTGCGCCGCACCTATTGCATTTTGTCCATAGGTTTCGGCTTCGGCCAAGGCCAAGTCCGCGTAATACATGGCATCGGCGGCATGGGCCAAGGCTGAGTCCGCAGATGCTTTTGCACCATCACGGGCCGCTTCGGCGGACAACGCAGACGTTTCAGCACTTTCATCGGCAGACTGAATAGACGCCGTAAAGGCCGCCGTCTTGGCTGCCTCTAGGGCTGCTGCATCGGTTGTTGTGGCAAGGGTGTATTGCGCTTCGGCACTGGTTAAGGATTTCGTCGCCGAAGCCAGATCATTGGTTGCGGCCACAGCTGAGTCTTTGGTCGCCTTATAATCGGCTTCAATTTTGCTCAAGAAATCAAGTGCATTGCCCTTGGCTTCCGTCAACGCATTGGCCGCCGTCTTTGCCGCCGTCAAAACCGCCGTCACGTTTTCAGCCGTGGTGCCGTTCAATGTCAGGCCTAGATTCAACGATGTATTCAGACCCAAAATGGTCGTTTCGGCCGACGCTTGCGCCGCCGTTGCATTTACACTCGCGGTCACGGCATCGGCTTTGGAATTGACCGCTTCGTCACGCGCCAATCCAACGAGATCAAGCGGTGTATTGGCAGCAATATCGGCCACCACAGGCGCCGCGTTTGCATTAGTACCGCCCGTCGCATTCACAGCCGCCGAGGTGACCGTAAAGGCTGGTGGGTTTGCAATGTCTTTCTGAATCAGAACAAGAACACCCGCACTGGCACCTTCGGATGCCGTGGCAATGCCGCCCGCCGTGCTGTCGGCATTAATTTTGTCGATCAAGGCCGCGCGGACGCTGGTCAAGGTATCGCCAGCCTTGGCCGTATAGCTGATGGCAGTGCCATTAATGGTGATGATGTAAACATCTTTGGCATCAACGGCGTCGCTTAGAGTTACCGTTTTTGCCACCATATTTGCAGCCGTTGCACCTGCCGCTGCTTGCGCCGCACGGGCATCTCCCGCCGCTTCAAATGCAGCGGTATGGGCTTTTATGGCTTCGGCTGAGGCCGTCAAGGAAGACGCCGTCACACTGTCGGCGGCAAGCTTGGAAGCAACCGCGAAGTCGACTTCCGCACGAGCCGTGGCTGCTTTCGCCGCCTGAGTGGTGGCAACTTGAGCATTCGTCGCCGCCAAAGTCGCAGCGGTCGCAGCCAAGTCATCAGCACCGCGCAAGTTCGCCGTGGTGGTGGCGATGGTGGCCGTGTTGTTACCATTGCTGCCATTCACATCAACGGCATCGACTTCGGTGGTAAAGGCAGACCCCGCATTGACTGCGGTCAAAGAAATCTCACCCGTTTGGGAGCCTACGGTAGCCTTCACGACTTGGGACACACCTGCATGGGCATTGATGTTTGAAATCAAAGCCGCACGCACATCCGTCAACGTATCGTTGGCCTGTACGATGTAGCTCACGGCTGTGCCATTGACTTTCACCGTATAGACATCGTTGACATCCAAGTTGCCGCCAATGGTCACGGCGTCAACTTGCGCTACATTGGTGGCCCCGCCTAAATTCGCCACCGTTGCCGAAACGCTGGCAGTGTTATCAGACGTGCCATTGGTGACATTTGTGGCTGTGGCTTGAGTGGTGAAGCTGTTACCAGCATTTTTCGCCGTTAAGGTAATTTGCCCTGATGACGTTCCGGATGCGGCGGCAACCACACCTTTAACCGTGGCGTCCGTATTGATTTTATCCACCAAGGCATCGCGGATCGCGGCTAGGTCAGCCTCTGACCCTAAGACATTATATGTAACTGCGGTGCCGTTCACGGTGACCGTGTAGGTATCGCCTGCTTCAACCGAACCGGCCAAGGTGACGGTATCGACCTGAGCCACCCCCCCGGCTGTTACCGATGCGGCAGACGCAGCATCGGCGGCAGCCTGAGCATCGGCACGCGCCGAAGAAGCGTTGGGAATGGTTCCAAGCGCGGCCTTAGCAGCGGCGGCATCGGTTTCGGCGTTGGCGGCTTCGGCCAAGGCGGTCACAAGGGCCGCTTTGGCAATGGTCAGTTGTTCGTTAACGTCGACAAGCGTTGTTTTGGCTTGACCAGCCGTATTGGCGGCGGCCACCGTATTGGCCGCCGAAGTGGCATCAGAAGCATTGGCATGGGCGGAGGCAGCAGCCCCCTGGGTGCTCGTCACTCCCGCCGTCGCTTTGGCCACATCAACCAATGTGTAGGCCGCTGCTGCCTTTACTGCTTGCGTTGCTGCGGTGGCCGCTGCGATGGCTGCTGAATCATAAGCCGCCTGAGCTTCAGCGACTAATGCCTTGGTCAAAGCAAAGGCCGCTTGGGTTTGGTTATTGGCATGCTTCAGGGAGAAAAAGGCTTTCGAGGCGATAGTGTCGCCGCTGGCTGCCAATGCCGATGTATAAGAAGCTTGTGCATCTGTAGCCTTGATTTGAGCTGCGTCACTTGAAGCCTTAGCGGCCGCCAAACTTGCCGCAGTAGCATTTTTCGCCGCAAGGGCCGAAGCAGACGCAGAAAGGGAACTTTCATAAGCCGTTTTGGTGGCCGTTGTATCGCCGGCCCGTGCTTCGGCCGAAGCCTGGGATGAGGCCGCATCTTTGTCCGCAGAAGCCGCCTTATTCGCCGCCGCTTGGGCTTGTTCAGAGACGGCTTTAAGTTCCAATTTCGCAGCGGTAAGCAGCAAGCCCTCTCGAACACTGCTGTCGTCTACGCCCGCCGCCAACGCCTGAGCATCAGCCAAATCACTGTTGGCGGTGGCCGATATCACAGCCGAAGCTGCCGAATCAATCGCCGCCGTTACCGATGCCACCTTCGCCGCTTGTACCGTATCCGATGCGTCTTGGGCAATAATCAGTTTGGTCGGAGCCAATTCACGGATTTCAACGGTGATGTTATCGCGCGCCTCCGCATTGTTGATGGCCGTCTTAACAGCCGTAACAACCGCAGCAATTTTCAAAGCCGTGGTGGCACGGGCGGTCAAGTCGACATTCAAAGACAGGGTAGTATTCAATGCGATAATGGCTTCTTGCGCCTCAGTTTCTGCCGTATTCGCCACCTTTGCCGCAACTGCAGCACCTTTAGGGTCTAAGGTATCCGTTTCAGCTTTTGTGGCGGCAATTTGCGCTTGCGCTTTGGCTTCGGCGGCCTTTGATTCAGTAACCGATAAAGCTTCGGTCACGGCGGTTAAAATGGTGGAGATCGCCGAATCAGCCAACGATTGAGCGGACGATTGCGAACCAATTTCGTAGGCCACCGCAGAACCAACATTTGAAGCAGCATCCGCCGCCGCTTTTGCCGCATTGGCCGACGCTTTGGAGGCTGAGGCTACAGCAGATTGAGCGAGGGTTACAGCCGCATTTGCCTTGAGAGCCGCCTGTTCAGCCGCATTCACAGAACTGAGCGCATCTGCCTTAGCTTTGGTCGCTTGCGCGATCGCGGAATCCCAAACACCTTCAATGGCCGTGGTATTTGCATCTTTGCCATCATCGGCGGCGGCGCGTTGCGCCACCACTTTTACCAAAGCCGCAGTACGGGTGATTAGCACCGCATCCGCAGCCGCTTTGTCGACGTTGGGCTGAACCGCATCGGCAACGGCCTTGTTGGCCGCCGCAACCGCCTTGGTCGCAGCATCCGCAGCCTTCGCCGCAGAAGCCGCCGCATCGCTGGCTTGTTTTTGTGCATCAATGCGCGATTTTGAAGCCGAACCACCGGTCCATGCATCCGCCGCCGTACCAGTACTGGCGGCAACCTTAGCCGCACCTTCGGCGGTACCCGCATCGGTTTTGGCTTGAGACGCTGCCGCCGAGGCGCGCAACGCTTCATTATAAGCCGGAAGACCTTTGCCCGTAGAAGTCTTAATCGCTGCAGTCGAGGCCGACAAAGCTTCATCAGCAGCTGCCTTAGCATTGTCGGCGAAGGTTTTCGCATTCGCAGCATCAATATTTTTTGCAGCCGCCTCGGCTTTGGTCAGCCACTCAGCCACTTCGGCCGCTTTTGTAACGGCTTTATCAGCCAATGTGGTGGTTAACGCCTTCGCTGCCGCATCCGTCGCCGCCTTATCCGAAGCCGCCTGATCGGCTGCAGCTTTCGCTTTTTGCGCGGCTTCCGCAGCCGCCGTGACCGCAGCCGCCTGAGCATCGTTGGCCAATTGCGTGGCTTGATCTTCAGCCCCTTGTAAATCAGCAGCACCTTTGGCATTCGCCGCATCGGCCTTAGCGTGGGTTGAAGAATTGTTGGCCGCTGCCGCCGCTTGTGAAGCTTTACCAGCCGCTGTTGAAGCCCGTTCCGCTTGTTTAGCCGCCGCATCCCCGGCCCCGCTTGCCGTTTTAACAGCTGCCGTTACCAAGGCTTGAGCTGCATTAGACGCTACCGTGGCAATGTCGGCTTGGGCCTTCGCCGCCGCCGCATGGGTCGCCGCCGTATCGGAAAAACTTCTGGCTAGGGCTGCGTTGTTGTCCTGCTCTGCCTTTATGGCTCCAGCCTTCGCCGTCGCACTGGCGATTGCCGATTGAGCCGCCGCGGCTTGGGCGACTTTGACCTCAGCCAATTTGGTTTCGGCGTCATTCGCCAACTTGGTCACTTCGGCTTCGGCTAGTTTCTGTGCGGCGGCTTTTTCGGCAGCTTTGTTGGCCGCATCCAAACGCGCCTGGGCATCGGCCTTGGCCTTTTCAGAGGACGCATCGGCTTGCTGATTGGCGCTGGATTGGGATGAGCCTAACTTGGCTTCTAAAGCTGCACGTTCGGCTTCGGTCACTGGGCGCGGGTTAATGGCATCTGCATAAGCCGAAGCCGATTTTGCTAAATTGTAAGAGGCTTCCGCCGCCGCCACATACTGTGCCGCCAAACTCTTGGCCGCCGTTGCCGCATCCACTTGGGTCGCCCGCGCCGCAACCGAAGCCGCATCGGAAGCCGCAAAATCAACAGGATCGACAAAGGTGACCGTGGCCTTGGCAACGTCCGCAGAAGCAGCCGTAAAGGCAAGGGTTGGATTGGACGCATCAGGGGCAATTCGAACCTCACCAGCATCACCACCATTTGTGGCCGTGACTTTCACATTGACCGTAGCATTGGTATTGATCGCATTCACAAGCCCCGTACGAACATTGGCAAGGGTCGCAACGACATCTCCGGCAACGATATCACCTGATAGAACGGTATAGTTCACTGTGGTGCCATTGATCACCACACCGACGTCATTGCCCGCAGCAACATCAGACTTAATCACCACCGTGCGGTGCGTGTCGTGCGTGGCATTATTGGTGCGGTTGACCACATCTTGATAGCTGCCTTCAAATGTATTGGCGACCAAAGTGCCTTCTTTGTTGGTGGCAGCAGCACGCACCGAAAACGCATAATCGCTTTCGCCGTAGGTTGCCCATTCGGCAATGCCCGTGGCGTCCGAACCTAAAATAATTTCACCGACCGCTGTGCCAGCGCTGGCATCGACAATGGCCGCCGCATTTGCATCTGTGTTAATGGCGTTAATAATGGCATCGCGGATTCCCGCCAAAGATCCTTCATTGCCCGTAACTGTGTAGCTGACGGTATAAGATGCATCGGCCCCGACCGTATGACCGCCGATGGTCACCGAATAAACGTCACCGGCTTCAACCGTGCCGCCGATGGTCACTTTGGCTTCGGCAGAACCACCACGCGCACCCGCTTGGGTGGTTTCGACGGCAACGGTGTTGTCGGCGTTGGCGCCAACACCGGTGTGTGATTGTTGATAAATCGCTTTGTAATGAGCAACGGCAGACTGCCACGCCTCATACGCGGCATCTTCGGCTTGTTGCGCTAAGTGCTTATTCGGCGCTTGACCAAGCGTTGCATTGGCTTTAGCAACATCGGCTTGATGAGCGGCTTCAACAGCCGCCGCTTTCACCAGCGCCGCAGTGTCTTGCACTTGTTCGACTTCGACTTTCAAGGTCGCTTCGTATTGAGCTTCGGCACCAGCTTGGGCAACTTTTAGATAGCCCGTTGCGGTGGAAGACGCGGCTTCGGCATCGGACAAAGCCGTGGTGCTGGCAAGATAGGCCGTAATGGCAGCATCAGCCGCAGTTGAAAGTGAATCAACGCTCGCTTGAGCCGTGCCCGCCGCCGTATTGGCCGCATCGAATTCTGATTGCGTGTTGGCGGCATTGGTCGTGGCCTTGGTCAACGCACCTAAATACAATGTTTCGATTTGCTGCTTAAATGTCACCGTTGCCTGAGCGTTTGACAACAGTTGCACGTCAAGCTTGGCGGTCGCTAAAACTTCCGCATTGGAACTGGTTGCAGCTTTCAGCGCGGTAATCAAGTCAGCAGCAGAAATATTCGCAGCTAAGCTTAACCCCAGCCCCCCATCAGCCACAGACTTCACGGCAAAATCATAAGACGTTTTCGCAATACTTCCGTTGACCGTAACGTCCAGCGCGTTTTGCGCGTTGACCACGTCTGTGTGGGCGTTATCTTTTGCGGATGTCGCCGCCGTCTTGGCATTTTGATAGGCGGTATTTTTGGCTTCTGCAATGGCCTTGGTGACCAATTTATCGACCAACACCGCGCGTGCGTTCAACAACGCTTGAGCCGCGTTGGTCGCCGCCGTGTCTTTGGTTGCTACATCTGCCTTGATTGTTACGACGTTCGCCTTGGCAGCATCTAAGTTCGCCTGGGCCGTTCCGTCCAAATATTCAGCCGCAGCCTTGCTGGCCGTAACGGCATCACCGATGCCGGACGTGGCTTGAATGGAACTGCTTTCCGCTGACTGATCAATTGCAACCGCGCGATTGAACTCTGCCAAAGCACTTGGGTCTAAGCCCACGCCAATGACGGCCAAATTAACAGCCGCGTCCGCGTCCGCTTGCGCAGCCTTGCTTGATTCCGCTGATGTAAAGGCCAAGGTTGCCTTGGCCAACATGGTCGCCGCATCTGCCGCCCCCATGGTCGCCTTGGCATGAGTTGCCGTATCATGAGCGTGGTTCGCCGCCAATTTAGCGTGCCCCATCGCGGTTGTCATCGAGGTGGAAATCGATACCGACCCTGCGGCGTTTTGCACCGCAGTATCCAAGTCTACCATTTTCAACTTAACATCGTTGGAAATGGTGTCGATATCGGTATAAGCCAGACCACTGCCGCCCTTGGTCAGTTCCGCTGCAACTTCAACCGAATACTTTTCAACAACTTTGGCTTTCGCCGCTGTTAACACCGTAGACGCATTGCCACCCGCTGCTTTTGAAGCCTTGGCCGCCGCCAGTGTTGCCGCCCAGGTGGTGTCAGTGGCCGTAATCGCCGCATTGACGATGGTCGCCATTTTCGTTGCCGAGGCCGTCAACTGCACCGCTGTAGATTTTAAATAACTAAGAATAGACGCATCAACCGCGTTGCCTTTCGCCGCTTCCGCCGCCGCTGCCAGCGCCACCTTGGAAAATGCCGAAGCACTGGCCGATAGCGCACCCGCCGCACCCAACGCTTTCATCGGCGCGGTCATCACGCTGGCCAATTCTTGCGCCTGAACCGTTGACAAACCGACGTTTTGCGCCGTCGCCAGGGTGGTGATGGTATTCGCCATGGCGCTCAACTTAGACGCCGCAGAAACTTCCACTGCACCCGCCGCTTGCGCCGCCGCCAAAGCACTGGAAACGATTGAAGTCAGCGGTGTGACCAAGCTACTGTAATCAGGCCCCTTAAATTGGGCGTACAGAACGCTGGCCTTGGGCGCGATAAATTCAGGAGCTATGAACTTGAAAATTTCTTGCTGGGCTTGAGCTAATTCAACCCGATGTTGGGCCGCTTGAAGCTGTCCTTCGTTTTGTGCATTTTCAAAATCGTGGAGAATTTTCGATAGAGAATCTTGGCTCGAACCGTTGTCGGCTGGCACGGGCGCATTCGCCGGTGTTGGCAACACGTTTAGCGCATTGCCGTAAGAGCTGTTAATTTGAGCATCCGTCCAGACTTCTGGCGCAGGCGGAGCCGTAAAGGCGCTTGTCATCTGCACCGTTTGGCCCAATTGGTTCAACGTCACCACGCCGCCTTGGGTGGTGATGGTGATTTCGCCGACGATAGCGCTGCCGTCAGCGCCTTGTTCCGACAACAATGATACGGTGTTCACATCACCTTCTTGTGCCGCGCGACCCGCGACTTTGGTGCCGCGAATACCGATCGTCGCCACTGGCGTATTCAACACCATGCCGTCGGGCGAGGTCTTGGCAATGTCGCCACTGATGAACGAGAACACGCCCTGAACCATTTCGGCGCGCATGAGCCCGGTTTGGCTGGCCGAGTCGTAGACCATTTCACTGATGATCATACGGCCGTCGGAGCCCAGCGAGAATGTGGAATTGTCTTCAAAGGTGATGCCGACAGAGCCACCTTCGGCGGTGACGATTTCATCGCCTTGGAAGATCGAATCGCCTTGGGCCACGGTTTCCCGGGTGCCATCAACGCGGATCACTTCGACTTTGCCTTCGATCACGTCGATCTGCCCGATGGGGGCTGCGACACCTCCCGCGCCTGCATCGGACGTCGACATACCCATCATCTGGGCCGTCACCGACGCATCCACCAGTGGGGTTAGCAAACTATCGACAAATTGTGGGGTCAGCAACCCGCCCGCAGGGGTGACTAAATTGGGGGGAGAGGCAAGCTGGAAATAGCCCTGCACCAGGACCTGGACGCCGTCGGCACCGACAAGGATCAGATCGCCGCCGCTTTGGACGAATCGCGCCTGCAACAGCCACGCGCCTTCACCCACAACCATGGTGTCAGCCGCAGATGCGTCAAAGACAGCAGAATACGTTCGATCCGGGCCGCCCCCAGCATTATTCGCATTAACTCCAGCCTCTGGACCTTCCGTTTTATTCATGCCTCCATACCAGTGTGTATGAAGATTTCTTTATAGTAGGGCAAAGCGTAGATTTCATCCACACTTGCAAGCTGCCTGCAAGTGTGAGGCTTGCCAGGAGTTTGACCAGCCCGAGAATTGATTGGGTCCGTCGGCAAACAATCCAGAGACTTTCTTTTTAATTCCTCTATATCGCCCTTAACATTATGGAAAAGGTTGAAATTTAATTTTTTATTTTGAAATCTAAAGTGGGCAACGGCACCTCCCTGAGCATTAATTAACTCATAGCCGCTTTCCAGGAACACGGACCACTTGTCCATATCGGTGGAGGCATCCAACAAGCAACTGGTGGTGTGAGCAATTTTCAGTGCCTTATTAATGAACAAGATCCCCCCCTATAAGATCAGTGCGTCCTTGAACGAATTGACCCTACAACAGCCGCATCAACCCCGTCATTTTTGTGTTTTTAAGATTCAATTGACGCCTTAGACAAACATAAAAAGATCCTTTTGGCATCTAAAAAATCAAAAAAAATTGCCCACAACGGAGCATTACAAAAAACCAAAATACGGGGTAGCTGCAGAGTCCCCTAGTCTAGTGTGGCCTTTTCACTATATGATATTATTAGAATAATGATAGAAAATTTACAGTAGCCGTCTCCAATCGAGTTCGGAAAAAGGTATTTTAGGCCGTTCGCAGGTGCCTAGAGAACTAGGGGCTTGCCACTGATCTCTGCTTTTCCAGATCGCTCGATTTGACTTCCGCTAACTGGCTCTAAGCGGACCTGATTTTGGACCGTCAAAAACAACCGCCTGTGACCCAGCTCAGACTGCTGCGGAACGTATGAATGTTCATTGCTGTGACAGAAAACCGACATCTGTCATATCTGCAGGGTCCTCACCATAACAAACTCGACACCGCCATCATTTTTGGCTCTGTACATCCACGTATCTGTAAGCTCAACTTGAAATAAATCTATCCCCTTTTTTTCAACTGATTGAGACGGTAAGTTTTGCGATAAACTAAATCAAACTAACTTTGGATAGATGGTTGCCTGGAGTATTTAACATTGGCATCGAAAAAGACATTAAATGCTATAAACTTGGAGGCATTGGGCGCCAAACGGCTTTCTGAGCTTTTGATTGAAATCACCACGGGTGATGCTGAAGGCAAACGGAGATTGCGCCTAGAATTAGCCGACGCACAAGGTGGTGAAGCCATTGCTAGTGAAGTCCGAAAAAGGCTCTCAACAATTGCTCGCTCAACGTCATTTGTTGAATGGGATAAAGTTGGCAAGCTGTTTAAAGACCTTGCCCTTCAGAGATCCATGATCGCTGGAAAAGTTGCTGAAAGAAATCCAGATGAAGCGCTGGAGTTGATGTGGCGCTTTATGGATATCGCAGAATCTGTCTTTGAAAGATCTGATGATGGCAGCGGGCGTTTGATTGGTGTGTTCCAAGACGCGGTTGAAGACTTAGGCGAGATAGCTTTAGAAGTTAAAACTGACCCCAAATCCCTTGCGACAAAGGTCAGTCAGGCTTTAGAC
>Ga0316189_10005399_pt1 | contig 12251 bp, 8 predicted proteins | sample LowCovwburrow_MG_FD_204930 | JGI IMG/M metagenome (GOLD analysis project Ga0316189, IMG submission 204930) | Coastal sediment microbial communities from Maine, United States - Lowes Cove worm burrow | ecosystem: Environmental > Aquatic > Marine > Coastal > Sediment | place: USA: Maine... | reverse complement strand
CGCGCTTGTCACGGATGATAATTTCGTTAGCTTCGAACTGATCACTAAGATTCGATTGTGTCTGCTCTTGCTCGACAATGCGCTCGTTAGTGGTGTCGAGAATCTGCTGCTGACGATTCGCGTTCTGTTCGAACTCCCGCTGACGCTCGAGGTACAGGTCAGACTCTGCAATGCGGTCGTTCTCAACCAGGTCGAGTAGACCGGAAAGAGAGGTAGCATTCTGTGCCAGAACGAGGTTAGAAGTCAGTCCAAGCAGACAGGCTGTAGCCGTTAGGCCGGTAATCTTAAGTAGGTTTCTCATTGTGCCACCTCCGGAGCCAATACAGGCAGTTCAATGATTTTTGGTGCATCCAAGCTTGATGCTACGCGGATAGCAGTTTGTACTGCTGTTCTATATTCGCCAGCAGGAAGTTCAACCCACTGCCGTGCATTGTTGTCCCATGCTCCAGTAACCTGACGGTCAGTGGATTGATACATTAACGCTACACGTCCGATTCGAACGATATTTACGTCGCGCTCTACGCCATTGATTTCGATCACATCAGGATAGGTGGCATTGGTACGACCATATTGTGACTCATTTTGATAGATCACCAAGACCTGCCGAAACTTCTCCGCGATGGATACATCGGGGTTGTCGATGGCGTCTCTGGCAAATTGTAGTCGGTTTGAACGCTCGCTGACCTGAAAGGGATAGTCCAGTTCGACGAATTGCTCGATGCTAGAAAGCATCTTCTCCATTAATAATGGAATCTCGCGAGTGATCGATTCAACGCTTGCAATAGACTCATCCAGAGTAGCGATATTCTCTTCCTGGATAGAGACCGACTTGCGGAAACCTGCATTCAGAACCAGCAGTGCCTCTAAGGCATCATTCTGGCGCTTAAAATCTTCAAAGGTAGAACTTGTTGAATTCGCTAAGCGGTTAATTTCTTCCTGCGCTGCAACGGCTTCGCTGTTCTTAGCCGCAATAACGTCCATAGCTTGATCAAGAATACTGCTATCTACGAGAATTTCCGCAGCTTGAGCCGAAGCCATGATGCAAGACATGAGCAATGCTAGAGCAGTCATACTCATATTTGTAATTCGACGGTTTTTCATGTGCCATCCTATTTTCTTGTTAAATAATCAGATCTGAACTATGTGTGTTGTTGTTGTACATCTAAATTCAGCAGCAACTAGTCCAAACACGACAAACTATTATTTTTCCTAGTGCCAGCTAACCAACACTTAACTTAACTGCCTGAGAGTTCGTTAATTTTTAAAATCTCTCGTGACTGACAGCTTTCTGCGAAACAAGCTCAGCCGATAGTTACCAATCTACCCAAACTCCTAAAGTTTGAGACGCTTCGTAACCAATCAATTGACTTTATTATTAGCCAAAAACATCGCAGCTAAATAGTCCCTTTAATTCAGCGTTTTAAGCATGAATTCCAAGTAAGACTATCACACTACATCGCGCTTTTAGAACCTTTTAGATTAGAAAAGTTAAGCGCGATGGGAGGTGACAATTGAACGAAAGTTCGATGGGATTATGAAGAGAAAAATGCTAGGGAAAACTGGTTGAAATACTACCAACCAGTTATTTCAGAGAGACCATTACCAATTTCGGCGAGAGAGCGAACGGTTTTGACACCGGCATCCTGGAGTGCGGCAAATTTCTCGTCAGCCGTTCCCTTGCCACCTGAAATGATCGCGCCAGCGTGGCCCATTCTTTTTCCAGCAGGTGCGGTTACACCGGCGATATAAGCGACAACCGGCTTGTTCACATTCGCTTTGATGTATGCAGCAGCTTCTTCTTCTGCAGTGCCGCCGATTTCACCGATCATTACAATAGCTTCCGTCTGCTCATCTGCCTGAAAAAGAGAAAGCACATCAATAAAGTTAGAACCCGGAATAGGATCACCACCGATACCAACACAGGACGATTGCCCGAAGCCGTGATCAGTAGTCTGCTTGACCGCCTCATAGGTGAGTGTTCCGGAACGGGATACGATACCGACCTTGCCCGGCAAATGAATGTGACCAGGCATGATACCTATCTTGCATTCCCCGGGAGTAATCACGCCGGGACAGTTAGGACCAATGAGTTGCACACCTAGTTGGTCGCATTTTTCCTTCGCTACCAACATGTCTAATGTTGGAATACCTTCGGTGATACAGACTATTAATTTGATTCCGGAATTCGCGGCTTCAAGAATCGAATCTTTACAGAATGCCGCGGGGACGTAAATTACCGAAGCATCAGCTCCAGTCTCAATGAAGGCTTCCTTTACCGTGTTGAATACCGGCAAATCAAGATGCACCTGACCGCCTTTGCCTGGCGTTACGCCGCCTACCATCTTTGTGCCGTATTCGATGGCTTGCTCGGAATGGAATGTACCCTGCGAACCGGTAAACCCCTGACAGATAACCTTAGTGTGCTTATCAACTAAAATGCTCATTGTGCACCTCCGGCTGCAGTGACAACTTTTTCAGCCGCATCGGAAAGACTGGTCGCCGCAATAATATTCAGCCCACTCTTCTCTAATACTTCTCTGCCCAACTCGGCATTATTTCCTTCTAGACGAACTACCACAGGCACTTCCACTCCCACTTCATTAACCGCGCCTATTATGCCTTCAGCTATCAGGTCGCAGCGCACGATTCCACCAAAAATATTAACCAATACCGCTGCCACGTTCTCATCGGAAAGAATAATCTTAAATGCTTCAGTTACCCGCTCTTTGGTCGCGCCGCCGCCGACATCAAGGAAGTTAGCCGGGCTTCCGCCATGCAGCTGTACGATATCCATTGTGCCCATAGCCAAGCCTGCACCATTTACCATGCAGCCGATATTGCCATCCAAGGCAACATAGTTAAGCTCCCACTCCGCAGCCTGTGCCTCACGTTCATCGTCCTGACTCGGGTCATGCATCTCTTGCAGCTTAGGCTGACGGTACATCGCGTTGCCATCGATATTGATCTTGCCGTCCAGACAATGCAGATCGCCCTCGTCTGTAATAACCAGAGGGTTAATCTCGAGCAATGCTAGATCCATGTCATGAAACAGCTTAGACAAACCGAGAAATAGTTTAGTGAATTGCTTGATCTGCACTCCTTCTAAGCCTAGACGAAATGCTAGGTCTCTTGCCTGATAAGGCTGCGCCCCAGTTAAGGGGTCGATTGTGGCCTTGAGTATCTTCTCAGGTGTCTCCGCCGCTACCTTCTCTATTTCTACGCCACCCTCAACAGAGGCCATGAATACAACGCGACGCGAAGATCGGTCTACAACCGCCCCAAGATAGAGCTCCTGAGCTATATCTGTACAAGTTTCCACAAGGATCTTGCTAACCGGCTGACCACCGGCATCGGTTTGATAGGTGACCATTTGCTTGCCTAGCCACTGCGCCGCAAAGGCCTCAGCTTCTTCAGGCGTGTCGACTAGCTTCACTCCCCCGGCCTTACCGCGGCCGCCGGCATGCACCTGTGCCTTAACAACCCATTTGCTGCCACCGATTTTCTTAGCGGCAGCCGCTGCATCAGCTGCAACGTCTACGGCAATGCCTTCTGATACGGGAAGCCCATAGTCGGCAAATAGCTGCTTCGCCTGATATTCATGTAAATTCATTTATGCTCCATCTGTTTATCTGACTTATTCTCAAGCTGTCCTGTATCGAAACTACTTACGACGCTTGCGATTTCCAATGTGTATTGCATGACCATTCGCTGCTAGCGCCGCCTCGTGCACAGCTTCGGAAAGAGCCGGGTGGGAAAACATAGTTAGGCCTATATCTTCCGCGCTAGCACTAAATTCCATAGCAATAACGATCTGTTGCAGCAAATCCGCCGCGCTAGCACCTACTATGTGACAACCCAATATCCGGTCCGTCTTGGCATCAGCGATTAACTTAACCATGCCGTCGGCGTCGTTTGCTGCTAAGGCGCGGCCACTTGCCACGAAAGGAAACACGCCGATATTGGTATCAACGCCCTCCGCCTTCAATTCTTCTTCATTCTTGCCGACCCAAGCTATTTCTGGGTGGGTGTAGATGACCGAGGGTACTAAGTCATAGTTTACCTGCGTCTTTTTATCTGCAAGTCGTTCGGCAACCATCACGCCCTCTTCCATACCTTTATGTGCCAGCATCGGGCCGCGCACAATATCACCAACTGCATAGATAGAAGGAATGTTGGTGGCACACTGTTCGTTTACTTTGATGAAGCCACGCTCATCCTTTTCAACGCCTACAGACTCATCTAGCAGAGAATCAGTAAACGGCCTACGGCCAACAGCCACGATAAGTTTGTCGAAGGTCTCTGCCTGTTCGCCATCTTTATCTGTGTATTGTACGGTGACTGTCTTCTTCGCACCCTTGCCAGCAAGTTTACTGCCAGATACGCGGCTGCCCATCTTTATTTCTAGGCCTTGCTTGGTCAGTATCTTCATCGATTCTTTCGCGATCTGACGGTCTACCATTGGAAGAAAATCATCCAACGCTTCCAACACGGTAACTTTTGCACCTAAACGCGCCCAGACACTGCCGAGCTCTAATCCAATTACGCCAGCACCAATCACGCCTAGGCGCTTGGGCACTTCCTGAAACTCCAATGCCCCGGTTGAATCGACAATAGTCTCATGATCGACGGGAGTTGGCGGGATATCAATCGGAACCGAACCTGCAGCGATAATAATATGCTTAGCTGCCAACTCTTGCTGCTTACCCTCTTTGTCAGTAACTAGCACATTGTTAGCGCCTGTAACCCTTCCTGTGCCGGCGATGCCATCGACTTTATTTGCCTTGAACAGGCCTGCAATGCCGGAGGTAAGCTGGTCTACGACCTTATCCTTGCGTGCAATCATTGACGGAACATCAATCTCAACCTTGCCGACGCTAATGCCATGAGCCTCAAAATGGCTTTGTGCTTCAATATACTTATGCGAACTATCTAATAGAGCCTTTGAAGGGATGCAGCCAACATTTAGGCAGGTACCACCGAACACAGTCTTATCAGCTTTGTTCAACCATTTTTCTATGCAGGCTGTTTTGAAACCCAGCTGTGCACATCGAATAGCGGCAACGTAGCCGGCAGGGCCTGAACCGATTACAACAACATCATATTCATTTGACATAAGACTTTCTCAATTCTGTGTTGATAAACCAAGCATTGAAGGCGAGCAAAGTGTCGCACTTCTTTAGTATGCCTCTAATTAAATTTCCAATAGGAGTCGCGTCGGGTCTTCTAATAGCTCTTTGACCGTAACCAGAAACTGTACAGCTTCTTTGCCGTCGATCATTCTATGATCGTAAGAGAGCGCTAGATACATCATAGGCAGGACGACCACCTCACCTGAGACAGCCATCGGGCGCTCTTGAATCTTATGCATCCCCAGAATTGCAGTCTGGGGAGGATTCAAGATGGGCGTCGACAACAAGGAGCCAAATACGCCACCATTTGAAATGGTGAATGTTCCTCCTAACATTTCATCAATGGAAAGCTTTCCATCTCTTGCTTTCAAGCCAAACTGTCTAATCTCTTTTTCTACCTGCGCCAAACCCATAGAGTCGACGTTGCGTAAAACCGGCACTACCAAACCGCGCGGAGAGGAAACAGCTACACCGATATCTTGATAGCCGTGATAGACAACATCCCCTCCATCTAGGGATGCGTTTACGGCAGGGTAACGCTTCAATGCTTCAGTACAGGCGCGAACAAAAAATGACATGAACCCCAGTCGCGTACCATCGTGGGCTTTTTCAAACTCTTCCTTGTAACGATTGCGAATATCCATAACAGGCTTCATATTCACTTCGTTAAATGTAGTTAGCATCGCAGTAGACTGACTGGCATGAAGCAAGCGCTCGGCAACCTTCGAACGTAGCCGGCTCATTGGCACGCGCTCTTCGAGCCGCCCTTCTTCTGACACGCCTATGCTTGCTGGAGCAGTCGCTGGTCTTTCTTTTGAACCAGACTCTAACTTCTTTAGAATGTCTTCTTTGGTAATCCTGCCGTCCTTACCACTGCCTGAGATCGAAGTCGCGTCAAGATTGTTCTCTTCAATAAGCTTCTTAGCCGCTGGACTAATCATAGTATCGCCTTCGCTCGACCCAGCCTCAGCTTGTGTAGCTGGCTGCGCCACAACTTCATCTTCTGCTTTAGCTGCTACGGCTTCCTGCTTGCCATCACCTGCTAATACGCTTCCGATCGCCTGATTGCTTACGATGGTATCGCCAGCTTCTTTCAATATTTCCTTCAGAGTGCCATCTGTTGGTGACACCACTTCGATGACAACCTTGTCAGTCTCGATATCCACCAGCAGCTCATCGCGAGCAACTGTATCGCCAACATTTTTATACCAGTTAGCGATAGTTCCATCGGGCACTGATTCAGGTAGTGTCGGGGCCTTGATTTCAATAGTCATATGTAGTCCTTACCAACATCTTCTATATGTACGCAAACATATTAGCTTAATGCTTGATCGATAAATTCATTTAACTGGCTCAAATGCAAGGCAGGATAGCCCGCTGCCGCTGCTGCCGATGCATCTCTGCCTACATACTCGAGATGAACGGCTGGGAAATGCTCTTGAATTGGCCGCCTCAAGTGGTGTTGGCTCGAATACCAGGCACCCTGGTTCATAGGCTCTTCTTGACACCACGCAATCGATGTCAAGTTTTTATACTGAAGCAGGCACTTCGAGAAATCTTCCTGAGGGAACGGGTACAGCTGCTCGAGTCGAACTATAGCAATATCATCTATTTCCCGTTCACGTCGTGCCGCACGCAAATCGTAGTAGACTCTTCCACTGCAAACTATAAGTTTTCGAACCTTCGCCGCATCAAGATCATCTGTTTCATCGAGTACAACCTGAAAACTCCCCTCTGCCATCTCCTTCATTGAGGAAACGGCCTCTTTGTGACGCAACAAACTCTTTGGTGACATGACGATTAAAGGTTTACGCAAGGGGCACAACACTTGCTTTCTTAACATGTGAAATACTTGAGCTGAGGTTGTGGGCAAGCAAACTTGGATATTGTGCTCCGCACTAAGCTGTAGGAATCGCTCCAGGCGCGCAGACGAATGTTCAGGCCCCTGCCCCTCGTAGCCGTGCGGCAACAATAATGTTAATCCGCAGAGTCGCTGCCACTTATGCTCACCACTGGTAATAAATTGATCGATAACCACCTGCGCAGAGTTTGCAAAGTCACCAAACTGTGCCTCCCAAACCACTAAGGCGTTGGGCATGGTGGTAGCATAACCATACTCGAAGGCAAGCACTGCCACTTCTGAAAGTAGCGAGTCGTATATTTCAAAGCCGTCAGCCTCTTCGATCAGACTCTGCAGCGGTATGTGGGTATCGCCTGTTTTCTGATCAAATAAAACTGCATGTCGATGTGAAAAAGTGCCACGGCCAACATCCTGACCAGTAATACGAATCTTGTTACCACTGGTAAGAATGCTCGCATACGCTAAAGTTTCTGCAAAACCCCAGTCGACTGGGATGTCCCCAGCGGCCATCTTCGCGCGATCATCGATAACCCGTTTAACCTGCCGCTGTAATGTAAAGCCTTTTGGTATTTCAGCGAGCTTCTTTGCGATAGCCTGTAAATTTTTAAGTGGAATCGACGTATTAAAAAATGGGCTCCAGTCATGTCCTATGTACGGGCTCCAATCGACAAATAATTCCACAGACGGCTCTTTAACCAAGCTCTTTGCCACATGTTCGCCGGTATCCAATGCGGTACGGTAGCTCGAGTTTATGGAGTCTGCTTCTTCCGTAGAGACAACATTTTCCATGGCAAGACGTTCAGCATAGAGAACCCGAGTAGACTTATGTTGCTTGATAGCAGCATACATAAGTGGTTGGGTAGAAGCGGGCTCGTCTGTCTCGTTGTGACCACGACGTCGATAGCAAATAAGATCGATCACGACGTCTTTCTGAAACTTGTAGCGGAAATCAAGCGCTAGCTGTGTCACAAATAACACGGCCTCAGGGTCGTCGGCGTTGACGTGGAAAATTGGTGCCTGAATCATCCGCGCCACATCTGTGCAGTACTCCGTTGAGCGCGCGTCATCCTGGCGGCTCGTGGTAAAGCCAACCTGATTATTAATGATAATGTGTACTGTTCCACCTGTTTTGTAGGCCCGAGTCTGGGACATCTGGAATGTCTCCATAACCACACCCTGGCCTGCAAACGCAGCGTCACCATGAATAATGATTGGCAGTACATGGTGGCCCTCGGTGTCTTTACGTCGAAATTGTCTAGCACGCACCGAGCCTTCTACAACTGGCGCGACAATCTCCAGATGCGATGGATTGAATGCCATCGCCATGTGAACTTCACCCCCAGCGGTCATGATGTTCGAGGAGAATCCCTGATGGTATTTCACGTCACCGGAGCTTTCGTAAACAGCCTTTCCCTCGAACTCATCGAACAAGTCGGCGGGGTTTTTGCCTAATAAATTAACCAGCACATTGAGACGACCCCGGTGTGCCATGCCCAGCACGATCTCTTTTGCTCCGAATTTTCCTGCGCGCTGCACTAATTCATCGAGGGCGGGAATCAAGCTTTCGCCACCTTCCAGACCAAAGCGTTTAGTTCCCGGGTACTTTGAGTCTAGATGTTTTTCTAGGCCTTCAGCGGCAGACAACCTTTCCAACAAATGGCGTTTAACCTCGCTCTCGAATACCGGATAGCCATCATTATTCTCTATGCGCTGTTGTATCCATTGTTTCTCTTCGAGATTTACAATGTGCATAAATTCGTAGCCAATCGAAGTACAGTAGATACGCTCTAGCGAATCTACAATTTCCCTGAGCGGCGCACGATCTTTACTGATGTACAGAGAACCTGTCTGAAAAACGGTTGAGTAGTCAATCGGGGACAAGTCATGAAATTCGAGCTCTAAGTCTTGCACGCTTTCGCGGTACATCAACGAGAGAGGATCGAGGTCTGCCTTCTGGTGACCACGTACACGGTAAGAGCTTATCAACTGTAAAACTTGAACTTGTTTACTTTCGTGTTCAGAGTGCACGACCGCATCATTGCTGAGCACAGGAGCGAAACGACTAGCTTTGCCAAGAGTCTTGAATTCATGCTCGATAGAGGCATGAGAAACATCAGGCCCCGCCGCATCATTGGCGGCAGTTAGGGACTGGAAAAACTCTTTCCACTCGCCGGGGACAGATTCAGCGTCAACTAAGAAGCTTTCATACAATTCTTCGACATACGCGGCATTCGACCCAGAGAGGTGGCCGGTGTTACGCATTATTTCAAGTAAGCTGTCTTGCATGCTAATTCCTCTTAACGCCGCTCAAAATGGCGACGTTAGGCTCAAGGCTGCTAGAGATAACGACACATAGTGGGGATCAATTAAGTTCCCTGCTGAATTAGCATCGAGCGGATATGGCCAATTGCTCTAGTTGGGTTCAAGCCCTTAGGACAAACTGCAACACAATTCATGATCCCACGGCAGCGGAACACACTAAACGGATCATCCAATCCAGCCAATCTTTCCACGTCTGCCGTATCTCGGGTGTCCGCAAGAAAGCGATAAGCCTGCAACAAGCCAGCGGGGCCGATGAACTTATCCGGGTTCCACCAGAACGAAGGACAGTTAGTGCTACAACATGCGCACAGAATGCACTCGTAGAGGCCATCCAGCTTCTCTCTGTCTTCGGGGGACTGCAGACGCTCGATAGCAGGTGGGGCAGTATCATTGATCAGGTAAGGCTTAATCTTTTCGTATTGCTTGTAAAAAACCGACATGTCCACTACGAGGTCGCGAATAACTGGCAGACCGGGCAGAGGGCGTAGCACCAATTTCCCGCCGGGTTTCACTACCGAGGACATAGGCGTGATACAAGCCAATCCGTTATTTCCATTTATGTTCATGCCGTCCGAACCACAGACACCCTCTCTGCACGAACGACGATAAACAACACTGGGATCTTGTTGCTTTGCCAACTCCAATACGTCTAGCACCATCAGGTCTTTGCCTTCTGGCAACTGCACTTCGACGTCCTGCATGACTGGCTTTTCATCTGAATCAGGATTGTAGCGATATATGCTTACTAACACGGCTCACCTTTTAATATTTGTAATATTTGCAGCTTTTGACTGCACAATGACTGCGCCTTATCTGTGCGCAGGCTTCATTTTAAATTTCGTAGCGCTCGCGCTAGTAAGAACGAACCTGAGGTTCCATCGTATCTACTGTCTTCGGCGAGAAATTCACATCACGCTTACCTACGCGCTTGTCTCCAGGGAAGTACATCGAGTGGCATAGCCAATTTTCATCGTCACGCTCACGAAAGTCATCGCGCGCATGTGCTCCACGACTTTCGTTGCGACCTTCAGCCGCGATAGCAGTAGCCTCTGCAACCTCAAACAAGTTTTCCAACTCCAGCGCTTCGATACGCGCAGTATTGAATGTCTGACTCTTATCTTCGAGATGAACATTCGCTATACGCTCTCTCAAGGCGGCTAGCTTCTTAATACCGTCCTGCATAAAGTCGCCGCGGCGAAACACGCCGAAATGGTTTTGCATAACGTCCTGCAATTCGGCACGCAACTTAGCCACGCTCTCACCTGACTTCGACTCATTGAGTCGGGACAGCCTGTTCTGAGCCTGCTCAATATCTGTCTCAGATGCCTCTCGCTGCTCCATGCCCTGGCTTAACATCTCTTCGATGTGCTTGCCTGCAGCGCGTCCGAATACCACCAAGTCTAATAAGCTATTTCCGCCTAGACGATTTGCACCATGAACCGACACGCAAGCCACCTCGCCCACAGCAAACAGACCAGGTATGACTTGATCGTTACCCTTCGCGTCTTGAGTTAGCGCCTGACCATTCACATTCGTCGGTATGCCCCCCATCATATAGTGACACGTGGGCACTACTGGAATTGGGTCTTTAACCGGATCAACATGCGCAAACGTTCTGGATAGCTCGAGAATGCCCGGCAGCTTGGAGTTCAGCACTTCTTCGCCGAGGTGGTCTAGCTTCAGCATGACATGATCGCCATTTTCGCCACAGCCACGTCCCTCGAGAATCTCCAAGACCATAGAGCGAGCAACGACGTCGCGCCCCGCTAGATCCTTCGCATTTGGTGCGTAGCGCTCCATGAAACGCTCGCCGTCCTTATTGATGAGATAGCCACCCTCACCACGACAGCCTTCGGTCACCAGCGTGCCGGCACCATAAATTCCGGTTGGATGAAATTGCCACATCTCAATATCTTGTACTGGAAAGCCAGCTCGAAGGGCCATGCCCACACCGTCGCCAGTATTGATCAATGCATTTGTAGTGGACGCATAGATGCGACCGGCACCGCCGGTGGCGAATACGGTAGCTTTCGACTTAACGAAAACCGTTTCACCCGTCTCGATGCAGATTGCGATAACACCGACAATCGCGCCATCTTGATTCTTAACCATATCGGTTGCATACCATTCGTTTAAAAACGCGGTATTGTTCTTCAGATTTCCCTGGTACAAGGTATGCAACAAGGCATGACCCGTCCTGTCGGCTGCCGCACAGGTTCGCGCAGCTTGACCGCCCTTGCCAAAGTCTTTGGATTGACCACCGAAAGGCCGCTGATAGATTCTCCCATTCTCTGTTCGCGAGAACGGCAGCCCCATGTGCTCCAACTCAAAGACAGTCTGCGGACCTTCGCTACACATGTATTCGATCGCATCCTGATCACCGATGTAGTCACTACCTTTCACAGTGTCATACATGTGCCAGCGCCAATCGTCATTCGGATCAGAACTCGCTATAGCGCAGGTGATGCCACCCTGCGCCGATACGGTGTGAGACCGAGTCGGGAAAACCTTAGTAATAACTGCAGTGTTATAACCTGACTGCGCGAGTTGCAGCGCAGCCCTCATGCCGGCGCCGCCTCCGCCAACTATTACCGCATCAAAAGATAGTGTACGCATGCCGGTCATCTAATTACCCCAGAAAATCTGAATGCCCCAGAGCAGATACACGGCGATTAGAAGCACGCAGCCTGCTTGGAACAATATTCTAAAAAAAGTCGCGCTCGATCCCAACTGCAGAGACGTCATATAGTCCGTCGAGATTGTCCACATACCGATCCAAGCATGGGCGCAAAGAGCGAACAATGTGATCATGCTGAAGAAGCGCATGGCATTGCTCTCGAAGATAGAACTCCAATGCACAAAATCCATATCCGGATTCACCACGAAACTAGCCAATATACAGAGCGCATAGGCAGCCAAGATAATTGCGCTAAAACGCT
>Ga0316189_10005398_pt1 | contig 12251 bp, 9 predicted proteins | sample LowCovwburrow_MG_FD_204930 | JGI IMG/M metagenome (GOLD analysis project Ga0316189, IMG submission 204930) | Coastal sediment microbial communities from Maine, United States - Lowes Cove worm burrow | ecosystem: Environmental > Aquatic > Marine > Coastal > Sediment | place: USA: Maine... | reverse complement strand
CTCAACCTCCGCGACCGCCCATGACATCGATACGGCTCCCACTCACGGCCGCTCGCCGAGGCATCGGAGCGACACGTCGATGGGGGACGGTGCCCTGACCTCACCGATCGCCGCAACGGGCAGCGACGCGAGAACCGTCTAGGGCCCGAAGAGCTGTGGTGAGCCCGCCAGAGCAGAGGCAGAGGCGGAGCCTGAGGACTCCTCCGCACCGAGAACCACGAGCAAGACCTCGACCCCCGCACACGCGTCTGGCGTCCGCTGGAGATCGAGGTCTTTGGTCTCTAGGAGCTGTGGTGAAGGTCCCCTGGGACCCCGCGCAGCCATCGTCGGCCTCTTCGCTTCGACGAAACGCCGCTGTGTCAGGTCGTGGTGCACGTCTCGGCGGGCTCGCGAAGACGGCCGACGAGGGCTCGGCGGCGAGGCTGATCTAGACCCGCCGCTACGCCGGACGGGGATCGAGCGCGCTGAGCTTGTCCTCCTCGTTTTGAGCATCCTCAGCGCCGGGCAGCGGGTCCTTCTGGGAGTCGATGTTCGGCCAGCTCGTCGCACCGTCCTTGACGTTTCCGGGCCACCCGCTCGTGTCAGCGTCACTGAGCTTCACAGCCCCTGAGAACACCGCGTTGATCGAGACATACGGCGTCCACTTGTCGGGGAGATCCGCCTCCTCAAAGATCGCGGTCGTCGGACACTCCGGCTCACACGCGCCGCAGTCGATGCACTCATCGGGGTGGATGACGAGCAAGTTCTTGCCCTCGTAGAAGCAGTCAACGGGACAGACAGCGACACAGTCAGTGTACTTGCACTTCACACAGGGATCGGCCACGACATACGCCATAGTTGGCTCCTTGGGTTTGAGGAGGCCAGCGCGTGTCGCCAGCCACGCGGGAGAGCATACCGGAACAAGGAAAGGAAAGGAGAGAAAGCAGCTCCGCCACCCACCCCGCATTGGCGTCACGCGGGCGCTCCAGACAACGCAGCGGGCGATCAGAAGGCGACCAGGGAGCAGTCGTGCAGGTCCGCGGAGTAGTCGCGCCCGCCCGCTCCCACGACCCACCCGCGACCGAGCGACCCCTCACCGATGCGCTGAGCTGCCCGGCCCGACCAGCCCAACGCGCTCCCTGCGGCCCGATGATCGCTCCGGCGCGCCGTGGGGACCCTCCATCCACAGGCCGCCAGCGATCGCCGCGGACCCCCGGCAGGGCGCCAGCGCGCCAGCGCGACGACGCCCCTTCTATGGGTATAATATTCACCGCCAGCTCCTTCGCAATCGACGGTGAGCGACCGTTCAATGCAGAGGAGGACCCACGATGCTCGCGACCCCTGTCAGCGACGGCCCGTTCGGCCTTGCGTCGGCCCCGGAAGGCATATGATCATAGTATGCTAGTCGCGGCGAGTGTTGCTCGCGATCTCTTGCCGCAACGACTCGATCCGATCCAGGCGTGCCTCCGCTGAACCCTTCATCGCCGCAGAGGCGGAGGGAGGGGCGAGAGTCGACACTGCGGAGGACCGCGTGAGCGCTGAGGCCGGCCTGGACGCGGACGCCGTCAAGGCGCCCTGCTCCCGCGGCGATGACAGCGCGAGGGCATCATCGCCGCTGAGCCAGCGATCCCGCTGGGCGATGATCTCGGCGCGAAATCCCTTCGGATCGAGCGGAAGAGACAGCGGACCACCTTCGCCCGATCGATCGTCGGCCGTGCGACCTCGCCCCCGCCGCCTTCGAGCTCGTCTAGGGCCATCTCGGTCACCATGAAGAGACCCTGCCATAGGCGCGCGCCGGCCCCTATCAATACTTCCTCGCGGCCCCCGCCAAGATCCGCTCAGCGATAGCGCTGGTCCTCTCGCGGCGCCGACGGGGCTCCGCTCAGCGAACACGCAGGTCCCCACGCGGAGCCCAAAAGTCGCGAATACGCCCCCCTAGACCCGATCCAGGGTCATATGCAGGCTGCCACGGAGACGAACTTCTCCACTAGTCTCCGCGGGACATGTCGACACGCCTCCTGCTGGTTCTCGCCCTCCTCCCGCTCGCCTGCAACGCGAAGATCAAGAAGGACATGGCCGACGTCAAGCACGCCAGCGACGAGTACGGCGACGCCAAGGCTGAGATGAACGCCTATAACGCCGAGTCCCAGGCGAAGGCCGACGCCGGCTGGGAGCAGGGCATGGCGGTCTACGACGCCTACATGGCCGACCCGCCGCCGCCGGCCCCGACCGAGCTCGACGCCGCCATCGCCTGGATGACGACGCGCCTTGACAAGGTCACGGAGGCCGACTCCCACTTCGCCGACGTTCAGTTCGCCGCCCAGTCCAAGCGCGGCTACTACACCCACCTCCGCCTCGGCGAGATGCAGGAGCGCCTGGTCAACGAGGCCTTCGGCTTCTCCGAGTCGCTCTCCGCCGAGGACTACAAGGAGTTCCACGGGCTCGGCTACATCCTTACGGCGATCGATGACGCTGAGCGTCACTTCAACGCCTGGGAGGGCGCCTACGCCGACTCCGGCGACGACATCAAGGATGAGCTCGCCGACGACATCGCCAAGGCAGAGGCCAAGCGCGACGAGATGCGAGCGCGGCGCGAAGAGTCGCTGAAGATCTCGGAGTAGGTCCCTTCGGACAGGATCGACGATCGCTGGCGGTCGGCCGCGCGTGCGCTGGTCCTCCGCTCGATCGCACTGCTCGCTCGTCCTGCTCGCCGGCTGCCAAGACCCCGAAGAGGCCGAGGTCGACGAGGGCTGGCTCAGGACATTCACCACAGCCCCGGCGCACGGGTCGAACGCCCCGTCCGCCTCAGCCTCCGGGCGCGGGCGCCTCGGCCGGCGCTCCCGCCTCGGCCGGCGCTCCCGCCTCGGCCGGCGCTCCCGCCTCGGCCAGCGCTCCCGCCTCGGCCGGCGCTCCCGCCTCGGCCGGCGCTCCCGCCTCGGCCAGCGCTCCCGCCTCGGCCGGCGCGCCCGCCTCGGCCGGCGCTCCCGCCTCGGCCGGCGCTCCCGCCTCGGCCAGCGCTCCCGCCTCGGCCGGCGCTCCCGCCTCGGCCGGCGCTCCCGCCTCGGCCAGCGCTCCCGCCTCGGCCGGCGCTCCCGCCTCGGCCGGCGCTCCCGCCTCGGCCGGCGCTCCCGCCTCGGCCGGCGCTCCCGCTGTCGCGCTCCCGCCCCCTTCTGATCCATCCGCGAGCTCCGCTGCCATCACCGGCTCCGCTACCATCACCGGCTCCGCTACCATCACCGGCTCCGCTGCCATCACCGGCTCCGCTGGCGCCTGGCTCTTGCGCCAGTCGTAGCGCTGCATCAACGCGTCCGCAAAGCCGATCCCCCAGCGAAGATAGCCGCCGCGGGTGAGGTGCAGGTAGTCGGCGCGGGCCAGGCCGGCCTCGGCCCACGCAGCCTTGGCACCGTGGCCGCCGTCGAACTTGAGCATGTCCCAGTAGGCGCAACCGTACTCGGGGGCGAGGCGCTGCTGGATCTCACGGATCTCGGTCAGGAGCGGCCGCGGGACCAGCTCGACGGGCGCCTCGTCCTCTGCGGCACCGTGGCCGCTCTTCTTCCCGCTCTTCTTCCCGCTCTTCCCGCTCTTCCCGCTCTTCCCGCTCTTCCCGCTCTTCCCGCTCTTCCCGCTCTTCCCGCTCTTCCCGCTCTTCGTGTCCTCCGCGTCCTCCGCGACCTCCGGCTCCTTGACCATCGGAAAGTCGCCGGGGCCGAGGATCACACAGCTCGCCTCGGGGGCCGCCGCACGGAGGCGATCGAGCACGCCGCGGTAGGTCTCCTCATAGCGCGGGATCGAGAGGTCCGTGTCGACCGCTGAGTTGGTGCCAAAGTGGAGCGCGTAGAGCACGGGCTCGCGCTGGCGCAGATGCTCGGACCAGAGCGCACCGTCCCAGGAGCGCCAGTTGGAGATCCGCGCGCCGTCGATCCCGAGGGTGTCGACGATGACCCCGGGCTCGCCGCTCTCGGCGGAGACGCCCAGGAAACGGACGGTCCCGTCGCCCTTGAGCTCGAGGCGGAGGCGATGCTCGCCGGGCTCCACCTCGACCCGATGAACCCCGAGCCGCGGCCCCTCTTCGCCGCGGGGGAGCTTGGACGAGACCTTGCTGACAAGCTCGCCGTCGACCTTGATCGAGAAGGACCCGCCGCGGGGCTGGGCCAAGAAGAACACGTCGTAGTGCCTCACCGCGCGGGCGCTCGTCGAGCCCGGCTGGGGGCGGATCTCCGCCCAGGCGCGCTTCGACTTCGCGCTCATCGCCAGGCCCATCACCCCGAAGTAGCCGGGGTCCTCCTCCGACTCGAGGCGGAAGGAATTGTGCTTGGTCCAGTGCTTCTTCGAGGCCGTGACCTCAAACTCGTGGTGGCGATACCAGCGGGTCGGCGGCGCGGCCGAGATCATGCCGGGACCGCCGTCGCCAAAGCGGGCCTGGAGGTAGGTCCGGAGGTAGCCGGTCCAGAGGTCGACCGCGGTCCCGGAGGCGCCGTACATGACCAACCGCGCTGGCGTCTTCCGCTCGCCGGAGGCGAGCCCGTCGAGCGCCGCCTCGAAGATCGCGAGCGGGTTCTGCTCGTCGGCGCCCTCTCCAGGCAGCTCCATCGGCGCGAAGAAGCCAGGCAGCGGCTCGGCGGCGAGAGAGTTCCCCGGCAGCGCTCCCTCGGGGAGCCGCTCAAGCTCCGGCTGGAGCGGCGCAGAGCGGCTCAGCAGACGACGCTGGGCGGCCTCACGGGCCGCTTGGAACGACTCGTCGAGCACCGCGTGCGGGGGCATCTGCGGCGGGCCCTCCGGCTCCGGCTCCGCGACATGCTCGACCACCGGATCGGGGACCGGCGTCGTCGTCGTCGTCGCGTTCTCGCCCGGTCGACAGCCCGCGAGCGCGAGACATGCCAGCGCCACGGCGGCGAGGGGGCTGGGGCGAGAGTCCCGAGCGCTCTCGTGCAGCGCTCGTTGGACCTCCCAGATCCGATATAATACCGCTCTACCGGGCCCTATCGCAGGTTTTGGCGGGGTCAAGAGCGACGACGAGGGCAAGCTAGAGTGCGCGGGACTTCTGCCACGGCCTCCTCGGCGGATACAGCTTCTCGCGTCGCGTGCTCTCATGATTTGTCCTCTGCCGCGGCGCGGGCCCGCTCTTTGTCGGCCCGCATCTTGTTGACGAGGAGCCCCAGCTCATAACGACGACGGGCGTCAGCCTCGGACTCCGGCGAGGCGACCGTGACCTCTTCGTAGCCTAGACGCTTTAGGGTCTGGTTGCAGCGATCGGCGAGGCGCCGCAGGGTCGCCCGCGGCAGCTTGCGCCAGCGCTCGACGCTCGAGCGGTCGATCGCGGGCCGAGCGTAGGTCTTCCAGTCGCCAAAGCCGACGCTCTTCGCCTCGCCCAGCGCCCGCTCGACGAGGCCCTCCTCCCACGGCTCGCCGATATGCTCCAGGATCCGCCGCAGCGCCTGCTCGGGGTCGGCGACCAGCTCCTCGTAGCGCAGGCCTAGGGCCCGCTCATCGCCGTCGATGAGGTCTTGGATCGCCCCAGCGCAGTCGATCCAAGCCTGGGCGAAGGCCTCGTAGGGCTCGGGGTAGCGGCGCAGATAGTCGTGCAGCTCCTCGACGTAGCCGCCTGTCTTCTTGACCAGCTCTTCAAGGCTGAGGACGACGTCGAGCCCGTGCCGCTGGATGCAGACGTAGCGGACCTGGTCGCCGCAGAGCTTGCGGATCGCCGGCAGGTGAAAGGCGTTAAAGGCGGTCTTCTCAGCCCAGCGCGGCTTGCCCTCGCGGGCGGCGTGCTCCTCGAAAAAGGAGAAGACAAAGCCGCGCAGGCGGGTCAGGACCTCCTCCTCGGAGAAGCCGGAGTAGCTCAGGCCGAGGAGGACGCCGATCCGCAGGCCCTCGGCGAACGACTCCTCATGGAGGAAGCGCGCGGCCGCGCTCAGGGCGTAGGTCTCGGGCGGGCAGGCGATCCGCGAGTGGGCGTCGAGGAGGCGGCGCAGGAGCGTCGTCCCCGAGCGCGGCGCCCCGAGGATCACCACCCCCTGTGGGTTCGCGGATGCCGACGCCGAGCCCGACATCAGCCCTTCCTACGACTCTCGACGAAGCTGAGGATCCGGCCGATCGTGTCGAGGTTGTCGACGTCCATGTCCTCGGGCCCGAGCTTGGAGCCCGTGTGCTTCTCCAGGAAGAGGAGGAGGTCGATCATCGCGAACGAGTCGATGAGGCCGGTCGAGAAGAGCTCGGTGTCCTCGGTGACACAGCTCAGGTCGTCACGGGCGTGGTCCGCGAGATGCTCCAGAAGATCGGATTTTGTCAGTGCCATGGCGGTGTGTGTGTCGACGCGCGGTCGTGGTCGTGATCGTGGTCCTCACCCTAGCGTGGCGAGGAGGGCCTTGCGGTCGATCTTCCCGTTTTGATTGAGCGGGAAGGTGTCGACCACGTGGATCTTGTTGGGGAGCATGTAGCGCGGCAGGAGCTTGCCGAGGCGCCGCCGCAGCGCCGGCACATCGACCGAGGCGTCGTCGATAAAGCCGACGATCCCAGCCGCGCAGCCGCTGGTGGTCTCCGGCCAGCCGAGCGCGACCGCGGCGTCGACCGCAGCCTCGCGCCGTAGCGCTGACTCGACCTCGCCAAGCTCCACCCGAAAGCCGCGGATCTTCACCTGGTGATCCAGGCGGCCGAGGAAGCGCAGCGTGCCGCCCTCGTCGACCCGGACCCGGTCCCCAGTCCGGTAGAAGACCTCGTTCTCCCCGGGGAGAACGACGAAGGCCGCGGCGGTCCGCTCGGGATCGTCCCAATAGCCGAGCGCGACCTGGGGCCCGGCGAGCACCAGCTCGCCGCTCTCCCCGAGGGTGACCTCGCGAAGCTGCTCGTCGACGACCTTCGCCCGCATCCCCGGCAGCGGTGAGCCTATCGGCACGACGTCAGCGCTCGCGAGCGCCGGATCCCCGACGACGACGGGATAGACCGTGCACGCGAGGGTCAGCTCGGTCGGACCGTAGAGGTTCTCGACCACCGAGGCCGGGGCCGCCTCGGCCCAGGCGAGCGCGACCGGGACGGTCAGCGCCTCCCCGCAGAAGATCGAGAGGCGAAGCCCCGGAAATGCGCCGCCCTCGAGCGTCCGCGTGTCCTTCATCAAGAGCGCCGTCGACGGCACCGAGAACCACACGCTGAGGCGCGCCTCGGCGACGAACCTCGCCGGCAGCATCCGCTGCTTGGCGTTCGGGACGCAGAGGCAAGCGCCGACGCTCCAGGCCCCGAAGAGGTCGAAGAGCGAGAGGTCAAAGGTGACCTCGAACATGTGCGAGAAGCGATCCTCGGCGACGAGCTGGTAGCGCTCGGTCACCACGTCGAGGAAGCGGACGATGTTGCGATGGGCGACCATCACGCCCTTGGGGACGCCGGTGCTGCCTGACGTGAAGAGCAGGTAGGCGATGTCATCGCCGCCGACCGCCGGCTCCACCCAGGACTCGACGCTCGCGAGCTCGTCAGCGCCGATGAGCAGGTGCTGGGGAAAGCGAGCGCGCAGCTCAGGGTCGACCGGATCCGCGGCGAGGACGACGACGAGCGGCCGCGAGATCCGCTCCAAGAGCGCGCCGAGGCCCCGTAGACCGCCGCTGTCGACGACCAGCGAGCCTGCGCGGGAGCGCTCGACGACCTGGGCCAGACGCGCCGCCGGGTAGGTCGGCAGCATCGGCACGTAGCCGTGACCTGAGGCGAGCGCGCCGAGGATCCCAGAAAAACCCGCGGCCGAGCGCTGCCCGAGCACACAGGTCAGCGGCGGCCCGTCATCGCCGAGCTTCGCCCGCCCCTGCTGGAGGGTCGCCGCCAGCACAAGCGCGCGGCGGTGCAGCTCAGCGTAGGAGAGCACCTCGCCCTCGACCTCGAGCGCCGGCCGCTCAGGGTAGGCCGCTACCGCCTGGAGGAACCCTCCGTGCAGGGTTCGCGCCGCGGCTGTGGAATTCGCCTCAGGGGGTCGCATCGCCTCCGCCTTCATCACTGTTGCTGTCTTCGGCCGCGGCCGGGCGCTCACCCAGGGCAGGTCCGCGCTCGCCTGCGGCCTCTGGCCTCTCAACGACCTTCGCGGCGACGCCTGCGGCGGTCTCGCCCGCGGCGTCCAGACCGTCGTCGACCTTCGCAGCGCCATCTTCGCTGTTCGGCCTGGCCTCGACCTTCGCCGCGACATCGCCTGCAACCTCGCCGTGGGTCGCCCCTGGACGCTCGACGGCCTCTGAGTCGCCCGTGGCCCCGTCGGTGTCGGAGCCGGTCGTCCCGCCGGTGCTGGAGCTCGACGCCTCATCATCAGCCCCGCCTGTCCGGTAGCGGACATAGGAGTGGACCAGCGCGCGATAGAAGAGCTCGCCGATGACCTGATGCCCCTTGCCGGTCGCGTGCGAGAGGTCGCCGCTGATCAGCCGCGGCTTGCGGTGAAACCATCGCCCGGCCGAGCCCTCGCCGCCCATCGCCGACCAGGTGTCGAAGAAGGCGCAGCCCTCGGCCTTGGCCGCCGCCCGCTGGGCCGCGACCATCCGCGCGACCACGGGCTGCGAGATCACCCGCGCCCCCGCGTGCTCGCCGTGGTCGAGCGGCGCCATCACCAGGCAGTCCATCTCCGGGCGGGCGCCGACGACGTGCTTTATCACCTCGCGATACTCCGCCTCGTAGGTCGCCATCTTGATCTTCCGCTGCATGTCATTGCCGCCGAACATGAAGACCGCGAGGTCGGGCTGGCGATGACCGAGCTGGGCCTTGAGGTGCTCCGTGTCGAGCTCGAGCATCCGGCTGGTGAAGGCGCCGATCTGGGCGAGGCCGTCCCAGACGACCCCCGGCTGCGAGCGCTCCATCGTCACGCCGTAGAGGCGGACCGTGCCCTCGCCGGCGGCGCGGACCTCGAGCTTATGATCGCCGTCCTCGACCTCGATCGAGTGCCAGCGATCCTCGAGCTCGTCCGCCTCGGTGCTGATCCGGGTCCGCTCACCGCCGTCGACCCGGACCGTGAAGACCCCGCCCTTGGGCTGGGCCGCGTACCAGACGTCAAATTGGCTGACCTTGCCGCCGCTGCGATCCTGATGCGGGCGGAAGGAGCTCTGGGCCCCCCCGCGCGAGCGAAAGGTGGTGCCGCCGAGGCCGTAGCGGCCGTCATCGCTGCACTTGAAGATGATGAAGCACTTGCGCCAGCTGTCATTGTGGGCGAACTCGACCTCGCGGTGGCGGTAGGAGGAGTTCGGCTGGGCCATCAGGTGAAAGCCGTGGCCGGAGTCGCCAAAGCGCGCCTGCATCCGCTGGCGGATCGCCCCCGGAATCCCGTCGACGCCGATCGCCGAGTCGCCCCAGTGGACGACCCGGGTGATCGCGTCGGCGACCCCGGCGTCGCTGTGCGCGAGGGCGGAGAAGAAGCGGTCGAGCTCGTCGCCCTCGAAGAGCTCGATCTGTTGGACGACCTCCGCGTCGTCGCCGGGGCGGGCGACGTAGGGCGGGAGCTTCTCGCCCTCGTCGAGCTCGATCACCTCCTGCGGCGCGCGATCGACCGGCGGCTTGGGGGGCTCGGCGGCGAGGACCTCCTGGGCGACCGCCTCGATCGCCTCGATCGCCTCCGCCTCCTCCTCCTCCTCCGGCGCGGGCTCCTCGAAGGGGCGGCCGAGCAGGTTCCAAAAGGGCACCGGATCGCCGGGGTTCCAGGGCCGGGCGAACTCGAGCGCCGGAGCCGAGTAGACGAGGATGAGGCCGGCGACCGTGACGAGCATCGCCGGCCCGACGCTGCCGAGCGTCGACCAGCGCGGGCGCGACACCGGCAGGCTGGGCTCGACCTCGACGCGCTCCTTGAGCCGCCCGTCGACGTCCATCAACCCCTTCGGCTCGCCCGATCCTGTTGCCTGCTCTTCGCTCACGATCCGCTCATGGCTCCTAGAACTGGAAGTAGATGAAGGCCCGCGGCGCCCCTTCGAGCACCTTCATCAGGGCGTAGGCGAGGCCGAGAAAGCCGACCCCGAGGGCGAGCCCGGGGACCCGCCGGAAGGCCGCGAGGGCGCGGACGTTGACCCAATCCTTGGGCGTGAAGTGGAAGATGAGGCCGCCGATGAGGGCTGCCCAGACCCACTCGCTGGCGAGGCCAGGGCGGAGCCCGTAGCCGTCGAGGCGGAGGAGACCGGCGATGAAGGAGCGCGCGGTCTCGAGGTCCGGCGCGCGGAAGAAGATCCGCGAGAAGACCAGCAGGTGGAAGGTGAGGACGATGTGCACGGCCGTCCGCATCCGCCCGTCGCGGATCTTCGACAGGGGCAGCGCCGAGACCAGGAGGAAGGCCCCCATGATGATCCCGGCGAGCACGAGCGCGAGGTCCCAGGGGAGCTCGAAGAGGCGGACGCTCAGGGCATAGCTTAGGCCGAAGCCTATCGCCGAGCCGACGATCCAGCGCAGCGCCTTGACGATCTTCGCCGGCGCCTGGCCCCGCTTGTTGCGGCGCATCCGGTTCCAGCGGTTGAAGACCACCGCCCCGGCGTGGATGTTCGCGTAGATGACAAAATTCCAGCTCGCGCCGTGCCACATGCCGACCAGGAACATCGTCAGCCAGACCGCGACATAGCCGGCGCGGGCGCCGAAGCGCGCGAGGAGCTGGAAGAAGAGGTAGTCGCGCAGCCACGACGAGAGGGTCATGTGCCAGCGCCGCCAGTACTCGGCGATATCCCGCGACTGGTAGGGCCGGTCGAAGTTCTCCGGGAGGACAAAGCCGAGCATCAGACCGAGGCCGATGGCGATGTCGGAGTAGCCGGAGAAGTCGGCGTAGATCTGGAGCGTGTAGCCGTAGAGGGCGACCAGGAGCTCGGCCGAGGTGAACATCCCCGGGTTGTCGAAGATCCGATCGGTGAGGTGGACGGCGATGAAGTCGCCGAAGATCACCTTCTTGATGAGGCCGCGGCAGATCCGAAAGGCGCCGCTCTCCATCCCCTCCCGGCTAAAGCGCGGCCCCGCCTGGAGCTGGGGGAGAAACTGGCTGGCGCGGACGATCGGCCCCGCGACGAGCTGGGGGAAGAACGAGACGAAGAGGGCGAAGCGGAGAAACGACGGCTCCGGGGTCAGCCTCCCGCGCCAGACGTCGAGCGTGTAGCTCAGGCTCTGGAAGGTGTAGAAGCTGATCCCGAGCGGGAGGATCACGTCGAGGTGATAGGCCTCGATCGAGATCCCGACGGCGCCGGCCATGTCCGCGAACGCGGCCATGAAGAAGTTGGCGTACTTGAAGTAGCCGAGCAGCCCGAGGTTGCCGGTCAGGCTGAGGCCCAACCAGAAGCTGCGGCGGCGCTTCGCTGCGGCGGCGACCTCGACGTCCTCAGACCCCGCCGCCGGTTCAAGACGATGGATCGCGTGGCCAGCGACGAAGTCGAGCACCGTCGAGAAGACGAGAAGGCCGACGAAGTACCAGGGCGCGCCGACGGGGTCCGTCTGCGGCCCCGCCATATAGAAAAAGTAGCTCGCCCCAAGGAGGAAGACGACCCGGAGGAGGGGCCTGTCAGCCAACGCCCAAAACCCGAGGAGAACGGGGATGACGAAGAGCAGAAAGTCGAAGGTCGGGAAGAGCATGCGCCACCGTGAGCGCGGCGGCTTCCCTCGCCCCACCCGGTTCGCAGGCATTGTCGTTACCCGGACCGTCTGGCGCAATTTTTCAGGGAGTACGCCACCCCGCCGGCCTCCCCCGAGCTGTGCCGGGGCGCCCCGACGCCGGGCTCAAGTCGGCGATTTCGCGGACTAGGGACCCTCCTAGGCGCCCATCTCGGGAAGACCGCGCTCACAGCACCCCTGCGCCCTCGACATGGCGTGGAGTCCGCACCACGCGCACCCGAGCGCCGCCGCCTCCCATGGGGAGCGCCGACCCTACCCAGCCCCGACCGCTCGACCGAAGCTCTGACACGCTCGACCCCCCCCGATATCGAGCGACGAGAGGCCGACCCGACCCCGCTCCCGACCGCTCGGCTCCGGCCGACGAGCGACGACAGGCAGAGCCTGCCCGACCGCTCGACCGGAGCTCGACCCCGACCGACCCCGGCCGACCCCAAACGACCCCAGACGACGACCGGCCGCTCCTACCCGGTCGCGAGCGAGCTCCGCTCGGGGTCGGATCCGTCCCGGTCGATATCAAGCGCTCCGACGCTGCGCGAAAAACCTGTCCCCAAGGACCGATCGCCGTCGGGCAAGATCGCTCTGCGGACCGGACCCCACGATGTCGCATGGGCGACGACAGGCCTGATCGAACACCGATGCGCGAGGCCATGGGGTAGCCTAGCGGCTCGTTCACCGACCGGCGCAGGACG
>Ga0316189_10005397_pt1 | contig 12252 bp, 9 predicted proteins | sample LowCovwburrow_MG_FD_204930 | JGI IMG/M metagenome (GOLD analysis project Ga0316189, IMG submission 204930) | Coastal sediment microbial communities from Maine, United States - Lowes Cove worm burrow | ecosystem: Environmental > Aquatic > Marine > Coastal > Sediment | place: USA: Maine... | reverse complement strand
CGATTGCATAAGGAAAGCCACCAGAACATGGACGCAATTGCCATGGTGCAACCGATCAGCAAATGGGCGCACTCTGTTGTTGATGGCGAAACAATTCCTGAAGTTGTGCGCAAGGCATTCAAACTAGCAGAAGCAGAAAAGCCTGGCGTGACCGTCATCGAACTTCCGGAGGATGTTGCCAAGGAGCAGGTTAGCGTCAGGCCCATGCCGGTCTACAAGACGCGACGCCCCGGTGCTGACCACAAGTCGGTAACTGCGGCAGTAGAAGCATTGGTTGCCGCCCGCCGGCCGGTCATACTGGCTGGCAACGGTGCCATTCGCAAAAGGGCTGCGACCCAGTTACAGCGTCTGTCACACAAAACAGGTATTCCGGTGGTGAACACATTTATGGGGAAAGGTGCCATGCCCATGGATGACAAACATTGTCTGTTTACCATGGGGCTGCAAGGCAAAGACCACATCAACCACGCACTTGATGATGTCGATCTTGTATTCACTGTCGGCTATGACCTGGTCGAATACAGTCCCAGCTTCTGGAATGCTGACATGAACAAGAAAGTTATCCACCTGGATTTTTGGCCCGCCGAAATCGATTATCATTACACTGTGGCTGTCGATGTGGTTGGCGATATTGCCGATGCCTTGTGGCAGATCAATATGGCGCTGGAGAGCGACCATGCAGCCGATCTGCCCTTGCAGAATATCGATGCCTGGCAAAAGTTACGCAACACTATTCTCCAGGACTTCGCCATGGAGAAAGACGATACGTCGTTCCCCATGAAGCCCCAGAAAGTGCTCTGGGATGTGCGCCAGTTTCTCGGTTCGAGCGACTATCTGCTGTCTGATGTTGGCGCTCACAAAATGTGGATTTCCCGTTATTATCAATGTCAGGATGCCAATACCTGTCTGATCTCGAACGGCTTCTGTTCCATGGGCTTTGCCCTGCCCGGCGCCATTGGTGCCAAGCTGGCGCAACCGGAAAAGAAAGTGCTGGCGATATGTGGTGATGCCGGTTTCATGATGAACGTTCAGGATCTGGAAACAGCTGTCCGCCTGAAACTCAACGTGGTGTACATGGTCTGGGAAGATGGCGAGTATGGCCTGATCAAATGGAAGCAGCAAAACCAGTTCGCCGGCAAACATTCCAAACTGGACTTCGGTAACCCGAATTGGGAATTGCTTGCGCAGTCGTTCGGCATGTGGGGCAAAACCCTGACCAGTGCGGATGAGTTGCAGGGAGCCCTGGAAGAAGCATTTCAGCAGGAAGGGCCTGCACTGATTGCAGTGCCCATCGATTATTCAGAAAACGTCAAGCTGACCAAGCGACTCGGTGAGATCGAGTGCACGCTGTGAAATAGTTCCGGCAAGAGCCCCCAGAATTATTGCGTGTTTATCGCGGCTTTAATTCGGTAAGGTAAAGCCAAACGGCTATGAGTAGCAACAATGACCCCCCAAACCGATAGCCAGCCTGGTGTCCGCGAGCGCCATCTGCTGCGCAAACAGAATAACCCCGTGTTCAGTGAGGCCGCGCGCAATGTGAGCAATGAGGCGCTCGCCGAAGCTCGAATGGAAGACGGGGTGGAAATGGACCGGTTTATCCAGGAGTTCCAGGTACTGGTCAAACGGGCTGTAGAACTTGAACCCAACACGCCCAGCGAAACCATCCTCGAAATCAAGGAGCAGCTTGATCACAGCTATCAGCGTGTGTGTGCTCTCCCCGGTGATCAATCCACTATCAAGAATGCGATTCGCCAGTTGATTGAAGTGATTATGAAGGCAGTACGCAGTGGTATTGGTAATGACGCCTACGCGGAACGCCAGCTGGAAGAAGAAATCATTGCCCGGGAGGCACATTTCGAATTACAGGAACTACCGCTGGTCGCGGCCCTTACTCACGCTGAGTCGCCGGTTAGCGAGGATGAGTTTCTGCCCTCGCTGCTGAGTGAGGCAGAGGATAGTCTGGAGCGCTGCCTGTTACTGTTCGATGAGAGTCAGTTGGCAACCATTTGCAATGATGCTGAAGAATATCTGTTAAAAATAGATCCGGATAATCAGCTTGCCGATGCCTGGCGGCGCGTGGCGCAGATTCAGGATTACTATCGCCGCCTGCTTCCCGAAACCGCGGCAAACTAGGTTATCTTATTATGGTTGATATAGACCGCAAGCGGTGGGTTGAGGGCCGTGTGCAGGCGTTACATCGCTGGACGGACAAGCTGTATTCCGTGCGCGTCGAAGCTGACGTGGATCCGTTCACCGCCGGTCAATTTACCAAGATAGGTCTGGTAATTGACGATGAACTGGTTGGACGTCCCTATTCCTTTGTCAACGCCCCGCATGAATCGCCGCTGGAATTTTACTTCGTTACGGTACCCGAAGGGCCACTCACTCACCGCCTGATTGATTTACAACCAGGTGATCCCATTGAAGTCAGCAGACGTGCATCAGGGTTTCTGACGCTGGACGAGGTCCCGGAAGCGCAGGACCTGTGGCTCTTGTCGACTGGCACAGCTATCGGACCGTTTCTTTCCATTCTAAAAACGCAGCAGGTGTGGGAGCGGTTTGAGCGAGTGGTCCTGGTGCACGCCGTGCGACTGGCTGAAGAGCTCAGTTTCGACGAAACCATTCAGTCGTTGCTAACGTCGCGAGCCGATCGCTTTCGATTTCTGCCTTTTGTCAGCCGCGAGCTCACTGAGTTTGCCTTGCCTGGACGAGTGCCTGCAGCGATCGAAACGGGGCTTCTTGAGGAACGCGCCGGGTTTCAAATCACTGCAAATTCTTCGCAGGTGATGTTGTGCGGTAATCCGGCCATGGTGAAAGATACCAGCGAAGCTCTGCAGGCACGTGGCCTGATCCGCAATCGCAGGCGCGCACCCGGACACATCAGTGTGGAGAACTACTGGTAGAGCGATGTATACTAACCCGCTAGCCCTTCTTCCGTACCCAAGCAGGGATTCTATAATTAAACGATAAATAACAAGGTGTTATAGAATAATTCCAGTATGGACGTTAATAGCAATTCAGTAGATCGCCGAACGGAACGACGCCGGCGGGCAGATCGGTTCGCTGGCGAGCAGCCATTGGCACCAGGCTTCCGCTACCCAAGCTGGCAGGAACAGCGTATCCAGTTCATCACCCGCTACGTGTTTTTGTTTTTGGGGGTGCTGTTTTTCAATGTGGTTGAAGGCATCTCGCCCGCCTACTGGTCCCTTACCCAGCTGAATATCGCATTTGCCGTTTACCTGGTGCTGAATACAGCATTTTTTGCGCACGCTCGAAAAAGCCAGCTCAACCCGCGGCGGTATTACGTCGCCATGTGGGTTGATATTGTCATGACCGCTATCTGTGTTCTCAACGATCCCTACGCCATTCCACCATCCCTGCTGGTCTTCATTATGGTGGTGCTGGGCAACGGCATGCGTTATGGCATGCGGTTGTTTGCGGTATCACTCATCGGCAGTTTTGCAGCCACCATGCTGGTGCTTTCGGCGCGCTACATGATCAATGGCACAACCCTGTCACCCGGTTTGCTGTTTCTCAATCTGTTCGGCGGCATCATCCTGGTCTATGCCTATATTCTGATGGGGCGCATTGAACGCAGTCGACGTGAACTCGAACTGCATAGTAACCTGGATACGCTTACCGGCCTGCTGAACCGTCGAGCGCTGATGGATACTGCCAAGACCATGTTTCAGCGTTTACAGCGCAATCAATCCAATTTTGTCATGTTGTTTGCCGACCTGGACAAGTTCAAGGCGGTAAACGACGTATTGGGTCACTCCGCCGGTGACATGGTGCTCAAACAGTTCGCTGATATTGTCCGTCGGTCTATCCGCACTACTGATGTTGCCGCGCGCTTTGGCGGAGACGAATTCGTCATGTTGCTTGAAGACACTGGTCTGGATGAAGCCCGGTATGTGGCCGTGCGCATCCAGGAACAGGTAATCGAATGGGCCCTGCAGAATGATATCGATTTCAGTGTCACCTTTGGTCTGGGTGAAGCTCCTGTTCACGGAAATGATTTTAACAGCCTGCTGGAGCAGGTTGACCAGGCACTGTACCATTCGAAATCCGAGCATACAGGTGGTGGCCTGGCCTATGCCAAATGCCCGTGAGCAATGCTTCGTTTAACCCCTTAACACAACCAGTCAAATAGAGAATCATGGAACAACAAGTTGATGTCGCCATCATTGGCGCCGGCAGTGCCGGCCTGTATGCCGTTGGCCAGGTACAGCGCAAAACCGATAGCTACGTGCTGATAGACGGCGGTGAGCTTGGAACCACATGTGCTCGTGTCGGTTGCATGCCCTCGAAAGCAATAATTCAGGTCGCCGAAGATTTTCACCGCCGCAAGTTATTTAATCGTGAAGGCATCGAGGGCGCGGATGAAATGAATGTTGTCCCTGAAGATGTCATGGAACATGTTCAGGATTTGCGCGATATATTTGTCGACAAGGTGTTGTCGAGCAGCACTGATGACATGGGCGACGAATTTATTGCTGAGTATGCGCGCTTCCTGGAGCCCAACCTGCTTCTGGTGGGCGACAAAAAGATACGCGCAAAGCGGATAATCATCGCCACAGGTAGCCGACCGGTGGTGCCTGAAGCGTGGCAGGAATTCGGTGACCGGATACTCACCACAGATGATATCTTTGAACTGGAAACCCTGCCGGAGTCGCTTGCAGTCATTGGTCTCGGCGTTATTGGGCTGGAGCTGGGACAGGCATTGAGCCGACTGGGCGTGCAGGTCACCGGCATCGATCAACTCGACGTTATTGGACAAATTGATGACCCGGAGGTTGCCAGCATTGCGCAACAGCTCATCGGCAAGGAATTTCCACTCTGGCTGGGACACGCTGCGACGATAAAGGATTCCGGGGATGGCAAGCTGCTTGTCCGTGCAGGGCATCAATCTGTAACGGTTGACAAGGTGCTGGTAGCTATTGGTCGCAAGCCAAATTTTGATAAGCTCGATCTCGACAAAGCCGACCTCACCCTGAATGCTGACGGAACGCTGGATCACGATCCGAATACTCTTCAGGTTGTCGACAAGCCGGTCTTTATTGCCGGCGACGTTAATGCAGACCGCCAGTTGTTGCACGAGGCTGCGGACGAAGGCCGCATAGCCGGCATCAACGCCACCGCTGACAAACCGGTAGCCTTTCGTCGCAAGACCCCCCTGATGATTACATTTTCAGATCCGAATATCGTCATGGTTGGGGCGCGATACCCGGAACTCGACCTGGACAACACCCTGATAGGCAGCGTTGGTTTTGGCATGCTTGGACGGGCACTGATCATGGGTAAAAACAAGGGCATACTGAATCTCTACGCTGATAAAAGCAGCGGCCGCCTGTTGGGAGCATGTATGGCAGCGCCTCATGGAGAACACCTTGGACATTTGCTTAACTGGTGTATCGAACAGCAGCTGACCATTCTGCAAATGGTGCGCATGCCCTTCTATCATCCGGTGCTTGAAGAAGCGATCCAGCCGGTACTGCGTGATCTGGTAGGTCAGTCCGACTGGAACGATTCGCCCTACCCGCCGGATCTGGAGCCAATTTAGGCATGTATGCCGGGCTTCATCAGCGGCTGCAGAGACTCAATGCACTGAAGCATAGTCATCTGCTGCGCAACAGTGCTATCGGGGTTGAGAAGGAATGCCTGCGCGTCAATCGCGAGGGTGGCATTGCCCAGACTCCGCACCCACTGGCGCTGGGGTCAGCGCTGACACACCCTTATATTACGACCGATTATTCCGAGGCGCTAACGGAGTTCATTACCCCACCGTTCCATCATATTCGCCAGGTTCTCGATTTCCTGCGCGACACCCAGCAGTTTGTTTACCAGCATCTGGGCAATGAATATCTCTGGTCGACAAGTATGCCGTGTGTTGTCTCCGGTGAAACCAGTATCAAGATTGCTGACTACGGGCATTCAAACCCGGGAAAGATGAAACACGTTTACCGTGTCGGACTGGGCTATCGATATGGCAAGGTAATGCAGGTGATAGCCGGTGTGCATTTCAATTATTCGTTCCCGCCGGAATTCTGGCCGATATACAGCGAGCTTGAGGGCAATCGTCTGCCCTTGCAGGATTATATTTCAGAATCCTACATGGGGTTGATCCGAAACCTGCAACGTTTTGGCTGGCTGATCCCCTACCTGTTTGGTTCATCGCCGGCTATCTGCAAATCATTCCTGGGGGATGAACCCACTAACCTGCAGAGTTTCAACGAGAACACCTACTATGATCCCTATGCGACTTCGTTACGCATGGGCGATATAGGCTATCAGAATAACAAGGAGAACGAGTACGGCATCAAGGCGAATTACGATTCTCTGGGCGATTATATCGCCAGTCTTGCCAGGGCTATAGAAACCCCGTGTGAAGAATACGAAAAAATCGGTGTTGTAGTGGATGGTGAATACCGCCAACTGAACGCCAATATCCTGCAGATCGAAAACGAGTACTACAGCACGATTCGCCCGAAGCAAATTCTGAACGGGAACGAAAAGCCCACGCTTGCCCTGAAACGCCGTGGAGTAGCCTACGTGGAACTCAGGTCGCTGGATATAAATGCCTTTGATCCCCTGGGTATCAATGAAAGTCAGCTGCACTTTCTGGAATGTTTCCTGTTGTTTTGCCTGTTACAAGACAGCCCGGTGATAGATTCCGTAGAACGCCTGGCCATTGATGAAAATGAACTGCGTGCAGCCCACCGTGGACGCGATCCCGAGCTCACCCTGCTGCGCGGGAAAGATACGGTCTTGTTGAGAGACTGGGCCCATGAACTGCTTGAAGAAATGCAGGCCGTGTGTGACTTTCTTGACCGTAGCACCGAGGGCAGCCCTTACTGTTCAGCGCTTGACGCTCAGTTGGCGAAAGTAAAAGATCCGGAGTTGACGCCCTCGGCGAGAATGCTGACCGAGATGCGTGACCGTGGCGAAGGCTTCTATCACTTTGCCAAACGCAAGTCCGAGATACACCAGCATTTCTTCACCAATTTGCCGCTCAGCGATGAACGAACAAAGTATTTCCGCGAAATTGCCGCCAAGTCGCTGGAAGATCAGCAGGCGATCGAGGCGGCTGACGAAATTTCATTTCCCGAATATCTGCAACGCTATTTTTCACAGAACTGAAGCAATGACGACAAGAACACTGGTACTGGCTTCCACTTCACCTTTTCGCAAAGAGCTGCTCGAACGCCTGAATATTCCCTTCGAGACATTTTCTCCGGATGTGGACGAAACACGTCGGGACGGCGAGTCTCCCAACGATCTGGTTGTCCGGCTGTCTGAGGCCAAGGCCCGTGCCGGTGCAGAGGCATTTCCGGATGCGCTGATTATCGGCTCTGATCAGGTGGCTGTATGTGGTGAGGATGTACTGGGCAAGCCAGGTAATCATGGCAAGGCCTGCGAGCAGTTGACCCGGCTGGCAGGACAACAGGTCAGTTTTTTAACCGGGCTTTGTCTGCTCGACACAGCATCCGGAAGTCTGCGCCTGGAGATGGTGCCCTTTCACGTACATTTTCGGGCACTGGGCGAGGCTCAGATTGAGCGCTATCTGCGTTACGAGCAGCCCTATAACTGCGCTGGCAGTTTTAAATCGGAAGGCCTCGGTATCAGCCTGTTTGAATCCATGCGGGGTGATGATCCGAATGCGCTGATCGGTCTGCCGCTGATCCGCCTGGTAAGCTGGCTGAACGAGGCAGGGATAGCGGTTCCCTGATTGGGAACAGTGGCCTCCCCGACTTCACTTGCCGGGAAGGCCGGGGTGTTTATTTCAGCGTAAACTGCCCACCAAGCACCTGACCGACACCACGTCCCATCGCAGTACCGAAACGCTTGCTGAATTTCTGCAGCCAGTCTTCAGCTGGCGTGTAGTCCACGATGGTTTCAGCACCGATCACTTCACGAGCCACATGATCGGAGCTGCCAAGTTTGTCCACCAGTCCAAGTTCTACAGCCTGCTCGCCGGTCCACACATAGCCACTGAACAGATCAGAGTTATCCTTAAGCTTTTCGCCCCTTCCCTCCCGGACCACCTGAATAAACTGCTGGTGAATGTCATCGAGCAATTCCTGCACGTGTTTTACATCGCCGGCCTTGACGGGCTCAAAAGGATCCAGGAACCCCTTGTTTTCACCTGCGGTCAGCAAGCGACGCTCGACGCCCAGCTTTTGCATGGCATCGACAAAGCCGAATCCGTCCATACGCACACCAATGGAACCTACAATGCTGGCTTTGTCGGCATAAACCTCGTCAGCTGCCGCGGCAATGTAATAACCACCGGACGCACAGATATCGCTGATTACGGCATACAGAGGCTTGTCCGGGTATTCCTTGCGCAGACGCTTGATTTCGTCGTTGATGTAGCCCGCTTGTACAGGGCTGCCACCCGGGCTGTTAATACGAAGTATAACGCCAGCAGAATTTTCGTCTTCGAAAGCGTCTCTCAAGCCCTCGATTATGTTATCTGCATTGGCATCTTCATCAGATGCAATGACGCCGTCCAGTTCTACCAGGGCCGTATGTTTGCCGTCTTCTGCAACATCCATATCAACACTCGGTGTATAGAGATAAAGAATGAGTGCCAGGTAGACAAACATCAGTAGCTTGAAAAAGATTCCCCAGCGGCGTGCGGCACGCTGCTCCTTGAGGGATGAGAATGCCAGACGATTGATCATGTCCCGCTGCCATTCCGTCGACTGCGTTTTATCCTGTTCGTCTGAGTGATGTTGGGTTTCCATAGTGTCCTACCTCAATCGGCCGCCAACAATGACGGCTGTATTATAAATTCCGGGTCCAGAAGTTGCTGTTCAGCGAGCCAGTCGACCAGCTCACTGATGGTATCAAGACAGGCCAGCGGCTGATGCGCCATCAGGCGCCCGCGTTCATGAACGCCATAGCTCACAGCTACAGGATGAACGCCAGCCTGGATTGCCATATTCATATCATATTCGGTGTCACCAACCATCAGCGTGTTTGCGGCTTCAATGCCTGTTTCCTGCAGTATCTCTTCCAGCATCTGCGGGTGCGGTTTGGAACGGGTTTCATCCGAGCAGCGCGTCACAGAAAACATCGATTCAAGTTCAGTATGTTTTAATACCTTTTCGAGGCCGGTGCGACCTTTGCCAGTTGCAATAGCCAGTTCGAAGCCGGCTTCTCTCAACAGCAGTAACGTTTCGCGCGCGCCCGGGAATAATTCTGAATCATTTGCCTGAATAAACCAGTGGTGCCTGTAACTATCGACAAACTGCCGACTAAATTGTTCGTCCCGTCCGGGATACAGGCTATCGATAGCCTCCTTGAGCCCCAACCCGATAATATTGCGGCACTCGTCGGCAGTGCGTGATTCCAGCTGCATATCACGTATTGCGCCAAACATGGAATGCACAATCTGGGTCTCCGAGTCCATCAGTGTCCCGTCCCAGTCGAACACAATGAGCCGGATTGCTTCTGGCATGATTTCCTTGCTTTTCATCATACTGCTTATTAACTACTCGTCCTTTTATCGGACAGAGTCTCCAGTTGTTGAATGACATCCCTGAGTTCTTTGCCCAGAGGTGCGCTTATTTCTATTTCCCGATTTCGCTCCACATCACGAAAAGCTATGTAATGTGCGTGCAAAAACAGGCGTTTCAGTCCCAGTTTGGCCAGATCCCGGTTAAATTCAGGATCCCCGTACTTGTTGTCACCGGCCAACGGGTGCCCGGCGTGGGCCGCGTGTACCCGGATCTGGTGGGTCCTCCCGGTCTCCAGGCTGGCCTCCATCATGCTGCTGCCGGTATAGCCCTGGAGCATCCGGAAACGGGTTAATGCCTGTTTTCCGTCACTATCCACGCGGACCACACGTTCCCCGCCCTGAAGCAGATTTTTCTTAAGCGGCACATCCACTTTCCAGGGGCCGGTACTCCAGTCGCCCTGTGCCAGCAGCAAATAGCGCTTGTGGATGCTGTTGCTGCGCATGAGTTCGTGCAGCGTGCGTAGCTCGCTGCGCTTTTTTGCGATCAGCAGGCAGCCGGATGTGTCCCGGTCGAGGCGGTGCACCAGTTCCAGGTAGGGTGCATCCGGCCGTAGCGCCCGCAGACCTTCGATAACGCCATAACTCAGGCCGCTGCCGCCATGGACAGCCATACCGGACGGCTTGTCCAGGACCAGCAGACGTTCATCTTCATAGATGATGGCGCTAGCCAGACGCTCCAAAGCGCGGCTCCCAGGAGCCGCCTGCGGAGTCTTTTCCGGCAACCGCACGGGCGGAATCCGCACTCGGTCGCCCGTCTTCAGACGGTACTCGGGCCTGGCCCGACCTTTATTGATCCGGACTTCGCCCTTGCGCAGCAAGCGGTATACTCGGCTTTTCGGAACCCCTTTAAGGACACGCAGCAAAAAATTGTCGATCCGTTGACCGGCCTGCTCAGCAGATATATCAAGCCACTGAACGGCTGGCTTCTGCAGATTTTCCATAGCGGCGATTTTACCAGCACACGTCGCAGACTGCTTGACTATCGTTATCCGGGATGCCTTCAATTTCACCGCAATACAGAGGGTTGGCAAACTGCTGATGGCTATATAAGCATTTGATATAACGAGAATGTATTGATATAGTCGGGCAGTCGGCGCAATACGCTGGCAGTCCAGAGAAACGGGCTGTCGCGGCCGGCATACAGAACCCGGATTCGTTTCTGCCGCACTTGACCCTGGTCTAGGTGTGGAAATCGAACGGAGACCCAAGTGTCTCCACCTGTGTTACTCAATGAACAATTTGGTTGCTCCCGTGACGCTATTGATCGTTTTGATGATTGGCCTGACATTCGGACTGACATACTGGCTTGGCCGGTATCGAGGTGCACTGCCTATAGTGCGCCGTCAGCCGGTATTGTTGCCAATTTCCAAACGCACTCTCGGCACGGTGGAGCACACGAGAGATAAAACTAATGAAACGCATGCTTATCAACGCCACGCAGCCGGAAGAACTGCGTGTCGCTCTGGTCGAAGGCCAGAAACTTTACGATCTTGATATAGAGGTACCGTCCAAAGGCCAGAAAAAGTCTAACGTCTACAAAGGTAAAATCACCCGCATCGAGCCCAGTCTCGAAGCCGCCTTTGTTGATTACGGTGCCGAACGCCATGGTTTTTTGCCACTGAAAGAAGTCGCGCGTGGCTATTTCAGGGAAGGCGCGGGCGAAGGCGGCCGAGTCACTATCAAGGAAGCCCTCCGCGAAGGCCAGGAAGTTATTGTCCAGGTCGAAAAGGAAGAACGCGGCAACAAAGGCGCCGCCCTCACCACCTTTATCAGTCTTGCAGGTCGCTACCTGGTTCTGATGCCAAATAACCCGCGTGCCGGCGGAGTTTCCCGTCGTATCGAGGGCGAAGACCGCAATATCGTCCGCGACGCCATGGCACAGCTGGAGTACCCGGCTGACATGGGGTTGATCGTCCGCACCGCCGGTGTCGGTCGCCAGGCAGAAGAACTCCAGTGGGACCTGGACTATCTGTTGCAGCTGTGGAGTTCAATCTCCAAGGCTGCCGATGAACGCCAGGCACCCTTCCTGATCTACCAGGAAAGCAACGTCATCATTCGTGCCCTGCGCGATCACTTGCGCAGTGACATCGGTGAAATTCTGGTTGATGACGAAGAAATTCATCAGCGTGCGACCGAATTCATGACCCAGGTCATGCCGCACAACCTGAAAAAACTGAAGCGCTATGACGACCCGGTGCCGCTGTTCTCCAGGTACCAGATCGAGAGCCAGATCGAATCAGCCTTCCAGCGTGAAGTCACCCTGCCTTCCGGCGGTGCTATCGTCATTGATCACACCGAAGCACTGCTGTCGATTGATATCAACTCGGCGCGTGCCACCAAGGGCAGCGATATCGAAGAAACTGCGCTGAATACCAACCTGGAAGCGGCGGACGAAGTTGCCCGGCAACTGCGTCTGCGCGATCTGGGTGGCCTGGTGGTGATCGATTTTATCGATATGCAACCTACCAAGCACCAGCGTGAAGTCGAAAACCGCTTGCGAGAAGCACTGCGCGTGGACCGCGCGCGCGTACAGATCGGGCGTATCTCGCGCTTTGGTCTGCTCGAAATGTCGCGCCAGCGTTTACGCCCTTCCCTGGGCGAGTCCAGCCAGATTGTCTGTCCGCGCTGCTGTGGCCAGGGTACAGTTCGTGGTGTTGAATCACTCTCCCTGTCTATCCTGCGTATTGTTGGCGAAGAAGCCATGAAGGAAAAAACCGGACGCATCG
>Ga0316189_10005396_pt1 | contig 12252 bp, 10 predicted proteins | sample LowCovwburrow_MG_FD_204930 | JGI IMG/M metagenome (GOLD analysis project Ga0316189, IMG submission 204930) | Coastal sediment microbial communities from Maine, United States - Lowes Cove worm burrow | ecosystem: Environmental > Aquatic > Marine > Coastal > Sediment | place: USA: Maine... | reverse complement strand
CACAAAGAGAAATAATCTTTGAGGACAACTTATTTTCTGGATAATAACTGGTTTTACAACCAAAACACTGGGATTAAACAGTATTTTTGACAGTTTCTCAAAAACTTTCGGATGCTAGTGTTTTTAATTGTAACTTTATTAACTTTAGAAACACATATAGTTAGTAGTAATTTTATTTTTCACTACATTTATAGTCAAACCAAAAATTTATTAAAATGTCAGACGATAACAAAAATTTAAGCGACGACCTAAACGATATGTTAGGCGATGCCAAAGAAGGTGCAAAAAAAGCAGCCGATAAAGCAGGAGAGTTTGCTGAAGAAGCTAAAGAAAAAGCCAAAGAAACATTTGAAGATGTAAAAGAATCTGCTTCAGAGTTTGCTGATAGTGCCAAAGAAACATTTGAAAAAGCAACTGGAGATAACAAAAAAATTCTTGCAGGAGTTTTAGCTATATTACTAGGTGTTTTCGGTATTCATAAATTCATACTGGGCTACAACAAAGAGGGTATTATTATATTAGTTATCACTCTAATTTTAGGAATTCTAACTTGCGGTGTTGCAGGATGGGTTATGAGTGTTTTAGGGCTCATAGAGGGCATTATTTACCTAACCAAATCTGATGAAGATTTTTATAACACTTATCAAGTAGGTAAAAAAGCATGGTTTTAATCCGCTAAGGAACAGGATTTAAAATAAAAAAATCAAAGTTTTTATATTTTGATTTCTTTATTTTAAATTTACATCGTAATATTGCAATATATAAATAATAATATGGGGATCACCAAATCACAAATATTTAACGAACATCAAAACGACTTAGCACAATTTTTTAAAGTGCTTGGTCATCCAGCTCGTGTGGCTATTTTACAATATATAAGTAACCAAAACGCCTGTATTTGTAATGATTTGGTCGAAGAAATTGGTTTAGCTCAAGCCACGATTTCCCAGCACTTAAAGGAACTAAAAAGCATAGGGTTGCTTCATGGAGAAGTAGAAGGTAAAAGCATGTGCTATTGCATTAATGTAGACCGGTGGACGGGTTTACAAAACCAATTAAACAGCTTTTTTAACACCACTAAATCAAATTGTTGCTAGCCTATAATAGGTATATTATTATCTCACTCAAACGTAAAAAAATAATAAAATGAAAACACAAGAATTTTTTAACCTACTAGAACAACATAAAAACAAATCTTTACTGTTTGAATATGCACCCAATAAATTAGTTGGAGCTAATTACCATATCACCGAAATTAAACATGTTTTAATAGATTCGGTGGATTGCGGAGCCCAAACAGATGCTTGGAAAGAGACCATTATTCAACTTTGGGAAAGCCCAAACGAAATTGACAAAACCGAATATATGTCGGTTTACAAAGCCATGGCAATTCTTAAAAAAGTTGGTAAAATGAAACCATATAATTTAGATGCAGAGGTGAAATTTGAATATAGCAATACGACATTCAATACTGCGCAATTATTTGTTAACGATTTTGAAATAAGTGGCAACGATTTAATTGCTAAATTAGCCATCGAAAAAACAGATTGTAAAGCAAAAAGCACCTGTGGTGTATCAGATGAAAAGGAGCTAGTTTTAGCAAACGATGATCCTTGTTGTTCTCCAGATGGAAATTGTTGTTAATTAAAAAGTATATGAGCAATAAAACATTATTTGAAGCTATATCTAAAACAATCGAGTCTTTAGATGTAGATTCAATTCCTAAAGAAAGGCAAGCAATACTTAATCATTTTATAGATTATTTAAAAGCCAAAAAAAAAGCGAATGCCCCTATTCGTTTAAATTTTATTTGTACGCATAATTCGCGTCGCAGTCATTTGTCGCAAATTTGGGCACAAACCATGGCGGCACATTATAATATTAATAATGTATCGTCTTATTCTGGAGGAACAGAAGCAACTGCCATGTTTCCAAAAGTTGGTGAAACATTAATCAATCAAGGGTTTCAAATTCAGAAGTTATCGGAAGGAGAGAATCCTGTTTATAATATTAAGTTTTCTGAAAATGAACAAGGCGTAATTGCTTTTTCTAAAGCATTTAGCTCTGATTTTAATCCGTCATCAGACTTTGCAGCAATAGTGACCTGTTCTTCTGCAGATGAAGCTTGCCCAATCGTTTTAGGTTGTGATAAACGTATTGCTATTACCTATGAAGACCCCAAAAAGTCTGATGGAACACCTCAGCAAACAGAAACATATTTAGAACGAAGTTTGCAAATAGCAACAGAAATGAAGTTTGTTTTTTCTAGTTTAATTTAGCTATAGAATACTTTCATTTTTCTTTATCACTCGATAACGACTCTTTAAAAGAGTAAGAAGATATTAAAACTTAGTTCAATATACTTTCACTTTAAGACCATATTATAGTTAGGTTTTTCAAATAAAACCTGAGTACTAAAAAGAAGTTCTACTTTTTTCTTTTAACTTAAAAAATCCAATACTTAAATTTAATCGTATATAAATATAAATTTATATCCCTCGATTAACCCCAAATCTACCTTTTATCATGAAATCAACCTACAAAAAAGTATCCTTATTGGTGCTTGTTTTTGCATTTTTTGCGTCACCACTTTTTTCCCAAAACAGCCAAGTATTTTGGTCTAAAATTTCAAAAGATAAAACCGCTAAAAAAAACAAATTATCAAAAGAAACAGAGCCTTCAAAGGCTGATTATTATCAATTAGATATTACAAAATTAAAAGCTACTTTAGAAAAAACTCCCAACCGCAGTTTCACCAAAGAAGAATCTAGTATTATTGTAGAGTTTCCAAATAGTGAAGGGCATTTTGATCCTTTTAGAGTAACTGAAGCCTCTGTTTTAGAACCTGCATATCAAGAAAAGCACCCAAACCTTCGTTCTTATGTTGGGCAAAGTGTTAAAGATCCATCAGCAACCATTCGTTTTAGTGTAACACCAAGCGGATTACACTCCATGTTAATATCACCACAAAAAGAAGCACAATTTATAGATACTTACGATCAAAATAATAATTACATTGTTTATAGAGAAAGCGATCTGCCTGCTTCAAAAAAAGGGTTTGAATGTTATTTCGAAGACCTTAGTGCAGAGGCAAAAAAAATAGATGAGCAGTCAAAATCTTTATTAAATGCGAATGATGGTCAATTAAGAACATTTAAGTTAGCATTAGCAGGAACTGCAGAATATTCTGAATATCATTGGAGCAAAGATTTGCAAGCAAGTGATACAGATGCTGCAAAAAAGGCAAAAGTACTAGAAGCTATGGTAGCAACCATAACACGAGTAAATGCTATTTATGAAAGAGAATTATCGTTAACAATGGTTTTAGTAGATAATAGTAATATTATTTTTCTTGATGCTGCGACAGATGGCTATACCAATAATAATGCTGGCGCCATGCTTAGTGAAAATCAAGAGATAGTCGATGCTGCAATAGGCAATGCAAATTATGATATTGGTCATGTATTTACAACAAGTGGCGGAGGCGTAGCCTTTTTAAGATCACCTTGCGATACTAGATTTAAAGCTAGAGGAGTATCAGGAACACGCTCTCCAGAACCTAATGGCGGTTATGTAAACCTAATAGCGCACGAAATGGGGCATCAATATGGATCACCACATACATTTAATGGAAGCATCGGGAATTGTTCTACATCAAATAGAAGTGAAAATAGTGCCTATGAACCAGGAAGCGGAACGACTATAATGAGTTACGCAGGAATTTGTGGTTCGCAAAATGTACAAAATAGAAGCGATACTTATTTTCATCAACATAGTTTAAAACTCATGTGGGATAATATTTCGACGGGGCGCAGCAATTGTGCAGCACTATCTGCTATTAGTAATAATGCACCAACGGCAAATGCAGGCCCTGATTATACTATACCTATTTCTACAGCATATAAATTAGTAGGAAACTCAACAGATCCAGACGGAACAAGCGCACATACTTATACATGGGAACAGTACGATCTTGGTCCAGCTGGTGTGCCTACCGAAACTACAGTACAAGGCCCATTAGTACGTTCTTACCCAGAAACTAATGATTCCGTACGATATATTCCAAATTTTTCAGATTATGTAGCTTCTGGAGGGTCAACCCAATGGGAGAAATTAGTATCGGTAAACAGAGAAATAAACTTTGCACTTACAGTTAGAGATAATAATAATGGCGCGCAAAATGCTGTAGATTTTATGAAAGTTACAGTAAATAGTGTTGACCCTTTTACAGTAAAAACGCCTTTAATATGGTCTAGTCAATCTATGCAAACTATTGAATGGGAAGTCGGGCAGACAGCAGATGTATCTACCATTAATTGTCAAACCGTAAATATAAAACTATCTACAGATGGCGGATTAACATTCCCTACTACCATAGCCTCTAACGTAGCAAATAGTGGGTCGTTTAGTTATACCGTTTCAGATACCCTACCAGAAGTTGATAACGCTAGAATATTAATTGAAGCAGCAGATAATATTTTTTATGACATTTGTGACAATGACTTTTCAATTACAAAAAACACAAATCCAGAGTTTTTTATAGTTGAAGAAATCCTAGATCCAATTGATTGTGGAGCGAATACAGCAACATATCGTTTTGAGTATGTAACGATTAATGATTTTTCAGAAAACACAGTTTTTAGTGCTTCAGAAATCCCTGGGAACAACTCAAATGTAACATTTTCACCTACAAGTTTAAATGCTTCTGGTAGTGTCACTATGACTTTAAGTAATTTAGGTAATGTTACAAAGGGAAATTATGCAATAAGAATAACAGGAACTTCTGCATCAATTACCAAAAATGAAGATATAGCGTTTCCTTTTTATAAAGGATTTTGCCCCTCAGTTGGAAATACACGATTCAACACTAGTACAACCTTAGTTAATTTTAACACTATTAGTAATACCTCTGCTAAACCATCGGGTTATAGCGATTATTCTAATACCATATCTACCGATGTTAAAAGAGATAATGCTTATGATTTAACTATAAATGTTAACACTGACAGCTCAAATTCAACATTTACCAAAGTGTGGATTGATTGGAATCAAAACTGTGATTTTAATGACCCTGGAGAAATATATGATTTGGGTAAGGCAACAGGTCAGACTAATGGCCCAACAGAAAATTCGCCACTTTCAATTGCAATCCCTAATAATGCTGTTTTAGGAAGCACCTTAATGCGAGTAAGTACGAAATGGGAAGGAGATCCTACCCTTTGTGAAAATAGTTTTGATGGCGAAGTTGAAGATTATACTATTAATGTACAAGCTACTTTAGCTATTGAAGAATTTGGATTTGATAGTTTTTCAGTCTATCCTAATCCAAATAAGGGCGATTTTACGATAAAACTAAACAGTTCGGAGTCAAGTAAAATAAACGTAGAAGTTTACGATATAAGAGGACGTGTTATTTATAAAAATATATATAAGGAATCTGGTGATTTTAGTGAAAAAATAAATTTAAACCATATAAATTCTGGAATGTATATATTAACTGTGAGTGACGGTTTAAGAAAATCTACAAAAAAGATTATAGTAGAATAAATAATGCTTTTTTAACCTGCAAGGTTTTGAATACCTTGTAGGTTTCTACAAAATCATTAATACCTACACAGGGTCAAAAAAAAGACCTTGCAGGATAAACGAATAAATTAAAAGAAAGAAATCTCGCTAAATGGTCACTAAACCAAAAGGAGTTTTCTTTTTTTTAAATTAAAGTAAATGTAGAATTGGTATTAAAAGCTTTGGTTGAAAAATGTTTTTAATCAATCAATCCATAATCATTAGGTAACAAATCGCCAACACGTTGGTTGCCCATATACCCAGAAAACATGACACTAGCAACACCAGAATAATTTCCATAATTATCAATTAATATGTGTGGATTTAGAAATGATATTTTGGACTGTTGTTTTTTATCGTATAGAATCGATACTGGGTTTTTTAATGAAACTTGTTTTTTAGATGAATTTTCAACAGATTCAATTTTGAAGTGATTCCAAGGATTAACTTTAAAACTTTTAAAAAAAACAGTATAGCCTTTGTTTTCAAGTTTTTTGTTATATAAAGCTCTCATGAATTGAAGTACAGAACCATTAAATGCTTTTTTTCTATTTTTTTCGGCTTTCTTTTTATTGAACTTTTTCAGGTTTTTATAAAAAGTATTTCCAGAATATTGAACAGATTTTATTTCATAAACACTGTTTCTTTCTTCTACATAATTAAATTTTATTTTAAAACTTTTAATATCGAAGGACACGAAATATTGTAGACCCTTGTTTCTAATTAGTATAGGATTTATTGCATGAGCAGTTAATTGTTTTTGTTTTTTATCGTACCTAAGAATTAAATCGTCTTCATTTAAAATTTTACAAGATTGTGCAAACCTTGTGAAGCCTAAAAATTGCTTTCTAAAAATTCTTAATTTTTGTCTTCGGGTTAATCCGTCATCAGCAGTAATAAGAACTTCTTCTAAAATATTGTTAATTGGTTTTAAATATATGATGTCATTTGTTTTCTGCCGATAATCTACAATAGTTTCGGTTTTATATCCTAAATATGAAATTATTAATGCAGATTGAATAGCGTCTGTATACGAAATAGAGAATTCGCCTTTGGCGTTGGTCGTCGTTCCAATAGTCGTATTATCAAAATATACCGAAGCTATTTCTATAGGTGTTTTAGTTTTGTAATCTAGAACTTTAGCCGAAAACGTTTGGGCAATTCCAAAACAATAGATACTTAGAGTTAATAATATAGCTAATGCATTATTTCTCATTATTGCCTGCAAATTTACGTTCCAATTCTGCTTGAAATTCTTCCATAACTGGTCGTACTGTGCTTTCTGGTAAGTCGGCAATTTTAATATACATTAATCCGTCAACAGCGTTATTAAAAAGCGGGTCCACATTAAAAGCTACTAATCTTGCGTTTTGTTTTATGTACTTTTTAAGCAGAACAGGTAAGCGTAATGCTCCAGGTTCTACTTCATCAATAATTTTATCGAATTTGTTTAAATCGGCTTCGGTAGCATCAAAAACAAAATCTTTATCGGCATCTTTTAGTTTTACTTTAAACTCCTTTTTAGGATGAACGTATTGTGCAATATATGGGTCGTAGTAATGCGATTTCATAAACTCAATCATCAACGATTTTGAGAAATTTGAAAACTGATTACTAATACTTACCCCTCCAATTAAAAACTTGTGTTCAGGATAACGTAATGTAGTGTGTACAATGCCTTTCCAAAGTAGAAATAAAGGCATTGGTTTTTGTTGGTATTCTTTTATAATAAAGGCACGACCCATTTCGATGGATTGACTCATCATTTTGTGCAATTCTGGTTCAAACCTAAATAAATCTTGTAAGTAAAAACCATCTATTCCATAGCGTTCAAAAATTTGAGAACCTAATCCCATTCTATAAGCACCAGCAATTAAATGTCTTTCGTTATCCCATAAAAACATGTGGTGATAATAGCTATCAAAATTATCTAAATCAATAGATTCGTTGGTCCCTTCTCCAACCTCACGAAATGTAATTTCTCTTAAACGACCAATTTCTCTTAATATATTTGGAATTGTTTTAGCAGGAGCTAAATAAACCTCGTAGTTTTTACTTATTAATAATCTGCAATCTTCTTTTTTAAGTGCTTCAACTTCAGAAACCATGGTTTCCGAATCAATAGGCGTTACAATTTTTTTAGGTGCTTTAGCTGTTTTTAGTGTTGATGAAATATTATCTAAAATTTTCGATTTATCTTCAAAAGCATTAGATAGCATATAGGTTTTTCGTCTTAAAAATCCTGAAAATTCATCAAGTGATGTATGTTCTTTTTGGTCTTTTACCGAAATAGCTTTACCAACACGAACCTTAATAATGCGTCGTTTTTGGGTTAATAATTCCGATGGCAATTTAGCCGTTCTAAACGTATCGCTAATTTTAGAAAGTTTGTAAAATAGCTTACTGTTTTTGGCATGAAAATAAATAGGGACAATGGGCACTTCGGCTTTTTGTGCTAGTTTCATGGCGGCTTCTTCCCAGGGTTTGTCTACCACCAATTTACCATCGCGATAAGTAGAAACTTCGCCTGCAGGGAAAATACCTAAGGGATGCCCGTTTCTTATATGCAGTATAGCGTTTTTAAAGCCTACAACACTAGATTTTACATCTTTCCTGTCTTCAAAAGGGTTTACAGGCATAATGTATGGCTTTAAAGGAGCTATTCTGTGTAGTAAAAAGTTAGCTATAATCTTAAAATCGCTGCGTTGCTCAAGCATTAATTTTAAAAGTAAAATACCGTCAATTCCACCAAGCGGATGGTTAGATACGGTAATATAAGCACCATCTTTTGGCAAACGTTTTAAATCTTCTTCAGGGATTTCAAATTTAATTTGAAAATCGTCTAAAACACCATTAAGAAACTCTAAATCATTTAAATGTTTGTTTCTATTATATATTTTATTAAGCGTAGATATTTTAAGAACCTTCATTAAAACCCAACCTAAAAATGTGCCAATAAACCCATATTTATCTAATTGTATGGCTTTGGCTACTTCTTTAGCGGTTACCAATCCTGAATTTTGTTGTTTGGTCATGAGTGTAAATGTACTAAATAAACTATTTAGTTACGACTTGAACGGTTTCTTGTGTTAATTGTTTTAGTAACACGGTTTTACCATCTTCAATTTGCTTAATAGCCTTATCGTTATAATGTCTTATAGTATAAAGTGAAACGTCTTGGGTACAGGTTACCTTAAATTTTGCTTTTAAATGATGTAATAATTTATCAAGGTTATTGTAAATGTTATCGATACAAACTGAAAAGCTAATTGCTGAATTTTGAATAACGTCAACCTTCATTTTATATTGGTGTAACAACTTGAAAATGCCGCTTATATTGTCTTCTACGATGTATGAAAAATCTAAAGAAGATAATGATAAAAGCACTTGATTTTTCTTTACAATAAAACAGGGAATCATAGGATCTAAAGTGGTGTTTTTGCCAACTATGGTTCCAGGTTGTTCTGGATTTAAAAACGACTTTACATAAAGCGGAATTTCTTTACCCTGAAGCGGTTGTAGGGTTTTTGGATGAATAACTGAGGCCCCATAAAAAGCTAGTTCTATAGCTTCGCGATATGATATTTTATTAAGCAATTGTGCGTTTTCAAAATACCTAGGGTCGGCGTTTAATACACCAGGAACATCTTTCCAGATGGTAACACTTTCGGCATTTAAACAGTAAGCATAAATAGCAGCTGTGTAATCGCTACCTTCTCTTCCAAGCGTGGTTGTAAAATTATTAGAATCGCTACCTAAAAACCCTTGTGTAATATTTAAAATTGAGTTATTAAATTGCGCTGTTATCAAGCGTTGTGTGTCGCCCCAATTTACATTAGCACGTCTGTAATAATTATCGGTTTTTATTTGATTTCGAACATCTATCCAATTGTTTTTTATACCAATAGTATTTAGATATTCACTAATTATTGTTGTTGAAATAAGCTCGCCAAAACCAATAGTTTGGTCGTAAACAAAGTTGTAATCTGGCGATTTATTGGTTTTAAAAAAGCTACTTAATTCATCGAAAAGTGTTGAGATTTTTTTGAATACAGGGTGGTTTTCGCCTCGATTACTATCGGGATCGAATAAATCTAATAATATCTCATTGTGGTATTTTTTAACTTCTTGGAGAGCGCTTTGTAATTCAGCTTTATTATTAAAATAATTATTTAAAACAAGTTCGATGGCATTAGTGGTTTTGCCCATTGCCGATACCACAATTAGCGTATTTTTATAACCCACTTTTTGTAATACAGTCGCTAAGTTTTTTAAACCATTTGCATCTTTAACCGATGCGCCACCAAATTTGAATACTTGCATGATTTTATTGAGTAATTAACGGCTTATTTTAGAAATATAATCTTTAATGCCTTGTTCGTTTAAATGTACTACATCCCAATCGCGTTTTACATGAGCCCCTTTTTTTTCGTATAGAGTTATGGCAGGTTCGTTCCAATCTAAGACTTCCCAACTAATACGTTTTACACCCAAGCTATAACCGTATTTAACAACTTCGTCTAAAAGTGCAGTTCCTAAACCATGACCTCTCATTTTTTCGCTTACTACTAAATCTTCAAGATGCAAAACTTTTCCTTTCCATGTCGAATAGCGATTAAAAACTAAAGCAATACCTTCAATTTTACGGTTTACTTCTGCTATAAAACAATGAAAACTTGGGTTTTCGCCATAGCCATCTTTTTGTAAATCTTCAACAGTCACTTCAACAGCATCAGCTTCTTTTTCAAAATGAGCCAGTTCTTTTATTAATTCAAGAACTTGTGTCATATCATTTTTGTTCGCATTTCTTATGGTATAGTTCATATTGTATTATAAAATAATATCAAATATAGTTTAAAGTTAAATATTTAAACACATTAATCTTTATCGAAAACGTTGTAGTTCGTTAAAAAATAACAGATATTTGCACAAACAAAGCATATTGTAATTATGGCTCATAAAAAGCAAACTTTAGGAGAGTTTATTATTGAAAATCAATCGTCGTTTAAGTATTCTTCGGGCGAATTATCAAGTCTTTTAAATTCGATTAGATTAGCAGCAAAAGTAGTAAACCACGAAGTTAACAAAGCAGGGTTAGTTGATATTATTGGAGCCGCAGGCGATACCAATATACAAGGTGAAGACCAACAAAAACTAGATGTATATGCAAACGAAAAGTTTATTCAAACATTAACCAAAAGAAATATTGTTTGCGGAATTGCTAGTGAAGAGGAAGACGATTTTATAGCTATTAATAGTCAAGATGAAAACTATCAAAATAAATATATTGTTTTAATTGATCCTTTAGATGGCTCTTCAAATATTGATGTAAATGTTTCGGTAGGTACTATTTTTTCAATTTACAGGCGGGTAACTCCAGTAGGAAAAAAGGTAACGCTTGAAGATTTTTTGCAAAAAGGAAATAAGCAAGTCGCTGCGGGTTATATCGTATACGGAACTTCAACCATGCTAGTTTATACTACAGGAGATGGTGTTAATGGATTTACATTAAATCCAGCAATAGGTTCTTTTTATTTATCGCATCCTGATATGCAATTTCCAGAAGACGGTAATATTTATTCTGTAAATGAAGGTAATTATATTCATTTTCCGCAAGGCATAAAAAACTATATTAAATATTGTCAAAAAGAAGAAGAGGATAGACCGTATACATCGAGATATATTGGTTCTTTAGTGTCCGATTTTCATAGAAATATGATAAAAGGGGGCATTTATTTGTATCCTCAAAGTTCTAAAAATCCAACAGGAAAATTACGTTTACTGTACGAATGTAACCCTATCGCTTTTTTGGCAGAACAGGCTAATGGAAAATCAAGTGATGGGTTTATCCGTACTATGGACGTCCAACCAACAGAGCTACACCAACGTGTGCCTTTTATCTGCGGAAGTAAAAATATGGTAGAAAAGGCCGAAGAATTTATGCGAGAGGCTCAATAGAGGCATTTATCAAACCTGAATTATAAAACAAAATCTTACTTGTACTAATTCTGCATAGCCAGCGGTATTAACATAAGACATACTCTTGGCTATATATATTGTGGTATTCTAAAATACTTATGTTGTCTATCTAAAATTTAATGATACTGAAGCTTTCCACCTTTTTCTGTTTTGGAAGCTTATTGAGAAGTCTCTACGCTAAAAATAATCTGCATACATTTTATCATGCCCTCTAAAGTACATCTATAATCACGATTTGGCGTTGCTTCACACTATTTATAAGTAGACTCATAACGTTTACAAACTACATTTTGTTTGTCTATTTGATTCTTTTAAAAGGAACTCTACAACTTTTTTATCTGTGAGATGAACCACAAAACAGAATGTATTCATGCTTAACCCGAAAAATTCATTGCTAGTTTAGTCAAATAGGGTGTAAAGCGTTATCTTTAAAGAGATAAGCCAAAAAACATAACGCTAAAAACTACACCCAAAAATGAGTCATAAAACTACACTTTTTTACCGAGGTAACACAGCAGTTTCTGTTGATTTTTCTGCTGAAGAAATTAGCTCAGATGGCGCTTTGATATTATTAGAGAAGATAGAAAGGCAGCACAAGCTTTTCCGCTATTTCAGCAATTATATTCCAGATCATCGTCACCCATTATTGATTACACATTCTATAGAGAAGCTACTCAAGCAACGGGTTTATATGCTAATACAAGGCTA
>Ga0316189_10005395_pt1 | contig 12253 bp, 10 predicted proteins | sample LowCovwburrow_MG_FD_204930 | JGI IMG/M metagenome (GOLD analysis project Ga0316189, IMG submission 204930) | Coastal sediment microbial communities from Maine, United States - Lowes Cove worm burrow | ecosystem: Environmental > Aquatic > Marine > Coastal > Sediment | place: USA: Maine... | reverse complement strand
TGGTTCACGCCGACCGAGTATCCCACCGGATCCGTTTCGCCCCACCGCAACGACGCGCCTAGCAATGTCACGGACCGTGTTCCTGTGCCTACCAAATCATCAAAATCGTCGGGCAACACCAGCGTGCCATCCGCGTCAACGAAATCTGACGCTGAACGCAGGAATGCGATATCCGAACGCGTGGTGCGTGCCGACAATGCCAAAGCGGCATTTGCGCTGTCGCGTCCATAGGCAAATCGCAAACTGGTATCGCCACTCTCAGATGCGTCCTCGGTCAAGCGCAGGCTGGTTGAAAGGTCGATCGAGAAACGCTCTGTTCTGGTTTCGGTCAGTGCGCCGAAACGAAGTGATGTGAGACCAGTGAAACCCTGTTCGGCCTCTGGCGTGCTGAGATCGGTATCGCTATTGGCGTCGAAACGTTGGTCTATCCCAAAACTAACAGATACGCCGCCGCTCTGATCCTCTTGCGCAGACACCGCCAAAGGGAACAGACAGGCAATGGCCGTGATTTTCCAAAACTGGGACATCGCTGATAGGCCTATTGCGTTGCGCATTTACTCAAACAAGCGGCGTTGCGGAATAACGATCACGTCGCCCTCTCGCAGCGCGATACCGCCATTCGTGCTTTGGCCAGCGATGATCTCATCATAGTTGATGCTGTAAATCTCGGAACCGCGATGCAGTTGGATCCGCTTTGTCGCCGCGAAATTTGTGAAGCCGCCAAACTGGGCAAAGGCTTGCAGAAGCGTCGTCCCCGGCGATAGTTCAACACGTCCCGCGCTTTTGGCTTCGCCGACAACAAAGATCGACGTCACCCGCGGCGTGACAGGTGTCCGCGCAGCGAGTTGTTCAATGGCAACATAAACCGTGGGTGCATTCACGAAATTTGGGGCCAATTGAGCTGTTAGGCCCGCTTGAATTTGTTCGATCGTCTGGCCACTGGCACGTAAAGCGCCGGCACCCGGCAGGGAAATGCGGCCGTCTGGCGACACAAGCGCCAATCGGTTCAGATTGCTGTCTTCGATGACTTCAATCCGCAAGGTATCACCGGGCTGAACCCGATACTCCTGCGCTGTCGCCGATGTGGCAGCGAAAGCTGTTAAAAGGATGAAAAGACACCCAAAAAACTGTGCGATACGGGTCATAGCTTGGCCTCTTCCTGTCATATACTGAGTCTCTCGGCCCAGCATTTTGGTGTTATTTACTCTTGAAAACCGGCATTCGAAAAGAAAAACACGGTACTAGAGCTAATTTCTTATCCCAATGGTGCTCTAATCACCCAATTCCTGCAGTTTATCGCGTGCTCGGTCAAATTGCGGCAAGGGGCTATCGCCAGCAAGGTCCAGCGCACGGGTCAACTGCACACGGGCCTTTGGCGCATCGTCCAATGCCGCATAGGTCATGCCAAGGTGATATTGGACCAATGGGTCATTAGGCAGGCCTAAAGCTGCAGGTTCCAGATATGTACGGGCCTCTTCGAAATTTCCCTGCCGGTAGGCGATCCAGCCATATGTGTCTTGGAATGGCGCAACATCTAGTTCACGCAGGCGCTTTGCAATACTGCTTGCCCGTTCAAGGCTTTCAGCATCATCCCTGTGCGTGGCAATCAACGACGCCAGATTATTGGCAATAGCTGTCACGTTTGAATTCTCTGCGTACATCGCATCGTAAATAGCAATTGCCCCCTCAAAGTCGCCCTCGCGCTCAAGTTCGCCAGCACGCATCCAGCGCAACGTTATCGAGTTTGGCTGCGCTACCAGCGCGGCATCAAGAACTTCACTTGCGGCATCAGGACGGCCAGTTGCCTGCAACAAATTATGCAAACGAAGCACCAGACTTTCGGACTGCGGGTACTGCGCAATCAAAGTACGGAACGCGGCCTCGGCCGTTTCGAAATCACCTGCGACAGCATACATGCTGGCATCCAGCATTTGCAGATTGCTGTCATCGGGATCCTTCTCCAATGCCTCGTCCAAGAAGGCGCGCGCGCCCTCGAAGTCACCGCCTTCAAGCTGAATGCGGAGCACCTGCGCGATCGCAGTAATGTCGGCGGTGCCTTGTGCGACCTCTTCTTTGAGGAAAGACAGGCTATCCTCGGTCCTGTCTTGGCCAACCAGAAGGGCAGCCTGCAATGACGTTGCCGCCTCTTGCGCGGCGGGCGTGTTAATTGCGCGCAAGGTGTTGGCAACTCCTTGGGCTTCCACCCATGCCTGAACAGACAACAATGCCTGTGCCGAGGCGATCAATATAGGAACATTGTTTGGATTTGCATCACGAGCATCGGCCAGAACACTGCGCGCTGCGACATCGCGGCCTTGCCGCTGTAGGAAGCCTGCATAGCGCAGCGCTTCGTCCGGCGCGCTGCCCGTAACATCAACGGCCAGCGCCAAACGCTCGCCTGCCAGCGCCAAACTGCCTTCCCGCTCGTGGGCATCGGCCATAAGTGTCAGGATTTCTGCGTCTCGAGGCTCTTGTCCAAGGGCGCGGCGCAGATCAAGGATCGCATCAGAGCCACGGTCATTGTCAATCGCCCAGCGCGCCCGCATTTTAAGGGCGTCAACATTCGACGCATCCTCCGCAAGGATCGTTTCGACCTCGGCACGGGCGCCAACCTGATTGTCAGTTGCGATAAGAAAACGTGCTAAAATGTTCCGAACGCGCCATGTCTGTTCTGACGGCTCAGCCTCTCTGACAATCTTTTGGACCGTGTTAATGGCTGCATCACGATCACCACTCTGAAATGCAATCACAGCAGACAAGGCACCATAGAGATCAGCATTTGCATTGTCGGCATTCACGCTAGCAAGGCGATCAAGCTCCGCTTTCGCCGCCGCGTCGCCCTGCGTGGCCTGAATAAGCTGCACAACCGTAATGTGGCCGTCAGGTGGCCCGGTATCATCACCCGCTAGGCTGCGTAAAAATGTCTCGGCTCCGGCGATATCTTGTTGGAACAAATACCACCTAATCAACGCCTGCGACAAATCTTCGTCGCTGGGATAGAATTCCACCATGCGCTTTAGCTGCGCGCCAATGGCCTCAATGTCCTGCGCGCGTTCGAACAAGCGCAAACGCAACGTATTGTAGATATAGTGTTCAGGATCACGATCGAGAGCACGCTCGATCTCTGGCATCGCAACCATTGGATTGTCGCTGCGTAACAGATTGTCGATCACAACACGGCGCGACACTTCATCATCTGGATTTGCATCCAAAAACGCCTGCGCCTTTGCTGCAATGGCGTCGAGCGCGCCTTCGTCGCCTGCCACCGCGGCATCGCGGTAATCAAATGCGACCGACAGCGCGCGCGCGCGCGGATCGTCAACGACGAGCAGGATGGCAGCATCACCATGGCGGCGTGCCTCATCCCAAGAGCTGTTTTGCAGTGCGATTTCAGCAAGCGTCAGGCGAACTTCTGACGTATCTGGATATTGTTCGATCAGGCGCAAATATTGGCTGTAAGCGGCACTCGTATTGCCCTGCTCAAGCCGCAAGTTTGCAAGCGCGAGGCGTGCCTCTTTATGGAATCCGTCATGCTGAAATACATTGAGAAATTCGATCGCCGCGCGATCAAGATCGCCGGTCTCAATCAAAGAAAGTCCAGATTGATAGAATTCCTCGGCACGCTCTTCAGATGTTTTGCAGGCCGCCAAAGTTGTGATGGCAAGGCAAATTAAAAAAACACGCAGTGAACTGAACATCGCATTACCTATTCTTTGTCAAATGACCAAGACGTCGCTTTATACTATACTGAAAATGCACAGTGGCACCGGCCATGGCAAGAGAAAGGCCTAATAGCCTGTCCCCTTGACAACAACACGAACAGTCGCAAGCAGCACTTTGAAATCCTGCACAAGCGAAATGTTCGCAATATAATCACTGTCAAAACGTGCACGATCAGAAAATGAACATTCGTTGCGCTTTGATATCTGCCAGGTCCCTGTAATGCCGGGACGCTGCGTGTAATAGGCACGGCCTGGGTACATCGCCTGCTGCTCTGGCAGCATTGGGCGCGGACCGACAAGGCTCATCTCGCCAACAAAAACATTCCAAAGCTGCGGCAGTTCGTCCATCGACGTTTTCCGCAGAATCCGTCCGAGCGAGGTAATGCGCGGATCGTTCTTCAACTTTTGCGACGCGTTCCATTCTGCGGCTGCGTCTGGGTTGTTCGCAAGATAGGCGCTCAATAATTCGTCTGCGTTCGCGACCATCGTGCGAAGCTTCCAAATTTTATAATGTGATCCATCACGACCAATTCGGTTCTGGGTGTAAAATGCACACTTACCATCACGCATCACCAACCAGGCAAGTACAGCGATCAGCGGCAAAACAATAGGGGCAGCCAAAAGGATCAAACAAACATCCAACACGCGCTTGCCAAAGACACCATAGATGCCTCGTTTCAATAGTGGGACGTCGGTGGGTCTGGATAGATCAGGACAATTCATTGTCATAATACTAATTACTCACTCTATACAAAAGCAGCGCTGCACAGCGCAGCGACTTATCTCGTTAACAACGGCGAACAACATCTCGCCTTAATTCAAATGTATCTCATATTTTCGATGAAGTCACAACATCAGTCACCAAATAGTCATGTTCCACTTGCGACTTTTTCTTCTCTATCAACAAGATGATGTGTGTAGAGACGTGTTAAGGGGCATAATTGCGGAAACTGACGATATTTTATGCACCTACCCGAATACAGCGCTGACGTGTCTTCTCATGAAACAGCGGAAAAAAGGAGCGATTCTGCCGCATAAAAGCAAGCGATTCTCGCCTGATCGCCATGAACTGGTACTAGAAGTCGAATTCCACTATCGAAAGCATGACACCGTATACTGTTTCCCTGCACGCGAATCGGCGCCAATGCACCAAGGCACACACTGTTGAGAATTGATGAACCACGCGATCAACATCTACCTTGACCACTTTGGTCTGCAAGAGCGCCCCTTCAGTTTGGTGCCTGATCCCGATTTCCTTTTTTGGTCACCGGCGCACAAGCGTGCCTATGCAATGCTGGAGTACGGAATTGTTACCCGTGCCCCGATTACTTTGATCACGGGCGATGTCGGTGCAGGCAAAACGACACTCTTGCATCATTTGCTAAAATCTATGGATGGCGATGTGCAGGTCGGACTTGTGTCTAATGCCCACGGAACGCGGGATGAACTACTGCGTTGGGTGCTACAGTCTTTGGATCAACGTTTTCCGCAAGATGCTGACTATGTCGCGCTTTTTGGTCAGTTCGAACAGTATCTTATTGCCTGCTATAGCGCCGGTCGCAGGGTTGTCTTGATCTTCGATGAGGCGCAGAACCTTAGTCCTGCATCGCTCGAAGAGCTGCGCATGCTGACCAATATCAACGCCAACAAGGATGAACTGCTTCAGCTTGTTCTCGTAGGGCAACCAGAATTACGCGCGATGGTCCGACGACCCGAACTTACCCAATTTGCCCAAAGGGTCGCGGCCAGTTTCCATTTGCCCGCGCTGGATGCAGACATGGTAATTGAATATGTGGATCATCGGCTTACTGTTGCTGGCGCACGAGAACCAATTTTCACCGCAGGCGCTTGCAATATCATCTGCACCGTGACCAAAGGTGTACCACGATTGATCAATCAACTTTGTGACCTCTCGCTGCTTTATGCATATACTGACGAGAAACTTGCGGTCAGCGAAGCGATTGTTGATCAGGTGTTGAAGGACGGTGTGTTTTTTGCCGGTGGTGTGGATCAGGACGACCTCGAAGAGGATGTCTTTCGCTCCCGCAATGTAGTGAAGTAAGTGGTACCCCATGGATATTAAGTTCTATTTTTTGATTTTTCTGCGACGACTGCCCTACTTCACCATTCTGGTGGCTCTCGGCACGGCAGTTGGCCTTTTTGTCGCTTTATCGTTGCCGCCGGTCTATGTGGCGCAGGCGTTGCTTGTCGTTGAATCAGAACAGATTCCCGATGAGCTGGCGGCCTCTACCGTCCGAACAGACGCATCCGAACAACTGCAAATTATCCAGCAAAGGATTTTTGCCCGCAACCGCTTGCTGGAGATGGCAAACCGTTTGGATATCTACCGCGGTGCCGGCGCCCCCGATAGCCCGATGACGCCCGATGAAAGATTGCAGGACCTGCGTGAGCGCGCGAATATTCGCACCTCTGGCGGTTCACGCGCGCGCGGGCAATCGACAGCCACTGTCGTCACTGTCAGTTTCGATGCGCCGACGGCCCGGATGGCTGCAGAAGTGACCAATGAACTTGTTACATTGATTCTGCAGGAAAACGTCCAGATGCGGACGACAGTTTCTGGTCAAACACTTGAATTCTTCAATCAGAAGGTCGAAGAACTCGGGCTGCAATTGGCGCAAGCCAGCTCTGAAATCCAACGTTTTCAAGAGGCAAATCTAGAGTCGCTTCCCGACAGCCTTGACTTCCGCCGCTCTCAACAGGCCGCTGAACAAGAACGCCTACTTGAGCTTGAACGCACCGAGAACCAACTGCGTGACCGGCGCGACCGCTTGGTCGCATTGTTTGAGCAAACAGGTGAAGTTGGTTTGGTAGATAACAGCGCGCGCACGATTGAAGAAGCGCAGTTGCAAGAACTCAAGAACCAGCTTTCGACAGCTTCGGCTGTTCTGTCAGCAGACAACCCACGTGTCGCGGTCCTGCGGGCTCAGATCGCAGCGATTGAAGAAACGGTTGCAACACAACGCGCATTGGACGGGCGGCGCGCAGTTGGTTCAGACGGAAATGCGCTCACCCCATTCGAAGTTCAACTCGCCGATCTTGATGGGCAGCTGAGCTTCATTACTGAAGCGAAAATTCTGATTGAAAACAACCTAGACGAATTGGCGGCCTCGATCGCGCAAACACCTGCTAATGCATTAACTCTGGGCCGTTTAGAGCGCAATTTCGCCAACCTCCAGGCGCAATATGATCAGGCCATCGCAAATCAGGCCACCGCCGAAGTCGGCGACACGATCGAGGCCTTGTCCAAGGGGCAGCGCATCTCGGTGATTGAGCAGGCAATCGCGCCGTCTGAGCCTATCAAGCCCAACCGCAAGCGCATCGCAGCAATGGGTGTGGCTGTAGGTCTGGCGATGGGTGGTGGTTTCATTATTTTGCTGGAACTTTTAAACACTGCAGTGCGCCGTCCGGCTGACATTGTAAACGGGCTGCAGATTACACCATTGATCACATTGCCGTACATTCGAACCGCGGGCCAGATATGGCGCCGCCGACTGATCATCATGTTCGGCATTTTGCTGGTGTCGGTCGGCCTTCCGGCGGCACTCTGGTACGTCGACACGAACATTCGACCCTTGCAACCCATCATAGAATCCCTGCTTCAACGCGCAGGCATCACTTAAAGGGGCGATTGAAATGGATAAAATTCAAGCAGCAATCGCAAAGGCCCGTGCCAATCGTGACGCCAGCGGCGGACACGACAAGGCGCGTCGCAGCGTGTCACGCGTACTCGATAAGAGTGAACAGGCGCGCAATTCCGAATTGGTGACGGTCGACCGCGAAACGATCTGGAAATCCTTGCGCACATGCGAACCTGCACCGCGCCAAATGGCGCGGCAACGCGTCGTGACATTTGGCAGTCAGAACCAAGCAAACCCCGAGGCGATTGCCTTTGGCATGCTACGGACCAAAGTTTTGCATCAAATGCGATTGAACGGCTGGCGGCGGCTTGGAATCACATCGCCGAATGCATCCTGCGGCAAAAGCACAGTTGTTTTGAACCTGGCATTTGCCCTAGCAAGACAGCCCGAGCTACATACGATTGTGGCCGAAATCGACATGCGCAGGCCTTCACTTGCAAAGACCTTGGGCGTGCATGGTGAAACAAGCTTTTCCGATGTGATGACAGGAAAGGCCGAATTTGGTGATATGGGTATATGCCCGCGCCCGAATCTTGCTTTTGGCCTAAATTACACACGGGCTGAAAACCCGGCTGAGCTTTTGCAGAGCGCTGCGATTGTTCCGGCACTGACCCAGATCGAAGACAGGTACACGCCTGATTTGATGATCTATGACCTGCCCCCAATGCTGGACAGCGACGATGCGATGGGTTTTCTGGATCAGGTGGATTGCGTTCTGCTGGTGGCGGCTGCCGGGCAAACATCACTGCGCGAAATCGATGTTTGCGAACAGGATCTATCAGCGCAAACAAACGTCTTGGGCGTTGTGTTGAACAAATGCAGGTATATGGATGATGATGTGAACTAAGCTCTTTTCGGGCGCATCTACGTTCTACTTAATAAAATTGAAGCGATAACGCCCCCCCTTAGACCCGCACTGACAGTGGCGCCATATATCCTTACGAATCAAGTCCAGGAACAAAACGCGGCAAAACCGCATTGGTTTGCATGAACAACTCTTGCAAACGTGCCTCTGCATCAGCGTCTGTTTCATCGGGATGAATGGGCGTCGTCAGGCGCACCAACGCCCCGTCAGTCCGGCCAATCGTCAGGCTATCCCATAGCAAATACACCTTTGCGGCCAAATCCCACGCGGTCCGGCGACCATGCTGATCGAACCAGTAATAAACCATCATCCGCGTCTGCCCTTTTTGAATGACTGCACGGTTGATTTCAAAAGGCTCCGCCAGCTCAAGCTCTGGCGCGATATTTACCCTTTCAAGCCACGCAATCTCCCACCCGGCACCGGGTAGACAAATCTCGGGCGAATGGATGCCGCCCTTGGTCTGGTCATAGTACCATGCAACGAACAGTCCGACAGGAACGATAGCATCGGGGTTTGTGAACGGCACGGAATGATAGTCATCGGCCCCAAGTGAGGCCTCGATCCCGGGATCAAGAACATCAGGTATACCAGCAGTCCATGCGCCCAATCGTGAGGGGAACACTGCAAAGGGTTCACGGTCCACACGGCCAACCTCGGCCTGCGGTCGCGCGTCCCACGCCAGCGCAGCGGCACCCAAAAGCACCGCAGACAGGATCAATGCCTTAGAAGGCTCTATCAGGCGTAATCGCGCAACCTGTGTCCCCCAGCCGCTTGTGTCCAGATCAAGCGCATTAGCGAGCGAGGACTTGGACCCAGAGAACCGCAACATCGCCCAAGCCAGAATGAACAACAAAACGACGCAAATCATAAAGATGATCCAGCCTTCGAAGAAATGGGTAAAGCCTTCGAGATATTCCAAGCCTGCGTAGTTCACGAGCCACCCAGCAAAGGCGATCCGCACCGAGTTCATCATGATTGTGATCGGCACAGCTGCCAGCAAAAGAACTGCCTTATGCCAAACGCTACCTTTGAAAAGGACTGCGAAAATATATGAGAATGACATGATCGGGAACAAGTACCGCAGCCCGGAACAGGCTTCTGCGACGTGCAGTTTATAAACACCCAAATCGATGATGTTGCCTTCAAGAAAGACCGGAACGCTGATGATTTGCAGGAGCCAGACGCCCAGCTCTGACGAGACCATTTGCAGGTAGGCAGAGACTTTGTAGTACAGCACCCCCGGCAAAGGCAGCATATAGACAAGGTGCACGACCGGCGGCCAAAAATGTTTCCCTTGCCGCCACCCCCATGAGATCAACAAGATCGCACCAACCCATAAAATCAAGGCATAGGCGACAATATCGTCAATCTGGCTAAGCTTGCCCAGGGCGCCAAGCACCATCGCAAAAATCAAAAGCGCAATTCCGATGCCTCTGTCTCTAACAGGCGCCAGATCGATCGGCACTTCTTTGATCTGCCTTAAAAACAACAATAGCGAAAGCACTGGGATCAGCGGACCGTGGCTGTACTCTGGCAATTGCCACGCAACCAAAAGTGCGTTGATACCTTCTTGGAAATAGAAAAACGCTGCTATTGTTGCGAGGGCAAACCAGAATACGCCGACGTTCAAATAAGCAGTCACGGCATTCGCTGGGCTTTGGATCGGGGTCGCGGTCATAATAAATACTCGTAAAAATGCGAATCTCTCGGGCTCTTTTACCACACAAGACCGGTTACTGGTGGCATGTTTAGCCGAAAAATACGGCAATCAATAGGCTACACACGAAAATTTGCGGTCGTCAACCAAAACGGTGCAAAGCCTGTTCTTCAAAATGTCACCTTTGTTCTGACCGCGAAACATGACATCTAAGACCAATGGTGTTTCGCCCAACAGACGCACGAGTATGCTCATTATGACGCCCAGTACCCGACCCAGCTTTGCCGCGTACTGCGGCACCAGACACTTCGGCTGTCTGAATGGTCTGCGTTTTTTATGCATCACTGCTGTGCTTTGGCATCATGCTCCGATTTGGACAGCTATGCAGGATCCCGCCCGCATTCTGACTCGCGGCTTTACCGGTGTTGATTTCTTTTTCGTTCTTAGCGGATACCTGATCACGACACTGCTGCTAAGAGAAGCCGCCACCAACGGAGCCTTTTCTTTAAGAGCGTTCTACTGGCGGCGGCTTTTGCGCATTGTCCCGGTCTACTTCTTCGTGGTCACATCCGTGGCCGTCTATTTTATCGGCGTAAAGGGAGAGGTCGGTTATTTGGCGCAGCTCCCCTATTACTACTTTTTTCTGTCCAATTTTCTAACATCCCATGTTTCTCTTCTGGCACCAACGTGGTCGTTGTCTGTTGAAGAGCAATACTATCTCATTTGGCCGTTGTTATTAATGGTGCTCCCCCAGAGAGCCCTTCTGCCAGCCATCGCTGGTCTGGTTTTCGTCAATGTAGCCGCGGTGATTGGCTGGCTTACCCCTTTGGGGATCGCAGCATTCGAGGCCGGTCCTTTGCGATTTGCGATGTTCAATGCCACTTACGCGCCCATCCTGATTGGTTCCGCAGTTGCCATTCTACTGCAAAACGCCCGAAGTTTTGGTGTGATTGCTTTGGTCTTGGGCAGCAAGGCGGCCTGTTTGGGAACATTTGGGGTTGTGGTCCTGCTTTTGGCATCACTTCCAGAGGATCTGCGCGGATGGCCAAACCTGGCACTCCACCTCGCTATGGCAGCCGCCCTGATCTCTATTGTAATCCGCGAAGACAATTTCTTGCGCCCTGTACTGTCCTGGCGTCCAATCGCGCGGATCGGTGAAATCAGTTATGGCATTTATCTCTATCATTTGATCGCCCTGCATATCGCCGGCATCGGGCTTGGGATGTTTGGTGTTGTTGAAGCAAATTGGCCCATGTTGTTCCTCTACAGTCTGATCTCGATTGTTATGGCCGAAGCAAGTTTCCGCACGCTTGAGAGCTGGTTCTTAAGCTACAAGATGGCAGGTTGGGGCAAATTGACCCGGACATAATGTTGCTTTGGCCAGCCTGAAGGTGAAGCTAACTTGGATTCCTAGAAAGATGATCATTGTCACCGTGCGCGCCATATGCGCCCTTTCACTCGACGAACACTCTCTGGTAAGCGTCCGGAGTAACAACAAAAGATGATTTCGTGCAGCGTAGATTGAAAGACTTTTTCCAAGCCGATGGCAATCGTGCCAGAGCGCAACGCAGTACCGCGCTTGTCATCTTAGGATTCGGCGGGGGAAACTTTCTGCGGCTGCTTTCCAACCTAGTTCTGACCCGACTGTTGTGTCCCGAGGCATTTGAATTTCTATTGATAGGTGCTTAGTACATTCAGACTTAAGCTGCTTGTTCTTCAACCGGAGCCGGAGTGAGCACACCTTCAGCGCGATACTTCAACTTCGTTGAGATAAGCGGATAACCAGTTTCAGGGTCATGACTGCCATCTGTCGCCACTGTCTTACGGAAAAGGGCGCTTTACGGACCGTCAAAAACATACGCTGCAAACCGCGCCATTGATCGCCATTCTCAAAGTCACGCCATGCCTCTGATGTGAGGTGGCCGACAATCTGCTTTTCTAACTGCCCTTCATTGGCTTCGTATTCTTCAAAAGGTGGTATCTCCGGCGGGCAACGCCGCTCAAGCGGGTCTGTCCCTGATTGGTAGCGTTCTATTGCAAAATCCTGTGCTGCTTGGTCAAAGAAGGCAAGATGCGTAGATTTGCGAGTATGAGTGATTGAATTATCATGCAAGCGGTAGCGGTAGACAGGGGCCGGATCGTGCCAGACGCGACCAGTGAAGGCGAGCCGATACTGCAGATCGATATCCTCTGCCGTTTCGAACCAGCTTCGCGCGCCGCCGATAGATAAGAAGGCGTTCCCCCGGAACATCCATGTGCACAGACTGGTCTCCGCATGACCAGTTTTCAGTTGTTCAGTCAGTTCCCGCTCTGGCCCATCGCATGCAAGTTTGGCAAGGTCATTTCCGGT
>Ga0316189_10005394_pt1 | contig 12254 bp, 10 predicted proteins | sample LowCovwburrow_MG_FD_204930 | JGI IMG/M metagenome (GOLD analysis project Ga0316189, IMG submission 204930) | Coastal sediment microbial communities from Maine, United States - Lowes Cove worm burrow | ecosystem: Environmental > Aquatic > Marine > Coastal > Sediment | place: USA: Maine... | reverse complement strand
ATGCTCAAACATTTTGCTCTAAAATACCCAAAATTTCTCGATGACGGTCACATCACTGCCTTCGGGGGAACCTCAGCGGGTGCCTTGATCTCACTGTTGCTGGCCAAGCAGAAGAAACCCAGGGAGTACCTGCTCAGTGGCGCATTAGACGAATTTTTCGCCTCAGACCTGCTGCATGGCAACAAGATGGATCCTGTCCAGTCGGTTACCAGCCTGATGGGTATCACCAGCTGGTGTGGTGGCAAGGATATGGAGAAACTGCTCAAGGATCATTTGGGCGATATGACTCTGGGCGACTTGCCTAATAAGGTCTTGATCATGACCTTCGACCTCTCCGGTAAGACCTGGAAGAAAAAAACCAAAACCAAAAGTTGGAAAACCAAGGTCTATCACAATTTCTACAGCAAGGGCAACGACCTGGACGTACCCGCATGGTTCGTGGCCTATGGCGCGGCCTGCCCGGCCACCGTTCGTCCCGTCATCGACGGTATTTCCGACGGCGCCATCTTCGCCATGTCGCCGACCATCAGCGCCATTGCCCAGCTGATCAACATCGCCCGTTTGAAGACCTCGGCCATCGACAGCTATGTATGCCAGGTCAAAGACCTTTATAAAATCCAGGAAGAACAATCACAGGGTCACGGCATGGGCCTGAGTCAACAAATTCCCGTTACCTTACCAGAAAGTGTTCAGGTAGATCTGGCCTCTGACAGCCTGGTTGTAAGACTGCTCAACAGTTTCTCCAAGGAAAAAGCGGATGTGGACCAGTTCAACGCGCATCAGGACCATCTGCGCGCCCTGCTGGGGCGTCTGCGCCGCACGGACTGTTTGATTACCGAGGACGAATTCATCTGGGCCCAATCGGGACTGGAACCCTTGGACCCGGAAACTACAAATGCGCTTGACTTCCTGGATTCCCTCCGGCGTAGTCAGGTGGTCGAGTGCCGCCTGCTGGAGATCCTCGACGAGGTGGTCAACGATCCGCTGAAGACCGATTTTGGCGGCGAAGAAGTAGATGAAGACGCCGTGTCCTACGATCCCAATGAAGACCCGGAAATCACCAAAATGAGGATTCAAGGACTTTGGGCCCATGCACGCGTCTGTGTGCAGATTAATAAAGTCGCCAACCGCACCCATGCCTATCTGCGTACTTTGGACAATATTCAGGCACTTTCCCTGGGCGTGGGTTCCTTTGTCCCCCATTATGCCAACGACAATGTGAACATGGGTTTTGCCAATTTCAACCTGTTTCCAACCAACCCCTTCCAGAATGCTTGGACGCCACCCGCGATGCACTTGATCTACTCGCCGTCCACCGATCATACGGATTACGAGGCCAGCCAGTTCCTGGGTGATAACTATTATCGCTGTAATCCCAAGGCAATTAACTGGCCAACCCCACCGGTTGTCAGCTGCCTTTATCTGTCCCGTTTCAAGCTCTGGCGGAAGTTCATTCTGGATGGCATCCGCAGCGCCTTTGCTTCGTCCGGGGATGATCTTCAAGACTGTTGCGAGTGGTTGGAGAGCAAGGGCTGGGGGGAGCCTCCGCAACCCTGACAATCTGCGCTCTCAGGTCGAATCTCATCGTTGAGAATGAGAAAAACAGGTGTCTGGCACAGCATCCTCTGTATAATGGGCTAGTCGTGTTGTTTTTCGTCTAGGGTAGGAGCCATTTTCACGAGAACCCAGACTTGGGAGTCATAGGAGTTGGCATTTTGAAGAACATTTTGGTAGCCCTTGGCCTAACGGCTGCAATCCTAGCGGTCATTTTTGGCATATTCTACCTGCGCAAACCAACCGAGGAGGCGCTTCCTGGCCCCGAACTCGTTACACCGTCCATAGAGACTGAAAGCGAGATTGACCCAGCAACACCGGAACCCGTTTCGGATGCGCCAGTATCGGACCCCTTGCCGCCTGAACCCCCGAAAGACCTGGACGGTGCGGATGAACACCTGCGCGAACGATTTGTAGAAGCGGACCCCGGTTTAAGGGATATTTTAGAACGGGATCACCTTGTCGCCAAGATTGCGACTGCCACCGATCTCATCTATCGCAAAAAGAACCCCATGAGCCAACTGCCTTTCCTTCTTCGGCGCGACCGGCTGATCGCGGAACGCGATGGCGATCGGCTACGCCTCTCCAGCAGGAATTACCGCCGTTATGAAAAAAGCGTGGCCCTCTTCGAAGGCCTCGACAGTGAAGGGGCTGTTGCCGCCTACAGCTTCCTCAAGCCCTTATTTGAAGGGGCCTTCAATCAGCTGGGAATGGGCGAACGCGACTGGGACACTACTCTGCAGTCTGCTTTTGAATACCTGATCTCCATAGAAGTGCCACGCACCAGGCCCGAACTGGAGGGCGTGGGCAAGGTTTTTGTGTTTGTCGATCCGGCCCTGGAAGACCTGCCGCCCACCCACAAGGCTTTTATCCGCATGGGTCCTGAAAACGCTCGTCGCATCCAAGACAAAGTGCGTGACCTCAAGAAGATATTAGATCTTCGCTAATCAACCCCACTCACGCCCGAAAATAGATGGTTACCAGTAACCCGGTAAAGAACCAAATAAAAAGAAAGGTCACGGACACGAACCAGGACCACTTCTTCTGCTTGAGTGCATCCATCAGTGCGCCGGTCGCGTAAAACAGGGTCAAAATGACGGGAATCAGCCAGCTGTTGGGATCAAAGCGGGTATAGCCCCGCAGGGACGACAGGGGACCAGACATGATAGAAAGCCAAACACGTGCGGTGTCTTCGTAGGCAAAGGCATATAAGGCTGAAGCCAGCCCCATTAAAAGAATGCCAGGCACAATAACCCGCAGTCTCTTCATAGCCATTTACCTCCCTATATCAGATGACCTCTTCTTTATAAGCGGAATACATCCACGGGTCAAGCCATTAGACGGTTATTGGCGCCTGGTTTGTCCAGCTGTCTCAATTTATTTCATTTAGCCGTTTTGCAAGTGGTGTGAACAAGAAAAGATGATACGGGTATTTCTTTTCAAATTCTTTTAAATATGTTACAAACCGTTTAGACAGCGTGAGTACTCAGCCTCGATTCAATAGAAAACCCGAACCACCAGGTAAAAAGAAGAGTCGCGATTCTTCAGGAAGAAGCATGAGCACCAATTTGGGTCGTCACAATTTGAACCAATCAGTGGATGGATTTGGTCATTTCTTGAGAACACTTGCCCTGGTTGTTTGTTACGTGGCGATTGGTCGTTTTTTTTTCCTGGCAGGTCCCCCGACAACACTACTGATCTGGCCCGCCTCAGGCCTTGCTCTGGCCCTGTTGATTCTTTGGGGCACCGCGTATTGGCCAGGCGTCCTACTGGGTTCTTTTGCTCTTTATTTTTGGGTTGGTGGTGCCCTGTGGCCCAATTCCGGTTTGTTGGCAATCGGTGGTGTTGCGCTGGGTAACACCGCCGCAGCTGTCATTGGCGCCAAGCTTATCCAAAGAAGGTCGGTGTTCCATCAGCAGTTGGACAGACCTGCCGACGTGCTTTCGCTTGTGGGTTACGGCGCACTTCTCGCCACCCTGGTTGGTGCTGTGATAGGGGTGCTGATTCTGGCCTTCACGGGCAGTCTTGAAACTGCAAAGGTTTCCCAAGTATTGCTCCGCTGGTGGCTCGGTGCGGCCACCGATGTCGTGGTGGTGGCACCTGTTATCCTCAGCTTTGTCGGCTGGCATGGCCTGGAGCGACGTGCCATTCTCTTTCGCTTGCCTGTTTTGATGGTGGTCACGCTTGGCATCAGCGCGCTTGTTTTTTTCCAGACAGACCAACTGCCTGTCTCCTTCCTCGTTTTTCCCTGTATTTTCTATGCCTGCCATCAGTTCGGAACAAAGGGCGCCAGTATGGTGACCCTGCTGATCGCCTTGATGGCGGTGTTGGGTTACGTCCGTGGCTTGGGACCTTTCGCCGCTGACCCAGCTGAATCCGGGGTATTATTGCTGGCGACGTTCATCCTTTTTTGCGCATTGAGTTCCTTGTTTATGACAGCCCTGCTCTCAGCTCGCCACCGAGAAAGCGGCGCGGGTGAGGAGAAGGAAGAAGCGATTGGCAGCGACGCGGGTGCGACAAGCCTTGGAACGAGAGAACAGGGGGACGAAAAATTTCAAGCCTTGCTGGAATCGGCCCCCGACGCCATCCTGATCATGGATGCCCGTTCCAGGGTGATCCAGGCCAACCAGGCCACTGAAACGCTCTTTGGCTACGATCGCCAGAGCCTGTCGTCGAGCCCCTTCAACCTGCTGTTCCCGGAACGTTTTGGCGACAAAGTACGAACCCATGTAGGTGCCTTGCTGGCCAAGCCGGATCGTGAACTGGCCGGTGATTCTTTCGAGCTGGTTGGTTCTTCAAAAGACGGTTGCCCGCTGAATCTAGAGGTGCAGTTCGGTTCGTTTGAGGTGGGCACACAGATCAGAATTGCCTGCTTCATTCGCGATCTGACCCAACGAAGGGTTCAAGAGGAAAAGCGCCAGCAGCTGGAATCAAAGCGCAGCGAAACCCAGAAACGGGAGAGTCTCTCCCTGTTGGCCGGGGGCATCGCCCATGATTTCAACAATCTGCTCATGGGCATTTTGGGGAATGCCAGCATTGTCCTCGAAGATCTACCTGCGGGCTCGGAACAGCGGACCTATGTGGAGCGGATTCAAACGGCAGGTATGCGTTCCGGTGAGTTGACTCGGCAGCTGTTGGCCTATGCGGGCAAAGGAACACTTTTGCTGGAACCCGTCAATTTATCACGGCTGGTTGAGGACATGACGCAACAGCTAAAAATTGCCCTTTCCTCGGGCGGCAATTTGGAACTGGATCTGGCCGAGGAATTGCCGGCGATTCGAGGGGATGCCACTCAGCTTCGCCAGGTGATCATGAACCTGGTCAGCAATGCCAGTGATGCCCTGACTGGGGGGCTAGGCCAAATCCTTTTGCGCACGGGCATGCGCGTTTACAATCGCGAGGCCCTGGAGATGTGTTATCTGGCCGATGAATCGAAACCGGGTCGTTACGTTTTCCTTGAGATTTTTGACCAGGGCACGGGCATGGACCTGCGCACGCAAGCAAAGATCTTCGATCCCTTTTTCACCACCAAAATAACGGGCCGCGGCCTGGGTTTGGCTGCGGTTCAAGGCATTGTCAAGGGCCATGGCGGTGCCATCAAGCTTGAAAGTCGGGTGGGGCAGGGAACCACTCTCCGATTGCTCTTTCCGATCGTTTCGCAAGAGGGATCGGTGGAAAACCAAGCGCGGGTGAAGAATAGTTATTGGCGCGGCAGCGGCAATGTTCTCGTGATCGACGACGAAGAGTTTGTGCTCCATTTTACCAGTGATACGCTCAAACGCTACGGATTTGAGCCCATCCTCGCAAAAGATGGCGACGAGGGCATCCGCATATTTGAAGAGTTCTCAGAAGAGATACGGCTCGTCTTGTTGGACATGACCATGCCGGGCAAGAGTGGCGAGGAAGTCTACGAAGAGATTCACCAGATGAACCCGAACGTACCGATTGTGCTCTCCAGCGGTCACAGTGAGCAGGATGCCCTCGACCACTTCAAGGGCAAAACCCTGGCAGGCTATCTTCAAAAACCCTATGGAGTCAAGGTTTTAGGCGATCTCTTGCGCTCCCTTTTGTCCTAACCCGGACGAGCCGGAAAGGGCCTAAATGGCAGCTGATCGCACCGAACCTGTTTTATGCTAGCGCGATCACTGAATGGTTACAATTTTCGGGCAGTGCCTTAGCTCGATTTGTTGGGATATACTACTTCCCAAAACTCTTCCCAGATCCCCAGGTCAAACAAACTGTTGATGACAAAGAACAGGCCCAGGATAACAAGTAAACCCCCGAGAATGATGGCAAGGGCGATCCAAGCACATGTCCATTTTTTTCCCAATTCAGTCTACCTCTTTCGCTTCCACATCGATGATAACGTTGCCGTCCCGGGTGGGTTGTGCCGGTCCCGAAGCAGGCGCCGCACGATGGTGGGTTACCTGCATTCCGCCTTTGATTCGCCCCTCGAAATAACGGATCAGGCCCTTGGCGGCCAGACGGCGAAGGGAGGGGATGAGAAACATGAAACCAACCACATCGGTAACAAAACCCGGCGTGAGCAACAAGGTGCCAATCACTAGGAGAATCAGACCTGAGACGATGTCCTCAGCGGGCAAGTTCATACTGGACACATTCTTTTGGATCTTTTGAATTGTATGCAGGCCCTGTTGACGGACCAGGGTCCCGCCAAGAACACCAGTCAAGAAGCACAGGAAGAAGGTTGTCAAAAAAGAGATCTTTGAGGCGACAAAAACGAGTAGATAGAGTTCGCCAAAGCTGAGGATCAATACCAGTAGGAAAAAACGTGCAATCATGATCTGTCTCCAAATCCCCCCACCCAGTGTAACACGGATCCCTGCGCATGCTACAAGATCTGGATCATTGGAACATTGGAACCTTGACGAGTCTAGAGCTCCAGCTGTTTGACCAATTCTGTCGCTTGTTCCAGCAAGGCCTTGATTTCTTGCCGGAGCCGGACCTTCTGGTCGGGCTCCAGACCTTCCATGCTCGATCGGGCGCGCAAACCCTCAATGGTTTGCCTGGTTTGAGCCAGGTGTGTCAGGTTCAACTGGTGGGCAACGCCCGTGTCTGCCGGGTCCAGGGCTTGGGCCTGCCAGAGGGCCTGTAAGGCCAGCTCCTGATCGCCCAGTTCCCTGTGGCAGATAGCGGCACCGAGGAAGGCCTTGCCGTCTTTGGGGTTCAGCACGACGGCGCTGATATAGTGCAATCTGGCCCCGGAGAAGTCGCCCGCTGCCCTTTTCAGGTCGGCCAGCAGGACCAGGGCGAAGGGGTTGTTGGCATCGAGGGCAACTGCGGTTTTCAGGCTCTTCATGGCAAGCTCATCCAGGCCCAAGCGTGAGGCGGCCAGGCCGTGGAGGTAAAAGGCCGTGGCGTTTTCTGCGGCCAGAGCCGTTGCCTTCTCCATCAGGTCCAAGGCCTCGCGACCCGCTTGTTGCGAATCCTGCTGAAGCAAGTATTGGGCAAAGGAACAATAAGGCTCGGGCCAGGTGGCGTTGAGTTGGATGGCCTTTTGGAAATGGGTTCTGGCCTGGTCCTCTTGTTCCAGGCCCGCGTGGGCAAAAGCCAGGTTCACATGGGCCTGCCAATCGTTGTTGCGTCGGTTCAGGTAGGTCGTATAGGTGGCCACCGCTTCGGAAAAGGCATCTCTTTTCAGGTGCGCCAGACCCAGGTTGAACAGTGCGTCAGGCAACGCTTTCTCGTCCCAGGCAAGGGCGAAATGGCGGGCCGCATCTTCGAACTGGCCCTGATCGAAATAGTCCAAGCCCCAGGCGTAATGACTCAAACGTTTATTGCTGCCGCCACAGCCAGCCAGAAATAACAGTAGAAAAGGTAAGAGCCGAAACCAGGGCGACTTCACTGGCCGTCTCCTCTGCGGTCAATATGACCTGTGGCGCGCAACTCGCGCTTGTATTGGTCTTCTGCGCTTGGGTTCTTCTTGGTTCCGTTCTTTTTCTTGCCCTTCCAAACCAGGGAGCTGGGCCGATCCCGAATCGTGGCGCTAAAAACTTCCAGGTTGGCGAGTACCACCTGCAACGACTGCATGGAAGCGGTGAGTTCGTCGTAGTTATCGACCATCAGGGCGTTGGTTGTGCCCATGACCTGGTCTGTGCTGAGCATAACCTTGTTCAGGTTATCGGTAACCACCTTCAGGTCTGTGCGCAGTTGAGAGGTCAAGGCCGTTACCTCGCCCTCCAGATTGCGAATAGTGGGGCCGAGGTCATCGACCGTCTGATTCAACTTCGTCGTCAAACCCGACAAGTTCTTGTTGGTGTCGTCGGTAAGCGTGCGAATAGAGGCAAGCGTAGAATCCAGCCCCGGCTTGAGGTCGTCAATAACGCCCAACTTGCCGCGTAGATCAACCAGGGTCTGATCTACCTTAACAAGGGTTGTCGACATCTTCGTAACCAATTCCTTCAAGCTGTCTTGGATCGAGGGCATCAGCTCCTCGGCCTGCGCCATTAACTTGGTCAGCCCCCCCGCCGGCAGGCCGGCAATAATGTCATCGGCGCCCAAGGCTTTGAAGGGACCCTCGTCGGGAGGCAGCAACTCGATCAACTTACCGCCAAGCAACGACTTGTCACTAACCCGAGCGGTGGTCCCGACAAACAAATGGGTTTCCGGGTCCAGTTTACACAGCATGTGGATCCGTTTTACATCCTTTGTCAGGCCAACGCTGCTGACTGAGCCAACCTTCATGCCACGATAAAAGACCTCCGTCCCCGGGGTGACCTGCTGGGCATCGAGAAAATCAAGCGTGATCGTCGCCTGCTCCTTCCAGCTATCCATAACGCCGCCCACCTTGAACAGGGCGAACAGGAAAATGGCACTCCCCAACAGGATGAAGAGTCCTGACTTGACATCGTTGCGAAAAACTTCCATGTCTCAGGCCTCCAAGATATCGGTGATGTAGTCTGTTCGGCTGACATTGCGTGGGATAGGTCCCTCCGGACTACCGGTAATGAATTGTTGAACCAGGGGGTCATCGGAACCGCGAATTTCCTCCGGTGTCCCCTGACGAATAATTTTACCCTGATGCAGCATGATAATGCGATCAGCAATCCGGAAAGCAGAAGCCAGCTCGTGGGTGATGACCACGCAGGTCAGCCCCAGTTTCTTGGAGAAATCCAAGATCAGCTCGTCGATGACCGAGACCACAATCGGGTCAAGCCCGGCGGAAGGTTCGTCGAAAAAGACGATGCGCGGGTCCAGGGCCACCGCACGGGCAAAGGCGGCCCGCTTTAACATGCCGCCCGAGATCTGCGAGGGTAGCAAGTCTTCCGCGTCGCGCAAACCCACCTGTTCCAGCTTCATCTTGACCATGACCTTAATGGTGTCCTCATCAAGCTTGGTGTGGAAACGCAAGGGCAGGGCCACGTTCTCACCCACGGTCATGGATTGGAAGAGCGCACCGTTCTGAAAGGCGACCCCGTATTTCTTGCGGATCTCGTCGTAACAGCGCTCGTTGGCCACGGTGGTGATATCGGTGCCGTCGATCCAGACATGGCCCGAAGTAATTGGGGTTGCGCCGATAATACATTTGAAAATAGTCGATTTACCCGCGCCAGACCCGCCCATCAGAACCAGAACCTCGCCGCCGTCAGCCTCAAAACAGACTCCGTCAAGCACCCGCTTTGCCGGGTATTCCTTGACCAAGTTTTCAACCCTGAGAATGACGTCCGGGGAAGGCGCCTGCATGGCAGCTCCTTTTAAGGCCAGTACTGGATCATGAGGCCGGTGAAGACCGCATCGGAGGCGATGATCAGCACGATGCTGGTGACAACCGCTTCCATGGTTGCCTTGCCCACACCGGTTGAGCCGCCTTGTACGGTGAAACCTTTATAGCATCCAACCATACAAATAATAACAGCAAAGACAAAGGATTTAATCAGGCCACTGATCATATCCTTCATTTCAATGGCTTCGAGGGTGGCCTCCATATACACATGGGAGGACATGCCAAAGTTCAGTGCGCCCATCACATAACCCCCGAAAATGCCCAGGGTGGCCCCATAAATGGTAAGCGTGGGCAGCATCAGGAACAAGGCTAGGAAACGTGGGGCAATCAGAAAACCAATCGGGTTGATGGCCATACACTGCAGGGCGCTGATCTCGTTGGAGACACATTGTGCGCCCAACTCGGCGGCATAGGCCGCACCAACACGGCCCGTAACCACGATGGCCGTCAGCAGAGGTCCGATCTCGCGCGTCAAGCTTACGGCCACCGCACCGGGCACCAGGTCCAACTGGCCGTAGTTCTCGGCAAAATAAGCCGTCTGTAGCACCAGGATCATGCCGATCAGGAACAGGACCAGGGATACGATATTAAACGACTGAACCCCCGCCCGGTCCATCTGAAAACCAAGCTGGCGCAGGCTGTAGGTTTTGCGGTAAAAAGGTGCCAGAAAGGTCCAATACAGGGTGCGCGTTGTGAGCCAGGAGATGGAAGCCACATGATTACAGAAAAGTGCTCCCTTCTCCAAAATGTTGACCACCACCGTCCCCTTAGGCACCTAGCTCTGCTAGTGCAGTTGCTTCATCCTGGTAGATTTGAAAGAGGATCACGAGGCCAGACATGTCCAAGACCATGCTGACCCGCTCGTTGACCGACACCAATCCAAAGGGTACGTCTTTTTCCTTGGCGAGTTTTAGGGCCGTTACCAGTACCCCGATCCCCGAAGAGTCCATATACTCAACCAGGCCCAGGTTGATGATCAAACGTTTGGCTGACTTCAGGTTCTTTTTGATGCGTGTCAGCAGCAGGTGGGCGGACTGCATGGTTACCCGGCCGTCCACGCCAAAAATAACGGCCCCATCCTGTGTTGTTTCCTTGATATTCAAATACCCTCTCCGCGGAACGATCGACAATTGATGTCGAATAGGGCGCTCTAATTTACTAGCCCACTTTTCCAATATACACTAGTATATAACCCATAGGGGACATGTCAATCGTCAACCGCTGCAAAAAACCGAAAGGTGCGCTTTACAGGCTTATTCATTTACGAGACAAGCCGAAGAGAGGGCAGGACTATTGTTCTGGAGTAGGGACAGATGAGAATTTTGGTCGTGGACGACGATACCTTTTCGTTGGGGCTGCTGGAGGCCATCCTGCGAAACTGGAACCACGAGGTGATCTGCGCCGAAGGTGGCGAGGATGCCTGGTCGTTGATGAAGTCAGATCCGAAATTATCGTTGGTGATCACCGACTGGCAGATGCCCGATATAAACGGCCTGGAGTTGTGCCGTCGGGCGCGCACGCTGGACCGCGAACGCTACCTGCCCATGGTTGTGCTGACCGGACGGAACGAGGACGAAGACCTGGTTGTGGCCATGGAGGCCGGCGCCGATGCCTTTTTAACCAAACCATTCAGTCCCCACGAGTTATTTGCTCATTTGCGCGTGGTCAAACGGGTCAAAGCCCTTGAGTACCGCCTGGCCAGGAAAGTGGGGGAATTGAACCAGGCCAAACAGAAACTGGAAGAGGACCTGAAAGCGGCCGGCGATATTCAACGCTCTCTGTTACCCAACAACCAGCCCGAAATGAAAGGGGTGGAAACGGCATGGATGTTTTCCGCCTGCTCGGCTACAGCGGGCGACATGTTGAACCTGATCCAATTGGACGAGCATCGTCTGGGCATGTATGTGCTCGACGTATCGGGCCATGGCTGTCAGGCCGCTCTGCTTTCTGTGAGTCTCAGCCGGGTATTGACCCCCTTTCCGCAACAGGGAGGCCTGTTGAAACAGCTTCATGACGACAGTTACCGTATTCCCTCGCCCGCAGAGGTAGCCGCCGACCTGAACCGGCATTTTCCGGTGATGCGTCAGTCCGGACAATACGTTACCTTCCTCTACGGCATCCTTGACCTGAATGATGGCAGTTTCGACTTTGTCAGTGCGGGTCATCCGCCCATGCTGCACTTCTCCGCCGGTAAGGTGCTTGAGAATGAGCGGCGCAGCAATATCCCCATCGGGTGGATTCCGGAATACGCCTACAACGAGGAGCGGGTTCAGTTAAGCGAAGGAGATATGGTGCTCTTCTTCAGTGATGGTTTCGAAGAAGCCGTGAACCCGGAAGGCGAAGAACTGGGCCGCGCACAATTGATCCAGACCTTGGAGGAGCGTTCGGACTGGCAAGTGGCGGATGCCATCCAGACCTTAACGGCACGGGTGGAAAGCCACGCCGCCCACGTACCGCAAAGGGACGATATGACCATGGTCGGGTTCCATTTCAAGCAGAAACAGACAAAACTCTAGCCAAAAGGCTCTGAACTCAGTAATTAGGGCCAAATCCTACAAAACAAATCGACAGTCTTTTGGTCAAAAAGGAGCATGGGGCACCTGGTGCGTAGCGGGGCCAGCACCGGGCCCGTCCTGGTGTTCGACGAGGTCTGGCACCTTCCAATCCGGTGGCCAAATCAGCAAAACGTTCCAGACAGGTGCGCCTTAGGGAGCGCCGCTGGAACGATGGCGAAAGATACAAGGGAAACCCTTGCTACCACGAGGTTTTCCAAAAAAATGCGACACGTCTCCCACGCGGGCGTTCCAGATCTCGGAACGCTGGCGACGGCTCAAAAAAAGGTAGAACGGGCCACCCTGAACAGTTTCCTCATCGCCTGATTCCAAGACGGGTCGTTTGAGGACCAAGGGGAAACGGCTCGTGTCCTAGACATGGTCGTATTTGAGCCACGGGAAAC
>Ga0316189_10005393_pt1 | contig 12254 bp, 11 predicted proteins | sample LowCovwburrow_MG_FD_204930 | JGI IMG/M metagenome (GOLD analysis project Ga0316189, IMG submission 204930) | Coastal sediment microbial communities from Maine, United States - Lowes Cove worm burrow | ecosystem: Environmental > Aquatic > Marine > Coastal > Sediment | place: USA: Maine... | reverse complement strand
TGGCGCAACGACGCACGCTGACGGACTAGGAATTTAAGCCGGTACCGTTGGCGTTCTTTCGCTCGCGTTTTTGCTGTTTGCGAAGCACGGCCTGGGCACGGCGTTCCTTGGTCTTCTCTGACGGGATGCGTCCCGGATGGGCTTCTTGCTCCCCGTGGTGCTCGTCGAAGGTGCCGGGCTGCGTGCCAAGCTCGAAGAAAGCCACCTCGCGCTTCGCGCGCTCACCCAGGCGGAGTGGAACGATGGCAGCCCCTACCCCGGCGCCGACGTAGACCGCGCCCTTCGGGTCCTCGGTACCTCGGGAACCGTAAAGGCCGTGTATGTATTTGTGACCGGCGAGCTTGCCCACCGAGAGCTCGTGCAGGCGCGCGACCGTCACCTGGCCGGCGTGCGTGTGACCGGAAAACACGAGTGGGATGCCGGCCTCCCAAAGCGCGTCGGCCTCTTCGGCGATGTGCGAGAGTCCGATGACCGGGAGGTCGGAGCGCAAGCCCTTGAGCGCGGCCCGTCGGTCGGCGTGACCGGTATAGGCGTCGTCCAGGCCGACGACTTGCAAGGCCTGATGCCCGATGGTGATCCTGGTGTGCGCATTGTCGAGCACCTCCGCTCCACCCCGGCGAAGCGCCTGACGCACAGGCTCGGCACCCGCCCAGTGGTCGTGGTTGCCGAGGACCGCAAACACCGGCGCTTCGATCTGGCTGATCACATCTGTGAGGTCATCGAGATAGACCTGGCTGTGACAAACGAAGTCACCGCTGATCACCACGATGTCCGGCTTGCCGGCATTGGTCATCGAGACGGCGTCGTACTGAACCTCCATCGGCGTGACTCGGCCGACGTGCAGGTCGGTGAGGTGCGCGACCCGGACCCCTTCGAGATGCTCGAGAAAGCACTCAGGTCCAGCGAATCGACGTATGCGAAACCGGCGCGAGCTATCGTGCCATGGGTCGCGTTCGCGCAGCAGCTTCTTTCGAAACTTCCGTAACCCCTCGATGGTTGCCGATCGGCTCATCTCCATCCCAATGTAGTCACTTCGCTCGAGGCTCGCACGAATCTGGCGGTGTACGTTTTCGCGTCAGTCTCGAAACAGGCACGTCCGGGCCCCGAGAGCGGCGCTGCTCGTTCTTTGTGCCACGAAGCCGCCGGATGACGTAGACGCATGCAAACGCGACGATCAACCCTGCCACGATTTGCTGCCACGGCATAATCAAGACCTATCCGTAACCAAGGAGCTGGCCCCCCTGATAAACGGCGAGAGAGGCCAAATATGCAAGCACCGTCATGTAGGTGAAGAGGAACAGGGGCCATTTCCAGGAGCCGGACTCCCTTTTCACGACCGCGATTGTGCTCATGCACTGGCAAGCCAGCAGGAAGAAGACCATCAGCGAGACGCCGCTAAGCGGCGTCATGACCGGGCTCCCGTCGGCATGCCGGGCGTCGCGAAGGGCCTGACGCAGGGGCTTGTTCTCCTCGTCGGCCTCACCGATGCCGAACACCACGCCCAGGGTCGAGATGAACACCTCTCGCGCAGCGAACGCGCCGATGATTCCAACGCCGATCTGCCAGTCGAAGCCAATCGGCCGAAGCGCAGGCTCTATCGCGTGGCCGAACCTGCCACCAAGGCTGTGGGCCAGCTGGTCCCCGGCCTCTTGGCCGTCGAGCGCTTGCAGCGCCTCGGTCTTACTCGACTCCGACGTTGCCGTCTGCTCAATCCGCTCGCGCTCAGCAGCGTAGCGCTCCGTAATCTCGGCCGACTTTGGGAAGGAGAGCAGCGCCCAGAGAAGAATGGTCATCGCCAGGATGATCGTGCCGGCATCGACCAGAAAGATGCGCAGACGGCGCCAGGCATTGATCCAGAGGATCCGCGCCGAGGGCCAGCGATAGGGCGGCATCTCGAGCACGAATGTCGGAGCCGGGCCGGGCAGCACAGTCCGCCGAATGACCGCCGCCGCGGCAAGTGTGACGAGAACCGAAAGGGTGTACATCGAAAAGAGCGCGACGGCCCCGGCGCTGAACCAGCCAAGCGACTGCCCGGCGAAGACCGTACCAACGACGAGGATGTAGATCGGCAATCGGGCGCTGCAGGACATGAGGGGAAGCGCCAACATCGTGACCAGGCGATCACGGCGGCGTTCGATCGTGCGTGTGGCCATCACGGCAGGCACCGCGCAGGCGAAGCCGGACAGCAGCGGCACGAACGCCTTTCCATGCAGACCTACCTTCTTCATCACCCGATCGATCACGAACGCAACCCGTGCGAGGTAGCCGGAGTCTTCTAGAAATCCGATGAAGAGGAAGAGCATCAGGATCTGAGGGGCGAAAACGATGACGTTGCCAACCCCAGCGATGATCCCCTCGACGACCAGGTCCTGAAGGACTCCGGGGGGCAGAATGGCCGCGGCCTGGGTCTGCATGAAAGCGGTCGCGGTCTCGATGGCGCCGATGAAGGGCTCGGCCCCCGCAAACAGCGCTTCGAAGATGCCGAACATCACGACTGCGAAGATCAAGAGCCCGGCGATCGGATGGGTCAGAACGCGGTCGATGCGCTCGCTTCGAGACGGCCGCGGATCTTGCACCGAGCAGGTCTCGCTCACGGCAGCGTCGAGCCAAGCGTAGCGGGAGGCGATGATCTCGAGGTCGATGTTACGGCCACGCGCCACGGCGGCTTCATGAATGCTCGCTACGGCCTGCCGCACGTCATCGGGAACGCCACGCAGGCTGTCTTCGCCCAAGGACAGCAGGCACCAGAGCGCAAACACCCGATGCTGACTCGCTGCGGTCTCGGGACGCCAGCGCGCGATCACCGGCTCGATCGCCGCTACGTCGGCTTCGAGCTCGACTGGGTAACTGATACGAGGCGTCGAAACATCGCTACTGGCTTCGAGCTGTTTCTCGAGCGCTTCCAGGAGCGCATCCAGACCGCGCCGCTTGGTCGCAACGACAGGAATGACTGGAGCGGCAAAGAGCTCCGACAAGCGCTCCGTGTCGACGCGCAGGCCGATCTGCTCCGCAGCGTCCATCATGTTGAGCGCAACGACGACCGGGACGCCGGACTCGATGAGCTGCAAAGGCAAATAGAGCCCTCGCTCCAAGGTGGTTGCGTCGACGACGCAGATGACCGCCCGCGTATTGCCTTCGGTCAATGCATTGACCGCGAGCTGCTCCTCCGGCGAGCTCGCCGTCAGGCTGTACATGCCGGGCACATCGACGAGCTCGATCTTCTCGGAGCCGATCCGCAGGCTTGCGCTGGTACGATCGACCGTCACGCCAGGGTAGTTGCCCACATGCGCGCTGCCACCGGAAAGGGCGTTGAACAGGGTACTCTTTCCGCAGTTCGGGTTGCCCGCGATCAGCACTTGCGGGGAGGCTTTGTCGCTCACGCCTCTCCTTCGGGCCTGACGGCGATCTTTGCTGCCTCGGCACGGCGCAGCGACAGGGAATAGTTGCGGACCCGGAGCTCGACGGGGTCCCCAAAAGGCGCCACGCGCACCAGTCGAACGCGCGTCCCAGGGAGGAGGCCCATCTCCATCAGCCGCCTGGACAGGCGGCGCTCGCAGTCGATCGACACGATTTTGGCGTGCTGCCCCAGGGGCAAATCGACGAGAGAGGGCTTCATCGACTACTGATAATGAATTTCTTTTTCGTGGGCAACCGCTTGGAATTTCGTGTGAAGTCTCTATAAAACCGACCTACTCGTGCCTCAAGAAGGAGAATCATGGCCACCACCGCGTTCAAGGGAACCCCGGTTCAAACCAATCGCGATCTGCCCGCCGTCGGCAGCGCCGCCCCAGACTTCCTGCTGATCGCTGGCGACCTCAGCGAGAAGACGCTCGCGGACTTCGCGGGAAAGAAGAAGATCATCACGATCAACCCGAGCTACGACACGCCCGTCTGCCAGGCTACCGCGCGCAGTTTCAATCAACGCGCGGCCACGCTCGGCAACGCTGTGGTCCTGGTCGTCAGCTCCGACCTTCCTTTCGCGCAGGGCCGTTTCTGCGGCGCTGAGGGATTGGAAGCGGTGGTTCCGCTGTCGACGTTCCGAGGGAGCTTCCTTCAAGACTACGGCGTGGAAATGCTCGATGGCGCCCTCAAGGGACTCGCCGCGCGCGCGATCGTCGTCGTGGACGAGAACGACAAGGTCGTACACACCGAGATGGTCGCCGACATCGTCCAAGAACCGGACTACGACGCCGCCATTGCGGCCGCGAGCTAAGCCAGCAGCCGCTGCGCTTCGGCGACGACGCGTTCGGCGGTGATGCCGAACTTTTCGTAGAGCACCTGGTAAGGCGCTGATGCTCCGAACTGATCCATGGTGACGAACGCCGCGTCGTTGCCGACCCAGCGGTCCCAGCCTTGGCGAATCCCTGCCTCGACGACGACCTTGACTGCGCCGCCGCGTGGAATGACCTCCTGCTGGTACGCCCCGTCCTGCTTTTCGAAGAGCTCCCAGCAGGGCATGCTGACCACGCGTACCGCGGCGCCCTCTTGCTCGAGAAGATCAGCAGCGATCATCGCGATCTCGACCTCACTACCGGTGGCGACCAGAATCACGTCGGGGCCTCCGCCTCCTGCTTCGCGCAAGGTGTACGCACCGCGCTTGGCCTTTTCAGCGCTGGCCAGTGTATTTCGATCGAAGACCGGCACATTTTGCCGAGTCAGCGCCAGGGCCGCGGGCCCGTCCCATTCGAGAGCAGCCTTCCAACACTCGCGCACCTCGTTGGCGTCGGCTGGCCTGAATACCGCCAGGTCCGGAATCGCGCGCAAGGCGGCAATCTGTTCTACCGGCTGGTGCGTGGGGCCGTCCTCGCCGAGCCCGATGCTGTCGTGCGTGTAGATGTAGCGCGTCTGGAGCTTCATCAGCGCCGCAAGCCGCACGGAGGGCCGCATATAGTCGCTAAACACGAGGAAGGTGGCACCGTACGGGATCACGCCGCCGTGAAGTGCCATGCCGTTCATGGCCGCCCCCATGCCGTGCTCGCGAATGCCCCAATCCACGTTACGTGGAATCCCATCGGCGCCCGGCAGGAAGCCGGCAAGGCCCAACATGCGACTGTTGTTGGAGCCCGCGAGGTCTGCGGAGCCACCCACTAGCCCGCCGATCTTGGCGGCAAGCGCGTTGAGCACGGCACCGCTTGCCTTTCGTGTCGGCATACCCTTCGGGTCGGCGTCGAAGCCCGGAAGGTCGGCATCCCAACCGGAGGGAAGCTGCCCTGCCAAGGCAGCATCGAGCTCCTTCGCGGCTTCCGGGAACTCTGCCCGGTAGCTTGCGAGTCGCGTCTGCCATCCGTCGTGGTCTTTCGCGCCGCGCTCTCGAATCGATTCGGCGGCCGCCGCCAGCTCGTCGGGGACGAAGAAGGGCTCGGTCGGCCATTCCATGACCTGCTTGGTGGCGATGATCTCATCCTCACCGAGCGGAGCGCCGTGTGCAGCCGAAGAGTCGCGCTTGTTTGGCGACGGGTCGCCGATGATCGTTCGCACGCGAATGAAGCTCGGACGCTCGTCGGCGACCGCGGCTCGGGACGCCGCGATCACCGCAGCGATGTCACTGCCGTCGTCCACGCTTTCAGTGTGCCAGCCGTAGGAGGCGAAGCGGCCCAGAACATCTTCGCTGAAGCTCAGGTCCGTCCGGCCATCGATGGTGATCTCGTTGTCGTCCCAGAACACGACGAGCTTGCCGAGCTTCAGGTGGCCAGCGATCGACGCAGCTTCGGAGGCAACCCCTTCCATGATGTCGCCGTCCGAGGCGATCACCCAGGTGCGGTGATCAAAGAGCGTGTGCCCCGGCTTGTTGAAGCGTGCTCCGAGGTGCCGCTCCGCCATCGCCATTCCCACCCCGTTGCCGATGCCCTGCCCGAGTGGGCCGGTCGTCGTTTCGACGCCTGGGGTCACGTGCGACTCCGGATGACCGGGCGTGAGACTTCCCCACTGCCGGAACTTCCGAATGTCGTCGAGAGAGACCTCGTAGCCGCTCAGGTGCAGCAGCGCGTACTGCAGCATCGACGCGTGTCCGCAGGACAAGACAAATCGGTCGCGGTCGGGCCATTCCGGATGGGCCGGGTCGTGCCGGCGCAGCGCGGAGAACAGCGCCCAGCCGAGCGGCGCGAGCGCCATGGGCGTGCCCGGGTGGCCCGAATTGGCTGCCTGGACCGCGTCCATGCTCAGGCCTCGAATCGTCTTGATGGCGAGCTCGTCGAGCTTCGCGGGGTTCCCCATGCTGTTGTCCTCCTGCCTGGCGGGCCGGATCTAGCAGGCCCAGCACAAACGCAAAAGGTGCGCCGATGGTTTTTCGACGAGAGCTGGACATGACCCTAGAACGCCACTAACACCCCGGACGCGGGTAACCGGTTGTTGACTGTTTCAATCGGGTTTGCTTCATGACGGGGCCCGCGCAGGAGGAAGAAATGCCTCAGGTTTTCGTACCCAAGGAAATCACCGAAGGTGAAACTCGGGTCGCCTGCACACCAGAAACAACGAAGCGCTACGTGAAAGAGGGCTTCGATGTGGTCGTAGAAAGCGACGCGGGCAGACACGCCCACTTCACCGATGAGCACTATCGCCAGGTAGGCGCCACGATCGTTGCCGGCGCCGAGGCGGAAGCGGCCTGGGCAAGTGCGGACATCGTGTTTCGGGTTTACCCGATCACGCCCGCGGAAGCGTCCAAAATCAAGGAGGGAGCGCTCCTGATCGGCTTCATGTCTCCGCACAAAAACCTCGATTCGGTCCGGATCCTGCGGGATCGGAAGATCAGCACGATCGCGATGGAGCTCGTCCCGCGCATCAGCCGTGCCCAATCGATGGATGCCCTCAGCTCGCAAGCTTCAATCTCGGGCTACCAGGCTGTGCTCATGGCTGCGACCTACCTCGACAAGTACTTTCCGCTCCTGATGACCGCTGCCGGCACGATTCAGCCTGCCAAGATCGTCATCATGGGCGCGGGTGTGGCCGGGCTTCAGGCGATCGCGACCGCGCGACGTTTGGGCGCCGTGGTCGAGGTCTCGGACATTCGGCCTGCCGTCAAAGAGCAGGTCGAGTCGCTCGGCGGACGCTTCATCGACTTTCCGATGGATGAGAGCGGCGAAGGGGAAGGCGGCTACGCGCGCGAGCTGACGCCGGAGCAGCTCAAGGCGCAGCAGGCCATCGTCCGTCAGAAGGTCGTGGCTGCAGACGCCGTCATCACCACGGCGCTCGTCCCGGGACGGCCGGCGCCGAAGCTCATCACCAAGGACATGGTCGAAGAGATGCGCGAAGGCGCGGTCATCGTCGACCTCGCGGTCGAGCAAGGCGGCAACTGCGAACTCAGCAAGAGCGGTGAGATGGTCGTCGAGCACGGTGTGACCATCATCGGACACCCCAACCTGCCCGCAGCGACTCCTGCGGACGCCAGCCTGCTCTATTCCCGCAATATTCAGGCTCTCCTGCTCAGCATCCTGTCCGAGGGAGAAGTCGTTTTGAACCTCGAGGACGAGATCCTCGATGGCGCCCTGCTCACCCACAACGGCGAGGTCCGGCACGGACCGACCGCCGAGGCTCTCTAGGAAAGGAGACCGAACGTGACTTTGGGACCTCTGCTCATAGGCATCTACGTGTTCGTCCTCGCTGGTTTCGTCGGCTTTGAGATGATCACCAAAGTGCCGCCGACCTTACACACCCCCCTGATGAGCGGCGCAAACGCCATCAGCGGGATCACCGTGGTCGGCGCAATCGCCGCCGCAACGACCGGTGCGCCGACCGTGGCCAACATCCTGGGCGCGCTCGCCATCGTCACCGCGACCATCAATGTGGTTGGTGGCTTTCTGGTGACCGACCGCATGCTGCGCATGTTCGGAAAGAAGAAGAAGCCAAAGGCTCTCAAGCCGGGTGCCGAAGGCGTCGCAGCTCAAAGCCGAGAGGCGGTCAGCAAATGAATCAAGAGATCATGCGTTCCACCGTGGTCCCGATCATCTATCTGCTGTCGACGATCCTATTCATATTCGGCATCAAGCAACTCGCGAGGGTGAAGACCGCGCGCAGGGGCAACACACTCGCGGCCGTCGGCATGCTCTTCGCGATCATCGGCTCGCTGCTCGAGCTGGGGCTGGTCGACTATCGCTGGATCGCCGGCGGCATGCTGGTCGGCACCATCATCGGCGCTGCCTTCGCAATCCGCGTGCAGATGACCTCGATGCCGGAGATGGTCGCTCTCTTCAACGGCTTCGGCGGCATCGCGTCCGCCTTGGTAGCGACGTCGGTCTACTGGGACGTCGTCGTGCAACGAGCGCCGGCGGGCACAGTCTACGAGGCGCTCGGTACCGACGAAGCCATCACGGTGATGCTCTCGATTCTGATCGGAGGCATCACTTTCACAGGCAGCCTCATCGCCCTGTTCAAGCTTCAAGGGAAACTGAAGAAGGGCCAACCCATCCTGCTCCCAGCCAGGCACTACATCACCTTCGGGCTGCTCTTTGCGTCTTTTGCGTTCGGCGGGCTCGCCGTCGCAGCAGGGGCCTCCGACTCGGTCGTTTGGGTGCTCGCTCTCGCGGCGGTTTCGCTGATTCTGGGCGTTCTGCTGACGATTCCCATCGGCGGCGCGGACATGCCGGTCGTCGTTTCTCTGCTCAACTCGTACTCCGGCGTGGCCGCCTCGATGGCGGGCTTCGTGATAGGCAATCCGCTCTTGATCATCGCAGGTGCGATGGTGGGCGCAGCGGGCCTGATCCTCACGCAGATCATGTGCGTGGCGATGAACCGTTCGCTCCTCAACGTCTTGGTCGGCGGCTTTGGCGTGACCGACGGAGGCAGCGGTGGTGGCGGATCCGACGAGTACACGAGCGTGACCTCCTGCGGCCCCGAAGAGGCTGCGATGATCCTCGAGAACGCAGAGTCGGTCATCATCATCCCGGGCTATGGGTTGGCGGTTGCCCAGGCGCAGCATGCGGTCCGCGAACTGGCCGACATGCTGAAGGCTCGTGGCACTAAGGTCACCTACGGCATCCACCCGGTCGCGGGTCGTATGCCCGGTCACATGAACGTCCTGCTCGCCGAAGCTGACGTCCCGTACGAGGAGCTCCTCGAGATGGACGTGATCAACCCGGAGTTCAAGAACACAGACGTGGTGATCATTCTCGGCGCGAACGATGTCGTGAACCCGATCGCCAGCAAGGACCCGACAAGCCCGATCGCGGGCATGCCGATCCTCAATGCCCACGAGGCCCGCTCGGTCTTCGTCGTCAAACGAAGCCTGAGCCCAGGCTACGCCGGCATCAAGAACGAGCTCTTCGAGTACGACAACACGATGATGATCTTCGGCGACGCCAAGAAGGTTCTACAGGGGCTGATTGGTGAAGTGAAGGATCTGTAGCGGGCTTGCCTGCCGCCGCAGCGCGAGCTCCTAATTGTCTCGGAAGTCGGCCGCACCCGACGATGCCCCGCCGTAGTAGTCGGACTCTGCGAGGTCATCGAACCGGGTGTACTCGTTGAAGAAGCGAACTCGGCAGGTGCCGGTGGGACCGGAGCGCTGCTTGCCGATGATGATTTCGGCGATGCCGCGGTCGTCGCTCTCGCGGTTGTAGACCTCGTCACGATAGATGAACCAGATTGTGTCGGCGTCCTGCTCGATAGCGCCCGATTCGCGAAGGTCCGAAAGCTGCGGACGCTTGTCCTTGACGCCGCGCGACTCGACACCGCGGTTGAGCTGCGAGAGCGCAATGACCGGAATCTCGAGCTCCTTGGCCAGCGCCTTCAAGCTCCGGCTGATCTCGCTGATCTCTTGCTCGCGCGAGTCGTTCCGCGAGCCCGATCGCATCAGCTGGAGGTAATCGACAACGATCATACTGAGACCGACTTCCGACTTGAGACGGCGCGCTTTGGCGCGAAGCTCGAGCAAGGTGATCGCCGGAGTGTCGTCGATCCAAATCGGCATCTCGCTCAGGCTGCCGGCCGCGTCTGCGAGCTTTGGCCAGTCGTCCTTGTGGAGCTGTCCAGTTCGAATGCGGTTGCCGTCGACGCGGGCTTCGCTTCCGAGAAGCCGGCGAACCAGCTGCCCCTTGGGCATCTCCAGCGAAAACACGGCGACCGGCGCCTTGCTTTTGACACAGGCGTTGTGGGCCACGTTCAGCGCGAATGACGTCTTACCCATGCCGGGACGCCCAGCAACGATGATCAGGTCGCCCGGGTGCATGCCGGCGGTCATCTCGTCGAGCTTCTTATAGCCAGTCGGCAGGCCCGTGATCGCCTCCCCGCGATTGGCCGTTTCATGAATCTCCTGAAACGTCCGCATCACGACGTCTTTTACGTGCTCGTAAGGATTTCGTGCGCGCTCCTTGGCGACCGCGAAAATCGATGACTCGGAGTCGTCGAGGAACTCCTCGATCGGACCGTAGTCGCCATAACCGCGAGAAACGACCTGGTGACAGGCCTGAATGAGCGAGCGGACAACCGACTTCTCGCGAACGATCCGCGCATGCGACTGGATGTTCGAGACACTCGGGATGGTGTTGCTGAGCGAGAGCAGATACTCGTCGCCGCCAATCGAAGCAAGCTTGCCGCTATGAACGAGCGATTCGCGAAGCGTGACGTGATCCACCGGTTGGCTCCGGCGGAACAGCTCGCTCATCGCCTCGAAGATCTTGCCGTTGGCCTCGCTGTAGAAGTCCTCGGCGGATAGCACCTCGACCACGAGATTCATCGCGTCGTTCTCGAGGAGGATGCCCCCGAGCACCGCCCGCTCCGCCTCGAGGGCGTTCGGTGGGACCTGCCCCGCTCGTTCCGCTCCAGTGATGACCCGCTCCCTTCCGAGCTTCGGTTCTAGCGCCTACAGCCGCGTTGTGGAAGCGCTAGCGCGCTCATCTATGCGCGGGTCTTCACTTCGAGCTTCACGGTCGCCGTCAAGCCATAGAGCAGCTTTACGCCGATCTCGTAACTGCCGACCTCTTTGATGGTCTCAGCTGGCATGACGAGCTTCTTCTTGTCGACCTCGACCTCGACGCCCTTGGCCTTGAGACCATCGAGCACGTCGTTCGAGGTAACCGAGCCGAAGAGCTTGCCATCCTCGCCGGCTTCCTTGGCGACCATGACGGTGACCTTGGCCAGCGCAGCGACGATCTTCTCTTGCTCCGCACGAAGCTTGGCGATGCGCTGCTCTTGGATGTTCTTTTCGTGCTCGATCTGCCGGACGTTGCCGCGGCTGGCGACGACAGCAAGTCCGCGGGGCAACAGGAAGTTGCGAGCGTAGCCGCGGCGCACACGCACGACGTCGCCAATCGAGCCGAGGTGTTCGAGGTTTTCTTTCAGTACGATTTGGACAGTAGATGCCATAGCTGCCTCACTTCGTCGCCGTGTAGGGGAGCAAGGCAATATTGCGAGCTCGCTTGATCGCACGGGTCAGATCTCGCTGCTGCTTCGCGTTCAGACCGCTGATGCGCCGAGGCGTGATCTTTCCGCGGTCGGTGATGAAGTTCCGAAGTTGCTGCGGGTCTTTGTAGTCAAACTTGAAGTCGGGAGGCAGAGAGTGGCCGGGCGCCTTCTTGCGTCCGCCGCGTCCTCGTCCGCCACCTTCAACATCGAAATCTTGTCGGATATCGTCGGCCATGGGTCAGCCCTCCTCGCGCTTGGTGTCAGCGGACTCCGCTTCAGTGGTTTGCTCAGGAGCCGGTGCCTCTTCGGCGGCCGGTGCCTCTGCGGCAGCCGGTGCCTCTGCGGCAGCCGGTGCCTCTGCGGCGGCCGGTGCCTCTGCGGCAGCCGGTGCCTCTGCGCTAGCCGGTGCCCCTTCAGCGGCCGATGCGGCTGTTGGCTCCGCGCTCTCTGAGGCTGCCTTGTCTGAAGGGCCCTCTACTTTGGGCGTGGCATCGGAAGGAGCTTCTGGGGGCATCCCACGAGGCGCACGCGGCGCCATTCCGAGGCTGCGTGCGCGCTCGAGCTCCGCGTCCTCGGTCACGTCCTCCTCCTCGACGTGCAGGTATTGCACCTCGTCGGGATCCACGGCGACCGATGCCGGGTCGATGTCCTCGGCGAGAAGCACGGTCTGGAATCGCACCACGTCGTCGAGCAGGCGCAGGTTGCGCTCGAGCTCTGGCACCAGGTCGTTGAAACCCACGTACTTCAGGTAGACGAATATCCCGCGACTGTTCTTCTGAATCGGATACGCGAGCTTGCGCTTACCCCAGTTGTCGAGCTTCGTGAGAGTACCGTCGAGACGCGCGATGACGTCCTTTGCACGGTCGATCACCTTCTCCGCTCCGTCGTTGTCGACGTTGGGCCGAAGGATGTAAATCGTCTCG
>Ga0316189_10005392_pt1 | contig 12254 bp, 9 predicted proteins | sample LowCovwburrow_MG_FD_204930 | JGI IMG/M metagenome (GOLD analysis project Ga0316189, IMG submission 204930) | Coastal sediment microbial communities from Maine, United States - Lowes Cove worm burrow | ecosystem: Environmental > Aquatic > Marine > Coastal > Sediment | place: USA: Maine... | reverse complement strand
CACTGCTGCTCATCTCCTGAAATCCGCCGTAAAAAGCAAACGCGCTCCCGCCAGCGCTTCAGGGACTTGGTCCATGGCAGGCACTGAAGTCCCTGTTCGCGAATACCTTTGAGCAGTGCCCCCAAAATCAGCTGAGAATCGGGCCCAGCCAGCGGTTGGCTGCGAAGCGTAAGAGCGCCCAGTTTTAATTCGCGACGCGCAGAAACCGCCAGGCGGTCGGGATCCCAGTCCACTGCTTCCGTCCACCGGAGCTGCTCGGCGAACTGTTCCGAGAGAATGTCAATGCTATAGGCTGCGGCCTTAAAAATGCGTGCCTCCCGGCGTTTACCATCCAGCTCGGCCGCTACTATGAATTCCTCGGCCCCCAGCGGCGCACTTGGATCGATATAGGCACCGCGTCCGTTGGTCAGCAGGAACTTTCCCCGTGCACCCGGTCGACGCCGGGCGATCCGATCCGGATAAGCCCAGCCCAATAACCGGCCGATGGAAACCGCATAACCGTCGCCGGTGTTGCATCCTATCTGTCGACGAAGGTGATCCGCCGCCCGAATCACCCGGCGGAGCGCGGAAGGGTCGACGGTTGCGCCTTGAATTGTTAAGGGCCGATGGTGCCGCGAGGCCTGAAGCAGGTCCAACCGGATGCGCATGTCTGCATCCTGAAGACCGGGATCAAAACGAACCACATCGCGTTCGCCAAGCAGGGCCGCCAGATCGCAGGCGATCTCTCCATGTCCGAGACGATCCGCAGCAACCAGCATGTGGGCCAGCCTGGGATGCATCGGCAAGGCGGCCATTTGCCGGCCGTGATCGGTAATCCCGAAAACAGGATCCAGGGCGCCGAGGGACTGGAGAAGGCTGCGGGCGCTGTCAAAAGTCCCCCTGGGTGGCGGATCAGGCCATTGCAGCTTGCCGGGATCGTCCACCCCCCAGAGCGCCAATTCCAGGACCAGGCCGGTCAGTTCGGCCGTTAGTATTTCGGGTCGATGCGCCGGAATCAGCGTGGGGTGCATTTCCCGGGACCACAGACGTAGACAGACGCCAGGTCCCATCCGCCCGGCGCGGCCCCGCCGCTGGTCGGCCGATGCCTGTGACACAGGGACGGTGACCAGGCGGGTCAGGCCACTGCGCCGCTCAAACCGCGGCACACGTTGCAAACCGCTGTCCACCACGACCCGGATGCCTTCTATGGTCAGGCTGGTTTCTGCGATGGAGGTAGACAACACGATTTTACGCCGTCCGGCGGGTGGCGGTGCAATGGCCTGGTTCTGGGCGCTATGTGTCAGGTTGCCGAAAAGCGGGGCAATGATCCATTGCGGGCCCAGCCGGGCTTCTTCTAACCGTCGCGTTAGTTGACGAATCTCGGATGCCCCGGGTAAAAAGACCAAGATGCTGCCCGACTCGTCGTGGGCGGCGGAAACCACCACATCACAGAGCATATCAATGGATGCTGTCGGTGTGTGGCGGCCGACATAACGGGTTTCAACGGGAAACTCCCGCCCTGCACTGGTGAGCACCGGAGCGTTGTCCAACAAGGCGGCGATCGGGCCGGCATCGATAGTGGCGGACATGATCAGCAGCCGTATATCCGGGTTCAACACACCCTGCATATCCAAACACAGCGCCAGACCCAGATCCGCATCCAGGCTACGCTCGTGAAACTCATCGAAGATCACCAGCCCGATTCCTTCCAGGGAGGGATCGCCTTGCAGCCTTCGGATCAGCACACCTTCGGTGACCACCTCGATGCGCGTTGCAGGGCTGACACGGCTGTCCATTCGAACCCGGTAGCCCACCGTTTGGCCGACCTTTTCTCCAATTAGGTCGGACATGCGCATGGCCGCCGCCCGGGCTGCCAGTCGGCGGGGAGCCAGCATAATGATTTTGCGGCCACCCAGCCATGGTGCTTTTCGCAGGAAAAGGGGTATGCAGGTCGTCTTGCCGGCGCCGGGCGGCGCCTGCAGCACCGCACAGGCATTGTCTGCCAATGTACTTTGCAATCGAACCAGGACCGTCGCTATGGGGAGGCCTATCCACGGCAAGCCATTCAAATTCTATTATTTCCTTAAATAGGGATTCATTCGATTCTGACTGGTCATCTATGCATAAATATAAAGAAACAGTTCGATATGCAAGGATTAGTAGCCGCTTTAAAGCTAGAATCAATCCATAAATAAATTGACTAAACTTGAAAAATATCCTACCTCCATACTGCCCTTAATCTTAACCGGAGATTGAACCCAATTTTAATAACACAGGAGAATACCATGTCCTACCGTGAAATAAAATCCGCCGTTGCGGTTGCAGAGGAAGATGTTCAGCAGCTTCAAAAAACTGTAAAATCGATTCTATCCAAAGTCAAGACGGATGGTGACAGCGCTGTAAGATACTATGAGAAAAAATTTGATGGCTTCGACGCGCCTTCTTTCCGCATCAGTGAAGAGCAGGCTGCCAAGGCCGCAGAGGAATTACCGGCGGAGGTGGTTGAAGAGCTCGATTTCGCTATCGAGCAGGTAACCGCCTTTGCCTGCGCTCAAAGGGACAGCATGGTGGAGTTTGAAAAAGAAATCCGGCCGGGCATGCTGATGGGACAGCGCATTATTCCGCTGGGCTCCTGTGGGTGCTATGTGCCGGCCGGCCGGTATCCTTGCCTGACATCGGCCGTCATGTCGGTAATCCCGGCCAAAGTGGCCGGCGTTCAAAGAATCGTTGCCTGCAGTCCGCCGGGCAAAACAGGATCCATCAACCCGGGCATCCTCTACACCATGCATAAGATGGCGGTTGACGAAATCTATTGTATCGGAGGTGCCCAGGCGATCGGCGCCATGGCCTATGGCACTGATACCATTGGGCCGGTTGATCTGATCGTGGGACCGGGCAATCAATTTGTCATGGAAGCCAAACGTCAGGTTTTTGGAACCGTGGGCATCGACTTTTTGGCAGGCCCCAGCGAGTGTCTGATCATTGCCGATGAAACCGCACGCGTTGATTACGTTGCGGCCGATTTGCTGGCCCAGTGCGAACATGATCCCCAGGCGCGCGGCGCCTTGGTTACCACATCTGAACCATTGGCTCGCAAGACCTTGGAAGAAATTGAACGCCAGCTCAAGGATCGTACCACGGAAGAAGTGGCCCGTGCGTCATGGGAAGACAAAGGGGTGGTGGTCGTGGTTGACAACCTCAATGATGCCGCCCGCTATGCCAATGAGTACGCACCTGAACATTTGGAGATCCATACTGCCAGGCCCAGGGAAGTTGTTTCCTTGTTGAAAAATTATGGCTCGCTTTTTATCGGCGAAGACACTGCCGAAGTCTATGCCGACAAGATCGCCGGTCCCAACCACATCCTGCCGACCGGAGCCGCTGCGCGCTATACCGGCGGTCTGTGGGTCGGCATGTTTTTAAAAGTGGTCACTCACATGGAGGTTGATGGTCCGGCGTCCTTGAAATTGGCCAAATATGCAGAAACCCAGGGCGCCTATGAAGGCATGGATGCCCATCGGTTTGCGGCCGCGATTCGCTTACGTAATCTGAAAGAATGAATGGCGGGTTTGGTTAATATGATTATATGTCTATCGTTATAAAAATTATAATATTTACAATATTTTTCTTGACAATTTAAAATTTTTTTCTTTAATCTGCAGCGGATTTTAAATGTCATGGCCGGATTCACCCGTGAGAACGACAAATTGCCGGAAGGACTGCACAAAGAACTACTAAAAGCGGGGCCGCCAGAAGGCAAACCGATTCCCAAAGAAAAATTTGAGTTAGATTCATAACAAATTCTAAGACGATTCGTAATTAACAGAAAATAGCCACAAAAGAGAAAGGAGGGCACAATGAATGTGATAGAGCGATTTCAAAAATCTTTTGCATTTAACTGGGGCGTAGGTACCATCGAATTTGGCGCCGGTAAAATTGCAGAGTTAGGCAATATCGTAAAGAGCATGAAAGCGAATAAGACGCTGGTTGTTACCGATAAGGGTTTGACTGAGACAGGGATCCTGGAAAAAATTAAAACACCATTGGACCAGGCCGGAATTGACTATGCGGTTTTCGACGAAGTTGAACCCAATCCCATTGACACCACTGCAGAAAAGGGAGGCGCGTTGGCCAGGGAAAAGCAGGCCGATGTCATTATAGGCGTTGGCGGCGGCAGTGCCATCGACAGCGCCAAAGCAATCTCAGTTATAGCAACCAACCCCGGTTCCATCCGAGACTATCAAATTAAAAGTGAAGAAGATTTCGAAAATATAAAGATTCATCCAACGCCGTTGATAACGGTCCCCACCACTTCCGGGACAGGAACGGAAGGCAATTTCTGGTCCATCATTACCAATACCGACAACTGGAGTAAGATGGCAATCGGCGGGCCTCCAAGTTATCCCGGCGGTCCCTGCATTGCTGCGAAAGTCGCCATCGACGATCCTTTGCTGACCATCTCCTTGCCGCCGTTTCAAACTGCCACAACCGGTCTGGATGCATTTGCGCACCACTATGACGGCTACACGGCCAATGTCGCCAATCCCATTTCAGACGCTTTATCAGAATACAGCATTCAATTGATCAGAGATTACCTGCCCATTGCCCATGCCAACGGTACCGACGTCCAGGCCCGCGAAATGATGATGATAGCTTCCTGCTTAGGCGGAATATCTTTTGCAAACAGCGACTGCTCAGGCGTTCATTGTTTGGGGGAAGCCCTGGGTGGCATGTATGGCAACCCCCCCCGGCCGGTAATACCTCACGGATTATGCTGTACTTTGTTTATGCCATGGATGATGGAATACAACGCCATGACGGATCCGGTAAAACATGCGAATGTCGCCAGGCTATTGGGTGAAAATATCCAGGGCCTCTCTCTGATCGAAGCGGCTAAAAAATCAGTTGAGGGAATTAAAAGGCTAATCAAAACCGTTGAACTTCCGACCAGCTTGAAAGCATGCGGGGTAGAAGAAAAAGATCTGGAAGCCATCGCTGAAAGAGCTGTTTGGAACGTATCCCTGGAGGCCAATCCTAGACCATTGAACTATGATGTTTTCCTGGATATTCTGAAGAAGGCCTATCAGGGTTGGTAATCAGCGACCACCAGCATAGCTGGGGGTATGAGGATGGCCCTTGGAATGGGCCGGGGCCACCTCTGCTGGTGACCGCTGATTCAATTCATAAGCCGCCGGCATCGATTAGGTTTGCACCATGAAGCATGCCCTCGCGGTAACGGTAGAACCTCTTAAATTCTCACCGGCATAGCCGGTGGCTTATGAATTGAGTTGGTGATTGTTATTTCAAATAGCATGCAGTATTTTGGAGCGGCTAACTCAAGCTTGCAAAGCAAGCTAAACTCAAATCCCAAACAGAAAGGAGAAGAAAATGAGAAAGATGAATCTAGGTATTTTGGCGATTGTTTTTGTTTTGATTTTTTCCTTGGGGGGTATCGTACAGGCTGAGGATAAGGTAATTAAAATAGGTGGCGCGGTACCGCTGTCAGGTCCGGTGGCCTACTGGGGAATATCTACCATGCAGGGCTGGGTGGATGGTGCGGCTGTCATCAATGAAAAAGGCGGTATCAAAATCGGAGGCGAGAGTTATAAATTAGAAATTATTACTTATGATACCAAGGGTACCGTAGCGGATGCCAGGGCGGCAACCACCCGTTTGGTCGAACAGGACAAGGTCAAGTATGTGTTCAGTCAGGCGGCTGCCAGCACGATTGGTATGCTGCAGATTACGGAACCCAATAAGGTACTCTCCATGGTCGCATGCTGGGGATATCTCAAGCAGTTCGGAAAAGAATACCCCTATCATTTCAGAGCTGAGATGTCCGATTATGAGCAGGGATACGCCTACATGCCCTTTATGCTGGAACACTATGGTAAAGATAAATTAAAAACCGCAGCATTCATCGGACCGGACGATAAAGACGGATATGACTGTCATTTTTCATATCAACGCCTAATGGATTATTATAACATCAAGCAACTGGGAGTAGAGTACTTTAACTGGGAAGACACGGATTTTTATCCGATTGTAACCAAAATTTTGAAACTGAAACCGGATTTTATTGTCACCAGCCCGACGCCTCCCGGAATCACGGCCAGTATTGTCAAAGCAGCTAGAGAGATGGGCTACAAAGGCCCCATCTCTTCACCGGCGGCATCGGAGACAAAAACCATCCTGGAAGTAGCCGGCGAGTATGCCGACGATGTTGTGCTTCCGGTAACCCTGATCGAACCGCAATCGGAAAGCCAAAAAGCGACGCGTGATCGCTTCATGAAACGCTTTGGCACTTTCAACGCTTTAGCCGGCAATTATTCCTGGTGGATATATGCTTTAGCCAAAGCGATCGAGGATGCCGGTACGTTTGAAGATACCAAAGCCGTTGCCGACGCCCTCGAGAAGGTGGTCCTGGAAGATACCTATGTCGGCAAGGTCACTTGGGAAGGTGAAAAAGCATTCGGCATCAGGCGGCAGGGTGTATATGATTGCTACACGACGCTTATCGAGAAGGGCAAAGCAAGGCTGGCAGATGTGAGATATCCGGAATTGCCGGATAATTATTAATTAGCCTTTGCCGGAAATAGCTACATGACGTTAACTTGTAACATGTAGTCAAGACTAAAAGATCAGTTGCTGAATCGGCGTATGATGAGTAAAAACAAGATCCATCATACGCCGAAGAAAGCAAAGATGGGATTCAAAGAGGCACTCATGTCCCTAGATACGTTTACCCAAATGACGCTCACAGGAGTAAATCTGGGCCTGATGTACGCACTGATCGCCATCGGGCTGACCCTGATATTCGGAATCATGCGTATCATTCAGTATGCCCATGGTGAACTATTCATGCTCGGGGCCTATGTACTATATTATTGGTTTGCCGTAATGAAATGGCCCTACTGGTTGGGAATCATTGCCAGTGCGGTCATTATTTTTATTTTGGGAGTGGGTCTCCAGGTGCTCCTTTTTCGTCCCCTGCATGGTAAGAATATTTTGTACTCGCTGGCGGTATCCATGGGTTTGATCTTTATTATATCCAGCGGCGGTCTGATCGGCTTTGGGACCGTGGTGCGCGGCATTCCCAGTATTATTAAAGGCGGCGTATTTATATTTGGGGCATTTTTCACCTATGAACGCATGGTCATTTCTACTTTTTCGGCTATTTTAATTGCAGCGCTATGGTTTTTTTTACAGAGAACCACGCTTGGGATCGCCATGCGAGCCGTATCCGAAGACCCTGAGGTCAGTTCCTTGCAGGGTGTCAATACCCAACGTATTCACTGGATCGCCTTTGGATTGGGCAGCGCTCTGGCGGCGGTCGCCGGATGCCTGATGGGGACTTTAATGTCTATTGTGCCTACCATGGGGTTTATGGCGACTATGAAGGCGTTTATGATTGTCATCATGGGCGGTTTGGGAAGTGTCGTCGGCGCCTTGATCGGCGGGTTTATCATTGGCTTCATCGACAGTTTCCTTACCACTATTATTAGCGCCGATGTGGCCTATATCATGGGATTTATGGCAATTTTTGTTATTCTGGTTTTTAAACCTGCAGGGTTATTCGGCCAGCAGTGGGAATAAAAATATGAATGAGAAGAATAAATTAGCAACCATTAGCTGGTCACTTGTACTAATTTTGGCACTTTTACTACCTGTTTTCTGCAATTATGACAAATATATCCTGCATACCGGCATCAGCATTGCCTTTAACATCGCGCTGGCTACCAGCATGTGGCTTATTTGGACTTTAGGGTTTGTCTCATTTGCTCACGCCGGGTTTATGGGTATTGGTGCCTACACCTCAGCGCTCCTTTTTACACGACTCGGATGGCCGTTGTGGGTGAATATGTGGCTTGCAGCGGGGATGGCGGCGATGATTGCCCTTATCATCAGTATACCCTTGATGCGGACCCGGGCCGTTTACTTTTTCATGGCCAGTTGGGCGATCGGTGAAGTTATCAAAAGAATATTCGCCTACTATCGAGAGTTTTTCGGCGGGTGGGACGGGATATTTGACATTCTTCCCCCAAAACTTTCTATTTTCGGTCTTAAAATAGATTTTGCTTCCAGGGTAGCATACTACTATCTGGCACTGGTGTTTTGCGCACTGATTGTATACGCCATTTATCGAATGAACCGTTCACGCACCGGCATGATTTACTGGAGCATTCACGAAGGTGAAACCCTTGCCCAGCATGTCGGCATTAATATTTTAAAACATAAAGTGATCGCTTTCACAGTGGCCTGCTTTTTTGCAGGCCTAACGGGGGCGCTGTATGCGCATTACCATACGTATATCAATCCAAAGACATTCGACATCTGGCAGTCAGAATTTTCCCTTGTACATATCATTGTTGGAGGGCTGAATACGGTTGCCGGACCGATATTGGGCGCCTTAATCTTGACAATTGTTGACGAATTGCTTCGTCCTACCGGATATTACCGGGTAATTTTCTTTGGAATTATTGTTATTCTAACGGTCCTTTTTATGCCCGGCGGGCTTGAAACCATTCCCGACAAGGTCCGCTCCCTGGTTAACAAATTCCGCAATAATAGAAAGGAGGCCCCGGCGGATGCAGTTACTTACCATCGATAATGTGAGCATGCATTTTAGCGGCTTAAAGGCCATTGTAAACCTGAGCTTCTCTATCGATCAAGGTGAGATAAGGGGTTTAATTGGTCCGAACGGGGCGGGTAAAACAACCCTTTTCAATGTGATCAGCGGCGTTTATCGACCGACCAAGGGCAACATCGTTTTTAAAGATAAAGATATCAGCAATCTAAAACCTCATCGAACTGCGAGACTTGGAATCGTGCGGACCTTCCAGGCGATTACCCTGTTTCAAAATTTTAGTGCCCTGAAAAACGTGATGGTCGGCTGCCAGTTGCATTCAAAATATAACTATTGGGGCGCGCTGCTAAACACCAGGGCTACCCAAAAAAGTGAAAAAGACAATGAACGCAAGGCAATGGACATTCTTGAATTTATGGGGCTTGCTCATTATAAAAATGAAATGGCCGCCAACCTGCCACATGGCCATCAAAGAGCGCTGGGTATCAGTATTGCGATGGCTGCCGAGCCGGAACTGCTCATGTTGGATGAGCCCTGCACCGGCATGAACACCGAAGAAACTGCTGAAATGGTGGGGTTGATTAATAAAATACGCGATCGTGGTATCACGCTGCTTTTGATCGAACATGACATGAAAGTTGTGATGGGTATTTGTGATAAAATTACTGTCATCAATTTCGGGATGAAGATTGCCGAAGATACGCCTGAAAAAATTCAAAACGATGAGGGGGTTCACGAAGCCTATTTGGGAGGCGAAAACCATGCTGCTTGAAGTGAAGAATTTGAGGGTCCACTATGACAAAGTCGAAGCAGTAAAAGGGATCTCTCTTAGCGTTGAAGAGGGGAGTACCAGCACCCTTATAGGTGCCAATGGTGCGGGTAAAACTTCTATTTTGAAAGCGATATCGGGCTTAGTGAAGTCATCTTCAGGCGAGATCTGGTTTGAGGGAAAACGGATAGACAACCTGCCGGCACATAAAATCGTGGGATCGGGTATTGCGCATGTACCCGAGGGAAGAAGACTTTTCGGACTGATGACGGTAAAACACAATCTTCGCATAGGCGCTTACTTACAAAAAGATAAGCAGGAACTGGAAAAAAGTTTTCAACAAGTATATCGACACTTTCCCCGATTGGAAGAAAGACAAAACCAACTTGCCAAAACCTTAAGCGGCGGGGAACAGCAGATGGTAGCCATGGGTCGGGCGCTGATGGCAAAACCGAAAATCATATTGATGGATGAACCTTCCCTCGGTCTAGACCCTAAAATGGTGGCCGCCATTGCGAAAATCATTGAAAGCTTCAAAGAGACAGGATTTTCAGTTGTCCTAGTTGAGCAGAACGCCTCCCTCGCACTGAGACTTGCTGACAAAGGCTACGTTTTGGAGACCGGCAATATTGCGCTTGAGGGTGAGTCCGAGGAACTGATCGACAACGAATATGTAAAGAAGGCTTATCTGGGCGGGTAGTAAAGAATCCTGGCGTATAGGACGATGCTTTGATTTCACCCCAAAGAGATTTTGCTTACGAATAGATACCGAATGGAATATTGGAATGGAGGAAAAATGGAATGTTGATTATGAAACGCGGATAAAATCCTGATTTTAATGCCCCCTATCAATCATTGACACTATCTCAATTCCAGAAGCCCCTGAAGAATGCATTGTTACGAAGATATCAAGCCTCTTGAGTCCATCTTCTAGCGCGTGATAAGGCACTCCGCCATTTGGTGTATTTTGCTTCCCTTGTTCGATCGTCCATCACCGGCTCAAATGTCTTATCAAAATATAGGGAATCATCCTGCCACTGGTTATCTTGCCAGATGCCTGCCGCGAGTCCCGCCAGTTTGGCAGCACCCAGGGCGGTGGCCTCCAGTTGGCCAAAGCGCTTGATGTCCAATCCGAGGATATCGGCCTGCATTTGCATGAGTAAATCGTTGCCGGATGCAGCGCCATCAGCCCGCATATAGGTAAACGGTATCTGCATGTCATTTCGCATGGCCTCTACCGCGTCTCTGACCTGAAAACAAATACCCTCAAGGGTAGCCCGGGCGATATGGGCCCGCGACGTTCCCGGTGTGATACCGAAAATAGCACCCCTGGCGGCACTGTCCCAAAAAGGTGCACCTAATCCAGTTAAGGCCGGCACAAAATATACATCCCCGCAATCACTGACTTCTGCGGCCAGACTTTCAGAGTCTTCGGCGGTTTTTATAATTTGAAGGCCATCCCTTAACCATTGGACCACTGCACCGGCGGTCTGGATAAATCCCTCCAGGGCATAGGTGAGGATGTCTTCCCGTTCCCAGGCAACTGTCGTGACAAGCCCATTATCAGATAAGTTAGGTTGCCTGCCGATATTCATATACAAAAATGCCCCGGTGCCGTATGTGACTTTAATATCCCCTTGGGTCAAGCAGCCTTGCCCAAAGAGGGAAGCTTGCTGGTCACCAATCATGGCACAGATGGGAAAACGGGCATCGGTTGCGAGGGTCTGACAGGGGCCATAAATTTCACTAGATGAACAAACCGTGGGAAGAATCTGTCGTGGAATATCGAATAGTTTCAGCAAGTCATCATCCCATGTTTTTGTATTTATATTAAACAACATGGTACGGGAGGCATTGGAAACATCGGTAATATGCAGGTTCCGCCCAGATAGATGCCACACCATCCAGGTATCCAGGGAGCCGGCTAATATTTTTCCTTGCTTTGCCTGAGTGTAGACGCCGGGAACATTTTCAAATATCCACCTGATTTTTGAGGCCGAAAAAGCCGGATCCAGGGGTAAGCCTGTCCGAAGTTGAATCATATCGCCGAGCGTTTGACCGGCAAGATGCCGGCAATATTCAGCTGTTCGCATGCACTGCCAGGTGATGACATTGTAGACCGGCGTACCGCTTTCTTTTTCCCATAACACAATGGATTCCGTTTGATTGGTAATTCCCAGAGCACATATCTCAAAATTCCGGGCTGCGGCCATTTGCATGGCATCTCGGGAAATTTTTAGCGCTGCTTGAACGATTAATTCCGGATCTTGTTCTACCCACCCAGGTTTGGGAAAAATCTGTGGCGCCTCTTGGCGGGCAGTCGCGATCGTGTGTCCGGTTGCATCGAAGACAAATGCTTTGAGGTTCGTTGTTCCCTGGTCAAGTACTAGAACGCTTGGCTTCTTCACTACAGGTCTCCTCTGCCTACCTATTATTTAGTGCTGAAAAGAGAAAACAGCCTGCTCATTTTCTCTTGACTCCGCTGAATTTATATGTTTATTACCCGGATGTCAAACGTCAGATTAGCTCAATGAAAGGATAGATGAATGAACGTATTTGCAGTTGGCGATGCCTTGCTCCCGGAACGATATGTAAAAGACGGACTCAAAAAATTCATTGAACGCGGCGATCAGATTAACGTTATCTCTTGGGGTGAAGATGATGAGGCGATCATTGACCAGCGGGCCCGCATACTTGAATTAAACGGTCCTACAGCGGATACACCGCCGGAGGAACTCGAAAAATCTATTGTTGATACTGAACTTCTAATGGTGCACTATTGTCCGGTATCCGAGGCACTTCTCACAAAGGGGACCAACCTCAAAATACTTGCCACCTGCCGAATGGGGACCCAAAATATCGACGTTGCAGCGGCCACTCAATTAGGGATTCTGACGTTTCATGTTATCGGAAGAACCA
>Ga0316189_10005391_pt1 | contig 12254 bp, 4 predicted proteins | sample LowCovwburrow_MG_FD_204930 | JGI IMG/M metagenome (GOLD analysis project Ga0316189, IMG submission 204930) | Coastal sediment microbial communities from Maine, United States - Lowes Cove worm burrow | ecosystem: Environmental > Aquatic > Marine > Coastal > Sediment | place: USA: Maine... | reverse complement strand
GCCTTGGCGCAGTTCGACCCCCGCGCCACCCCCCTGGAACAGTTCATTGAACTGGTGGACGCGGTTCATCAACGCAACGCCAGAATATTTATCGATATCGCCATAAATCATACCGGTTGGGCAGCCGGCCTTCACGAATCACACCCCCGATGGCTGGTACGTGGCCCCGAAGGTAAGATAGAAGTTCCCGGTGCCTGGGGCGTAGACTGGGAGGATTTGACCAAACTGGACTACCGTCACAAAGATCTCTGGAGATACATGGCGGATGTTTTTCTGACCTGGTGCAACCGCGGGGTGGACGGCTTTCGTTGCGATGCCGGTTATATGATTCCTGTCATGGCCTGGAAATACATGATTGCCAAAGTTCGCGATCAGTATCCGAACACGACATTTTTACTTGAAGGCCTTGGCGGAAAAATTTCAGTGACCCGGGACCTGCTGAACACCGCCAATTTAAACTGGGCCTATTCGGAGTTGTTTCAAAATTATGAGCGTGAACAGATTGAAAACTACCTGCCCGAGGCCATCGACATCTCCAACAGCGACGGCATCACGATAAATTTTGCCGAAACCCATGACAATCCACGCCTGGCATCCCGTTCAAAACGCTATGCTCGCATGCGAACAGCCTTGTGCGCGCTATCGTCTCACCAGGGAGCCTTTGGCTTCGCCAACGGAGTGGAGTGGTATGCCACCGAGAAGATCAATGTTCATGATAGTACATCACTGAACTGGGACGCAAAAACCCATCAGGTAGATCACATCCGGCGTTTAAATCATTTACTGAGGACCCATCCGGCTTTTTTCTCGGATACCGAAGTTAAAATGCTTCAGGGAAATGGCGGCAACCATATTGTGCTGCTACGCCGCCATACACCAACGGACAAAAAGCTGCTGGTGGTTGTCAATCTCGATGATGAAAATCAGACCCTTGCTTCCTGGAACCCCACCGCTGCAGGAATGAAGGGTCCGGATTTTATCGATCTTCTATCCGATGCAGCGATCAGCTTCTCACTCTCTCAGAACCGGTACCGCTATGAGCTGAACCCCGGACAGGTGCTATGTCTTTCCGAAGATAAAAACGATTTGCTGACCACGCAAAAATCGTCCGATCAACCCTTTCTGGTACCCCGCCAAATTGAAAATCAACGATTACGCGCCAAAGCATTTGAAGTGTTGGCATTTTATCACGGAACCCGGGACGTTGAGAGGGTCCGGCCGGATCGGGTTGGGCAGCGCTTAAAAGAAAGTCCGCCGGCTTTCTGTCAAGACGTCAATCCGTTCAGCCGCGAACCCCGGGTCATCACCTGGCAATGGCCGCGGGACTTGCGGCGTGAAGTCATGGTACCGCCGGGGTATTTTTTAATCGTTCAGGCTGACTATGCCTTTCGTGCACGCCTCTGCGACGGACAAAGGACAGTGGCCGCTGAAGAGAGTATCAGGCAAGAGAATGGATCTCAATTTGTATTATTTACACCGACAGAACCACTGAAAACCGCTAAATCATATATTCTGAAACTGTCCGTCTATTCACCCGAGGGGGGGCAGCATGGACAAGCCCCCCTTTTGTTGCTGCCGAAGCCCGCAGATATTGAGGTAAAAAGAAGATTTAAGCGACCCGAATTGCTGCGAAACGACTTTGTGTTTCTGAATACCAACGGACGCGGTGCCATGCTGCGCATACCGGTTTGCTGGACCGAACTGAGCAGTCGCTATGACAGTCTGCTGGCAGGCAACGTCAGCACTGAATTTCCCGAGGATCGCTGGATCATGTTCACCCGTTGCCGGGCTTGGCTTGTATACCAGGGTTACTCCCAGGCAATGAATACCAACTGCCTGGAGACCTTCGCTCTGGATGAATCCTGCCGCGGCCACTGGCGCTACCATATCCCCACCGGCCAGGGAGAAAACGTTTCAATCTCACTCAGTCTAAAAATGACAGCCGGCGAAAATGCCGTACAATTGACATTTTCCCGCCAGTCTGCCGGGGGTATCACCGACCGGCTGGATGATGCCAAGACAATCCAGCTCATATTGCGGCCGGACATCGAGAGCCGCAATTTTCATGATACCACCAAAGCCTATACAGGTCCGGAAAACCAGTGGCCACAAAAGGTGAGTTGTAAAAAACGGGAATTTAAATTTATGCCGGATTCCAACCATCACCTTCGTGTAAAGGTCTCCGATGGTGATTTTGTCCCTGAACCGGAATGGCAGTATATGGTCTACAGGGAAGTAGATGCTCAACGTGGCCTGGATCCGCATTCGGACTTATTCAGTCCCGGTTATTTTTCTGCTTTTTTAAAGGGAGACCAACAGGTCACATTATCTGCTGAGATCAACGCAAGCCCTGACGCCGGCGCTAAGAACAAAACCGCATTATCCCACCCATCGCCAGGCTTGTTTGACGCCGGCGGCAGCACAACAAGCAAACCGCTGGAAATCCTCACCCGTGCGCTGGATGATTTTGTGGTATGCCGGGGTGAGCTTAAATCGGTTATTGCCGGGTATCCCTGGTTTCTGGACTGGGGGCGGGATGCGTTGATTTTTGTGCGCGGTCTGATCGCGGCGGAAAGAATTCAGGAAGCACTGGCGATTTTAAAACAATTCGGCCGCTTTGAAGTGCAGGGAACACTTCCAAACATGATCAGCGGAAATAACGCCGCCAACCGGGACACCTCCGATGCCCCGCTTTGGTTCATTCTGGCATGTGATGATTTGATTCGTACCGATAACACCGGCGGTTTGCTGGATGCGGACTGCGCTGGGCGCTCCCTTCGCCGGATTATAATATCCATCGGCCAATCCTATTTGGTCGGAACCGTCAACGGTATCCGGGTAGATCCCAAATCCGGCCTCGTATTCAGTCCGGCTCATTTTACCTGGATGGATACCGATTATCCGGCCGGTACCCCGCGCCAGGGATATCCCATTGAAATACAGGCGCTATGGTATGCTGCCCTGGGCCTTTTGACCCGGGTGGATAGCCCCGAGAATCGGCAAAACTGGCAGCATCTGGCCACAAAAGTCCAAACCTCAATTTTGAACCTCTTCCGGCAAAATGGCCTGGCATATCTATCAGACTGTTTGCATGCTTCTGCCGGAGAGTCGGCCGCCAAGGCCATACCGGATGACGCCCTGCGGCCGAACCAGCTTCTGGCCATCACACTGGGTGCCGTCAAGGATGAACATATCTGCCAGAGCATTCTCTCCGCCTGTGAAATGCTTTTGGTGCCGGGTGCCATCCGCAGTCTGGCGGATAGACCTGTGATACATCCGATCGAGATTGTCCACCAGGGAAATATTATCAACGATCCCCATCACCCCTATCAGGGGAAATACGCCGGCGATGAAGATACTCGCCGCAAACCCGCATATCACAATGGTACGGCATGGTCCTGGCAGTTTCCTTCTTTTTGTGAAGCATGGGCCTCAACCTACGGTGAAAACAGCAGGGAAACGGCCCTGGCCTGGCTTGGCAGTGGTGCGCAATTGTTGAGTCGAGGCTGTTTAGGTCATATACCGGAAATCCTGGATGGCGATTTTCCTCACACCCCCCGCGGCTGCGATGCACAGGCCTGGGGGACAAGCGAACTGCTTCGAGTTTGGCTTAAGTTGGAAAATCAACACTAGCTAAATATATTTGAAACATGAATTAACGTTGAATAAACGTTATCATTGCTTCGAAGCCTCGGGTAATGCAGAATGTATAACCCGGATAAACCTGAAATAACAAATTTGTTTGGTATTTGTGATTTGAAATTTTTTAATTGCTGAAACCATCATTATCTGCCAGCATGTTGTCAGATAATGCCCGATAAGGGGTTAATAATGGTTACGAAACCATATTGCTTTTTTAGTTTTAATCCATATCTTCCACATTTGATTTCAGCAAATGCGATTGTTCACTGGCGGACAGGCTGTTGCCCGCTATATCAATTTCAATCCGGCTAAAGGAATCCCTAACATATGAAAAATTTCCAAACATATCAAACATATCCCAACATACCGCCAAGCCTAGCATTTCTTGAAACACTGTCACGCAACATGTGGTGGTGCTGGAAAAAAGATGCCATCGAACTCTTTCGGCGCATTGACCCGCCGCTGTGGGTGGCGTCCGGTCGCAATCCCATCGCTTTTCTGGCAAGAATTCCGCAGACTCGCCTTGAACAGCTGGCAGAAGATGACGGTTATCGCGCTCATCTGGAAGGGATAAAAGCGGATTTTAAAAGTTTGGTCTTGGATCCGGTGAATCGAGAGGAATCTTCTTTCGAACCCGGGGATACCGTCGCATATTTTTCCATGGAGTTCGGCCTGCATGAAAGCCTTCCCCTTTTTGCTGGCGGCCTGGGTATCTTGGCCGGTGATCATTTGAAGGCGGCGTCAAATATGGCGACGCCCTTGATCGGTATCGGGCTTATGTACCGGCAGGGATATTTTCGCCAGTATCTTGATCAGGAAGGCTGGCAACAGGAGAATTATCCGCAAACCGATATTTATAACCTGCCGGTTGAGCGGATAAAAGATGTTTCAGGAGCTGATTTGACAATTTCTATTCAGGGTCCTGAAGGACCGATCCACGCTATTATCTGGAAAATCATGGTGGGCCGGATTCCGCTTTACCTGCTGGATACCAATATCCTGGACAATACTCCCGTTTCGCGTGAAATCACATCCCGGCTCTACGCTGGTGATAACAAAATTCGCTTGGCCCAGGAAATGCTTTTGGGAATCGGAGGTATGAAAGCGCTTGCGGCCATGGAAGTCAAAACCAAAGTTCTTCATCTGAATGAAGGACATTGTGCCTTTGCCGGTTTGCAGCGGATAGCTCAAACCATGTCAGATAATGGTCTTGATCTCAAAACAACGCTTGAAATCATACCCCGGACCACGGTGTTTACAACCCACACGCCGGTGGCAGCCGGGCACGATGAATTTGCCGTCGATCTTGTAAAACCCTATTTAATGCCGTTTGAGGAAAAGCTTGGCATCTCGGTGGACGAAATATTATCATGGGGACAACCCCGGGGCTCCAAAACCGATGCTCCGCTATCGATGTTTAATCTGGCACTGCATATGTCTGCCTATTGTAACGGCGTCAGCAAGTTGCATGGCGCCGTGGCACGCCGCATGTGGTCCTTCATCTGGCCCCAGCGAACCGAGGAAGAGGTACCCATATCTCATGTAACCAACGGAATCCATATACCATCGTTTATTTCCCAGGAATTTGCCTATCTTTTTGATCGCTATTTGGGACCTGATTGGTTTCTGGCTTCCCGCAAACCCGAAATAATCAAACGTATCGGAGAAATATACGATGAAGAGCTGTGGCGAGGTCATGAAACCAACCGCTCTCGTTTAGTGCGTACTTGCCGCAGACGGTTGGTCAAGCAATACGAACGGCGCAATGCGCCCCGCAAAGTTCTTGAAGCCGTCGAGTCGGCACTTGACCAGGATACATTGACCATAGCGTTTGCCCGTCGGTTTGCGACCTACAAACGAGCCGGCCTGCTCTTGAAGGATCCGGATCGTCTGGAATCGATCATCAACAATACGAAATATCCGGTTCAATTTATCTTTGCGGGAAAAGCCCATCCCAGGGACAACGAAGGTAAAGAACTGATCAAGCAGCTGTTCCAATTTGCAAGCAAAGCGGAGGTTCGCGACAAAATCGTTTTCCTGGAAGACTATGACATGCATCTGGCGCGTCATCTATTTCAGGGTGCGGATGCATGGCTCAATACCCCCCGGCGGCCGCTGGAAGCCTGCGGAACCTCCGGTATAAAAGCCGCCATTAACGGGGTCCTGAATGTCAGTATCCTCGATGGATGGTGGTGTGAAGGCTATTCCAAAGAAAGAGGCTGGCGTATCGGCAATGGCGAGGAATACGAAGATCTTGGTTATCAGGACACCGTCGAGAGCCAAGCGCTTTACAACGTACTAGAAAACGAAGTCATTCCCTGCTTTTACGATCGTAAAAACGGCGATTTGCCTGCCGCCTGGTTACAAATGATGAAGGCCTCCATGAAAATGGCCATGGAATCCTTTTGCAGTTTGCGCATGGTATCCGACTATCAAAAACGATATTACATCCCTGCGGCCAGACGCTGGGACGGGTTGCTGGCTGAAAAGGCTGAAGAATCCAAAAGACTGGCTGCCCAAAGCAATCGTCTTCGCACGCTGTGGGAAAATATCGAGATAAATTCACCGCTAAGAGATACTTCGGGGCCATGTCGCGTCGGTGATAGCTTTCGGGTGACATCAGAAGTAAACCTCGGCGGGTTCAGACCGGATGAAGTTGATGTTGAGCTCTACTACGGCCACCTGGAGTCACTGGAGAAAGTATCCTCAAGCCGCATTGAACCGATGACGGTTGTAGAGGAAAAAGGGGATGGAAAATACCTTTACGGCTGTGTACTAAATTGTGACGTTTCAGGTCGATTTGGTTTCACTGTCAGGGTAACGCCCGTTGGAGATGAACGGGTTAAAGCAACACCGAGGCTACTTACATGGGCTTAGCAAAGGCAGAGTTCCCATTTAAATATGGTTTTGTTTTTTCTTCTACCCTTTGTTATAAATAGTTGATATGGAATAATAAACGAGTGCATAAAAATAGCGTTGGTAAAAAGGTAAACATCAATGAATGAAGCATCTCGCAACTCGAGGGTCCTCATCGTTACACCGGAAGTGACCTATCTGCCGCACCGCATGGGGGGACTGGCATCTTTTTATACCGCCAAAGCAGGTGGTCTGGCCGATGTGTCTGCAGCCTTGATCAGTGCTCTGTTTGAGCAGGGGGCCGACGTCCATGTCGCCATGCCGGATTACCGTGCCCTTTTCAGCGACAAGCTGGCACCGGTGCTGAAAAAAGAAACCAACCGCATTCAGCGCAAAATGCCGGATGACCGCATCCATCTGGCGGAAGACCGTGCCTTCTATTATATCAACCGGGTGTACTCTTATTTTGGCGATGAAAACGTCAAGCTTTCCCTGGCATTTCAGCGCGAAGTCATCAATAATATCGTTCCGCGGGTCCAGCCGGATCTGATCCACTGCAACGATTGGATGACCGGTCTGATACCGGCCATGGCCAGACGACTCGGCATTCCCTGTCTTTTTACCATTCACAACATCCATACGGTTAAAACCTATCTGGCGGATATCGAAGACAGGGGCATTGATGCAGCCGCTTTCTGGCAAAATATTTATTTCGAAAACATGGCCACAAACTACGAACAAATCCGGGATTCCAACCCGGTGGACCTGCTTACCAGCGGGATTTTCGGGGCTCATTTTGTGAATGTTGTCAGTCCAACGTTTCTGCAGGAAATAGTCGACAACCGGCATGATTTTGTCAAGGTCGGTGTTAGACAGGAATTGGCCAACAAAGTTCGGGCCAAATGTGCTGCAGGTATACTCAACGCACCGGATCCTTCTTTCAATCCGGCTGAAGATGAGGATTTAGCGCGCAAATTTGGACCCAAAAATTTAGTCGTCGGTAAAAAAGAAAACAAGCGTTACTTACAAAAAAAACTGGGGTTGATTCAGGATGATCACGCCCCGGTTTTTTTCTGGCCCTCGCGGCTGGACCCGATTCAAAAAGGGTGCCAGTTGCTGGCCGACATTTTTTACAAAGTCATCTCCACATATTGGAATCAAAACCTGCAGATCGTCTTTGTGGCCAATGGCGATTATCAGATGGTTTTTAGAGACATCGTGAATTTTCACAAAATTGAGAAACGTGTGGCCATATACGATTTTAGTAATCGTCTGGAACACCTGGCTTACGGTGCTGCAGATTTTATATTGATGCCGTCAAGGTTCGAGCCTTGCGGTCTGCCGCAAATGATTGCCCCCCTCTACGGTACCCTTCCGGTGGCCCACGATACTGGCGGTATTCACGATACGATCACTCATCTGGATGTGAAAAAAAACACAGGCAACGGCTTTTTGTTCGAAACCTTTGATGCCAATGGTTTGTTCTGGGCCATCGAGCAGGCGATGATATTTTACAATCTGCCTCAAAAGGCAAAGGCCAAACAGATCAAACGCATCATGGTGGAAAGTCGGGAAACCTTCACCCATGCCAATACTGCGCGCCAATATATCAAGCTGTATGAGAAGATGCTGGAAAGACCGCTGATGGTTGAAAATGGATCGGATACAAGCAGTGCGGACTAAATTCAGGAGCATGATTCTTAACCCGGAAGAGCCTGCAACGCGGAGATAGGCGCTCATATGAAACATTACCAGACTTTGATGGTCTTGCAAAAATACCCGACTTTGTCATGCCGGACTTGATCCGGTATCCAGAATATGCTGAAATCACTGGATTCCGGCCTTCGCCGGAATGACGCTTTAAAGGAATTTCAGATTTTTTACGAAATCGTCAAGTTTCTTTTTCGATTAGACCGGCCGTTTTTTTCCGGCGGCTAGGCTGACACCTGAACACTGAAAACTTTGGTTCCTTACGACATGTCATCAGATAAAACAGCATAAGGGCCTAACCCGGAAGAGTCGGAACCAAATATGGACAAAACAACCCATAAACCCGCTCCATCATCAACCGATCAGGTTCAAAATGCCTTAGACCGCCTCTTGGCCATAGATTCCTATTTAAAACCCTACGAAAAAATAATTCTTCGGCGCCTATCGAAAATTTCTGCAGCCGAATCCCATTTAACCGGCGATAAAATGACCCTGGCCGATTTTGCTTCCGGCCATGAATACTTCGGTCTTCATCATCGAAACAATCAATGGGTTTTCCGGGAATGGGCACCCAACGCCGACAAGATTTTTTTGATTGGCGACCTGACCAACTGGCAGGAAAATGAGGCCTTTTCACTCAAACGGCTTGACAACGGCGTTTGGGAAATCCATCTGTCCTCTGATACGTTCAAGCATCAAGATCTCTATCGACTTCGTATTCATTGGCCCGGTGGCAAAGGCGATCGTATCCCCGCCTATGCCAGACGGATTGTACAGGATTCAACGACCCTGATTTTTAATGCGCAGGTATGGTTACCCAATACGTCTTATCAATGGCAATTCCCCGATTTTCGTCGACCGACAGAGGCACCGCTTATTTATGAGGCCCACATCGGCATGTCCCAGGAAGAAGAAAGAATCGGATCGTTCCAGGAATTCACCAAAAATATTATTCCCCGAATTGTAAAATCCGGCTACAACACCATCCAGTTAATGGCGATTCAGGAACATCCCTACTACGGGTCCTTCGGCTATCAGGTGTCGAATTTTTTTGCCGTCTCCTCCCGCTTCGGCACGCCGGACGATCTTAAAACCCTCATTGACGAAGCCCATTCAGCCGGTCTGGCGGTTCTCATGGACATTATCCATTCTCATGCTGTGACCAATGAAACCGAAGGCCTCAGCCGTTTCGACGGCACGTTGTATCAATACTTTCATGATGGACCACGCGGGCGCCATACACTCTGGGATTCCCGCTGTTTTGACTACGGTAAAGAACAGGTGCTCCATTTTTTATTATCAAATTGCCGTTTCTGGCTGGACGAATTTCATTTTGACGGTTTTCGCTTTGACGGCATTACCAGTATGCTCTATTTGCATCACGGCATGAATAAAGCCTTTACCACCTACGACGAATATTTTTCAGACGACATGGATGAAGATGCTTTGACATATCTGGCCCTGGCAAACAAGCTGATTCATACCCTAAGACCCGAGGCCTGCACCATCGCCGAAGATGTCAGCGGGATGCCGGGCTTGGCCGCATCAATGGAAAACGGCGGCTTCGGTTTCGACTATCGTTTTGCCATGGGAGTCCCGGATAACTGGATCAAGCTGATCAAAGAAGTATCCGATGAAAACTGGCCCATGGGACATCTCTGGCATGAGTTGACCAACCGGCGGGCCGACGAAAATACCATCAGCTATGCCGAATCCCACGATCAGGCCCTGGTGGGAGACAAGTCCATTATCTTCCGTTTAATCGCCGAGGACATGTACGACCATATGGGGATCGGGGATGAGACCATCCGGGTGGACCGCGGTATGGCATTACACAAAATGATCCGCTTGATCACCTTGGCCGCTGCCGGAGCAGGCTATTTGAACTTTATGGGCAATGAATTCGGCCACCCGGAGTGGATCGATTTTCCGCGGGAAGGCAACAACTGGTCCTGCAAATATGCCAGACGGCAGTGGCATCTGGTGGATGATCCCAATTTGAAATACCAATTTCTGGCGCGTTTTGATCATGATATGATCGCATTGTCAAAAAAATTCAAACTCCTCGACACTCTTGGACCAAATCTTCTATATGAGCATTCCGACCACAAGGTAATAATCTTTGAAAGAGCCGGTCTGGTGTTTGCCTTCAATTTTCACCCACATCAGTCCTATTCGGACTACCGCTTTGAAACCACACCGGGAACGTATCAAATGATTCTTGACAGTGATTCACCGGAATACGGCGGTCACCACCGTCTAATCGTGGGTCAGAAGCATCAAACCTCATTTGATATCGTTTCAAACCACAAGTGTCATCTTCTCAGCCTTTATCTGCCCAGCCGATCTGGATTTGTTCTGCACAGAGAAAAATAGGAGTAAATCACAAAGAACGAATTGTTTGGAATCTGGAAAGATAACGATAAAGTCCAAGACGCTGATGAATATGTCCGGGGATTAAGAAAAGAAAAATACTAAAAGATGATGAATTCGTAAAAAGTCAGATTTTCGATTTTTTTCATTGTAGCCCGTTGAAATTACAAGCCCTGAAATTTTATTTTTGTGCTTTTTGCGGCTATATCAAAAAATTCCGCCCTTAATCGCCTATGACCGCAGTAAACAAGACGTTTAAGTGTGCTGAGATCCAATTTTTTTCACTGCAAACGTCATGCAACCTATTTGATGAATGTCGTCTGTAGAATTCGCGCATCAATAATATCAATAATAGATTCGTTGAATCCTTATTTTTGCAACCGGATTGTTCCAGTCACGCTCGGCAGGAATCACCCTCGGATCTTCCCCTTCCGGAACGATACCGTGGATCCCTGCATGGACGAGGACATATCCCTCCGCCTCAATGTCGGGATGATCATTGGGTGGTGCTCCGCAAGGCGGGCCAGGAATATCCTGGCAGTCCTCCGAATTTATTTCACTGCCCGCATCGTAAGCCACCGCCTCAACGGTCACGTTTCGTCTTCCGAGGAACCAAATATCGCGGGCGGCGAAAAAGGCATCATTGGTTGTAACCAACATTCCGGCCACTGTGATTAACCTAAACCGGCCCATCTCGACCGTTTCCGATGCCGACGCTCCGGGCAGAATCGGAGCATCGAAGACAACAGTGGGGTACCGGCCGTCGATTAGTTCTACCAATGGATCTGTCGCACCTCCTTCGGCCAAGGCTGCAAGTTCATCGCTGGCTTCTTTTCCCAATGTGAAAAGACGAAATTTCCCATCATGACCAATCGCAATCGGGGGGCTGAATACTTGACCCCGGGTAAGATTTGTGATGGTGACTCTAAACTTCATTTTTTTCTTATGTCTCTCCTCGTCAGCAAAAGACAGACCGCTTGCTAAAATGAAAATTACAATAAAGATAACTGAAAAGTAATATTTTTTTAGTTTCATCTCATACCTCCCTTCGTAAAATGTTATTGATTGGATCTCAGCACGTTTAAGTGAAAGAACAACGCTTAAACATGACAGTAAATTTAAATACAAAAATTCACACATTCATCACGAATTTATAACGTTTTGGTCAATTATTCGGTGGGAGGAGTCGTTGTAAATACTGATTAGATTAGTAGCTATTTATTGAAATCACATTGTGTTTGCACATGATTTATGCCATAGCCAGATTGAATATTTTAGCCTCCGGCTCGGAGAGGAGTGCTATCGATTTTAATAGAAAAGACAGAGCGAAGCCTCCGGCTCGTAGGGGTTGTACGCCTGCGCCTCGGAGAGCGATACCACAAATCTTCAATCTTAAATCGTCAATATTCAATTCCCCGACAAACCGGGATTTACGCTTCGCTACAACCGGCTTGTCCGGGTTGGGGATAAGAAGTTGAACGGTAAAATCGGTTGGGACTTGCCCTTGAGGGTGGTGGTATCTATTTCTTTACAAGAATCGAGTCAATTGAACAATTGGTTTTGCAACCATGTCGCTGTCTCCAGGAAAGATGGCCCTTCCTGAATGAGGTTCTGACCACGAGTTACCGTAGACTCTACAATCTTTGGTTTCAGAGATCTGTCCCAGCCACGCT
>Ga0316189_10005389_pt1 | contig 12255 bp, 8 predicted proteins | sample LowCovwburrow_MG_FD_204930 | JGI IMG/M metagenome (GOLD analysis project Ga0316189, IMG submission 204930) | Coastal sediment microbial communities from Maine, United States - Lowes Cove worm burrow | ecosystem: Environmental > Aquatic > Marine > Coastal > Sediment | place: USA: Maine... | reverse complement strand
CGTCGATGTGAATGTGGTTAGGGGAATCCTGCACGGGGGACCTCCGGCGACGGTCGTTCTAGACATTCGCTCGTTAATCCGGCGGTCCCCCGTGCGCCCCAAGCTGTTCGCGCGTTCTCGATAGCATGCCTTTCTCCCATGCTCTGAACCTACAGTGGTATCTGCACCCAGCGCCGGAGGCGAGCCTGGCCAAGAGCTACAAACCACGGTCGGCGCCGTCACCCGTTTCCGAGCCCGCCGAACACAAGGTCCCGCTTGCCGGTGCAGGAAACGCCGCCGCCAACGCAGAGCTCGAGAGAGTCCTGGGAGGCGGCGCACACACGGTCGAGCGTGGCGACACGCTGTGGCGTATCGCCGACGGCGCGTACGGCAACGGCGCGCTCTGGTCGCAGATCCGAGATGCAAATCCGGCAAAAACGCATCGTGGTGGTGACTTGATCTACGTCGGAGAGGTGCTGGACATTCCCACGCTGAGCCTCCCCGTCGGGGGAGACACCGAGCCGGAGGAACGGCGCGCTGGGGGCGCCACAGAGCCGATGGCGCCCCAGTTCCGCACCACGGCGTTCGGCGAGTTCGAGGTCTACGCCGATGACTTCGTCGGGCCGCTACCGGACACCCAGGACGCGATCCAGGTCGTCCGCGAGTCGACGTTCAAGGCGTATGCAGCCGAGGCTGCCTCTCAGAAAGTGAATGAGGACATCGCCGATCTCGAAGATGGCGTGACCTTTCACGAGGCAGTCGTCGTGACCATCGCAGGCCAACAGGTCGAAGTCCGCAGCAAGGCGGAGGCGTTCCATGCGCGGCGCATCATCCGGGGCATCAAGGACGACTACGGCATCAAGGTCGACAGCGCTGCAGGGGTGGAGGCGATCACGAAGTCCTACAACAAGGTGCCAAAGAGCGAACTGGACAAGCTCAAGACCACCGACTGGAAGTACAAGGAGCTGCTCGCTCTACACAACGCCTTGAGCCACTTCGCGCCCATTCTCGGCGCGTCCCGGACGCACTCCTCGCGCAAGGGCGTCGACCAAGAGATCAGCTCGGTCAGCAAGGTCGATCAGGCCATCGACAAGAACGCCTCGGGCGGCAAGCTTGACACGACGACACTGGGTGAGTTCTTCAAGGACTCCAAGAACTTCGCGATGTTCACGGCAGGCACGGACAGCGACGTCGACTTCGCCGGTGAAAACGGCAAGCAGCTCGAGGGTACCGCCGTTCATGAGATCGCACACGGTCTTCTCAAGAGCCACGAGGGCGCCTACGTCAGCCACCTCGACTATTGGACGGACAAGTATACCAAGAGTGGAAAGGCCGCTGCAGAGGCACCCATCACGAGCTACGGGCAGAAGAACGCCGGCGAGGATCTGTCAGAGGCGACCATGTACTTCTTTGTCGAGCGGTCGACCCTCACCAAGCAATGCCCCGTGCGAGACGCCTGGTTGGCCGCACTTGTTGCTTCTTGGTCCAAGGAGAAGACCTGAGTGCACAGGTTGCTGCCGTCGTTGTGGGTCGTTTTCTCGGGCTGCGTCCGCGCAACGTCCGAGGCCGCACCTTCCCCCGTCCCTGCCACCGAAGAGGCGCCCGTGTCCGACCACACCATCCCGGCCACTTGGAGAGCATGGCTCACGCTGTCCGAGGCCGACGTGTTGGCCAAACTCGAGCTCTCGTCCGCGGAGGGGGGTGCGTCCTACGGTCCGACTTCGGAGCTGTCTACGGCCCACGCGCCAGCGCACTATCCGGGCCGGTTCTACTTCCAGGGCGACAAGGTGGTCTTGATCACGGTGATGGGCGAGGCCGTCCAGGGCCTCGAACCCGCCTCGCTGGCGCGATCCGTGATGTCGCCGCGGGTTGAGCTCGGGAGTCGAGCGGGCAAGCGGTTCACCCACCACATCGTGCCGAGCGCAGGCATCGCCTGGTCCGACGATGGCGAAGAGGTGGCGTTCGTGGAGCTGTTTCCGCCGTGCAGTGGCGAGGCCTATCGTGCGCGGTGGTACGAGGAGCCCGGGACGTTTCGGAAGTAGTCACGGTTGCTTCGTGTGGTCGGGGTCGGGTCTCGGTCGCCCGAGGCACCCCTCCGCCCGCACCGCACGTTCCGCCCTACAACACCCGGAACACCGACGGAAACGAGTCGCGCGCAGGCCCGGACGGAGTTCCCTGCCCGGGCGGGGGTCGTCCAGGGGGCGGTCAGCCCCTTCACCTGAGTCCCTTGCTCCAACCCCTCCTTTCCTCCGCCAGAGCGTCCCGGCGCCCCAGCACTCCCGCCGCAGCGCGTAACCTCCGCGCCTCGTCGTGCGTGGCATGCACATACGGAGGAACCATGCCGCGCTCAGATGTTGTTGTCGTCGGTGGCGGCCTCGCCGGCCTCGCCGCCGCGACCCTGCTCACCCGTGCCCAGAGGAAGGTTGTTCTCCTCGAGCGTACCGCGCTAGGCGGCCGCGCCCGTAGCCAGACCAAGAACGGCTTCACCCTCAACCTCGGTCCCCACGCGCTGTACCGAACCGGCGCCGCCCGCGCACTCCTGCGAGATCTCCAGATCGCCGTCCCCGGGGCCGCGCCGCCCACCCGCGCCCTCGGACTCGTCGACGGCGCGCTCACGCCCCTGCCCTTCGACCCCATCTCCGCCGCCACCACCCCCATGCTCCGCCCCACCGGTCGCTTGGAGCTCGTCCGTTGGTTCGCGTACCTCCTCCGGCTCGACCCCCGGACCCTGTGCGGACAGACCGTTGCAGATTGGCTCGCGCCGCTGTCCGCGCCCGTGCTCGGCGCGATCAATGCGTTTGTCCGGGTCGCGACCTACAGCCCGATGCTCGACCAGCTCGACGCTGGTGCCGTCGCCGCGCAGCTCCAGCGCGCGCTCCGCGGCGTCGATTACCTCCACGGGGGCTGGCAGGGCGTCGTTGATCGACTCGCCGCCGCCGCCCGCGACGCAGGGGTGACCATCCACACCGACACCGCCGTCCGCGAGGTCCGTGGCACCACCGCGCACACCGAAACCGACACCTGGGAGGCCAACGCCGTCTTGCTCGCCGTCGCACCGCAGGTCGCCTCTGACCTCCTCCAGAGCCCATGGCTCACCAGCAGGACGCTCACGCCGCTGCGCGCAGCGTGCCTCGACCTCGGCCTGACCGGCACCGTGCCACGCTCCCACCGCCTCGTCCTCGGGGTCGATCGACCCCTGTACTCCTCGGTGCACTCCGACATCGCACACCTCGCACCGACCGGGTCCACGCTCATCCACGCCGCCATCTACGGCGCCCAAGACGACCCCGACGCCATGCGCGCCGTGCTCGGCGCCGCCCTCGACCTACAGGTCCCCGACTGGCGAGCCCGCGTCGTGGTCGAGCGTTGGATGCCGGGTCTCGTGGTCGCCCACGACCATACGCTGGCCTCCAACAACGGCGCGCGGGTCCCGAGCGCAGTGGCCGACCGACCCGGCGTCTGGCTCGCCGGCGACTGGGTCGGCGACGAGGGCATGCTCGCCGACGCAGCAGCCGCCAGCGCGCGCGCCGCCGCGCATGCGATCCTGGCGCACGCATGACCACGCCCATCGAGCGCGCCTTCACCGAGCACCGCCGCCTGCTGTGGGGGCTGTCATACCGAATGCTCGGGGTCCAGGCCGAGGCCGACGAGGTCGTTCAGGACGTGTTCGAGCGCGCGCTGCGGCACCCTCCCGCACTCGATCGACCGCTGCGCCCGTGGCTCGTGCGGGTCGCGATGAACGCGGCGCGCGACCGGCTGCGCAAGCGCCGACGCACGCCGTACCCCGGACCGTGGCTGCCGCCGCCCGCAGAGGAGCCCGCCGCGCCGGTCCCCGGAGAGCGCCTGCAGCAGGTCTCGTACGCCCTGCTCGTCGCGCTCGAGCAGCTCACGCCACGGCAGCGAGCCGTGTGGCTGCTCCGCGAGGTCTTGGGCATGAGCACCGCCGAGGCCGCGGGAGCGCTGGCCGTCCAGCCCGGCAGCGTGAAGGTGACCCTGCACCGCGCCCGCAAAGCACTCGGGGACCACAATGAGCCGATGTCCGACCCCGTCACCGGGATGGTGGCCGTGGCTGCGCTCGCGGCCGCAATCCTCTCCGGCGACGTCGCCGGCGTGACCCAGCTGCTGTCCGCCGACTGCGTGGCCCTGACGGATGGGGGCGGGGTGTACCACGCGGCCCGGGTCCCCGTGGTCGGCGCGTGGGCGGTGGCGCGACTGCTCGTGGGGCTCGCGCGCAAGAACCCAGGTGCGGTCTATGCTCCCGACGTGGTGGCCGGCTGTCCGGCGGTGTTCGTCACGAATCCTGGTGTGCCCGTCGCATTCGCTCCCAGGAGCGTGACTCTGTTCGGCGTGCGCCACGGGCGCATCGAGCGGGTGTGGTCGGTTCTTGCACCGGACAAACTGCCACCGTAGGTCTTGGCGAGAACCAGGTCTCCGCAGCACGGCCGAATGCAGCGTTTGTTCTTGGTCGAGCCCTCAAAGCGCCTCGATGATCTCACCGGTGAAGTCGAGGCTTCCGTCTTGCACGTTGTCAATGATGTGGACCCAGCCGGTCGCACCTTCCAGCGCGCCCGTCCCCGTTCCGTATACAAGCGGGTGCCAGCACTGTCCGGCCAGCTCCTGCTCCAAGCTGGAGTCAGCGTAGGTCGCAACGAACACGTAGGTCGTCTCGAACGAGGCGGCTTCGCCCTTGTAGGTGCCAACGACGTACTCGCGACCAGTTTCATCGTAGGTGACCGGGGTGGCGTCGGCGTCTGGGGTGAAGCCATAGGTCTCATTCATCGTGTACCAGCAACCCACCAGGTCTCCCTCGGTGGTTGGCGCGTGGGCGGTGGCGCGGCTGCTCGTGGCCTCGCGCGCAACAACCCAGACGCCGTCTACGCCCCCGACCTGGGGGCCGGCTGTCCGGCGATGTTCGTCACAGATCCCAGCGCGTCTGCGGCGTTCGCTCAGACGAGCGTGGCCCTGTTTGGCCTGCGCGACATGCGCTCCGCTCGCCGAAAACGGTCTTCCACCCGTTCCGCGACAACTCTCCACTGCAAGACCGCGAGGATCGGGTCATGCTTTAGATATCGCCTGACCACCTCGTCCTTCGCTCCCCGCTCTTCGATCACCGGTCCTGTCGTCCCTCGAACCACGCGGGGCCGGTTCCCTTGCAGCGCGGAGTCATCATGTCGTCTGATAGCGCAAACCAACTGCTCAGCTTGATCGCCGAGCACCAGGACGTGAGCCACTACCAGAACCTGCTGTGGGAGGGCTCGTTCGGCGACTACCTCGACATCGTCCGGACCAACGGCCGCGTCGCGCGCAACAGCTACCAGCGGCTGTACGACCTGATCGAGTCGTACGGCTCGGAGGAGTACACCGAGTACCGCAAGACCATCCTGCGCCACCACTTCTTCGACGACCCGTTCGACGGCGGCGCTGACGCCGTCTTCGGGATCGACATCCAGCTGATGAAGCTCGTGCGCGTGTTCCGCGCCGCCGCGCTCGGCTACGGGCCCGAGAAGCGGGTGATCCTGCTGCACGGTCCCGTCGGTTCCGCCAAGTCCACCATCGCGCGGCTGCTGAAGAAGGGGCTCGAGGCGTACAGCCGCACCGACGCTGGCCGGCTGTACACGTACACCTGGGTCGTGGACGGCCAGGAGATCCCGTCGCCGATGAACGACGAGCCGCTGTTGCTGCTGCCCGACGCCACCCGTCCCGCGGTCCTCGAGCAGCTCAACGCGACCGGCACCTCGCCCTACCCGATCCGCCCCAGGGGCGAGCTCAACCCGGTGTGCCGCTACTGGTACAAGGAGCTCATGAAGCGCTACGACGGCGACTTCATGAAGGTCCAGGAGCACGTCCGGGTCCGCCGCCTGCTGCTCTCCGAGAAGGACCGGGTCGGCATCGGAACCTTCCAGCCCAAGGACGAGAAGAACCAGGACTCGACCGAGCTCACCGGCGACATCAACTACCGAAAGATCGCCGAGTACGGCTCGGACTCCGACCCGCGCGCGTTCAACTTCGACGGGGAGTTCTGCGTCGCCAACCGGGGCATCCTCGAGTTCGTCGAGATGCTCAAGCTCGACGTGGCGTTCCTGTACGACCTGCTGGGCGCGAGCCAGGAGCACCGGATCAAGCCCAAGAAGTTCGCGCAGACCTCGATCGACGAGGTGATCATCGGGCACACCAACGAGCCCGAGTACCGCCGGCTGCAGAACAACGAGTACATGGAGGCGCTGCGCGACCGCACGATCAAGATCGACGTGCCGTACATCAGCAAGCCCAGCCAAGAGTCCAAGATCTACGCCAAGGACTTCAACCGCAAGAAGGTCAGCGCCAACATCGCGCCGCACACGCTGGAGATGGCGGCGCTGTGGGCGGTGCTGACCCGTCTCGAGCACCCCACGAACCACAAGCTGTCGCTGCTCCAGAAGGCCAAGCTGTACGACGGGCGCAGCGTGCGCGGGTTCACCGAGGACCACGTCAAGGAGCTGCGCAAGCAGGCCACCACCGAGGGCATGGTCGGGATCAGCCCTCGCTACGTGCAGGACAAGATCAGCAACGCGCTCGTCCGCGACCCCGACCTGACGGTCCTCAACCCGTTCATGGTGTTCAACGAGCTCGAGGGCGGCCTGAAGAGCCACTCGCTCATCAGCAACGACGACGAGCGCGAGTCGTTCCGCGAGCTGCTCGGGGTCGTCAAGGAGGAGTACACCGACATCGTCAAGAACGAGGTCCAGAAGGCCATCGCTGCCGATGACGGCGCCCTGAACCGCCTGTGCTCCAACTACATCGACAACCTGCGTGCCTACGTGCTGCGCGAGAAGGTGAAGAACAGCTTCACCGGTGAATACGAGGAGTCAAACGAGCGGCTCATGCGATCGATCGAGGAGAAGATCGACATCCCCGACGCCCGCAAGGACGACTTCCGGCGCGAGCTGATGAACTACATCGCTGCGCTCGCTCTCGACGGCAAGACCTTCGACTACACGATGAACGAGCGCCTGCACCGCGCGCTCGAGCTCAAGCTGTTCGAGGACAGCAAAGACTCCATCAAGCTCACGAGCCTCGTGTCGGACACGATGGACGCCGAGACACAGGCCAAGATCGAGATCGTCAAGCAGCGCTTGATCGACCACCACGGCTATGACGAGGTGAGCGCAGCCGACGTGCTGCAGTATGTGGCCTCCATCTTCGCCCGCGGAGATGCTCAGACCACCCAGGAGTGAGGCATGAACCGGCGCTGGCTGTGGCTCTCTGGCGGACTCCTGCTGGTGACAGCGGGATGCGCCGGCGGCTTGGCTCTCCTCCCGCTACTGCTGAAGGACGACGTCCAGGACGCCGTCGACGCGCAGCTGGACGTCTCGATCGAGGCGGACGTCCAGCTCGGCGGCGTCCAGCTCGGGCTGCTGTCGAGCTTCCCGCAGCTCGATCTGCACCTCACCGACCTGCACGTTGTCGGCCAGGGCGACTTCGCCGGCGTGACGTTGGCGACGATGCCCGAGATCCACATCGGGATCGACCTGTTCTCGCTGTTCTTCGGCGACACCGTGACGTTGCGCAGCGTGGCCCTCGTGGACCCGGTCTTCGACCTGCGGATCCTGGCCGACGGCCGCAGCAACGTCAGCGCGCTAGCGACCGGGGCGGCCCCGGCGGACCCCGACGCTCCAGAGGTAGGACTGCGCCTGGACCGCGTCACCGTCGACAACGCCACGTTGACCTTCGACGACCGGTCGACCGGCGCGCGCACCGAGATCCTGGGGCTCGACGTCCGCGCCAGCGGTGACCTGACGGCGCGCACGACGCACCTGCAGACCCACACCACGATCGAGTCGCTGACGGCGTCCCAGGGCGGCGTCGCCTGGCTGCGCGACACCGTCTGGGACGCCGACATCGCGCTCGACCAGGACGTGGCCACCGGCGGGCTGACCCTGCGCGACAACCGGATCGCGGTGAACGCCCTGACCGTCCGCCTCGACGGATCGGTGGTCCCCGAAGAGAGCGGATGGGACGTCGACCTGGCGCTGAGCACCGAGGAGACGGCGTTCGCGCCGCTGTTGTCGTTGCTGCCCGGGGCGTACACCGAGTCGTTCGATGGCGTCGACGCCGACGGCACCGTGTCGCTGTCCGGCAAGGTGCTCGGCCTCGCGGGAGGCGACGACTGGCCCGCGCTCGACCTCGCGTTGGTCGTCGCCGACGGCCGGTACCGCTTCGCCGACCAGCCGCTGGGCGTCGAGGCGATCGCCGTCGACGTGACCCTGCACCACCCCGGCGGCGACCCCGACCTGCTGGAGATCGACCTCGACAACCTCGCGATGACCGTCGGCGAGACCCCGATCACGGGTCGGATGACGGTGCGCCGGCCGATGACCGACCCCGTCCTGGACCTGGCTGCGCAGGGTCGACTCGACCTCGATGCCCTCGGGCGCTCGGTGCCCGCCGTGGCGGACGCACAGCCGCCATCGGGGGTCCTCGACCTCGACGTGACGGCGCGGGGGCGGATGAGCGCGTTCCAGGAGGGGCAGAGCGAGTCGATCGAGGCAGCGGGTCAGGTCCTTGCGACCGGGCTCCGCTACGCGCCGCCCGACTGGCCCGTGATCACCATCGAACGCCTCGATCTAACGCTGTCTCCCCAGTCCGCGCGGCTGGACACGCTGGACCTGACGTGGACCGGGTCCCACGCCTCACTGCAGGGCGAGTTCGACAACCTGTTGCCCTACCTGCTGGCCGACGAGACGTTGGTGGGTCGGCTCGCGCTGACCTCGGACCAGACCGTCGACGTCCGGCCGTTCCAGGGCGAGGACGCCGCGGCAGGGGACCCCGGAGAGGAAGCCGTGGTCGTGCCTGTGCCCGGGCGGCTCGACCTGCAGATCGGGGTCACGCTCGCGCGCGCGCTGACCACCGAGCTTGACCTGAGCAACGTAACCGGGTCCATGCACGTGGTGGACCACACGGTGCACATGAAGGGCTGGCGTGCCGACACGCTGGGCGGCACGATCGACGTCTCGGGGAGCTACCGTGCCCAGACGGATGAGCACGCCGACATCGACCTGTCGATGGACGCGCTGCAGTTCGATCTGGGCGAGACGTTCGCGCAGTTCGAGACCCTGCGGCACATCGCGCCGCTGCTCGAGGGGGCGACCGGTCGGGTCGACAGCGACGGGGTCGCCAAGGCGCGGATCAAGCGGGACGGCTCGCCAGAGCTCGCGCTGATGTCGTCGTCGGGCACGATCGGAGCGGGTGGCGTGCGGCTGCGCGCGGCCTCCCTCGCGGACATGGCCGCCAAGCTGGGCGCGCCGAACCTGCCCACGATCCGGCCCGGGCGCATCGCCTACACCATCCGCGAGGGCAGCCTTCACCTCAAGCCGTTTCGCGCGACGTTCGGGTCGGTCCCGGCGACGGTCTCTGGCAAGACCGGGATCCTCGACGGCGCGCTGGACCTGGTGATCGACCTGACGCTGCCCAAGGCGGGCGGCGTCCAGCTGTTGGTGGGCGGCACACTCGACAAGCCGAAGATCCGGCTGGCCAGCGAGCTGGTCGACGCGGTGAAAGAGACCGTGAAGGCGGAGGTGGCGCAGGTCACCGAAGAGGCGAGAGCGGGGGTCTCCGACGCCGTGCGGGAGCAGGCCGACGCGCTGGTGGACGCAGCGCAGGAGCAGGCGGACCGGCTGCGGAGCGAGGCCGCGAAGGCCGCGAAGGCGATCCGGACGGAGGGGCGCACGCAGGCGGACAAGCTGGAGGCGGCCGCCGCCGGAAACCCGTTGTCGGAGCTGGCCGCCACGGAGGCCGCGAAGCGGGTCAAGGCAGAGGCACGCAAGGCGGCCGCCAGGGTGGAGCAGGAGGCCGACAAGACCGCGTCGAAGGTCGTCGCGGAGGCGAACGCCAAGCGCGAGGCGCTGCTCGAGAGCACGACAGGCGGCTAGTCGCCGAGGGCGAGCAGCAGGGCGTCATAGGCGCGCTTGATCTCGAGCACCTGGGTCTCCGCGAACTTCTGCAGCGCGGGCGAGAGGTGCGACACCTTGTCTGGGTGGTTCAGCTTCATCTGCGCGCGGTAGGCCGCCTTGACCTCAGCCAGCTTGGCCGTCTTCGCGAGCCCGAGGATGGCGAACGGGTCGCCGGGCACGTCGGGGCGACGCGGCGGCCTGGGTGGCGGTGGGCGGCGGGCGGACGGCCCCGGGGTCTCCTGGCGGACATACCGATCGGCGTCGCCCATGCCGGCGGCACGGAGCTTTCGGAGCACGATGCCGTCGAAGTAGACGATGATCTGGCGAGCGCCCTCGACCACATCGGCGCGCGCGCCGACGCCGCCGAAGCCGTGCTCGATCACCCGTGCGCGCTGCTCGTCGAGATCGCCCTCGCCGTAGCGGACGTTCGCGGGCCGGATGACCCCGCCGTGGTGGCCGACCACGAGCCCCTGCTCGAACAGGTAGTACCCGTCGGCGACCCCGGTCCGTAGCGGGCCGACGGCGCTGCGAAACACGGAGTCGAACCAGCTGGGGTCGCGCACGTCGGCGCGGCGCAGGAAGCCGACAGCCACCTGCCCGGGGTAGGCGCGGACGAAGTACTCGGCGACGCCGCGTTGGAACTCGGCGGGGCCGCGCGACACGAGTCTCATCAGCGCGAACGTCGTGCCGTGAAGAAAGCCGCCGAGGTCGTGCGGCCGCAGGCTGGAGAGACGAACAGCCACCTGCTCGGGCTAACCGATCGGCGACCCGGATCGCCTCCGGTCTGGTACATTCTATCCAATTCCACCGGTTAGAGGCCGTGGATTGCAGCGCAGCGTATGTGGTCGTCACGGGATGGCGGCCGGAGGGGGTGCGACGGTGGCGGAGAACGCGGGGGGAGCGAAGCCCTTGGGGTGCTTGGTCGTGCACGGCATCTCGGACGTGAAGCCCGGCGCGACGGCCCGGCAGGTCGCGATGATCGCCGCTGGCAGCAACACGGTCGAAGCGGAGCAAGTGGCGTTGAAGGGTGGGATTGTGGGCCACCTGTTTCACACGACGGTAGACGAGCAGCCGGTGGTGTTTATCGACGGCGCGTGGGGAGACCTCTCTGCCGTGCCAGCAAACCCACTCGGCGCGCTCTGGGTGATCTGGCGACAGGCCGTTCGGATCCCTGCCCTTGCAGTGCGCGAGGCGAAGCTCGCGGGCAAGACGCCGCATGCTCGGCTGCTGATGGTGCTGGCCTATACGCAGGCGGTCCTTCTGCCGCCCCTGCTGCTGGGGTTGGTGCTCACCGCGTTGGTGTTGTGCGTTCCACTGCTCGCCCCCTTCGCGAGCGTGCTGCTCGCGGGAGTGCTGACCTGGGCGGGTGTGGAGCGATTCGCCCCGCGATGGGCTATACCTGGCCTCTTCCTTAGCTTGGCGGTGAGCGCAACGACGAGCGCGGCGTGGTGGGCGCTGACCTTGGATTGGCGGCCCACCACAGACACGTACCTACACTATGCAACGCTCGTCGCCCTCCTGGCTTTGCTCGTGAGCACCTGTGGTTCGGCCGCTCTGATTGCACACGACTGGTTTGTGTCCACGGCCTACTACGAAGGGCCATTCGAGACAACGCCTGTGTGGAAGAGCGGGGGCGCGAGTTTTCCTCCAGAGAACGGCGAGCCGTTGCAAGAGGCGGCGGAGTTCCAGAGGAATCAAGACCGCAAATTCGGCGCGGCCGGCGTGGCAATGCTCGTAGCGATCCTGTGGTTGGGGATCGCACCCAAGATGCAGATCGACTGCCCGTCCGAGGCCGTGTCGACCGAGAATCCAATCTGCGCCCAGCTGGCGGGGCTCCAGGAGTCTCGGTTCCCGCCTCAACAGCTGGCGAAGCCCACCGATCCACCTTGGAGGCCGCTCGCCGAAGGACGGTATGCCCTGGCCGTCTCTGCACCATGGTCGTACGACCCCGGCGACGCTCCCAGGCTCTCAGAGACGGAGGCAACGGGGCATGGCGCTGTGGACCTGGCGGTCGGCGACCCCACGATGCTGGACGACCGCATCTTCGTCGCCGCCCACACCATCTGGGTCCAGCTGGATTGGATGGTGGCGCTGTACTGGACGCTGACCATGTCTCTGGTCGTGCTGACCTTGGTGACGGCGATCAAGTGGAGCCCGGTCGCGGTCGTAGCGGCAGTTCTCCCGGGTTTCGCGACATTTGCCGCCGCGTACTTCGTGTTGATCGGCGTCGTCGGCGCCTTGGGGCCCACCGATCAACGGGTCTACACCAACCTGCACGAATACGCCGTTGTCCGGGTCTATACGACACATGGAGGCAACCAGCAGGCCGCACTGCTCTACAGTGGCC
>Ga0316189_10005387_pt1 | contig 12257 bp, 16 predicted proteins | sample LowCovwburrow_MG_FD_204930 | JGI IMG/M metagenome (GOLD analysis project Ga0316189, IMG submission 204930) | Coastal sediment microbial communities from Maine, United States - Lowes Cove worm burrow | ecosystem: Environmental > Aquatic > Marine > Coastal > Sediment | place: USA: Maine... | reverse complement strand
CCTGCAGAGGTGGAATGACGAGACGCTGTTCCAGAATTGGATCAGGGGCCTTCGTGTGTCCATCGGTTCCTCCGCAAACGCAGCGCGGAGCATACGCCTGGTCGGACCGGGATGCAAAAGCGAAGGCGCGCCGCCCGTGAGGACGACGCGCCTGGGTGTCAGATAGCCTTGAGGACGACCGTGACCGGTGGGAGCCTCCCACCAGCCGGCTGCTGAGCCTGGACGCGGGCCGCATTGGTCCGCTTCCTCTCGATCTTGCGAGCCATCCATTTCGCGTAGTCGGACGGCTTCCCGTCCGCGGTGCACATCAGCTCGCGCTCGGTGAAGAGCTCCCGGCTCTCCAGCTGGATGAGCGTTCCGTCGTCCTTCTGGCACGTGTAGACCGGCGTGCCGTCGGGAGCGATCGACTGGACGTCGTGCACGACCACGGTCTCGTGGCCGGTCACGTTGCGTTCGCCAGCGACCGTGGTGGTCTTGTAGATCAGTGCCTCGGCGAACCGGCTCCACTCCAGACGGTTGGCGAGGAACGCATCCCTCGCCGCTTCGTCGGTGTCGAACACGTCCCCCTCGGACAGTTTGAGCCTCGTCATCGTCTGTTTCCTCCTGGTAGCCGGTTCCTGACCGACGTGGGGACGACGGGCGCGTCATCGGAGAGCACCGCCCGTAGCTTCTCTGCCTTCGCGAGGAAGACGCGGTTGAGCGAGTCGGACTCGCGGCTCAGGATCGCTTCGCGGTCCTCGAGCGTCAGGCCGTGGCCTGGTTCGTAGTGCGCGGTCTGGGCCACGGTGACCCTGACGTTCGCGAACGGATCGGTCGGGATGATGCCGGTGAAGGCGACGTGGAGTTCCTTGCCTCGGAGAGGTTCGGAGCCTGGGACGGCGACGATCGCCGCCGGAGGGTCACCGCCCGGCGCCGCATGCGCGGCGTCCAGGTGGTGGTGGGCGATCGCGCGCAGCGCTCGGAACGGGTTCATGGGACTCCTCAGGTGGTCAGCTTCCAGCTCTTGTTGCGGGTCAGGCCGATGAAGCCAGCCGACACCTTCTTGAACATGTCGTAGCCCTCGGGCACACCGAGAGACGCGTGGTTGCGGTACTTCTGCTCCAGGTCCAGGTGGAAGCTGACGTAGAGCCGCGCGAGGCGAGTGATCGCCCGCTTGACCGACGTGTCGTCGCAGCCCTGGAGGTTCATCTTGTCCTTCAGGCAGATCGACATCGCCATCGTCGGACCTTCCAACCACTCGGGCCGCGGCGGCTGGAGCCCGGCGGGCTGGCCCTCCTTGGCGTAGATGGTGAGCAGCGCGACTTCGCACCAGATCATCACGTTGTTCATCCGGTCGATGCCGGCGGCGTCCGGATCGGCCGGGCGCTGCTGGGTTGTCTGTGGTGGGCCCTGATGCTGCTGCTGCGACGGTCGTCCTCCGCCCTGAGGCGGGCGACCACCCTGCGGCGGACGGCCCTGATTGCCGCCCTGGTTGCCCTGTTGCTGTGTCATCCCTCGGTTCTCCTGCTGGGGCTGTTGCCCCGGAACTCGCCGCCGCGGCGGCTTCTTGTCTGACCTGGTGCGTCGGAAGATCGGGAACTCCTGTCCCTGATCGAGGAGCGGCAGGAAGCGAGCCATCTTGGTGGCTTTGAGCACCACCCTGATGCCTCGCTTCTCGAGGTAGTGCCGGCTCACCGAAGCGTTCCCGGGGAACCGCTTCAGTGTCGCGCGGCGCTGGTCCTCTGCCGTGTTCTCGACCCTGATCCACTGCCCGATGTGGTGCCGCTCGAAGTTCGCCTGGTAGTGCCGGTCCCGCTTCTTCTGGGTCAGCAGACCCCGGTTGACGTCCCAGAACTGGACGACGAACTGCCGCCCCTGATCGTCCTCGAAGATCACGTCCTGTACGAACTGCGGTGGCCCTACTCGGCTCGGTCGCTCCGTTGGGTTGTCAACCTCCTTGATCTGACCGATCATGAAGTCGAGCGCTTGCCCAGCCTGTCGTTGCACCAGGGAGTCGTAGTCAGCCATGGCTCTCCTCCCGGTCTCGGATCGAAAAGTGAGGGCGAGTGCCTCACCAGTCCTCTTGTCCCACGATCTCGACGAAGATAGACCCAGGGTCAGTCAGGTAGACTCCCGTCATGGAGCAGTCAACGCAGCGGTTCGACCGTGCAGGGCAGGGATCGATGGGGAACGTCCTCGGACGTATCGCCACCGTGAACGAGCTCGGCGGTCGACCGATCGGCACGTACGACATCCTCCTGGACGACGACCGGCTGATCCGGAACGTCCCGCAGCTGCTTCCCGCGGCCAGCCACATGTTCGTACGCGGCAAGCGTGTCTCGGGCGGCGCCGGGATCATGCCGATCGCTCAGAAGGGCGACACGTGCATGATCACCTGGGTCGCGGGCCCCGTGGGTCTGGCCCAGCCGTTCATCGTGGGCTTCTTCTCGCCACGCCGAGAGGGAGAGGGGGGCGACCAGCGCAACGAGCGCCGCATCGTCCCAGGCTCGTTCTGCCTCTGCACCCCGTTCGGGAACGGCCTCGTGCTGCACAACGGTGGCGTGGTCGAGTTGCTGGCCGAGGACGGCTGCAAGAGGACGATGACGCCATCGGTGCCCGATGTGAACGTCGGGATGCAGGCGCTAATCTCGGACCTGTGCCGTAACTACCGGCTGCGCACGGCCGCCGGCGAGCTCTCGATGACCGAGATCGGGGACGGCCGCACCAACTACCGCTGCCGGATCAACGAGTTCAGCCCGTACGGGCAGAGCACCGCGATGCGCTCGGCGCGCGCGGCCGCCAGCGCCGGCGTGAACGAGTTCCTCACCACGGGATCGGTCGAAAGCGCTGGCGCTGCGGCGGCCGCCGGCGCGCTCGAGGAAGCGACGCGCGAGGAGCGCTACGTCGAGGTGATCTACGGATCAGTTCCGGACGGCGGCCTCTACCAGGAGGAGTTCCACGGCGGCGACCTGAAGAACGTGATGCTGAGCTGCGACGGCTTGGGAACATTCTCTCGGGTGGCTGACGCGGCGCTCGTCGACGAGGTCGGGCTCCTCTCTATCAGTTCGACCTTTGATGGCACGCGAGCGGAGACTGGCCTCATCGGCGAGTTCACGTACGCAGGCACAGTCACCTACACCACAGCCCTTTTCCAGGTCCAGGCCCCCATCTCCACGTTCGCTGGCATTGTGCTGATCGGTCAGGCCGGCTTGCCGTCTGCTAGGATCGGAAGCATGGTCCTGGTGGGCAACAAGGTCGGTACGATCATCACCGGCCAGCCGAACCTGATCCACTGAGCGAGGCGCAAGATGCACGATCTGCTCGAGCAGACCTTCCACTTCCAGAAGACGGCCTCCCGCCGCAGGGTTAAGGGCGGGCGTCTCGATTGGGAAGCGTCGATCCATGAGTCACTGAGCGAGACGGCCCCCTACGTCATCGACGGCGGAAACCAGGTCGAGATCGACTGGGACGAGCAGGACCCCGAGACGGGGTTTGCGCTCGGCAAGGTGATCGTCTGGAACCGTCCGCCGCTGCCGCCGGTGATGGCGACCCAGATGCAGGCGATGAAGCAGGAGAAGGTGGAGGATCCCGGCAAGGCCGTGACGATCCCGATCCACGTCCGTGGCTTCGACCTGTTCGATCCCTCGGTCTTCATCGACTCTGACGGTCACGCGCACGCTCTCACCGAGAAGCGTTGGACCGAGCAGATGGGAACGCCGGACGCGTTCGGTCCGCTCGACCCCAACGCGAACGCCGCGTCGTTCCAGCAGGGAGCCCCGACCCACGCGCTCCCTGCCGAGGCTGCGGGCTACTCTCGCGCGGGGCAGTCCAACATCGGTGGCGGCGGCGCGAAGTTCGCCTCCGACTCCCAGCTCCCGCTGCTCGAGGCGGCGCTGGGCCCGGCGTCGGCTCCCCTCCTCGATCCGTACGACCAGGAGCGGATGCGGAAGACGGCCGAGATCGCCTCGATGGTGGCGGGCCTCGGCCGCACGCGCGCCTTCCCGGCCGTGCAGTTCATCCTCGGCGCACCGTCGCGCAGCCTCAGCCAGTACCAGGTGGACGCCGTCGATCAGCAGCCCCGCTCGATCGCGTTCATCCAGCAGACTGCGGCGCCCCCGCTCGGGTCGCGCGGCCTGCAGTTCAAGACCACCCTGGTCGGCCAGCGTTACTACGACCCGGTCGAGCACGAGGGTGACTACGCCAGTACCGTCGAGCTCCTGAAGGGCCTGGTCCCGGACATCGCCCAGCGGCTCGCCGCCGGCGGCGACCACGTGATCCGCCTGACCCCATCGCCCGGCCTCGACCCGTTCGTGCTCGAGGACTTGAGCCTCGACGTACGCAAGGTGATGGGCCGTGGCTGCTACTTCGTCATGGACGCGCACACGCAGCTCTGCCGCATGGATGCGGTGATGAACGTGCACGAGTGGTCCGGCGAGCCCACCGGCCAGATGCTCCTCATCGGCGATGAGAAGTGGTCGATGAGCATCAACGCCGTCGGTCGCAGGATCGCGGAGTTCGGTCAGACCGTGAAGTGCCAGGCCCCAGGCTCGAAGGTGAAGTCCACGCAGTGGGTCAGCATCGTGGTCGGAGACCCGACTGATCCGGACGCGAAGTGGCTGGCACCGTGCCGCGTGATCGACGACACCTGCAAGGGCGGGCGGCGGATCATGTACCTGGTCAGCTACCAGGGCGAGGACATCGCGCTGATGTTCGTCCCTGGCGTCTGCGGCCTGGTCTCGGCCGATGGGGTCAAGTGGCCGGACACGGTGAGCGGGAATGCCAAGTTCATGGCTCCCGAGTACTGCAAGATCGTCCCCCTCGGGTGCCAGACGGTCCTCGAGGAGAACCCGGACCAGCTGGAGGCGACCCTGCAGAGCTACGTGCAGGCACGCAGCGACATGGTCATCCCGGCCCGCGGAACGGTCCGCTTCACGACGGGGGCGATGAGCACGGCGCCGTACGTCACCCTGATCCACAACGCCAACGCTGTGCTGATGGGCGACGACTGGACGATGCGTGGCGAAGCGCTGCGCGGCGTCCTCGGCGACAACGAGCAGTCCAACATGCGCGCATCTCAGGTGCAGTTCACTCTCGCGGTGCTCGGTGCCAGCGAGGGCGAGGTGTCCAGCCTGATGTCGAAGGCCCAGAGCCGCGGTCAGATCACGATCGGCGGGCTCTGCGCTGTCCAGGCCGCGATGAACACCGACGGCACGGCGAAGGCGCCGTACCTGCGGAAGTTGGCCCAGCTCTCGCTCCACATCCGTGACGTCGTCGACGACGACGCTCGCAACTGCATGCTCAAGGCTGCGGCCTGCATCGGGATCGCAAACGTCGCGGCGCCGGTGGCTGAGCTGCTCGGTGATGAGGAGGTCGTGCGGAAGCTGGCCTACCTCGGGTCGGTCTTCGAGACGCTGGCCGTCCACGGCGGGCCCGAGGGCCTGATCAAGGTGGGCGAGGCCCTGGCCGACCCGGAGTCGATCGACGTCATGCTCGGGCTGAACGTGGTCAACGAGCGCAACGTCCAGGTGTTCCTCGCGGAGCTCCAGTCGATGCTGGATGTCGAGGACCGTCTCGCCGAGCTGCTCCTGCTCTCCAGGCAGGGCCTCAAGGGTGTCGACCCAGATGACTGCGAAGAGGCGCTGACCGCGCTGAACGGAGTCAACGAGAAGCTCGAGTACCTCCAGACCACGGTCCGCCAGGACAAGCTCCAGGCGTCGTAGTGGCCTCTCGCGTCCACTCTGCCGTTCGGCGCGCGCCGCGCCGCCGTGTCCGTGACCCGAAGGTCGTCAAGGCCTACTGGAAGATCTGGCAGGGGCTGCCCTGCGAGTACGGGCTCCTCCACGGCGAGTTGTGCCGCGGCGAGGAACTGAACCACATCCTCTGCGGCAGCGCCAAGGAGGACGCGTTCTGGAACTTCTTCATCATGTGCGCGCACCACCACCGGGACAACCATGACGGGTTCCACGGGGTGAACGGCCGCGCCATGCGGAAGGAGATCCTCGAGGCGAAGCTCGAGCAGGGCTTCATCTTGCCGCGCGAGGCGTACGCCTATCTCGATGAGGGCATCGATGGCGCCCCGGACGTCGAGCTCGACCCGGAGGGTGACCGGATCATCGCTGAGGTCCGCGCCGAAGCGGTCTTGGGGCTGATCTCGTGAAGGCGATCACCGAGCCACTGGTCTCGAAGCACAAGCAGGTCACGCCGACGGGAAGCACCGCGGCGAAGGACCCTGTGGTCGAGACAGCGGGCTGGGCCACCTACAAGAAGAAGGTGCCGATCGAGGCCAAAGCGGCCGACACGTCCGGAACCTTGAGAACACTCGAGGGTCCGGCTCGCTACCAAAAAGGCGACATGATCGCGAGGGGAGCGAAGGGCGAGAAGTGGCCGATCCGGGCCGACGTCTTCGCGAAGACCTACAAGAAGATCGGGCCGGCCCACGGCGCGAAGACCGCCCAGCCGATGCCGTTCACGCGCTTCCGGCTCCCCTCGCCTCGCGTCGCGCCGGCGAAGAAGGTGGTGAAGGAGACGACGAAGTCTCCCGCGTTCGGCGTGATGTCGCCGCGCGCCGCCGGTCACATCGGATCGAAGTCCAAGCTCCGCCTCCTCCGTGGCGGATCGAAGGTGGCGTTCCGCATCCGGGGGCGCTGGGCAGACGAGGTGACGGAGCCGACGAAAGAGATGTTCGAGTGGGCGAAGACGCCGGAGGGTCGTAGAGCCCTCGTCGCGACTGGTGGGGTTGCTCTTCTGTCTGCGGCCGGGGTAGGCTTCCTGGACCAGATGCAGAACGACTCACTTCACCAGCGCGATCGCTACCCGGAGTAGATCTTGTCCGACGTCGACGTCCCAGCTGCGAACGCTACCCGAGGCGGGGAGTGGCGCCCCCCCACGACTACGAACGCAGAGCTCCGGGCTCGCGGCCGCGAGTACCAGCTCTGCGAGGTCTGTGGGATCTCGACCGAGGGCGGCTGCTTGCGTAACGTGCGCATCGATCTGCAGACTGCCCGTGGGGGTATGCTTAGGCAGGTCGAGATGCTGGACTACTTCTTCTGCTCCACGAAGTGCTGCAACGGCGCGGCGCAGATGTTGATCGACGAGATCAACGACCCGTCCGGCATCGAGAGCATCAAGACCAGGTATGGACATCTCCAGGGCAAGGTTGCCCGGTTCCACGTCTGGAGTACGAAGGTTGGCCCGTCCGCAGGGACCGGCGACGCCGATCCCGGCGTCATCTAGGAAGGACACAGCGATGAAGCGGACTCTCTTCGCGGCCCTGGTGGCCGTACTCATGATTGGGCTCACTGCGTGTGGCTCGACTCCGAACGCAGACAAGCTCGACGCGAGCGGACCCGGGGGTGTGAAGTCGAAGATGTCCCTCGCGGCCGGCGACGCCTCGGCCGAGTCCGAGCAGAACGACAAGGCGTTCAACCTCGGCGGCTCGTACCTGGGCGACAACAAGCAGATGACCTCCTCGATCTACGGCGCGCGGAAGAGCTCGACCCCCTCGTGGGGCGGCACTCTCCAGGCCGGCGTGATCCAGGGCGCGCAGTCTGCGAAGGACCTGAAGGACTCGCTGGCCGCCGCGATGACCGGTGACCCGGTGCTGCTTGGTCTGATCGCTCGCCAGAAGATCCTGCTCGAGTCCCTCGCCGCGGCGACGACGCCCGAAGAGAAGGCTGCGGCGAACGCTTCGCTCGACGGTCTCGTTCCGATGCTCGAAGCTGCGATGACCCGCGTGCACGACTCGGTGCGGGTAGCGTCAGGCGGCGATCTCCGGAACCTGAAGGCCATCATCATCGGCTCGATGTCGCACAACGGCAACGTGGTCGGCGCTGACTCTCTCGGCCCGGCCGAGGGTGAGTTCGAGGCGTACGGCGAGGCGTTCAAGGGCCTCCCGGCCGTACTCGAGTCGATCATGGGCGACGGCGGCGCGGGCGCTGCCGAGTAACTGTGTCGAACATCTTCGACCTGACTGCAGCGAGGTTCAGCCGGGCAACCGCGCTGAGCCTCGCTCAGTTCTCTGATCTCGCCTACCGCGAGGTCGATGAGATCTACGCTGTCCTCACCGAGGGCGGCCTCAAGATGAGGTGGTTCGAGGACGCGCCGACCGACACCCAGGCGTTCGTCGCCTGGGATGACGAAGTGACCGTCGTCGCGTTCCGCGGCACGGAGAACATCGAGAGCGCGATCACCGACATCAAGGTGAAGCGCATCGAGTACGACTACGGAGTCGGCCAGGTCCACCGCGGCTTCATCGGCTCGTGGAACGTCGTCTACAGGGCGATCCACCAGCACATCTTCGAGAACTGCCCGACGAGCCAGATCCTCTTCACCGGGCACAGCCTCGGCGCCGCGCTGGCACTGATCGCCGCTGACCACTTCGTGGGCGACGGCCGCAAGATCCGGGCGTACACGTTCGGGCAGCCGCGTGTGTTCGATGCCGAGGGCGCCGCGCGCCTCGCGGAGCACCTGGACGGGTACCACCGCTTCGTGCACAACAACGATGTCGTGCCGCGTGTCCCGTTCTCAGGGTGGGGCTACCGGCACGCCGGCCGCCTCAACCACTTCGACCACACGGGGAAGCTCCTGCTTGACCCCGCTCCGTGGATGACGTTCGCGGATCGGGTGATGGGCCGCTTCATGAGCCGCAAGCTCAACCCGATGAAGTGGACCAGCGACGGCATCGACGACCACTCGATGAAGCACTACCTCCGCCTTGTGGGTGAGTGGGCAGCGCCGCGCGAGTAGACGTGCGCCGGTCTGCTCGGTAGTTTGCTCCGCATGAGCGAGCAGCACCCCGAGCAGACCAAGCACCTCTTCGGCAAGACCTACCAGGGCTACGATCTCCCTGACGGCAGCTACGTCCCTGGCGCCAAGTACGCGCCCGACCCTCGCACGGTGTGGGGCTGGCAGCTGCGCGGGCTCCAGGAGGGCCGCAACAGGGATGCGACGTTCTCGTGGGAGGGTAAGCGCGTCCTCGATCTGGCCGGGAACAACGGCTACCACGGCCTCCGCGCGCTCCGAGAGGGTGCAGCCGCCGCGACGCTCGTCGAGCAGAGCTCCGACGCCGCTGCGAAGGCCGCCGAGATCGCCAAGGAGTGGGATCTGCCCCTGCACGTGAAGCGCAGGGACATCGAGAACCACCCTTGGGACAAGCACGCGCTCGAGGAGCCGTTCGACGTGATCTTCGCCCACCAGGTGCTCTACCACCTGGCCCGGCCGATCCCTCTGCTGAGGCGCGCGTGCAAGGCGCTGCGCCACGGGGGATCGATCTGCATCCACAGCCGCATCGCGGTCCACGTGCACGAGAAGCACTGGGAGTGGGTGCCCACGCTGCACACGATGGAGGAGACGCTACGCTACGTCGGCTTCTCCCAGGTCCGGTTCACGGGCGACGCGCGCCTCCTCGCCGCGCTGCGCCGCCGCAACCCGCCGGATGAGCGCGGCCAGCACAAGGTCATGGTCGTCGCGCACCGGTAGGGGGTCTTCCGGCAAACCACTGGGACAAGACCTCTGGCGGGCGCCGCCGCGCTTTCCGTCTGGAGCGACGTAGCTCCAATCGCGGCCCGACCCGACCCTCGGAACGTCCTGCTGCCGGAGGACTCGTGAGCTTGAGAGACATGCTGGGGAAGATGCCCCAGTCAGAGATCGTGCGTGAAAGTCTGGGGATCCCGAAGAGCAAGCGTGTGCTGCTCTCGATCGTAGACCGGACTGGGCCTAACTCACCAACGTGCCAGGTGTGTCAAGGTGACCTTGGGAACAGGCATCTGCTTGTCCCCATGCGCTTCGGCCGTCCCAGCGGTGGGACGGTCTTCGTGTTCGTCCCCTCCTGTGGGGCTGAGTGCGAGGAGAGGCTGCGGAATGGCACCTGGGAGGACCCATGCTGAAAGCGGGAGGTGAGTGTCCCTCGTGTGGGGGCGAGCTCGTGGAGACGTTCTCCGACGAGAAACGGATCGTTCTGAACTGTAGGACCTGCGGCTGCGACCAGATCGTCGACGCGTGTGCGGAGGAAGTGGAATGCAGCTGACCATCAAGACCAGGAAGCTCCCCCGGCGCACTGACGGTGTGGTCTGGGAGAACTCCGAGGGGTGCAGCCACTGGGCCTGCACGCTCATCAACGACGACGCCCTGCCGGAGGACCAGGAACTGGAGTTCGAGTTCAGCGCGGGAGAGGGCCACAAGGGCAAGGCTCCCGAGGTGAAGGACGTCCTGCCGTGTCTGATTAGCGACGCGAGCTCGACGGTGACCCACGACAGCTTCGAGGACTTCGCCTCGGAGTTCGACATCGACGGTGACTCCCGCCACCAGGAGCGGATGTGGGAGAAGATGAAGACCGACGCCGCGGCGCTGCGCCGCTTCCTCGGCGACGAGGAGTACGACCTCGCCATGGCGATCGGAGACGACGAGTACGTCCGGATCCGCCTGCACGGTGAAGAGACTCCCGACATGGGCGAGGCGCAGCACACCACTGAGTGGCGTGACCTCGAGCACCAGGGCAAGCCGGCGCGTGTCCGGCTCACCTACGGCACGAACCTGGAGTGGGCGGAGAAGTACAACTCAGACCCGGAACTGCAGGTCTCGATGCAGGGCCAGGTGAAGCGCCACGGGGTCTGGCTGAACCAGTACCTCGAGGTGAGCGGCCCGGAGGTCCTGACCGAGCGCGAGCGGTTGTTCCGCGAGTTCAACGGGATGGGCCTGCACCAGGGGCCGTCGCACTACGTGACGAACGCCCTGTACTTCTACAAGCAGTCGATCGGGCTGGTGGACCCGTCGAAGGACGACCTGCGCAAGTGGCAGAATGACGCGCCGACGGACCAGGACCCGGTCCGCTGGGGAGCGCGCAAGCTGTTCCTCAAGATCGCCCGCCACGGCGTGCTCGAGAACGAGCCGCCGTTCCCGTCGGTCACCGCGGACGAGGAGGGCACGATCCCTCTGACGCTCGAGGAGATGGCCGAGAACATGCAGGTCTGGCTCGAGCTCCGCATCCCTTGCATGGTGGACCGCTGCCACAAGATGATGCACGAGTTCGGGATGGAGGTCGACCGGCTGATCGGCCGGGCCGACGGCATCGCTGTGCGGCGCCGCGCGGCTGGCACTCCCCAGCCGAAGCCGAAGCCGAAGCTGATCCACACGATCGTCCCCCAGGACGTCGGTCGGAACCGCATCGAGCGGACGTGCTGCGGTGGCTGTGGAACGAAGCAGCCCGCGATCTACCTGTCCGACTCGATCGGCCGGGTGCAGACGGGCGACATCGGCAAGCGCGTCTACCTCGTGTGGGCGCACGCCAACACGAACCCGATCGTGCAGGTCGAGAACGACGAGCAGCTCAAGAAGCGGCTCGCCCGGCGGACGGTGACCACATGAGGGTCATCGTCTACTCGTTCGAGGACGCCGACGGCGAGTCCGTCACGGACTGGACGACGTACAGCGCGCGTGAGGCCTACGCTCACGCGCGCAAGGAGCGCTTCAACCTGATCGAGAACCACTACACGTTCGAGGAAAAGCAGCCGAACCCGAGCTGCCAGTACGCGACCGCAGACAAGGAGGCCGAGGCCGATGAGCCGGATCAAGATCCCAGCAGCCCAGATTGAGATCGACCCCGTCGGGGGCACGATCTGGGTCCACAACGCCCAGGGCGTCACGGTGATGCGTGTGTCGGTTGAGGGCTCGCTCGAGCAGCCCGTCGAGACCGGCAAGACGTTCGTCGACGTGCGCGCCACCTACACGAACCACATCCAGGTCACCACCGGGCCCGATGCGGTGGTGGAGACGTGAGCCGGGAGATCCCAGGCATCTTCAAGGGCCGGACGGCAGCTGTCGTCTGGCCCGCGATGCCGATCCGGCACGAATTCCTGATCCCAGGCCGCTGGCCGCAACCGAAAGCCCTCCGGCAGGGGGTGAACGCGGTGGTCAGCGGCAAGCTCCCGATCCTCGAGAGCATGAACAAGCACGGGCAGCGCAAAGCCGTCACGGCGCGCTTCGAGATCCACCCGAAGGACGACCACCGCTGGGCAACGCAGTGGCCGCACCTGAACCTCGCGCTCCATCCCCAGGTCGGCGTCAGCGCTGACTCGGTGGTGGACGTGCTCGCCCGCCACCTCTTGATCTACGAGGGGAACCACCGCTGGGCGATAAGCAGGATGCTCTGCTGGGACTACGTCCTAGTCGAGCCGCAGCTCTGGGACTTCACCGGCGTCGACGACGTCGAGCAGCGCGTGATGATCCACCAGTTGGGCGTCCTGGGCCGGATGGTTCCGCCAGGTTTCAAGATCGGTCAGTGG
>Ga0316189_10005386_pt1 | contig 12259 bp, 14 predicted proteins | sample LowCovwburrow_MG_FD_204930 | JGI IMG/M metagenome (GOLD analysis project Ga0316189, IMG submission 204930) | Coastal sediment microbial communities from Maine, United States - Lowes Cove worm burrow | ecosystem: Environmental > Aquatic > Marine > Coastal > Sediment | place: USA: Maine... | reverse complement strand
TCTCACTGGTTTTGCAGGGCGCACCGTGTGCGCGATTAAATCTGCCACGGAGCAGGATCGCGGATATGATCCGCTCCTACGGGGCTGTCTCACTGGTTTTGCAGGAGCGCACCGTGTGCGCGATTAAATCTGCGACGGAGCAGGATCGCGGATATGATCCGCTGCTACGTGGCTGTCTCACTGGTTTTGCAGGAGCGCACCGTGTGCGCGATTAAATCTGCCACGGAGCAGGATCGCGCAAATGATCCGCTGCTACGGGTGGGGTAGTTAACTCCTCGGCGACATCTGATCCGGTCTTATGCGGGTAGTAAAGAACTCATCAGCAATATCTACTGGTACGGTGTTGCCGTTCGCGTCTACCAGTGGTAACTCGTAATCGTTCCAGCCCCGCAGTCCGGTCTTCATGGAGCAGACCTGCTGGTAACCCAACAGTTGCATGGTGCAGGCTGCGAGCGCACTGCGGTTTCCGGAACGGCAAATAACCACGACCTCTCGCTCGCGTGCTTCGACCAGCTCTCTAACCGTTTCCTCGTAGTCGTATTCGCATGCAGACTCAAGGATGCCGCGCGGTACGTGCAACGACCCCTGGATATGCATGGCAAGGAATTCATCTGCTTCCCGAATATCGAGAAGTAGTGGCGGCAATTCGCTAGTGTTTATTTTTTCCTCTATATCCCAGGGGAATTGTTCCGAAATATCGACAAGGGAGTCAGCAACCAGGTCGGCGAAACGTTTCATGAAAACCGCTACTCAGTCGTTATTGCGGCTGGTCGTACGCATGCCCTGTTCAACGGCGATAACAGCGGCTTCGACCCGCGAATGTATACCAAGCTTGCGCAGGATGGACTTAACATGCAGTTTCACCGTGCCATCCGAGATGCCGAGATTACGGGCAATCACCTTGTTGCTCTGACCTTCAGCCAGTAATGCGAGGATTTCGTTTTCGCGGGGTGTCAGTTTGGCAAACGGACTTTCTTCTTCGGGCGCGATACTGTCGCCCTGAACAACCCGGGCAAGTACCTGCGCAAGATCCGGTGCGACCACGGTCTTGCCGGCGACGATATCCCTGAGTGCGACGACCAGCTGGTCAGGTTCCATGTCCTTCAGCAGGTAACCCTGGGCGCCACTGCGCAGTGATTCAACCAGGTCACGTTCATCGCTGCTGGTTGTCAGCATGGCCACCGGATTGGTAAAGCCGTTCTTGCGAAGCTGGCGCAGTACTTCCATGCCGTCCATGGAGGGCATGCGCATATCCAGCAGTACCACGTCGGGCTCAAGTTCAGTTGCGAGACGCAAGCCTTCCGCGCCGCTGCCAACGGCGGCGAGTACATTTATGTCACGGCGGCTCAAAAGGCTTTCCAGTCCTTCGCGAAACAGGGTGTGATCATCAACCAGCAGTATGTTCAGACTCATGACGGCTTACTCTGAATTTCGGGTTGTTTGATTTCAAGCACAATGCGTGTTCCTTCTCCGGGTTCGCTTTCTACCCTCAGGGTCCCGCCAAGACGGGAGGCGCGCTCCTGCATGATGGTGAGGCCAATATGCTCACCCGGCGAGCCGTATATCTGCTTGTTTATGCCGATACCGTCATCCTCTATGAGGATAAGACATCTGCCATTAATGCAGCTCTTCAGCATGATGCGTACGGTTTTTGCTTCGCTGTGCTTGCGTATATTCCAGAGCGCTTCCTGGATGATGCGCAGTATCTGGGTTTCGGTATCCCGCGAAAGCTTGTTGTTCGACCATTCATTCTGCAGGAAGGTCTTTATGTGTGTTTCACTTTTGAACTGGTTGACAATTTTTTCGACGGAGCCAAGCAGGTTCTGATCATAGGTTGGTGCGCGGAAGTTTGCAATCAGCCCGCGCAGCTCGGTGTTGGCCTCATCGAGACTGTTCTCAATACGCTCCAGCTGTTGCCAGGTGGTGGACTCATCACCCTGGTGCAGGGTTTCATCCAGTATTCGCACCTGGAAACGCAGGCTGGCAAGTGTCTGGGCGAGTGAGTCATGCAGTTCATGCGCGATGCGGGTGCGTTCATCCTTGATAACATGCTGCCGGTACTTCTCGTCATTGTGATAACGTTCAATGGCAATGCTGAGATGGTGGGCGATGCTGGTGAGCAGGGGTTTCAGGATGCAGACCTGTTCTACCAGGTCTGCATCAATAAACAGGTTGATGACGCCGGTTACCATGCCACGGTAGCGCATCGGAATTGCGATCATGCTGGTGGGCTGTTCCTCGAAGAACCGTCTGCCGGCAATTTTCTCGCATTTTCTCAGGTCCTTTTCGACCCAGATCTTGCCTTCGGTGACCGCCCGTTCATACAGGCAGCGGCGTACGTCCTGACGATCCGGGAGTATCAGGGATTCGTCAATACCGTTGCACGCAGACAGCTCCATTTTTCCCTGCTGCTGGGCTATCCAGATCGCGGCGGCATGCGAGCGGGTAACGCGCTTGACGGTGTACATGAAACGGGTTAGCAGGTCGTCCAGCCCGTGCGCGGTATTGATACTGGAAACAACCTCGTAGAGAATCTGCAGCGATTTTTCTTCAAGATCCTGATCGCCAAACCTGACGCTTCCCTGTTTCCCGGATGGCTGAGGTGTCATGACTTTGCTGCAGCCTAGGTCGGCGGCGTGTAGTTGGCGTCGTTGGGGTTCATGAAGATAAATTGCCAGGTTCCGGCCTCGATCTCGACATAGTCGATAGTCGCACCTTCCATCAGCAGGTGACTGCTTTCGCCGATAACAACATCAATGCCACCGGCATTAATATGCATGTCACCGTCGATTTTATTATCATCAAAGCCCATGCCATAGTGAATGCTGCCGTCAGGATTACGTTTTGCTGCAATGCGCATTGACAAGCCCTGCATGTCGCCTTTTTCGGCGGAAATCCTGATTTGCTCAGCAGCGGCAGGTGTAATGGTAATCATGGCATCTCCCCTGAATAATGACATTATTATACTTGGCCTGCAGTCTATTTTGTATCAACTACGCGCCATCCTGACGAAATCAACGAAGCGCCGCGCCCAGTGGTGCTGGTCCGTATCACGCATATGACTGTAGCTGGCCAGCAGATTATTAATGACGATACCGTCATTGCTGCCATCAATACCATGGCCGCGGATGACTTCATAAGCACAGGTCAGGGGTTCGGTTATGTTTTCCAGCCCTGAATAATGAAACTCATGGCCGACAAATTCGGTCTGTGGCTGGCTTGCAGGCCAGGGCGCAGCGGGCGTTTCTCGCAGGCGCACATAACCACGTCCCTGCGGCCGGGCGTGCATGACGGTGTCAGCCGGTATCACACCAACCATTTCAGAATGGCGGTCATTCCATGAAATCCTGCGAGTCAGGTACATCATGCCGCCACATTCCGCATAGGCAGGCAGACCGCCTTCAATGGCTTCGCGAATGGCTGTTTTTAATGAAGTATTCGCGGCCAGCGACTGCATATGGCTCTCGGGGAAGCCGCCACCGATAAACAGGCCATCAATGTCTGGTAGTTTTGTATCGGTCAGCGTGTTGAAGGGCACCAGTTCTGCGCCGGCGCGAGTGAGTGCATCAAGGTCATCCGGATAGTAAAAGCCGAAAGCGGCATCACGCGCGATACCGATTTTTACTGTCGTCTCATGCGATGGCACATCGGCCTGTATCGCGTGAAAAGACAGTGGCTCTGCCGAGGCGCTGGCAAGCAGCAGGTCCAGGTCGACCTGGTTACTGATAAGGTTGCTGATCTCCCTGATCTTGTTGATTGCACTGGTATCTTCATTGCTGGGGACCAGCCCCAGGTGACGTTCGACAATTTCCATCGAGTGGTCTCGATGTACGCCGCCAATCACGCGGATGTCGGTGTAGTGCTCAATCACGGCTCGCAGTTTGGCCTCGTGCCGGCTGCCGCCAAGCTGGTTCAGAATAACGCCGGCGATTTGTACCTCGGGATCAAAAGACTGGTAGCCGAGTATCAGGGGCGCGATGCCTCGGGTCATACCGCGGGCATCAAGCACCAGGATGACCGGTGTTTGCGTCAGTGTCGCGAGTGCAGCATTGCTGTTGCTGCCATCCAGGTCGAGGCCGTCATAGAGGCCCTTGTTGCCTTCGATCAGGGCGATGTCGGCGTCTGTTGAGTAGTGACCGACACTGTTGATGATTTCCTCATGTGACATGCAGTAGAAATCAAGGTTGTGGCACGCACGTCCGGCTGCCAGCGACAGCCACATCGGATCAATGTAATCCGGTCCCTTTTTGAATGGCTGAACCTGCAGGCCTCGTTGTGCAAGTGCGGCACACAGCCCCAGCGAGACCGTGGTCTTGCCGGAAGACTTGTGAGCTGCCGATATCAGCAGGCGGGACATGAGGGACAGGTCAGGATGTAACCTGACAGCACTCAGCGCCGATCAGGCGGAAGCTTGCTTTGCGGAGTAGTGCGGGTCGACCGCATCATCTGCAAGGGTGCTTGGCAGGAATCGCAGTACCCGTACGCCGACGAAGGTAGCCGCCAGTGCCACGGCTATACCACCGATGCCGAGAATGACTTCAGGCAGACTTGGGGTGTAGCTGCCGACGACACCGTCAGCAAAGGAACTGACAACTTCCTTGCCGGGGAATATTTCCAGCGGGTAAGCCTGGCCACCGATAATGATGACGTACATCTGGGCCAGCCCGCCAATGATAACCAGCAGGGAGGCAATACCGATCCAGCCGCGGGACTTGCCGGTTGACGGGTGATACAGCAGGGCCAGTGGCAACAGGCTGCCAAGCAAAATCTGCACAATCCAGAATAACTGTGTATAGATGCCGCCATCCATCAGGATGAACCGTTCGACCCCGTGATTCTGGGTGATATACAAGTTGGTCAGGTGGTAGGTGAGCACAAAGTACAGTACCGCACCGATAAATACGCCCAGCAGGTTTTTAAGCCGGAACAGGATGCTGTCACCCAGCGGTCGATCCGACCACTTGTAGATGCCCATCAATACCAGGATGAAGATTGCCAGGCCGAAGGCGAACGACATGATAATAAACATCGGTGCCAGGATCGCAGTGTCATAGGCCTGGCGCGCAACCAGGAATCCGAAAATGGAGCCGGTACCGGTGGTCAGTATCAGGCGCCAGACAAAAGCGCTGAAGCCGGCAACCCGGGTAAAGCTGTTCATTTTGCGTTCCATCATCATCCACAGGTAGATAGCGACAACACCCATGAAGCCGATATAGAGGATAATGTTCCAGGCAAAGATTGACTTGAAATTGTAGTAAGTCATGGCAACGATCAGGCGGTCGGGGCGACCCAGGTCGAGTACCAGTACAGCAAGACCACCGACCAGCAGCGCAATGGCCAACAGGCCCGACAGGCGGGCCAGCGGTTTGTATGCGGTCTTCTGGAAGACAGAGCTGATAGAGGCGACATTCAGTGCACCGGAGGCGGCAACAATCAGGAATACGGCAAACACGTGTGGTGTGCCCCAGACGATCTGGTTGTTCATGCCGGTGACCCAGTGGCCATTATGCTCCATGTACCAGGCAGCGCCGAGCGCCGCGAGTACAAAAATACCGATAAAGCCGAGCAACATGTAAAACGGTTTACCGCCATCAATTTCCTTGAATACGATGTCCTTCATCAGATTCCCCGGTAACGCACGCCAGTATTGAGTTCCAGGTCGGCACGAACCTGGCGGCTGCTGTATTGCTTGAGTTGTTGAGAAATTTCACTGCCAGGGTCGTTCATGTCCCCGAAGGTCATTGCATTATGGTTTTCTTCTGTACAGGCCACCACGCAGGCCGGCAGGATATCTCTATCAACGCGGTGTACACAAAAGGTGCAGGATTCAACCGTGCCTTTGCCACGTGGTGAATACGGCATCTGGTCCTGCAGTTGCTCATGGATAAACGAGCGTGCCTTGTAGGGACAGGCCATCATGCAGTAACGGCAACCGATGCAGATGTGACTGTCGACCAGCACGATACCATCTTCACGTTTGAATGATGCACCGGTCGGGCAAACGTCAACGCATGGCGGGTGTTCGCAATGCAGGCATAGCATCGGCAGCGTCTGAACGTTTCCGGTTTGCTTGTCTTTCAGGGTTACCTTGCGGATCCACTGGGCGTCCGTCGTGGGGCGACCGAAACCTTCAAGGTTGTGCTCTTCGTTGCAGGCGGTGACACAGTCATCACAGCCTTCGTTGCACATGTTGGTGTCGATCAGCATGCCCCAGCGAACATCGCTGGTGACGGCCTGTTCAGCCGGTTTGGCGCGGGCAACTTCTGTCAGCATGACACCAGGAGCGACGGCAAGCCCGGCAGCGGCCGTCGCCGTGCCGCTCATGAAACGACGGCGATAGATATCGATGTTCGATTCTTCACTCATTGCCAACGTCCTCGCTTGAAGGCACATTCAGCTGTTCGGAACTGCGCGTCGCGGGTAACACTGCAGCTGTGTTCTTTATACGATGCTTGCTGCTGTCGGACAGTGAATGGAATTGTGATTTAACCGGGCGGTCTGCATGACACTGAAAACAGTCGATGCTGACAGCTGTATAGGTGTGGCAACTGTTGCAAAAATGTTTCTCGCTATCGACGCGCGGTGCATCTTCAGCATCACTGACATGGCAGTTGATACATTCTTCCAGGCTGTGCTGCCTGCTACGGACACCCTCATGCACGGTCGCGTCACGCTGGTCGAGTATGTACTCCATGTGGTTGGCGCGCATTTCTTCAATGGGCTCCACGCAGGCCTGCTCTTTGCTATAGCGTCGCTGGGCCTTGGGAATGAAGAAAGTCTCCGACGATTCACTTGCAGGAGCAGAATCAGCCGCCATGCCTGGCGTTTGCACGCCAAGCAGCAGGCTGAATATCACGGTAATGAGACTGTATTTAAGCATGAGCCAATGATTCGCGGTTAGTGATCACCCATTGCCATGTCGATGTAGCCGGTCGGGCAAACATCGGAGCAGATGTGACAGCCAATACACTTGGTGTAGTCAGTATCGACATAACGCCCGGTGGTGGACTGATCCTTCTTGACGCGGAAGATGGCATCCTGCGGACAATAGATGACGCAGTTGTCGCACTCAAAACACATACCACAGCTCATGCAACGACCGGATTCTTCCACTGCCTGCTCTTCTGTCAGGCCAATGCCGCGTTCCTCAAAGTGTCCCAGCACTTCTTCTGCAGACGGGCCGCTGGAAGAACGCTTGATACGAGGCGTATAGGGAAAATGCCCCAGGAACAAACGCTCGGAGGAGATGATCTCGGCACTGCCCCGGTCTTCGTAGTTGTGCACCGCAAACCCGGCATCATCGGTGCCACGCATGTCACCCTGTTTTTCAGCATCAAACTCCTCGGGTGCGAGGTTTGTTTCACTGAGTTTTTTCAGCAGTTCAAAGTGATGCACGTCAACCTTCGGACGCTTGGCCTGCTGTTCATGTTTCAGGTAATGATCAATGCTTTCCGAGGCGATTGATGCCTGGCCGATAGCAGTGGTCAGCAGGTGCGGACGGATGATGTCGCCGGCAACGAAGTGTCCTTCGCGATTCGGGACCTGGTAGAACGCATCGGAATCAATCAGTCCGCGACCATTATCCAGTGATTCAAGACCCTCGGACAGGTCGCCGCCCTGGCCAATAGCAGAGACAATCAGGTCACATTCGATTTCATACTCGGTGCCCTCGATCGGGGTCGGACGTCCGTCCTCCACGGTACATCTGGACATTTTCAGGGCAATTGCCCGGCCATCATCGTTGAGCACGACCTCCATTGGCATGACACCGTCGTGAATGCTCACACCTTCATGCAGGGCATCGTGGACTTCATGTTCAGCGGCGGTCATTTCTTCCTTTGGAAACAGGGAAGTCAGGGTTACCTCGGCACCTTCGCGTGCTGCGGCAAAGGCAGAGTCGTGTGCGACGTAGCCACCGATAACCTGTTCCGCACGTTCATCCTTGTTGATTTTCTCGATCTTGCCAAGACGACGTGCAACGGAGACCACGTCGATGGATGTGTCACCGCCACCCACACAGACAACCCTGTCTGCAGTCACTTTCAGCGTGCCCTTGTTGAAGGCTTCCAGGAAGGCTACGCCGGAAACGCAGTTGGGTGCGTCGCTGTTCGGGACCGGCAGTTTACGACCTGACTTGCAGCCCAGTGCCCAGAGAATGGCATCGTAGTCTTTTTCAAGCTGTTCGAGGCTGACGTCCTTGCCAACGCGTGTGTTCATGCGCAGATCAATACCGCCCATATCAACAATACGCTGACATTCATGATCGAGTATGTCACGCGGTGTGCGGTAGCCCGGGATGCCGTAGCGCATCATGCCGCCAAGCTCTTCATGGTCATCGAAAATGGTGCTTGCATGTCCCTTGCGTCGCAGCTGGTAGGCTGCTGCCATGCCAGCCGGGCCACCACCGATAATGGCAATCTTCTTGCCGCTCAACGGGGCCGAATTATCAAAGCTGAATTTCTGCTCAAAGGCTGAGTCGCCGATGAACTGTTCAACCGAGTTGATGCCCACGAAATCCTCAACATTGTTGCGGTTGCAACCGTCTTCGCAAGGAGCCGGGCAGACACGACCCATCATGGCAGGGAAGGGGTTTGCATCGGTGGAGCGGCGGAAGGCATATTCCTGCATGCTCATGTCGCCGGTTGGCTTTTCGATACCACGCACGATTTGCAGCCAGCCACGGATATCCTCGCCGGACGGGCAGCTGCCCTGGCAAGGCGGTGTGCGGTGCACGTAAGTCGGACACTTGTAGCTCTTGTCCTCGTTGAAGATGTCGTCGCCGATACGTGAGTACTTGCTGTCGCCTTCTTCAAAGCGGCGGAAAGTCAGATCTTTTTCCATGTCATCTCGAGAAGTTGCCATGCCTGTTCTCCTAATTATCTGATCTGGTCGCTAAGCTAAACCGGATGTTTTGTTACTGTTTATTTCCTAAAACGATTGCATTGCTCACCAGCTGGTGAACACTGACAATACTGTCCATCTGAAAGCCGTAGTAGGGCATCACTTTTGCAAACTGACTCTTGCAGATGGCGCAAATTGCAGCCATGTGTGTGACACCGTGATTTTCCACGACATGCTTCAGGGCTTCCATTCGTGGCAGGGCCCCCTTGACGCGCAGTTCCATCAGGTCATCTGTCAGCAGTCCGCCGCCACCACCACAACAGTAGGTGGAATCGTGAATGGTGTCTTGCGGCATATCATAAAAATGGTTGCAGCTGGCCTTGATAACCTCACGCGGCAGGATGAACTGACCCCCGGGCCTTGGTCCCATGCGCGAGGCGCGCGCCACGTTGCAGGAGTCGTGATAGGTCAGCACCATGTCATCGTTGGCTGACTTGTCCATCGTCAGGGCATCACGCTGTAGCAGGTCATGGGTGAATTCCATGATATGCATGGGTACCGGGTATTTCGGGTCGAGGAAATCAAACGGTCCGGCCAGTGTGTTCAGAAAGCTGTAGGCGACGCGCCAGGCGTGGCCACACTCACCGAAAATAATACGTTTTACGCCAAGGTCGAGGGCGGCCTCACGAATACGCAATGCCACCTTGCGCATGTTTTCATAACTACCGATGAACATGCCGAAGTTGGCGGCCTCACTGGCATGTGAGCTGAGCGTCCAGCTGATGCCGGCTTCATGGAATACCTTGGCGTAACCCATCAAACCGTCGACATGTGGTTCTGCAAAAAAGTCAGCGGACGGGGTGACCACCAGTACATCGGCGCCTTTTTCATCCAGTGGCAGACGCACCGTGACGCCGGTATCGTCTTCAATGTCTTCTTCCAGACCTTCCAGTGTATCGGCAAGTGCGGGTTGTGGCAGGCCCAGGTTGTTACCGATTTTGTAAACCTTGGCAATAATTTCGTTACAGTACTTCTGGCCAACACCGATGCTGTCCATGACTTCGCGTGCTGCCATGGAAATTTCAGCGGTATCGATACCGTACGGGCAAAACACGGAACAACGGCGGCACTGTGAACACTGGTGAAAGTAGCTATACCAGTCGTTCAGTACGTCCTCGGTCAGGTCAACGGCACCGACCAGTTTCGGGAAGTACTTGCCGGCAAAGGTAAACTTGCGGCGGTAGACCTTGCGGAACAGGTCCTGGCGGGCAACCGGCATGTTTTTCGGGTCCGAGGTGCCAAGATAGTAATGGCATTTGTCGGTACAGGCGCCGCACTTGACGCAGGAATCAAGAAATACAGCCAGCGAACGGTACTTGCCGGTGAGTTCTTCCATCTTGTCGTAGGCGACCTGCTGCCAGTTGTCGACCAGCTCGCCGGGAAAGCCCAGTGGTTCCTGAAATTGTTCCTTGGCGACAAACGGCTTGCTGTGCGCCATTGTGCCTACCTTTATATGAGGTATGACAGGGTATTCTTTCAGTTCCGGGGTTTCGAAATCAGCCACGCTCTAACTCCTGTTACTTTTCCAGCTCGGCTGCCCAGGCGGACAGATGACGTTTTTCACGCGGGTTATCCACCTGGTTACGGGTGGGACTGAAAAATATACCGGGTGCGTGCAGTAATTTACTGATCGGGAAGATAATCATCAGCAGGGCAACCAGTCCCAGGTGCACCAGCAGGACAGGGTCTTCCGGGATCGGTTGCCAGTTGAAATACATCAGACCGCGAAAAAATTCTTTCACTGCGACAATGTCGGTGTGGGTCACGTAGTCCATCATCAGGCCGGTACCGGCGATGGAAAACAGCAGCGCCAGCATCAGGTGATCAGAGAGAGAGGTGATATAACGCACGCGATCAACGAAGAAACGACGTGCCCACAGACCGAGCAGGCCGGCTGACATGGCAAACGCGGCATACATGCCGAACGGCTGTATCAGGTCTACCCAGGTCCATACCGGATCGGTGAAATAGCGCAGGTGACGTGCCAGTACCAGAAACATACCGTAATGAAACAGCCAGCCGAAAATCCAGATCCACTTGTTGGACCTGAACAGGCTTTCAAAAAATACCAGCTCGCGGAACATACGCATGACCACGCCGGAACGCGTCACCGGTGCGGGTGTGGTTGGTATTTTCAGAGGTGCCGGGGTCTTAGCATACTGGCGAATCTTGGACGCCAGACCAACGACCAGCAAGGCCGTCGCCGCATAGAACAGCACCGCATAAACTATGGTCAGAAACGGCATGTTTCTGAGCTCCCTTACGGTTGAGTTGGTAAAAAACTGTCAGTACCCGCAGAAGCTTTTCGCTTCTGCGGGCAAGCTGGCAGCGACCTAGACGCAGCCTGTAGGCTTGGGCAGGCCGGCATACTTACATGCCTGCTTGGCCGGGCCATAAGGGAACAGTTCGTACAGGTACTTGCTGTTGCCCTTGTCCTTGCCGAGTTTCTTGCCAATAGCCTTGGTCAGAACGCGAACCGCAGGAGCGATCTGGTATTCCTCGTAGTACTCACGCAGGAAGTTAATGACTTCCCAGTGGCTATCGGTCAGTTCGCAATCATCAATGCCGGCCATAACAGCAGCAACATCCTTGTCCCATGTGTTCAGGTCAGCCAGGTAACCTTCTTCATCAGTTTCGTAAGTCTTGCCGTTTGCTTCAATACTGCTCATGAGTAAATCTCCTCTCTAAAGAACATAAGTGGTGGAAGTTACAGCCAGGACTGTACCTTGTCGTTTTCCTCAACCAGCTCTACAAAGCCGGCATAGTCGACGACGTTAACGCCATCGGCGAGCTTGTCTTCAGTTATGCCACGTGCAGCCAGGTCAGGACCCATGACGGATACCGTGTGGCCTGCAAGCATTGCTGACGCCTTGCCACCTTTAACAGCAGCGTATACAGCATCTTCGATCAGCAGCAGTGCATCACCACTATTCATGATTGAAGAGGCCGTATTGAGATTATTGTTCTCGTAAGGCGATTTGTTTACCAGATGTAACATAGACATGTGTTTGGCCTTCCCGGTTAAAAGTTAAACAGGACATCCTGATCTGCAAGAACATCACCCAGTTCGGCGCGGCTTACCAGGCGAATGGAATCTTTCTCTGCCCAGTCTTCGTCCTCGTCTTCCCAGACCAGGTGCTGCAGGTCATCAAGCGTGAGCCCGCGTTCTTCCAGTGATTCCCTTTCGACATAGATCTTGGTGATTTCAAAGTCGCCAAGTGCCGCATAGGTCGGCGAGAAATTCTTCATGCCGATACCGCTGGTGTCCTGGCCCTTCGCTAGCTGGTATACACCGTCATCCATGAAGGCCACGCTGACATCCTGTTCGAAAGCGGCGCCAATCAGCACAACTTCCAGG
>Ga0316189_10005385_pt1 | contig 12261 bp, 6 predicted proteins | sample LowCovwburrow_MG_FD_204930 | JGI IMG/M metagenome (GOLD analysis project Ga0316189, IMG submission 204930) | Coastal sediment microbial communities from Maine, United States - Lowes Cove worm burrow | ecosystem: Environmental > Aquatic > Marine > Coastal > Sediment | place: USA: Maine... | reverse complement strand
GTACCTTATGCTACTGCTGTTGGTGCCTGCCACTGCACTTGCTGTGATCGAAACCTACGAGTTCAGTGACCCGGAACTGGAATTGCGCTATCGCCAGCTGAGCCTGGAATTGCGCTGTCCCAAGTGTCAAAACCAGAACATAGCAGACTCTAACGCACCGATTTCACAGGACCTGCGAAAGCTGCTTTACCAGCAGTTGGAAGCCGGCGCTGACGATGAGGAAATTCTAGATTATATGGTCGCGCGCTACGGTGAGTTTGTACGTTATCGCCCACGCTATGACGGTGTTACTGCAGTGCTATGGTTGGCCCCGGTGTTCCTGCTGCTGGCAGGTATTGTGCTGGCGCGACTGACCCTGCGCAGCCGCCGCAAGAATGCGCTGCAGCCCAGCGGTCTCAGTATGGCTGACGAAGAGGAGTTGCGCAGCTTGCTGGACAAAACGGAGAAGAAATCTTGACACTTTTTGTGCTGGCCTGTGTCGTCTTGCTGCTCCTTAGTGGCGTGTTTTACCTGAGTCCCGGAAAAGGCACCGGCGCTGCAGACGCAGACCTTGAGCGCGCCAACGTGGAATGGTACCGCCTGCGCCAGGCCGAGTTGGCGCGCGAGGGTGCTGCAGCGCTGGAAGACGACGCCCGCCTGCGCCTGCTTGAGGACGAGCAAAATGCCTCGGCATCACACGGGCCAGCTGCGGCGAGCGAGGGCTTTCCGGTATGGGTTCTGCTGCCACTGGTGGCGGTGTTTTCCGGCGGCCTCTACTTTTGGTTGGGCGCGGCCCCGGATGTTGTGATCAGTCGGCAATTGCAGACACTCAATGAGACCAGCACGCCGGAACAAATGCAGGAGCTGATCACTCGCGTGCAAACGCGAAGTGCCCAGCGTCCGGAAAACCTGGACTATGTAAGTCTCCTCGGACGCTATTACATGGGGCAGGAAGATTATTCGCGGGCGGCGCTGTCCTATGCTGAGCTGGCACGAGAACTGCCGGAGGACGCCTATGCACTGGCTTCCGCTGCCCAGGCGGAGTATCTGGCCGCGGGACGTCAGCTCAGCAGCCAGGCGCGATTGCGTGCTGAGCAGGCGCTGGCCATCGACCCACACCAACGCACGGCCCTGGGTCTTTTGGGTATGGCGTCCTTTGAGCAGCAGCAATATCGGGCGGCTATCTCCTATTGGCAGCGCCTGCTGGTCGTTGAGCAACCCGGCTCTGACGGTGCGCGCATGATCGCCAGTGTGATTGAGACAGCGCGCCAACGCCTTGATGCCTCAGGGGAGTTGCCGGATACCGCAGCGGTGGCAGGGGTTGTTACAGGGACTGATAAAGGCGCAATGGCAGAGACCCCCGCCGGCGAACCCACGCCCGGTGTTACGGTAAGGGTTGAGCTGCCCCAGGGAGCCGCGCTGGCGCCTTCCGATACGGTCTTCGTCCTTGCTCGCAATGCCGACTCCGACAGCCGTATGCCCATCGCCGTGCAGCGGCTGCAGGCGGGGCAATTGCCTCTCACCCTGCGGCTGGATGACAGTAACTCGATGGCCGGCCAGAAATTGTCCGGCACAGAGTCGATTGTGGTGGTTGTCCAGGTATCCCCGAATGGTACGCCGGGAGAGGCGAGTGCTACCTGGCTTGGCAAAGGCGGGCCGCTGGCCCCTTCGCTGGACCTCGCACCGGTGGAAATCGTGCTGCAACCGCGCGGCTAACGACCGGGCTCATCCGCAACAAACATAATTTTTGCATTTGTCCGTGTCAGGCATAGTGTTGTCAGAACAAAGGCTATACACTATATCTTGTGTTCCGGAGGTGGGCGATTTTTCATGAAATCCGGGAAAATCACATAAAAAACAGCAAGATAAATTAAACAGTTAATGTAATATGCGACTAAAGTCTATCAAGCTGGCGGGATTCAAGTCATTCGTCGATCCCACGACGGTCAATTTTCCCGGCAATATGTGCGCGGTTGTAGGCCCCAATGGCTGCGGAAAATCCAATGTCATCGATGCCGTGCGCTGGGTAATGGGCGAGAGTTCGGCCAAGAATCTCCGCGGCGAATCCATGGCCGACGTGATCTTCAACGGCTCGGTCAATCGTCAGCCCGTGGGGCAGGCCTCCATCGAACTGGTGTTCGACAATAGCGATGGCGGCATTGGCGGGGAGTGGGCCAGCTACGCTGAAATCTCCATCAGGCGAGTGGTCACGCGTGATGCGCAGTCAGAATACTTCCTCAATGGTACCCGCTGTCGTCGCCGCGACATCACCGACATTTTCCTGGGCACCGGGCTTGGCCCGCGCAGCTATGCCATTATTGAGCAGGGGATGATCTCCCGCCTGATCGAATCCAAGCCAGAGGATTTGCGTGTCTTTATCGAGGAGGCCGCGGGCATCTCCAAGTACAAGGAGCGACGCAAGGAAACCGAGAGCAGGATGCGCCGTACGCTGGAAAACCTCGAGCGTCTTACCGATCTTCGTGACGAGCTGGAGCGCCAGCTACAGCATTTGCAGCGCCAGGCCCAGGCGGCGGAGAAATACACCGAATTCAAAACCGAAGAGCGCGACCTGCAGGCCCAGTTACAGGCCCTGCAATGGCGGGAACTGGACCAGCAGGTAGCGACGGCCAGCCAGGCCATCGGCGAACTGGAAGTGAAACTGGAGGCGGTGCATGCGGAGCACCAGCAGGTCGATACAGCCATAGAGCAGCATCGCGTGGAGCACGGCGATCGCACCGATGCTTTCAACCAGGTGCAGGCCACCTATTATTCCCTGGGCTCGGAGGTTGCGCGCCTGGAGCAGACCCTCAAACACCAGCAGGAGCGTGGGCGTCAGCTGCGCGAAGATCTCGAGCAGACGCGCGCCGGGCTCACCGAAGCTGAGAGTCATCTGGGCGATGACAGTGAGAAACTCACCAGCTGGGAAACGGAGCTGGCGACCATTGGCCCTGAGCTTAGCCTGCTGCAGGAGCTTGAGGAAGGCTCCTCGGAAGCCCTGGTGCAGGCGGAAGAGGCCATGCACAGCTGGCAGCATCGTTGGGACGAATTTAACCAGCATGCAGCCGAGCCGCGCCAGCAGGCGGAAGTCCAACAATCACGCATCCGCCATGTGGAGCAGGTGCTGCAGCGTATCCAGGACCGCACCCGGCTGCTGGAGGAAGAGAAGCAGAGTCTTGCACCGGGGCCGGCGGACGGCGAAATAGAGGTTCTCGGGGAGCAGCTGGCAGAACTCGAGTTACTCATGGCGGAGCACGAGCGTCGCGGTGAATCACTGGTGGAGCAGCTCGCCTCAACCCGGGATCGCAACAGCGCTTTGTCCACAGAAATAAACGAAGTGCGTTCTGGTCTGCAGCAGATGAGAGGCCGCCAGGCTTCCCTGGAAGCATTGCAGCAGGCGGCAACAGAGGATGGCAATGAGGCGGTGGGCGATTGGCTCACCGCCCGCCAGCTTGGCGACAAACCGCGTTTGCTGGAGCAGATGCAGGTTGAGGACGGCTGGCAGCTGGCGGTGGAAACCGTACTGGGTGACTACCTGCAGGCGGTATGTGTCGATGAAATCGGGCAGCTGGGTGATACCCTGGGCCAGCTCGAGCAGGGCCGTCTCGCCCTGCTGGAGCGCAGCAGCGAGCAGGCGGTATCTCCAGAATTCCTGGCATCGAAGGTAAACAGTGGCGGCCGCGCCAATGCGCTTCTGGCGGGTGTGCGAGTGGCACCTGATCTTGCAAGTGCACTCGCCCAGCGCGGCCAGCTCGCTGACCATGAGTCAGTGATAACCCGTGACGGTGTATGGCTTGGACCAAACTGGCTGCGGGTAACGCGGCTTGCAGATGAACAGGGCGGTGTCATCAAACGACAGCAGGAGCTGGAAGCGCTGGTGGAAACTGTGCGGCGCGAGCAGCAGCGGGAGACGTCGCTGGGAGAGGCCCTGCAGGCCTGCCAGGAAGCGCTGCTGCAGCAGGAAGAACAGCGCCAGACGATGCAGCGGGAGCTGCAGGCGAGCACGCGTCAGCACGCAGAGCTGAGTGCGCAACTCTCCGCCCATCGGGCCAAGGTCGAGCAAATCAGCGCACGGCGCGAACGTGTAAACACCGAGATAGATGAGTCCCGTGAACAGTTCCGCAGCGAACAGTTGGCGATTACCGAAGCGAGGCAGTTACTCGCCGAGTCTATAGAGCGGATGGAAAGCGATTCCCATAGCAGGGAAGAGCTGTTATCTGCTCGCGACCAGACCCGCAGTACCCTGGACGCTGCGCGGCAGAAAGCCCGCCACGACAAGGACGGTGCTCACCAGCTGGCCATGCGGCACCAGTCACTGCAAACACAGCTGAGTGCAATGCGCGAAGCGATAGATCGCACCAATAACCAGGTGGCGCAACTGCGCAGTCGCCGCGACAGCCTCGAGAGCTCGCTGGCAGAAAACGATGAACCCATTGAAGGGCTAAAGCAAGAGCTTGAAAGTCAACTTGAGCTGCGGCTGCAGGCGGAAGGAAAGCTGGGCGAAGCCCGGCAGCAAGTAGCAGAGATCGATCACTTGCTGCGGGAGAAAGAGCAGGAAAGAGCCGCCATCGAGCACCGTGCTGACACTGTTCGCAACGAACTGGAACGGCACCGTATTTCCAGCGAGTCACTGCAGGTCCAACGGCAGACCTTGCACAAGCAGCTGACGGCAGGCGGTCACGATATCGAACAGGTGCTGGCCACCATGCCCGAGGGAGCCGAGGAGGCCGAGTGGCAGCGCTCACTGGAGCGCGTGGGCAACCGTATCGCCCGCCTCGGGCCGATTAACCTCGCAGCAATTGATGAATACAACCTGCAGTCTGAGCGCAAGAACTACCTCGACCTGCAAAACGAGGATCTGGAAACAGCGCTGGATACACTGCAGTCTGCCATTCGCAAAATTGACAAAGAGACGCGCAATCGCTTCCGCGATACCTTTGACAAGGTGAACAGTGGTCTGCAGGAATTATTTCCCAAGGTGTTCGGTGGTGGCAGCGCCTATCTGGAGATGACCGGCGACGATCTGCTGGACACGGGTATTTCTATCATGGCTCGCCCGCCCGGTAAGAAAAACAGTACCATTCACCTGCTTTCCGGCGGTGAGAAAGCGCTGACAGCGATAGCACTGGTGTTCTCTATTTTCCAGCTGAACCCGGCACCCTTCTGTATGCTTGACGAGGTCGATGCACCGCTGGACGATGCCAACGTGGGGCGATACGCACGTATGGTCAAGGAGATGTCGGATAAGTTGCAGTTCATTTATATTACTCATAACAAGATCTCCATGGAGCTTGCCGACCAGCTTATGGGAGTGACCATGCACGAACCTGGTGTCTCTCGACTGGTATCGGTGGATGTTGAAGAGGCGGCGGAACTGGCCGCCAGCTAGCAGGTCAAATCAGGTATCAGGTTTTAACAGGCAGAGAGTACGGCGCAGGGGCAATGGATCTTACTATACGTGACTGGATGGTCGTGATCGGGGTTATCCTGATTGTGGCGGTGGGGCTTGACGCCTGGCGCCGGGTGCGCCGCGAGCGTTATCCAAAGGTGAAAGTGAAGCTGGCACCAGTTGCCGATGTCGCGAATGCAAAAGATGAGCAGCTGACCTGGCTGAAGGAATTGCCCAACGGCGGTGCCCGCACTGTCGATCGCCGGGATCTGATCAACGCCACGAATAAGTCAGAAGCCGGCAAGCGGGAAAAGGCGGCGGCGCAGGCCAGGGCAAGGCCGGCAGCTGCCGCATCGACAGCGAAGCTTAAGCCGAAAAAGTCCACGCCTGCTGCCTCTGCTGCCGATGATGAGGAACTGGTCACCGGGATGAGCAGTGCAGACAGTGATTCAGAGCCTACAACAATGGACTGGCTGGAAAACATGGATGCGTCGGATGAGGGTGAGGTAACCGCTTCTGCGTCGCGCCCGGCACCGGCGGACCCAGGTACGCTGCCTCGGGAGGTTGATCCTGAGGTATTTATGTTGAATGTCGTGGCGCGCGATCGCGAGGGTTTTCGCGGTGAGGACATCCTTCACATTTTGCTCGCCTGCGACTTGCGTTTCGGCGATATGAACTTCTTTCATCGCCACGAGTTCGAAGCGGGCCGTGGAGCCATCCAGTTCAGCGTTGCCAATATGATGCAACCAGGGGTCTTCGACATCGACCGCATGGGTGATTTCAACACGCCGGGCCTTGTGTTTTTTCTCACCCTGCCGGGCCCTGAGGATATGATGAAAGCTTTCGACTATATGTTGGAAACTGCCCAGGCCGTTGCGCGCAACCTCGACGGTGATGTGCTCGACGAGTCGCGAAGCATGTTAAGCAAGCAGTCTCTGGAGCATTGCCGGCAACAGATTCGCGACCTGGAGCGTCGGCTGTTGGCCAGGGCGTAGAAGTCGACAACCCCTCAATGGCATCCCCGGAGGTAGAGCAGGAAGTCAACGCCCTGCGGGAGCGTCTCAATAGCTGGAATTACCAGTACTACGTGCTGGATCAACCCAGTGTCCCTGATGCCGAATACGACCGCATCTTCCGGCGCCTCAGTGAGCTGGAAACCGCACACCCGGAACTGTTGCGAAGCGACTCACCCACCCAACGCGTCGGTGGCACTCCTGTTGATCGGTTCAGCCAGGTCAAGCATGAAATGCCCATGCTGTCTCTGGACAATGCCTTTAATGAACAGGATATGCTCGATTTCAATCGGCGTCTGCAGGACCGCCTGGGTGCTCCAGCGGAGCAGCTGGAGTTTGCCTGCGAGCCAAAGCTGGACGGCATTGCCGTAAGCCTGCTTTATCGCGACGGTGTGCTGGAGAGAGCCGCAACCCGCGGAGATGGTACTACCGGTGAGGATATCACTCACAATGTCCGTACGATTCCCTCCGTACCTCTTCACCTGCGTGGTAGTGACTACCCTTCGGTGCTGGAGGTGCGCGGGGAAATCTACATGCCCCGCGCCGGCTTTGATCAGCTGAATGCCCGCGCCGCAGAGGCGGGGGAAAAGACCTTTGTAAATCCGCGTAATGCGGCGGCGGGCAGCCTGCGGCAGCTGGATGCACGTGTTACCGCCCAGCGACCCCTGGAAATGTGCAGTTATGGCGTAGGCCTGGTCAGCGGCGGTGAGTTACCCGGAGATCATGCCAGCGTACTGCAATACTTGCAGGAGTGGGGTTTGCGGATTAACGCTGAGTCACGTGTGGTACGGGGTATAGAGGCCTGCGACCAGTATTATCTTGATCTGGCCGCAAGACGCGATGAATTGCCTTACGATATCGACGGCATTGTGTTCAAGGTGAATGACCTCGGCCTGCAGCAACAGCTCGGTTTTCTGTCGCGGGCACCGCGCTGGGCAATTGCTCGCAAGTTTCCAGCCCAGGAGGAGATGACGCGACTGCTGGACGTGGAGTTTCAGGTCGGGCGCACCGGCGCGATCACGCCGGTGGCCCGGCTGGAACCTGTTTTTGTCGGCGGTGTCACGGTGAGTAATGCCACCCTCCATAACAATGATGAGATAGAACGCCTGGGTGTGCTGATAGGCGACACGGTTATTATTCGCAGGGCCGGTGATGTCATACCAAAGGTGGTCTCGGTGGTGCTTGCGCAGCGCCCGCCCGATGCGCGCGCCATAGCGTTTCCCACAAGCTGTCCGGTCTGTGGTTCGGCGGTGGAGCGAGCAGAGGATGAGGCGATAGTGCGCTGCATGGGTGGGCTCGTGTGTGCAGCCCAGCAAAAGGCCGCTATCAGGCACTTCGCTTCCAGGCGAGCTATGGATATAGAGGGGCTGGGTGACAAATTGGTTGAACAGCTGGTGGACGAGGGTTTGGTGGTCAACGTCGCCAGTCTTTACCGGCTGCAGCGTGATGAGTTGCTGCAACTGGAGCGCATGGGCGAGAAGTCAGCGGATAACCTGCTCGTTGCGCTGCAAGAAAGTAAAGAAACAACGCTGCCGCGATTTATTTTTGCACTGGGCATACGTGAAGTGGGAGAGGCAACCGCACTCGCGCTGGCCCGCCATTTTGGTAGCTGGGAGGCTATGGTGGACGCGTCTGAGGAACAGCTGCTGGCAGTGAGCGATGTTGGCCCCGTGGTGGCCGATCACCTGAGGCAGTTCTTCGATTCCACCTCCAGCATGGCTGTGGTGAAGGATTTGCGCGCGGCTGGTGTCAGCTGGCAGGACCTACCTGTAGCTGCCGCGAACCTGCCTCTATCCGGCCAGACCTGGGTGGTCACCGGGAAGTTGGAACAGATGGGGCGAGACGATGCCAAGGCTTATTTGCAAACGCTGGGTGCAAAAGTAGCGGGCAGTGTGTCGGCTAAAACCACCCGTGTAGTGGCAGGCCCCGGCGCTGGTTCAAAACTGGGTAAAGCACTTGAACTGGACATTGATGTGATTGATGAGGCGGCCTTTCTGGCCTTCCTGTCTGATCATGGGGTTGATCCGTGAGCACACGCAGAGCGCTCTTCGCATTACTGCTAGTCACAGTATTGACCGGCTGCACCGCATCACAGCCTAAAAATACAGAAGATATCTGCGCTATCTTCCATGAGAAAGACGATTGGTACGAAGATGCAGCAGACGCCAGGGATGACTGGGGCAGTCCCATCCCGGTAATGATGGCCATTATGCACCAGGAGTCGCGTTTCAACGCCACCGCCAAGCCGGCTCGCACCAAACTGTTCGGCTTTATTCCCTGGTTCCGCCCCTCGGACGCCTACGGTTACAGCCAGGCGCTGGGATCTACCTGGACGGCCTATGAACGCAGCGCGGGTCGTTACAGCGCAGACCGGGATGACTTCGGTGACTCCATTGACTTTATCGGCTGGTACAACGACCAGTCGCGTCGCCGCAACGGCATCGGGCGGCAGGATACCTACGATCTTTACCTCGCGTATCATGAAGGTCACGGCGGTTACAGCCGCGGCTCCTACCGCAAAAAGTCCTGGCTGATGGATGTTGCGCGCAAAGTGCAGCGCCGGGCGAACACCTACCAGGGTCAGTTACAGGGTTGTGAAGAAGACCTGAAAGACAAGGGATGGTTCTCCGACTGGTTTTAGGCCGTAATCGCAGGACAGGTCTATTGCAGTAAATACAGGAAATTGTGCCTTGTCCGCGTGTAATGCGCGAATACCTGTGACACAATTTCAGCGTTTGTGTGTAAGCAAAAACAACCTGCAAAATAAAATGAGCTGCTAACCCGTGAAACCGACGAACATTAAGAACCCCGAGTATTTCCACAAGGTGGTGGATTGCCAGTATGCCTGTCCGGCCCACACACCAGTGCCTGAGTATATTCGCCTGATCGCAGCGCAGCGTTACAGCGATGCCTATATGATCAACTGGTATTCCAACGTATTTCCCGGTGTGCTCGGTCGCACTTGCGATCGGCCCTGCGAACCTGCCTGTCGCCGTGTGCGCGTGGAGGAAGAGCCGGTTGCGATCTGCCGCCTGAAGCGGGTCGCTGCAGATAACAAGGACGACATTCGTGAGCGTCTCCCCACCATCCCTAAAAGAAAGAATGGCAAGCGTATCGCGTTGATCGGTGCCGGGCCCGCGTCTTTGACGGTGGCCCGTGATCTGGCGCCGCTGGGTTACATCATCGATGTCTATGACAACCAGTTTGCCGGCGGCGGCATGATGCGCAGCCAGATACCTTCATTTCGCCTGCCGATTGGTGTGTTGGACGAGGAGGTTAATTACATTCTCGATATGGGCATCAACGCCACATTTGATATCCAGGTCGACAGTCTCAAGGAGATATTGGATCAGGATTACGATGCGGTATTCGTCGGTACTGGCGCTCCTCGCGGTAAGGGCCTGAACCTGCCCGGGCTGGAAGATGCCCGCGAGCATGTCTTCCTGGGTATTGACTGGCTGGCCAGTGTGGCGTTTGAACATACGGATAAGATTGGTAAGCGAGTGCTGGTGCTGGGCGGCGGTAACACCGCCATGGATTGCTGCCGCACCTCCATGCGCATGGGTGGAAAAGATGTGCGTATTGTTGTACGCAGTCCATTTGAGGATATGAAAGCCTCGCCCTGGGAAAAAGAGGATGCCATGGGGGAAGGTATTCCCTTCTATAATAACCATGTGCCGAAAGAGTTTATTGTCGAGGAGGGCAAGCTCAAGGGAATGACCTTTGAGAAGGTGGAAGCCGAATATGACGAGGAGGGCAATCGCAGCCTGGTTCCCACCGGGGAAGACCTGGTCTTTATGGAGGCCGACGATGTGCTGATGGCGATCGGCCAGGAGAATTCCTTCCCGTGGATAGAACGTGATCTGGGCATCGAGTTCGACAAGTGGGATATGCCGGTAGTGGACAAGACCACCTTCCAGTCCACCAACCCGAAAGTGTACTTCGGAGGGGATTCGGCGTTCGGCCCGGAGAACATCATTACCGCAGTAGCCCATGGCCACCAGGCGGCGATCAGCATAGACCTGATGTGCCAGGGAAGCTCCGTGAGCAAGCGGCCGCCCCCCCTGACCAACCTGGCCAGCCAGAAAATGGGCGTGCACGAATGGAGCTACGATAACTCGGTAGCGCCGGATGTGCGCTACGCGGTACCCCACGCACCGCTGGATAAGTTGCTCAAGGATCGCAAGCTGGAAGTGGAGCTGGGCTTTGACCCGGATACCGGCTACAAGGAGGCGGAGCGCTGTCTGAACTGTGATGTGCAAACGGTTTTCGAGGAGGTGCGCTGCATTGAGTGCGATGCCTGTGTTGATATTTGCCCCACAGACTGCATCACGTTTACCGTAAATGGTACGGAAGAGGACTTGCGCACCCGGCTGTCGGCCCCGGCCAAGGATCTCTCACAGGATCTTTATGTATCCGCCGAGCTGCCAACAAATCGGGTGATGGTGAAGGACGAGGACGTCTGCCTTCACTGTGGCCTGTGCGCCGAGCGCTGTCCCACCGGAGCATGGGACATGCAGAAATTCCTTTATAACGTTGCGGGGACTCTCTCATGAAACGCCTTGAGTCGGTCAATGACTTTGTCATCAAGTTTGCCAACGTAAACGGTACCGGCTCTGCCAGTGCCAACAACCTGTTTGCCAAAGCGCTGTTTCGCATGGGCCTGCCGGTCAGTCCGAAGAATATCTTTCCCTCGAATATCCAGGGTCTGCCAACCTGGTATGAAGTGCGGGTCAGCGAGAAGGGCTATCTGGGGCGGCGGGGTGGGGTGGACATCATTCTGTCGGTAAACCCCCAAAGTATGGCGCAGGATATCCGGGAAATTGAGCCCGGCGGCTACTTCATCTATGACAATACCAAGCCGCTTGACCTGCGCCTGCTGCGCAACGACATCACCATAATCGGCCTGCCGTTGACCCGCATCTGCAATGAAAAGTACAAGGATCCGCGCCAGCGCCAACTTTTCAAGAACGTGATCTACGTCGGCGCGCTCGCTGCCCTGCTGGACATGGATTTCAAGGTGCTTACTAACCTGGTGGCGGATCAATTCAAGGGCAAGGAAAAACTGGTACTACCCAATATCAGCGCGCTGGAACTCGGTCACCAGTACGCCCAGGAGCACTTCGACTGCCCCATTGGTATCAGCGTGAAGTCGGTTGACAATGTGGGTGATAAAATACTGCTGGACGGTAATACCGCTCTTGGACTCGGCGCCATTTATGGCGGCGCTACCGTGGCGGCATGGTATCCCATTACCCCATCTACTTCGGTGGTGGACGCCTTCGAAAAATATGCCCGCCGGGTGCGCATAGACCCGGGTACTGGTCTTCGCAATTATGCCATTGTGCAAGCAGAGGACGAGCTGGCGGCCATCGGTATGGTGATCGGGGCCAGCTGGAACGGCGCCAGGGCATTTACTGCCACCAGTGGGCCGGGGCTGTCATTAATGAGCGAGTTTCTCGGACTGGCGTACTTTGCCGAGATTCCGACCGTGCTGTTTGACGTGCAAAGAGCGGGCCCATCAACCGGTATGCCCACTCGAACCCAGCAATCAGATGTGCTGGCAGCGGCTTATGCCAGTCACGGCGACACCAAACACGTACTGTTGTTTCCCTCTACACCCAAAGAGTGTTTTGACATGGGTGCCATGTCTTTCGATCTGGCGGAGCGCCTGCAGACACCCATCATCATGTTGACCGACCTTGACCTGGGCATGAATGACAATATGTCCGACCCGCTCGAATGGGACGACAGCAGGGAGTATGACCGCGGCAAGGTACTCAATGCCGAGCAGCTGGACGCCATGGAGAGCTACGGGCGTTATCAGGATTCCGACGGTGACGCGATCTGCTACCGTACCTATCCAGGTGCCCACCCCGACAA
>Ga0316189_10005384_pt1 | contig 12262 bp, 9 predicted proteins | sample LowCovwburrow_MG_FD_204930 | JGI IMG/M metagenome (GOLD analysis project Ga0316189, IMG submission 204930) | Coastal sediment microbial communities from Maine, United States - Lowes Cove worm burrow | ecosystem: Environmental > Aquatic > Marine > Coastal > Sediment | place: USA: Maine... | reverse complement strand
CGCTGCAGGCTGTGCGTGTCAGCACAGACATGGGGAAAATCCCAGCGTGCGGGCACATTTTTCAGACTGCCATCCAGGCCCCAGGACCAGCCATGGAATGGGCAGGTGAATTGCCCGGTATAGCCGCTGCCCTCCCCCCCCAGGATTCGCGTAGCCCGGTGAGCGCAGCTATTCACAAAGGCCTCGATGCAGTCGGGAGCACTGCGCACCACGATGACCGAATAGGGTCCAATATCGTATACGTAATGGTCACCAACATCCTGTAAATGCTCTTCCCTGCAGGCCCACTGCCAACAGCGCGCCCAGAGGCGGTCGAATTCCTGCTCGGCAAACCGGGGACTGGTATAACGACTGCAATCGATATCCTGATCCCCCAGAAACTGGTAGTCCTGGTCCAGTAAAGGCTGCGGGGCACCCCGGGAATCCGTGGCGAGCGTATCGGCAACGCTGGGACCGGGCGCTCGCGCGACGCCGGGTGTGGCCTTGTCCTTGTTCATTACTGCGCTGTGGCTCCCTGCTATGTGGTGACTGGACGGGAAAGTACTGATGGTAATACAATCAGGATCGACTGTTTTTTAGTATGGGCTGCATGGGGCCAACATTGCAAGCCGGATCTGGCTCTCAGGGAGACCAATAATGACCAGTGCTACTAGCGATATGCGTGCAGAGGCTTCTGTCCTGGATCGCCTTGCCATCGAGGATACGCTGCACCGCCACTGCCGCGGCCTGGACCGATGCGATGCGGAACTGCTGACATCCTGTTATTGGCCAGAAGCCGAAGTGGACTACGGCAGTTACAAGGGCCGCGCCCACGACTTTGCCGGGCTGGTGGTCAGCGCCCTGGGGGACAGCTACGAACTGACGCGCCACCGCATCAGCAATATCCTGATCTCTTTCAAGGGCGTCACCGCTCGGGTCGAAAGCTACGTGTGCGCCGTGCACCTGTTGCCCGGCGGCGAGCAGGAAATGCGTTTTGAAGGCCGTTACCTGGACACGCTGGAAAAGCGTGATGAACGCTGGGCCATGTGCTACCGCCAGGTGGTGATGGACTGGAGCGATACGTGTTCGGTGACCGATGGCCGCTACAGCGAGGCCTTTTCAGCGTTGGCCAGGGGCCACAATGATAAACGCGATCCCGTGTACCCACACCTGTCAGGTGAATAACCAGTCATGAATGACAAGCTTGAAGCACTACTGTCAAAACAGGACATCCACGAACTGAGCTGTCGCTACATGCGCGGGCTGGACAGGCACGACGGCGAGCTGATGCTCGACCAGTTCTGGCGAAATGGTTGGTGTGAATACGGCTTTTACAATAGCCCCCCGAAGGAATTCATCACTTTCTGCATGACGGCCCTCAAGGACCACATTTCCAATCAACACCTGATCGGTAATGTGCTGATAGACATAGAAGGAGATGAAGCCTTCGGCGAAGTGTACTTCCAGGCCTATCACAAGCTTGCCGGCGAGAACGGGCTCGAAGACCTCATTATTGCCGGCCGCTATCTGGACCGGTACGAACGTCGCAACGATGTGTGGAAAATCGCCTACCGCAGCGAAGTGGTGGATTGGACTCGCTCTGAGCCTAGCAATGAGCCTTATTTCGAGATGGCGCCAGACTGCCTGCGCGGTGGTCGCCAGGACGATGCGGTGTTCCGAAGGGATAACCGATACCAAGGCAGCAAAGGCGAGACATGACTTTCACAGGCAGGGATACCGAGATGGCGAGATTCGATAATGCGGTTGTGGTAGTGACCGGCGGTGCCAGCGGTATCGGCGAGGCAACGACTCGTGCGCTGGTGGCAGAGGGTGGCAGGGTTGTCATCGCGGACCTGCAGGAACAGCGGGGCAAGGCACTGGCGGAAGAACTGGGGGCGACAGTGCGCTTCCACCGCACAGATGTCACCCAGGAGCAGGATATTGAAGCCGCTGTGGCACTGGCGTTGTCTGAATTCGGATCCCTGACCGGAATGGTCAACAACGCCGGGATTGTCGGTGCCATCGGATCGATTATGGACGCCAGCGCGAAAACGTATGACCGGACCATGGCCATACTGGCCCGGGGCGTGTTTCTGGGTATCAAGCACGCCGCCCGCGCCATGCGTGACAGCGGCGGCGCGATTGTTTCCCTGGCGAGCACGGCCGGCATTATTGGGGGCCAGGGTCCACACGTCTACACCATGGCCAAACACGGCGTGATCGGGATCACCAAGTCCGCCGCATCAGAGCTGGCAGGGTATGGCATACGGGTCAACGCTGTTGCACCTGCCGGCACCGTAACACCCATGACGGATGCGCTGGGTGACAACAATCCCGAGACCACTGCTGCCTTCATCGCCGAGGCCTCTCCATTAGGGATTGCCTGTATGCCCGAAGATATCGCGGCGGCCATTCTTTACCTGCTCAGCGATGAGGCCCGTTATGTATCCGGACACACCCTGGCTGTGGACGCGGGCCTGACTACAGCCGGCGCAGTCGCGCCGCCGTTTTTCTCAGAGGACTCCGACATGCTGCTACATGCAGGGCAGCGCGAGAACAGCGACTGAATGTGCATCTCACCTGCAGATTTCCGCACTATCAACCCAAGGATTGCTGTCCCTCCTTCACTTGGCTTGTTCAGCGCACCCGTTTAGCCAGTCCGCGCGTGGTAGCCACGAGGGCGTCGGCGCCGTCCAGCGTATCTGCCAGTTTCAACAATTCACGCGATAGGTCCCGGTCGCGGGTGCCGTCTTGCAGGTGTTGCTGCGTTCGGTTCAGCGCCTGGTCCCACACGGCGCGCTGTTCATCGCTGAGTGTGCCCGCTCGCTGCGCCTGGTCCAGCAAGGCATGGGCGACTACAGGCTCATCCGGCCATGTCACGGCAAACTGCTGCTGCGGGTTGAACACCCGCCCCTGGTCCGCCAGCGCTGCCGCGGCAATCTCGTTCTCACTGAGGAACTCGCTGGGCACAAGTTTCAGCATATCCAGTCCGCGTATAATCTCGGTGCCGTAGATGGCACCGCCGTAGTAATACGCGGACCAGAATCCGCCCACGACCAGTTCGTCCTCAAACACGGGCCCGCGATCGAAGTAGGCGATCTCGAAGGGGCTGGCGGAGTCGGTAAAATCGATCACGCTGATGCCGCCCTGGTACCAGGCCTGCACGAGGATATCACGCCCGGGTACCGGTACGATGGAGCCGTTGTGTGCGACACAGTTTTCGGTCTCCACCTGCGGAGCGGGCATCTTAAAGTGGCTGCGGAACTCGAGTTTGCCGTCGACGATATCGTAGATGGCATTGGCGCCCCAGGTCAGCGGGTCCCAGGCGCGGCAGCGCGGTCGCTCGCCGCCACCCCATTCATCGGTGAACAACACCTTGGTGCCGTCGTTGTTGAAGGTGGCGGAATGCCAGTAGGCGAAACCGGGGTCGGTGACGGCGTCGATGCGGGTCGGTTTACGCGGGTTGGAGATGTCGAACACGATACCGTTGCCCGAGCAGGCGCCGGCCGCGATCCCGGCACCAGGAAATACGGTGATGTCGTGGCATTGGTCCGTTAAGTAAGAATCCTGCGTTTCGTCGCCATGATCGCCGCCGCGCCACAGGCCTGCCAGGGCCCCGGTTTCTTCGTCGGCGAATACTGCCGGACTGTCAACAATGCGCGCAGCGGCGGGGTTATCCAACGGAATCTCGATCACGTCGATGCGGAACAGGGCAGTACGCTCATCCCCGGGCACTTCGTCGATGCACCCTTCCATCTCGTCTGCTTCGCGTACCCCGGCCGTACCAGAGTTATAGACCACGATGCGGCCGAGGCGGTCGGGACCTGATACTACCGAGTGCGTGTGCGAACCGCGGCAGGTCTGTACCGCACCTACCTGGCGCGGCCGGGTCAAGTCAGAGATATCGAAGATGCGCAGGCCGCGGAAACGGTCCGGGCTTGTGTCCTCCGAGACCCCCTCCAGGCCGCAGTCCAGGCGACCGCGAGTTTCCTCCACTGACATGATCAGCAGGTCACCGACGATAGAGACGTCACCCTGGCCGCCGGGGCAGACGATGGACGCCTTGTGCTCCGGGGTACCGTCCGTCAGCAACTGGTAGACGTTGAAGCCGTGGTAGCTGCCGACGACCAGCACATCATCGCGAAAGGCCATGTCGGTGTTGGAAAAGCTGAGCATGGGGTAGCGCCGGTCCGAGATGTCATCCAACAGCCTGGTGTCTTCCTCCTCATCTTTCTTGTCGTCTTTCTTCTCCTGCTCCTTCTCATCCTCCACATCCTTGTTGCCGCGCACGCCGGGGTTCTGCGGGTCGAAGAATCCGGCAGGCTTGCCCAGACTGCTCACCAGCTGCAAATTCCAGATGGCTTCACCGGCGTCGTCAAGGCCCGGCGCCAGGCCTGCCCGTGGGTCCTCAGACAGTGTTACCAGCAGACCGTTCATGCGCTGAATCTCCACAGCCTGATCATTGCTGACATCGGAGGTGAATTCGTACAGCACCGGATCGTAGGCGGCTCCTGGCTGCTCCAGCAGCTCGTCGACCATTTTGATGGCGCCGTCGTGATGCGGAATCATCAGTTGCAGGAAAAGGCGGTCAAATTCCGTGGCCGTTGCTCCCTCGAGCTGTGCCATCTGCTCGGGGGTTGCCATGCCCGCCATGTCGTGATGGGTATGCATGGCGTGGTGTGCAGTGGGGTCTGGAACCGCCTCACCGCGCTCCGCGAGCCACTTTTGCATGAACTTGATTTCGTCCGCCTGGGAGCTGTTAATGCGGCCCGCGAGGTCGAGGATTTCAGGGTTGTTGGTGCGATCAGGCGCCCAGCGTGACATCACCAGGGCCTGGTGGTGGTGCGGAATCATGTCCTGCATGAAGCGCACATCGTCCGGCGTGTAGGCCGAATGGGCAATGCGGATTGCCTCCTCGGCGGAGAGCGATCGCGTATCCTCGCCGGGTGCGCCGGGCTGCACGATAGGCGTTTGAGCCTGTGCCGGCAGGACGAGTATCAGGGCCAGCAAGAGCATGGCGGGGGCGAGGTGCAGCATGGCAATACTTCTCCAATCAAACTGGGCAGAACTGTCTCTGGGTGAATCAGGCTGTTTGGTCCTTCATGCTTTGACGGCGCACGCTCTTAGTATATTACAGGATGGTAGTGAGTCTGGTTGGCGAGGTAGAAGGCCCCGGGAAATCAATTCCTGCTACACTCGGTTATCTGAGCAACCCAACATCTCTGAGGTCCAGCCGATATGATTCTTCACCCCAGGAACGAAACCTTTGAACACCTCGATGCCCGCTCCCGCGACATCATGCTGAAGACCGTGGCGTTTTTTGAGGGCAAGGGCAAGGAGAAACTCAAGCACGACGATCATGAACGGGTCTGGTATGCGGATTTCCTGGAGTTTGTGCAGCGCGAGAGAGTGTTTGCAACCCTGCTCACGCCAGCGGCCTATGGTGACGGAGATGGCGACAAGCGGTGGGATACTTACAGGAATTGTGCTTTCAATGAGGTACTGGGCTTTTACGGCCTGCAGTACTGGTATACCTGGCAGGTCACAATCCTGGGCTTGGGCCCAATCTGGATGGGTAATAACGAGAAGGTTAAAGCGCGTACTGCCGGGTTGCTGGAAGAGGGTGGCATCTTCGCCTTTGGCCTCAGCGAGCAGGGCCATGGGGCCGATCTCTACTCCTCTGAAATGGCCATAACGCCCGCGGCTGAGGGCCGGTTTAAAGCCAATGGCAGTAAATACTATATCGGCAATGCCAATGCCGCGGCGCTGGTTTCTACCTTTGGCAAAAACGAAGAGACCGGGGAGTTTGTATTCTTTGCGGTGCAGAGTGACCACGCCAACTATGAATGCGTCAAAAATGTGGTCAATTCGCAGAATTTCGTGGCGGAATACGCCCTGCACGATTACCCGCTTACTGCAGACGATATCCTCAGTACTGGCCAGGAGGCCTGGGACAGCTCGCTTAACACGATCAATGTGGGTAAATACAATCTCGGCTGGGCATCCGTGGGTATTTGCACCCATGCGTTTTACGAGGCCATTACCCACGCCACGAACCGCAAGCTGTTCAACCACAGCGTGACCGACTTTACCCATATCCGACAGTTTTTCGTGGACGCCTGGACCCGGCTGGCGGCCATGCGAATGTTTTCGCTACGGGCCTCCGATTATATGCGCACGGCCTCCGCCGAGGACCGACGCTACCTGCTGTACAACCCGATGGTGAAAATGAAGGTGACCACCCAGGGCGAAGAGGTTATCAATCTTTTGTGGGATATTATCGCGGCCAAGGGCTTTGAAAAGGACATGTACTTCGAAATGGCTGCGCGGGATATACGCGCGCTGCCCAAACTGGAGGGCACGGTACATGTGAACATGGCCTTGATCATCAAATTCATGGCCAACTACTTTTTCAATCCGGCGCCCTTTCCGGAGATTCCCAAACAGGATGATCCCAGCAACGATGATTTTCTGTTTGATCAGGGCGCTACCCGGGGCCTGGGCAAAATTCAGTTTCACGACATAGCCCTGGCCTACAACAGCCTGGATCTACCGAATATCGGCGTGTTCAAGCAGCAGATTGAGGTCCTCAAGCAGTTCTTGCTAGCGGCCGCGCCTAGCAAGGAGCAGGCGGACGATATCGACTTCCTGCTCAACCTGGGTGAGTTGTTCACCCTGGTCGCCTACGGTCAGCTGTTGATTGAAAAAGCAAAAATCGATGCGGTGGACGACGACGTCGTGGACCAGATGTTCGACTTCATGGTCAGGGATTTTTCGAGGTTCGCATTGCAGCTGTACTCAAAAACCTCGGCCACAGAGGAGCAGATGGCCCTGTGTCTGCAAATGATCAAGAAGCCGGTGAAGGACACTGAGCGATTCGACCGGGTGTGGGCAAAGCATGTGGCGGTATTGGATGGTGCTTATGCCATGAACGCATGAGCTCCACGCCTTGCCGCGGCTCGTCGCGATCAGCCTTTGCCGTCGGAGTTCGCCAGGCGCATAAGTTTGAGTGTGCCTACTGGAGCCAGGCGCTTGACGAAATGAAGTATGCGCGAGTCGACACACAGCAGCTGTTTGAACCGCTTTCGCTTGATAGCCTTGCAGATGACCCGGGCAGCGTGCTCGGGTGGTGTCGCGTATTTGAAAGTCTTGAGCATCCTGGTTCGGCGGCCCTGCTCCATCCGCGCCGCCTCAAGAATGTTTGTCGCCACAGCACCCGGATGAACACAGGTAATACCGACATTGGTATTGGCCAGTTCAACATAGAGGCTCTCGCTGAGGCCGGCTACCGCGAACTTTGTTGCTGAATAGGAGCACTGCCACTTCATACCGGTAAAGCCCGCAGAGCTGGATATGTTAACGATATGAGCCTCATCCGCCGCCAACAGGTAGGGCAGGAAGAACTTGCAGCCGTACATCACACCCCAGTAGTTGATCCCGGTGATCCACTCCAGGTCTTCAATCGTCTGTTCGCGAAAACCCAGGTTTACCGATACCCCGGCATTGTTTACCAGAATATGGACGGCGCCATGATGATCGATAACCTGCTGGGGCAAAGCTTCCATCTGCTGGCGATTGGAGACATCCAGACAGTGGACGCTGCATCTGCGGCCAAGTGACTCCACCTCTTGCCTCACCGAGGTCAGGCCGGCCTCATCGATATCCACCGCCGCGATATTAGCGCCCCTGCGGGCAAGTTCCCTGCACATTGCCAGGCCAATACCATTTCCGGCGCCGGTGATCAGCGCCACGCGCTCGCTAAAGCTCTTCATGTTTGACCCAACCATTCCATGATGCCGCAAGGCCCGGCTGTGCGGCCTTGATAGCGTATAAAGTCATAAGGTGCCGGCACCGGTGTTTCCGTGTGGGGTGGCACTGGCGGTCAGCAGCAGCATCGACCTGCCAAAACCAATATGGCGTTTCTCGTCCACTTTGATTTCGCGGGTTGCGGTGCGCCTGGCCCGGATCGCGGATAACGAAAATGGCGGCGCACCCATTGTCAGCTCGGCAAAAACCGCTGGCGAGGGGGCTCGTCCCAAACCCAGTTCGCGCAGCGCGTCGCACAGTTCTTCCTGCTCGGCAGGCACCTGTCGATAGCTGCGCAATCCGATCACCGGCGCATGCCCCGCCACCAATGGGCCATGTCGCGTGGTGTAGTGCGCAATAAATTCCGCTCGGCTGAGTTGATCAAGGCCATTGCCAAACCAGAGCAAGCGCTGACCGCCGCGGTCCGCTTCCAGCAGCCGCAGGGTAGCACCCATCAGTATGAAGGACCTGGCCACGTCGTAACCCCCTGACTTACAGCCAAGTAGCGCTCGCCACTGCGCACGCCCGGCATCGCTGGCCAGCGAATGGCGCAGGCCGCTCTCGTCAATGGACACGATCTCAACCGCATCGGGAGGGCACGCTGTACCGCGCAATCGCCGTAACAGTCTGTTGGCCATTTTCTTGTCGTGGCCATTCACCCACTCATAGGACACCACGCCCAGGGTTTGTGAATGCTGCGTAATATCCCGGTAGCGTGTTTCGCGGGACGCAATAGAGCGACCGGAACCGGGACACTCCTCACAGTAGAGACCTTGCACCAGGACCAGCTCGGACTGCTGGGATAGCATATTCAACGACGCTTGGGCTTGGGCTTGGGCTTGGGCTTGGGCTTGGGCTTGGGCTTGGGCTTGGGCTTGGGCTTGGGCTTGGGCTTGCAGATAGCATGGAACTGCCCCAGGGCTTTCACCAGCCCCGTTGCCAGGTCCTCGTGGTTTGGCACCAGGTCGGGCTCGACCACAATGCCAAAGTCCATGTCCTGATCATAACTGATGCAGGTAAAGTTGATTCCCAGGCCCGCTGTCAAAATAGACATGGGACACATGCTCTCAACGCGGGCCCCGGCGATATACAGGGGAACAGGACTCCCGCGTACATTGGAAACGATCAGGTTCGCACCCAGCATCTGGGCTCCCTGATCTTCCGGTAGCGATTCCATAAGCGTGCTGACAAGGATTGGAGGCATGATCTGGAACAGTTCCACCATACCAACCGAGCCACCCCTTGCCTGAGCCTTGGCCTGCTCAGACTCCGCGTGGATGGTCTGTAATCGCTCGCCCGGATCATCCAGGTCGGTGGCCAGGGTAACCGTGGTATTGGTTACCTTGTTACTGAACTGGTCATCACTGCCGGACCTCAGAGAAACTGGAATATTGGTTCGCAGCGGTTGTGAGGGAAGTTCCGAATGCGCCAGCAGATAGTCGCGTACCGTACTGCTGACCAGAGCGAGCACGACATCGTTGAGAGTAACACCGAAGTGCTCTTTGACGGTCTTTAGCTGCGCCATGGGCAGAGTAACAAACGTCATGGCCCGGTCACTGCTGATCGGGCCGTTGAAGGAGACCGGGGGAATCAGCGGACGCTCATCCTTTGGTTTCCTGGGCCAGACAAACTGGTCCAGGACCTTGGGGCGCAGAATATTCACGATATTCCTCGTCGCCTCCCCCGGCAGCCGCGCAAAATGCCGCCAGGCAGTGGTAGAACTCTGGGCATAGCTAGGCACCTTCCCAGCTCTAGCCTCGCTGATTGCCTTGTCTACAGTCTTGGCCTGCCGCGGATCCGGCTCAAAGTCACAGATGGTTTCGATCATCTTGAAAGCCCCCTCCCCGTCCATCATGCAGTGATGAAATTTTTGCAGGTAGGCATACTTGCCGTCTTCCAGACCCTCGATAAGCCAGATCTCCCAAAGGGGACGACTACGATCCAGGTGCTTACAGTAAAGGTGCGCCGCCACTTCACACAGGGTGGCCTTGTCACCGGGGCTGGGAAGAGCGATGTGCTTGATATGGTGGTTGAAACTGAATTGCGGGTCCTCCACCCAATAGGGTCGATCCAGCCCCATGGTTACGGAGTGCAGCTTCCAGCGAAAGTGGGGTATGAGTGAGACGCGTTCTATACAATGCTGGCGGAAATGTTCGAAATCAAAACCTGGCCGATCACCCGCGTCGAGGGTGATCAGGGCGGCCACGTGCTGGTAGATGGTGTCTGTCTCTCCCGCGACAAACATCACATCTTCCCTGCTTAGCTGTGTAATTAATGACATCTTGCCGAGCCCCCTGTGACGCCTACGGCCAGCCACCATCAGCGCTAAACTTCAGGTGAATACTATCAAAAACTTTTCGATATAAACAGGACTGACTGTTTTATACTTATTGATCAAGATCAGGGTTTGACGATCGGACGTTGGGCGAGAAACGGGGGCGCAACTGTTTTATGCCCCTATGACAAAAACTAAATGCATCCTCTTTCAGCTCGCGATTTATTGCATCCAACTGAACAGCGCCGACGGCACAGCGGGAATAATATAGAAGCGGACGCTCCAGTCGCTGGCGACCACATCATCGGGTGAAACGACTGTTTTGAAGTATTCCAGTCCAATTCTTACCGGCACCTTGCCAAACTGGAAAGTGCGGTTGATGCCAAATCCAACCGGCACGGTATAGCGGTTGTCACTGTCCTGATCCCAGTTAATCAGGACATTGGGCCCAGCGCCTATAGAGGTGACGTCATCCAGCCCCCAGTAATAGAGATATTGGATATTGCTCATGTTGATGTCGTTGCGGTCTGAATCACCGGCAAAATCCCAGTAGTGCTGCACCAAGGCACCTCCTTTGAAGGTCTCGCCCATGTAAACCGCAAGAGCAGACGGGCCGGCACTGTATTTTCCGCCCCCCAGGACGTCTTCGGAGGCGGTATCAAATCCGAGATCAAAGCCCAGCCCCCACAGAAACTTGGCACCGTTACCCAGGATGGTGGGTTCATTGGGAGCGAACAGGCCCACGTAGTAGGTGTCTCCGAAGCCGGTAGTGCGACCGTCGAACAGTTCTACCGGCAGCGGCAGGTTGCCAGGTGGGATAGGGTTGTCACCGGGGCCCGTGCCATAATCGAAATCTCCCGAGAAATCCGGGGGCGGGACGAAATCGTCGATGTCACCCTGGTCCAATGGAACACTGGGCACATTGAGCACGATCCGGTTGATCAGGTTCCAGTTCTCGTTCAGTTTCTTGGGAAATTGAAACAGCATCATGTAATTGTATTGGTCTTCATCGATGTTGGAATTGGGCTCTTCCATACGGTAGGCGTCGACCTGGTTGAACATCATGGCCACGTTGCCGATGGGGTTGTCCATCAAGGCCGACATTTGCGCGAGAGTAGGCTCGCAGCCAGCACGCAGAACATCACCCAGGTCGGCATCAATGTCTGCTCGATAAGCGGCGCACTCTTGGTAGTTTTCGCTGTTGTCCTCTTTTGCTACAGCAGCCTCAGGCGCTTCAGGGCCCAATGACTCTTGAGCATTGCTCGCGGTGGCGACCAGAAGCGCCAAGGTGCCAATTGTCGCCCCTGAAAAGCTCAGAACGCCACTACACCAATTCCATTTCATGATCCGGCTCTCTCTTGAATAGACAAATATGGCATGCAGTTCAGCGAATATTCGAGATCGCTCCTCTAAACGGTTGTATACCCACGCTACTCTTCAGCCTTGTACCAGGATTTGTTCTTGCGCCAGCCCTGTTCTTCAAGCCTATATTTTTTACTGAAATCATCAAGCATTTCATTCTGTGCATTGAAGCCTGGCCTCCACTCGCCTGGAATTCCGGGGACAGTACACTTAACTCTCGTTTGCGGCCCTGGAATTCCGGGGACAGTACACTTAACTCTCGTTTGCGGCCCTGGCTTCGTTTTCATGACTTAACCCGCGCTGAGCTGCTCGAGACGTGATCACCTGCGGGGCGACCGGGCCAGCTGTTTCTTCGAGGACCACCACTGTAGCCATCGTTGCCCTGATGCCGTCCTCGATCTCGTTCTTGACACCCCAGGCCCGTCCACGATGCTGAATTAAGTGTACTGTCCCCGAATTATCTTACCCTTCTCCGCTTACCGCAGCCCAGCTCGGTATAATCGCCAACCAGGCTCAGCATAAGCTCGGCCTCAGCTATCTTACCCCGCTCCATCAGAAAACCCCGTTTGCTTTCTTCCTGTTACTGTCCAACCTCTCCACAGAGCGCCCGACTATGGATACTGACTGATAGACTGGAGTCGGATGGTAGATCACTTCAACAAGGTCTCTTTGGAGGAAATTAGGAAGCTTGAAACTTCGCCCCACCAGGGAGCGCCAGGATTGTACGGCAGGGTGTTGTGCCCGGCATGCGCCTCTACATGCAGCCATTTAGGGCCGCTATAGCTATCGTAGAGCTGCTGGCCCAATTCACTGGTAACCACCTCATCACGTCCTGCCAGC
>Ga0316189_10005383_pt1 | contig 12263 bp, 8 predicted proteins | sample LowCovwburrow_MG_FD_204930 | JGI IMG/M metagenome (GOLD analysis project Ga0316189, IMG submission 204930) | Coastal sediment microbial communities from Maine, United States - Lowes Cove worm burrow | ecosystem: Environmental > Aquatic > Marine > Coastal > Sediment | place: USA: Maine... | reverse complement strand
ACCCGGGTTATTGGAGTAAAAGTCCAAAAAGTTAAAGCCTTTGGAAGGTGCGGTCACTGCAGCCCAGTAAATCGTGTCGATAATCTTGGCGGTGATATAGGTGGCCAGCATCCACCCGGAAATCTTGGCCAGCAGTTCGATGACATTGTCTTTGACCAGCTTTTTCCCGGCAATTTTTTCCGTCAATTTGGTAATGGCGATGGTAAAGCAAGGTCCGCTGGCCGCCGCCGACCACGTAAAGAGGAAAAAGGTCCAAGGCCAGACCAGCACTCCCTCCCGGAAAGCAAAAGGCCGCCCGAAGAGCACACCGGACACACCGCCCAGCGAACCCTGATGGAAAAAAGACAGAAACGCACCGGTGGCCGCAAAAACCGCCATCACATGATGCAGGTTGTGGCCCAAGTGATGAAAAAAAGGCACGCGATCGATCTGACGGTTTTCCAGCACCAGGGGAATATACTCGATGGTGAGAACCCCGAAGTAAGCGGTCAGGCAAAAGGCCACTTCGGTGAGCATGGAGTGTACGTTGGCATGCCAGAAGATAAACCACCCCCTCAGGGGCTGTCCAATGTCTATGGCCAGAATCAACAGGGCCGAACTGTAACAGATAAAACCGATCAGCACGGCATAATTGATGATGTGTTTGAGCTCATCTTTGCCGATAACATAGCGCAGCAGGCCCGTGAAGAAAGCCCCACCACCTAAAGCGATAACTGCCAGGTCGGCCCAAATCCAGAGTGCAAATCCGTAACTGTTGTTCATGTTGGTCTGGTTGAGGCCCTTGATCCAGCACAGCAGCATGGCGTACACGCCCCACAGCAGGACAGCACCGGTAACGGCGAGCGCCAGAGCAAATTGCCATGTCGGACAGCGGTTGACGCCTTTGGGGATGAGTGCAGAATCCATCGTCATTTAACTCCTCGCTCCCATGCGGTAAGGTTTTATCCTAAATAGTTTTTTCCCACCGATACTAAAATCAATGCGCATTTTCCACCTGGTGTTTTGCCGCACCCGTAGCCTCCTGCGCCAGGTAGTTATCCCCGGCCCGGCGCACCCATTCACGGCTGGATAAGTAGTAGACCTTGGGATTGGTGCCCAGCCGCTCCAGCAGTCTGAAGGCCCGCGGACTTTTTTTCAACTTGTATACGGCGTGTTCGGGGTTGTTCAAATCGCCGAAGGCAATGGCCCCCGCCGGACAGGCCTGGGTGCAGGCGGTCTGGTATTCCGCCTCCCGAATTTCCCGCCGTCCCTCGGCGTAAGCCTTATCCTTGGCCCGCTGAAGGCGGTGGTAACAGAAACTGCATTTTTCGACAATGCCGCGCATGCGTACGGACACGTCCGGATTCAGGTATTTTTCCATACCGTCCGGCCACACCGGGTCCCACCAGTTGAACACCCGGGCATGGTAGGGACAGGCTGCCATGCAGTAGCGGCAGCCGAAGCAGCGGGTGTAGATCTGGCTGACGATGCCTGTAGCGCTGTCGTAATCCGTGGCCGTGGCCGGACACACCGATACACAGGGAGAATGGCCGGCATGCCCTTCACAGTGCATGCAGGGCCTGGGCAGGTAGCAGACATCGGCCTCCGGATAGGGTTTTTCGTTGGTCAGCTTGTAAATGCGAAGCCAAGCGGTGCTCAGGAGCTTGTCGGACTCATCTTCTCTAAACGAGATGTTGTTTTCCGACATGCAGGCCACCATGCACGACCCACAGCCGGTGCACTTGTCCAGATCGATGATCATCCCATACTTTTTGGTTCTATCCTGTGCATGATCTTGTTTCATCAGAACCTCGCATCCATATTAGGCTTTGGTCAAACTCGCCCTGATTCCCCAGGCGGCATCGAGTCCGGAAACCGGATCCTGCACCGGGCCGATGAGGTCGTTGAAATTGACGCCCTTGCCGCCGATAAATTGGTCGTGGGCAGTGCGTCCCAGCCCTCGGGGCATGGCCACCAGGTCAGGGGGCACCCGGCTGGAAAGATGGACCTTCACCCGCGCCTGGCCGTAAGGGGTCGCCAGGACGGCAGCACTTGATTCGGCTAAACCGTATTTTTTGGCCGTCTGGAAATTGACCTCCACCAGCACATCACCGCGTTTGAGCACCGTATCATCGACGCTCATAACCATGAAGGGAGAGTTGGCCACCGCCCCGGCCGCCAGCCGCATGCTGTCGTAAGCCGTCAAAACCAGGGGGAAAGAAGCCGTTTCACCTTCGGGCTCAATGGGTGTAAAAGCGGGGCCGGTTTTGTATTCGGTGTTGATGAATTCAAATTTCCCAGAAGCGGTTTCAAAATGCCGAACCGGAGCGTCTCCCACGAGATAAACATCCTTGACGAGTTTGGTAAAACGCCCGCCGAGGGTTTCCTTCAGACAGGCTTCGTAATTGCGCCAGGGAAAGGCCGCAGCGATACCACCGCCCATGGCCCTGGCAATCTCGATGACCACGTCACCGGTGTGGCGGGTGTTAAACTGCGGGGTTACCACCGGTTTACACAGCTGCAGCAGCGGCGTTGGGAGCCCGAATACCGGGGAGACATCTTCCAACCGTTCCAGATAAATGTGATTGGGCAGGATAAGATCCGCCATGGCAGCGGTTTCATCCATGAAAGAAGAAAAACTCACGATAAACGGAATGCTGTCGAGGGCCTTTTTAAACTCGGCGGTTCCCGGCAGCGTATAGGCCGGATTTTCACCGGCTACCAGGAGCAGCTGCAGAGCATACTCCTCGCCGGCGTTGATAGCTTTGGCCAGATGGCTGGTTCGGTAGCGGGCAAGGGGAAATTGACCGGCGCCGGCGCCGTCCAGCCGCTGTTGCTGCAGACCCTTGGCAGCGATCTCATCCATTTCAGGCCGGGGCCACTGGATATAGTCCGCCTCCGGAACCGCCAGGATACCGCCGTTGCGGCCGATGCCGCCCACCAACGCGTTTAGCGCGTACACGGCCATGAATTCGCCCAGGGTGCCCGGAATGCTGCCGTTACCCCGACCGCATATGGCCAAAGGCTTAGTGGCTTTGGCAAAAGAGCGCGCTAAATCCATGATACCCTCAGGGCTTAGGCTGGTAATGTCTGCGGTCTTGGCCGGTGAATAATTATCCAGCACCATCTGTTTGAAGCCCGGTTGGCTCTGGCCGCTGTCATCGGTCCATGATTCAAACCCGTGGCAGTAGTTGCCGACAAAATCTTTATCGTAGAGGGACTCATTTATGATCACATGGCACAGTCCCAACGCCAGAGCAGCCTCGGTTCCCGGTCTGATGGCAAGCCAACGACCTGCTTTGGCGGCAGTGATGGAAAGACGCGGTTCGACCTGAACGACCTGGCCGGCATTGGCTAAAAGGTGGCTTTGGGTCTTGAGCATATGCACCGGAGATCCCCACCCCTGGAGATAACCACTGCCGAAGCTTAGCAGGAAATTGGTTTTCTCTACATCAAACCCCGGTCTCCCTATGATGCCCTGCATCTGATAGAGCGCCAGCTCGTAGGTGTCTTCTATGGAAGGCTGGCGCATGAGATTGGGGGATCCGTAGACGGCCAGCAGGCGGGAAAACAGTTGCGCCACGCTGCCCTGGTCCTCGGGCAACAGGCAACCCACGGTATGGGCCTGCTCCTTAGCCCTTAATTCAGCCATATGCTTCGCCACTTCAGATACGGCCTCTTCCCAGCTGACGGCTTCCCAGCGGCCCTTGCCCCGTTTGCCTACGCGTTTCAGCGGGGTCTTGATCCGCGAAGGACCGTACAAGAACTGGGGGCCGCTCAATCCCAACAGGCAAATGCCACCGTTGTTTACCGGATGCCCTTCGAGGCCCTCGATTTTTACCACCCGGTCTTGCACCTTTCGGACGGTAATGCCACACTTGCCCGGGCAAAGGGTACAGACGGAATTGACGTGGGAGACTTCCCCCTTTGGGGGCACCGGCGTCCAGGGCCAGTTCTGCGACCAGATGGAGATATCATCCATCAGTTTCCAGGGCAGCGGCGTAAGGGCTGTTCCCACGGTCCCGCCGATGCCAAACGCTAAGAAACCTCTTCGGTCTATTTTCATGAATTCAATCCCTTGGGCTGAGTTAACTTAAAGCAATCTCGAGTTTCAACAGGCACCGGCGGCACATTGGTCTTTTCCGATGGCGCCACGGGGCGGCCCTGCCTCTGCAGATGTTCATCCATCGATCCGTTATTTGTGACAGACAAAGCATCCGCCCCTGTTGGTCTGTACGCTGGTTTGGCGAACATTTTCTTTTTTGTGGCAATCGGCACAGTCCGACATTTTCATGCTTTCCCAGGTGTGCCGGGTGAAGCCGGAGATATTGTGGCCCCAGATATCCCGACTGTAGCCCGAGATACGGTTCTGCTGGTAGGGCTTGAGATATTTAGACTCGCCGATGTCACCATGGCAGGTGGCGCACGCCATGTCGCCCAAGCGGACATGGGCGGCATGGGAGAAAAAAACGCAGGGCGGCTGTTGGGCGTAAACGTGCCAGGGCACCTCCGTTCTGGTCGCCACGTAAGTTTTATAAAAATGAGCCTCTTCCTTACTGATTCCGATGGGCTCTTCGTGGCACTGCAGGCAGTTGGCAAGTTTGGGAATTCCCGAAAACGTTCCGTCTTCGCGAAAATAATGGCAGCTGGCGCAACCGTTGTCCACCTCCTGAACATGGAGTGCGTGGTTGAAATCCACCGGCTGTTCCCATCGGGAGTACAGCAGCTTGGGGAAAATAACCCATCCCACGATAAGGCTTGCGGCAATGCCGATGAGAAAGGCGAGGACAATACCCCCGCCGGAGGACGCACCTTCAGTGTCCTGGGATACCTGCGATGAATCGGCCGGGGCCGTGTCGTCGGGTTGATCCACAGTGACCTCTTGCGATTTCTCCTCTGCTGTGCTCATGGGAACTCCGTATTTGGTGTGGTTGACCGTTGTGCTAGCGCATGTCGCAGTGGTCTCGAAAAAAAAATACGTACGGCAACGCTTTCGGTACCGATGGCCCGAATCGAAACAGGCACTTGACACCATGGCCGAAAAACGTTTTTTTTTAACAAAAAATAAATACGGGTTGCCTACCCCGGACACCTTACTTTTGTCAAGAGAAAACCACTATCCGGCAGCCCCGTAACTGTGCAGACCGGGCAGCAGATTGACTCCGAAATAGGTGAACATCACGGCCATGAAACCAACAATGGAAAGCACCGCAATGCGTTTACCGTGCCATCCGCGCATCATTCTGGCATGCAGCAAGGTGGCATAGATAAACCAGGTGATCAGCGACCAGGTTTCCTTGGGATCCCATCCCCAGTAACGCCCCCAGGCTGAATTCGCCCACACGGCACCGGTGATGATGCCGCTGGTCAAAAACAGGAAGCCGAACATCACCATGCGATGAGCCAGTTCGTCTAGAACGGATCTGGAGGGCAAGCGGGCAGTCAAGCCGCCTGCATCAGTATCGCCTTGTCCCTGCTTGAACAGGTACATGATGCTCAGGCCGAAAGCCACGCCAAAGGCGGCGTAGCCGATGAAGCAGGTGATCACGTGGGCAATCAACCAGTTGCTTTTCAGGGCTGGGATCAACGGCTGAATGCGATCGCTGATGTTGGGCGACAACGATGCATAGGCCATGGCCAAAAAGGCTAAAGGGGCGATAAAAGCGCTGGTGATCCTGCTGCCGCTTCGCATTTCCACCACCAGACAACAAATGGTCAGCATGCACGCGAAAAACACCAGGGATTCATACAGATTGGAAAGCGGGGCGTGCCCTATTCCCATGCGGTAGGACTCGGCCCATCGAAGGGCAATGCCCGCCACGTTGCCGGCCAGTCCAATGAAAGAAACCCAGGTGCCCATGCGGCCCGCCAGGGGCTTATGGAAAACCCAGCCGGACAGATAGAAAAATGCCGCCAGACCGTAAACAAAGGTTACCACGGACAAGATGCTGGAACTGGTCATTGTTTTTTCCCGTATACGGCCAATGCTGCCAGCCTTTGGAACCGGCAATCGAACGGCGCTGCCAACTATCGCTCAGAGCTTGAGTTGGGACAGCTTATCGCCCAGGTGTTCCAACTTGCGCTGCATGCCGAATTTGTTTTTGTTGCTGCTGCCCACCACAGTGACGCGGGTATTGTTTCCATGGGGCGCAAGTTCGACACAAACCCGTTCGTGGGAGAGGAAAAAGGTGATGAAACAGCCTGCAATCATAAGGATGAAACCGGCGTAGACAACCAGCACGCCGGGATCTCTGGTCACTTGAAGCCCCGTATAGTAGCGCTGATCAAATCCCGCCACTGAAATGGTCAGCGCCCCCTTGCGCATTTTGTCAAAACTGGGGAATCGCAGGGGCAAAAGGAGGTTGTGGGGCGGTTTTCCATTCAACGTCAAAGTAGCCTCGAAAGCCTCGCCGATGACGTGCCCCTTGAAATTAGCCGCCTGGTTAAAGCGGTCGATCATCAGTGTTCCCCGGTTTTCGGGCAGGGCAATGGCTTTGCCGATGACGCCCTTTTCATGGTACACCATGCCGCTGTCGCGGTCGGTAAAACTGAGTTTGACACTATTTGTCGGCAGCCTACCGTAACTGGCCTGAAAGATGTTGATACCACGGTATCGCAACGGACTGTTGACGATAATATCACGGGTCAAAACGGCCTTGCCGTTTTGTAAAATAGTCAGGGTCGACCGGTATTCCTTGGGAGCACCGGTATCGTAGAAAGACACGTTAAAATCGTCGCAACGAATGGCGAAAGCGAGGGGTTTGGTTTCGTTGCTGGACCGCAGACGGATGTGGTCCACCGTATCCCCCTCGCCGATATTGACAAATCCTTCAAAGCCGAACAGGGAACCGATCAATCCGCCAGTCAAAAGCAGAACCACACTCAAATGCACGATGTAGACGCCCAGGCGGGTCCAGCGACCCTTTTCGGCAAATAGGTAAACTCCTTTAACGGAGGACTCAATCCGACTGTAGCGAAATGCCTTGGCATGGTAAGCCCCATACATTTCTTGGACCCGCCCAAGGGGGTAGGTTTTTTCGAAGTTGACCTTCTTGGGAATTTTTTGAAACTGGGCGTGTTTGAAACGGGGTGTCTTGATAAAGACGACTTTCCACAGGCTTGAAAGCCGGTCAATGGAGCATACCACGATGTTGGCGGTCAACAGCACAATGAGAAACCGGAACCAGCCGGAATGGTACATGTCAAACAGGTTCAGCAGGAGAAAAAAACGATAGAAAACCTCTCCATACTTGGCAACATACTGGGCCGGATTGCCCATCTGCGGGATAAGGGTACCGAAAACCGAGGCGGCCGCCAGTGTCAGCAGCACGGCCACCGTTAACTTGACCGAGGATAAAAAATTCCAAATATAGTGAAACGGCCCTGCGGCAGCCGCTTTTTTGCCCATGCGGGATCCTCTCAGGCTGAGATTAAGACTAGGCTTCATATCAGATCATAGGTCACGTGACAATAAGAATGCTGCCACTTGATGCGGAAGGTGCGGCCATGGACAATTCCGGGCCTGCTATGCTATGTCAGTGCCACAAAAACAGCCCGGAAGACCTATTCCCTAAAAAAAGCCCACCACACGTAAAACCCAAAGGCCAGCCACGACAGGATACAAATCAAATAAGCCAGCCAGTTGAATGGTTTGCGAGCGATGCCCACACGGTTGGCCCGTCCAACCCTTCGCTTACAGGAAAAACAGCGTTTATCCTCAAGTTTTAGATACACATGACAGTATGGACACTTTTTAGATGGGTGCTGCGGGGCAGAGGTGCTATGTTGATCCATACCCTGTAATCCTTTCGCTCGCGGGGGGGTTATTCACTTACCTCGACTTCGCGCAAAGCTAATTTAAAACGTTTTCCTCAATGTTGATCTCAGCTTGTTCCCGCAGCTGTGAAAGCAGGCCGCGAAACACCTTGTTCTGTTTCTGCTGTGCCAACTCAGTTCGGATAGTGGGTTCTTCTTTGGCAAAGCCCTTTCCATCCGGTGGCACGCGCTTGTTGAGCCGGATGACGTAAAAACCGCTGCGACCTTTGAAGACCTCTTCGGGCAGCGGCTCTTTAGCGGAAAGTTTAAAGGCTTCGGCGGCAAGTTCTTTCTCGTAGCCAATGCCGGCAATGGCGCCGCCGCGGCCGAAAGGTTCGCTGGTGGCAACTTTCAGCTTCATCTTAGCGCTTTCTTCAGCCATGGATTTACCGTCTTTGACGGCCACCAGAAAAGCATCGGCATCGTCTTTGGCCGCCTTTTCCTGTAATTGTTTGACAAGGCCGGCCTCTACCTTTTCAAGGATTTCGTCCAGCTCCGGGATTTTTCCCGGCTGCTTTTCAACAACCTGCGCCAGATAAAACCCTTCTTCGGTTTCCAGAACATCGCTGATTTCCATGGGCTCCAGTTTAAATGCCGCTTCGGCTATTTTCTGCCAGGACTTGATTGCCCTTATAGGTTCTTTTGAACTGAAAAAGTCGGTGGTTACCGCCTTCATTTGACGATCGGCAGCAATCTTCGACAAGTCGTCCAGTTCGCCTGAAGATTCGTAAACGTCTTCGGCCGCATCGTAGGCCCTGGACTTGGCCCGTTCGGCCCGGAGCTTTTTAACAATATTGCTCTTGGACTGTTCAAGCGTCTGCTTGGAAGCCTCTTGGACCTTTTCAACTTTGATAAGATGCCATCCAAACTGGGTGCGCACCGCATCGCTGACCTCGCCCGGGCTCATAGAAAAAGCCTTGTCGGCAAAAGGCTTTACCATGCTCTCACGGCTAAAACTGCCAAGATACCCCCCCTTTTCTCTGGTCGGACCCTCGGAGTGTTTTTTGGCCATTTCGGCGAAATCCTGGCCGTCTTGGATTTGCCTCAAAATACCCTCAATTTTCTTTTTGGCGGACTGGTCGGCTTCGGCGGGGGCATCGGGTGCCACCTTGATCAGAATATGGCGTGCTTCTAAGGTCTTGGGCGTTTCGAACTCGGTGGAATGGGTGTCGTAATAATCACGGGTTTCATCCTCGCTGACTTTCACCCCAGATTCGAGCTCCCGGGGGTCAAAAAAAAGGTAGCGCAACTTTCGCTTGGGGGGCGTTTTGTATTGTTCTTTGTGTTTATCGTAAAAAGCTTTGATCTGTTCCTCGGTGGGATTGATATCCTTGTACACCGCCGGATCGAACACCACATAATCTATACTCACCTTGGCGTTACGCCAGTCATACCACCACCGGGCTTCCTGACCGGATACCTTGACCATACCGGTGACAAAATCCCTCAGCTTGTCCACCACCATGGCCTGCCGCTGGTAAATTTCGAAATCTTCGGGCGACATTCTCAGCTGAGCCAGCACGTTCTGATAACGCCGGATGTTAAATGCACCCCCCGACTGAAAAATGGGCAGGTTTTCAATGGCCCTGGCCAATTCTTCATTTTCAACCCGGATGTTGAGCCGGTCAGCCTCATCGAGCAGCACCTGCTGATCAATGAGCTGGTTTAACGCCTGACGTTTTACCTGCAGCGTCTTGATCATATCCTCATTCAGGGCATTGCCGAATTGTCGGCGCAGCTGTTGCAGCAGATTGTCATAGGATCTGCTGAAATCTCCCACGGAAATGGGTTGGCCGTTTACCAACGCCACGCGACCGGCGCGACGCGACGTATAGCTTCCCACCCCCCAGAACACGAAGACCACCACGATGGCCCCCAGCAGGATCTTGATCATCCAGGTACCTGCATTTTTTCGCATCAAACTGAGCATAACGGATCCTTCTCTATAGCCTGCAACAGACCTCAGCACACCAATCTTGACTTTTAGACCATGGTGCGTCTGGGCACGTTTCAGGAAAACGAATTATACAATCAGCGACAGCGGTTTCTGCTGATGATCCATCTTGGTCCCCACCGATGCGGCGCAATAAACGCAACGATACTCATACTTGTCGCCCTCAGGGAGCACCAGCAGCAGGTGCTTGCGCACCGGCACAGCCTGCTTGCAGTTGGGACAATACAGTTCGGTGGCGTCAAATTCCTTGAACATTCCGGGCTTTTCCCCGGCCGCAAAATGGGTGTCGTCTCTCGGATTCATCTGTCAGCGCCCTTCTTTAAATTGTCTCCAAAAAGCGTTACCCGTCGATTAAAATTAGGTCTTTAAATTCCATGGAATCCAAAAAAATTATGACGCGGTTATATATTACGTAGTTCGGCCCCGCTGTTTATAAGATCTTCGGATAGGCAGTACCGGGGCCTTAAGGGGACCCGAAATGCCTGGCTTCTCCGACCCAGGAATTTTTTTGAAAACGTCATATTTAAACTTTTTAAATTATCCTAATACAATGTTTTTGTCAATAATTATCAAGTTTTCGACCTGCGTCCAACACCTTTGAAAACTTGCCCCGCAGCGTAACAGGTCAACCCGAAAATTTGTATTGACAGTTTCGGCAATTATCGGTAATAGACAGCCGTACTTTCGGGGCTGTAGCTCAGCTGGGAGAGCGCATGACTGGCAGTCATGAGGTCAGGGGTTCGATCCCCCTCAGCTCCACCATAAATATCAACGGTTTACGTTAAATCAGCGTGAGCCGTTTTTCCTTGGCGTGAGTATTTTGCGACTATTTGTTCTTCCCGCGAGACCCGAAAAGCAGGTTGACGTCCGCCTTTTTGGGGTCAGGAGATAGGAGGGCATATCTCAGGGTCAGGGTCATGGACTTGTGGCCTAAAAGCTTCTGGACGTCCTTCAACGATCCACCCCTATCGAGCACCCGGGATGCAAATGTATGTCGTAAGTCATGGAATCTGAAATCTTCGATCCCTGAACGTCTGACGGCCGCCCTAAATGCCGTTTTGATTTCTTTTACGGGATGTCCGTGGTAGGTAAAGACATAGTCACTCTTTAGCTGGTCCCGCTGCCGCATCCGTTTTAGCAGGTCGTCAAAGGGATCACTGATGGGAATCTGCCGGGCTTCCCCGGTCTTGTTGTTGTCCAGATAAATGAAGCCATTTCTGATCTGATCCCACTTCAATGACAGCAGTTCCCCACGACGACAGCCAGTCAATATGGCTGCCTCGACAAGATCTCGCAAATACCCCCGACACTCTGCCAAAAGCCGCTGGATCTCATCTTCCGACAGAAACCGCAGCCGCTTGTTCTCCTCTTTGAGCATGAGTTGTTCCCCGGCTTCAAACGGCGATCGGTCGATCATGTCCCAGCTAACCGCTTTTGAAAACATATGCCGCAGGCATGCCATATGCCGGTTGATGGTCGCCGGCTTGGCAAACTTGCCACGCTGGGTGACCGTCCCTTGCATCTTCTGGCGCCAGGCTTCGATGTCAATGTACTTGATCTGTGATAGTCGGGCACTGCGTCCGAAGTGATTGAGTATGGCTTTTATAAAAAAGCGCTTTGAAGATTTATAGCTGGATTGATCTTGGTAGATTTCGGCATACTTGTCAGCCAATTGGTCTAACGTGGTTGTGTATTCGCGTTTTTGGTCAAGACAACCGTTTTGCTTCACAGGAGACTGACGCTTTGCCAGCTCTGCAACAGCATCTTTTTTCAACTTAAAACGCTTCCGAATTCGCTTGCCGGATGGATCGTAATAGTCGATCTGATAGCTATTTCCTACTTTTCTGATTGCCATAATGGGAAAATCTTACCATTTTGCGCTTTTCGCCGCAACCGCCAAATAACCGGCCGCATCAGAAATGGGGTGCCCTCTGCCCCGGTCCCTATCAAGTAGACAATTATTGTCATGTTCTTGACAATAATTGACATGTCAGGGCCGGTTGAATAGGCATTTATTCCTTCTGGAAGCCTGATATCTAGTCATAAATTGCACGTTTTTTGGTGGCCGGCCATTGACCCTGGCCAACGGTTTGCCTGCAGGATGCTGAACACCAATATTTCATTTTGTTTTAATAGGTTGTGGATAATCCATGCAAACTACACCAGGGATCTCAAAAACGTTAAAGGAAACCTGCTAAATCGAATAAGCTCACTTTTTGAAGTCATCGTTTGGAACGAGTAGCATAATTTACATCAAAGTTGGCATCACTATTGCTTATTAGAAAGGGCAGCGTCAAGCGAATTTAGATTGGATCTTTTCCATAAGCAAAACGGCAGATAGCCTAAACGGTTTCTCGGGTGAACGTGCATCTTTTCTCCGGGCATCTCTAAACTAAATAAAATATAATTTTTTATAACGTGTTTTGCGCCGGGGTTAACAACGACACTTTGTGAAACCGTTAGGCTGCTCCTTTACAGCACACCGCCCTCAGGAATATTTTGGCGTCGTCCCCGG
>Ga0316189_10005382_pt1 | contig 12265 bp, 9 predicted proteins | sample LowCovwburrow_MG_FD_204930 | JGI IMG/M metagenome (GOLD analysis project Ga0316189, IMG submission 204930) | Coastal sediment microbial communities from Maine, United States - Lowes Cove worm burrow | ecosystem: Environmental > Aquatic > Marine > Coastal > Sediment | place: USA: Maine... | reverse complement strand
GAGGAACTGTAGTTCCTCCCCGGATGCGATCTTTAATATGGACATTTATAATATGACAACCATAGGCCTCAATCTCTTCCCCATGATCATAGCCAAGAGAAGCACTATTGCCAATATCGTAGGTAATCCCAAAATATTTTGGCTCAAAATCTGCCATAAATTTAGCAAGCCGGGAAGGCTGGTAGTCAGACTCAAAACTGATCTTAACTCTCGACTTTGAAAGAAGCGGCTTGATTTCAGCAAGTTCTTTTTTCAAGTTATTTTCCTGTTCATCATTTTCGAGGCGTCCATCATCGACCAAAGGAATGAGAACAGTCTGGATACCAATTTCCCCACAAGCTTCAATTATATTTTTCAGATCGGTAATCAGGGCTTCTCGCTCCCGCCCTTCCCTTTTATAAAAAGGAGCATGCATAAAGCAATCTCCTGTCAAAGATTTTATTTCTATCTTATGTGAATTCATTAAAGCTTTGACTTTGGCGCGTCCGCTTTGGTTCATCAAGGGGTTTTCATATAGCCGATCATGATCCAATGTCCATTCCATCAATGAAAATTGGCACTTCTCTGCTTCCATAAATTCGTTTTCCCAGTAAGGCCACGGAAAACACTGGATTTTCCCATCGATCAAAGGAGAAAGCCTGCCCTGCATAAAGCCTATTTTACCCATAGTTTTGGTTTAGGCTCAGCGCCTAATTGTTAAAAGATTTGAACAAGTTCGAGGATATTACCCTGAGGGTCCCTGCAAAAAGCAGCTTTTGCAGTTTTCTCAGGATTGACCATAGGCGGAGAAATAAATTGTGCTCCAGCTCCCATCAAGCCTTCGCAAACACTATCCAGATCTCCAACCGTGAAAGCTATATGAGACAAACCCAAGTCATTGATGTTTCGCCGGACCCTTTTGCCGACAGGAGACTTGTACTGCAGAAGCTCGATCAAATTACCATCTGGCGCTTCCAGTTTAACGGTGGTGACACTGGCCTCCCGAAACCCTAGGATTGTTGCAATAAAAGACCCACTTTCTTCATTGCGATTTTTCACTTTAAAGCCAAGAAGGTCCACATAGAAACTGAGCGCATCATCCAGGTTATCGGTTACTATACCCATGTGACGTATGTTCGTTATCATTTTTCTATTTGGTCAGCCTCAAAAATTGATTCCGCCAACACATCTAGCCCTTCAATAAGAGCCTCCCTGGAAATAACAAGAGGAGGGGCCAGTTTTATAGACTCCCTTCCAGTATGAACAACTAGCAGCCCTTTATTCATACAAAGTTCGCACACCTTGCTGGGGAAATGGCCATCTGGCTCATGGCTTCCCGGTTTTTTAAAAAGCATGGCCGCGATCATTCCCTTCCCAAGCACGTAACTGATTCGATCTGGAAACCTTTCTTTTATTGCCATTAATTTCTCATGGAATAATCTACCTTTTTGCTCCGACTCTTCCACAAGGTTCAGAGACTCTATTTCTTCAATGGTAGCGAGCCCAGCAGCACAGACAACAGGATTGGCAGAATGCGTACTACTCATATTCCCTATTTCTGGGAGGTCCATCACCTCTTTACTTCCCAAGACACCAGACAAGGGAAAACCAGAGCCCATTCCCTTTCCACAACAAAGGAGGTCGGGCTTAACACCATAATGCTCATAACCAAAACGTTTTCCCGTTCTCGCGAACCCAGCTTGCATCTCATCAAAAGCAAGTAACATGCCGTGTTTTCTGCATAACCGCTCAAGACCCTGAACAAATTCTGCGGGATAAAAAACCGCTCCCCACCCCTGAAAGGTCTCCAACATCACACCACAAATATCCTTGTCAAAATCCACACCTGAATCTAAAAGTTTTTTTAATCCGTTGCTCAAAAATTCTTCTACACTGGCACCACCCAGCACCCATGGATAAGGAAAAGGAATATGATGAATATCCGGGTCAACAAAGCCTATCCATTCTTTTTGCTCCTTATTAGAGCTTAAAAGCTGAGCCCCCAGTGTCCTACCATGCCAATTATTTTCCACACAAATAATTCCCAGCTTTCTTTTTCCGTTCTTCTGCCCCTGCATACGCATCAACTTTATTGCGGCCTCAGTGGCTTCGGTCCCGGAAGACAAAAGAAACGCCTTTTCGAATTGGGCGAATTCGGTTAGCTTCTTCAGATATTCAACTCTAATTTTACTGGCATACGCATAGGTGTGAATCAGGCTCTTTTCAAGAACTGCCTGCACGGATGAAACCAGGTGAGAATTTGCGTGACCGATATTAACAACAAAAATAGTACTGGTAAAATCTATCCACTTGTTTCCAGCAATGTCATAAACACTCCAGCCCTTGGCCTTATCCCAAACGATGGGCATTTGCCCTTGCATGGATCGAGACTCCACGCCTTCCAACCCCTCCAACACATCTTTCGTCCCAGGCGCTGGAATTGACGTTTGAATCAACCGGTGCTCTGTCTGAATCAGAGGAACTTCTTGAGGATTTCTGGGGAAATTATAATTGCTACTCATATTTTAATCCGAGAATAACTCATTGCACAAATCTTGATTTTTTAAAATTTGATAATCCAGGTAATCAAAATCATCCGCAGAATCTATTTCCACGACGCGCGGTGTTTCAAATGGAATAACTTTATTGCCATGAATTTTTTCCGGGTTTTGTAGCACAAATGAGCTTCTAAGAATATCCACATACCCATTTGGATGGTAGGTTGTGGAAAAATTTTGCCGAGGAAAATTAGCAACATCCAACTCCATGGATTTGGTGCATATGCAGGCAAGATAATCCCCTTCCACCTGTAGACACTTGTAGGCAGTTTCCGACATCTCATGTACTGACCTTAGAGCAGTAGCTTCCCGATCTTTCCGAATTTTCTGGATAGCTTCTTCAAGGAGACGCGGATCTCGAAGCGGGGTTGTTGGACGCAAATGCACTATCAACTCAGGAACCGGCTGACCAACTTCAATCATCCAATCAAGGAAATGCTTAATCACGTCGTAATCCGTGGAACCATCACCACTGACATCCGCCGGCCTCTTAAATGGAACTTCCGCGCCGTATTCCCTGGCGATCAAAGCATATTCATCGGAATCTGTCGAAACAATAACACGACTTATATTCTTGGCAATCAGGGCTACCTTGACAGAATATGCCAGCAGGGGATGATTCTGGATCCGTCGAATATTCTTATCCACCACACCCTTGGAACCAGCCCTTGCGGGGATCAAAGCAATAATACTTGAAGCAGTTTTTTTTTGCATCAGACAGAAGTCGCGTTTCCAATTTTTTCAAAAATATACTCAACCACTTCCCTGACGACTCCCTTTCCCCTGGCAGCTTTTAATATGATTTTTGCTGAGTTTTTTATTTTTTGATCCACATCTGCCGGAGCAAAACTATACTCCAGATATTTCAGGAGGCCCATATCTTTGCGGGAGTCACCCGCATAACAAACTCGAGTAATATCTAACCCATTTTTTTCAGCAATCCCCTTAAACCCCTGCAGTTTTTCCTTACAACCAGACAGAAAAAAATCGGGTTCGAATCGCTTCCTGACGTAATCACAAAATTTCGAGTTTTCTGCCGTTATAAATCCAACTTTTATTCCCGCTCGCTTGAGAGCAAAGATGGCATCAATATCCTCAAAAAGAATGCGCTTGGTCTCATTACCTGAAGAGTCGACATAAATCGCTCCGTCCGTCAAGATGCCATCGATATCAAAAAAAGCAACATCTATCACTACTTTCTCCTCAATTTTTCTCTAATGGGGATTTCACTTTCAAAGACCGTTTTAACCCCATTACCAAGCGTGACCGACAACTCTCTAATATCACGAACCAATCGTTGAATCCCCTGCGGCTCAACAGAAGCCGACTGATCGCTTCCCCACATGGACCGATCCAAGGTAATATGGCGCTCAACCATGGAAGCCCCCAACACCGCAGCAGCATAGGAAGGAGCCAGTCCCACCTCATGCCCTGAATAACCTATTGGAACAGGAAATTTCTCTCGAAGAGTGTTTATCATATTCAGATTTAATTCCGCAGCGCTAGAAGGGTAAGTGCTCGTTGCATGCAGAATGATCAAATCTTCCAGTCCCAACACGTCAACAGCGTGCTCTATCTCTTCCATCGTGCTCATCCCCGTAGAAAGGATGATTGGTTTTCCACATTTTCTATGATGGCGCAAAAGATCATCGTCCGTAAGAGACGCCGAGGCAATTTTATAGCATGGGGGGTTAAATTTTTCAATGAAGTCAACGGCCCCTTCATCCCAACAAGACACGTACCAGTGGATGTTTTTTTCTTTGCAATATTTATCGATCTCTGAATACTCATCGACCCCGAACTCTAAGCCTCTTTTCAAGTCACCGTTGGTTGCCCCAAAAGGGTTTTCTCGGGGACGCGCAAGCTCATCTGAAGTATAAACCACATCAACCGTTCGCTTCTGAAATTTCACAGCATCACAACCACATTCCGCTGATATATCAATAAGTTTCTTGGTCGTTTCCATCGACCCGTTATGGTTGATCCCAATTTCCGCGACAATATAACAAGGCTGGCCATCGCCAATAAGCTTTCCGCCAATCTTCACAGTTCTACTACTCATAAATAAATTCCTTTTAATTAATGAACGATATTGAAAAAATCAACCCACAACCAAAGCAATCGGAACCAAATATCTCCAGATCAGACCTTCTCGAAGTATATGGCCAGCATATTAATCTCATCATAATTCAACCCCACTAGCCACCCAATACCTAAAATCAAGACCTAACCACCTTGGACGAAAGGGCTCAGAAAAAATCCGTATCTATTTTTACTCTCACCTGATTGTCGGTTAAGTGTTTTTGGGATTATGAGAAGGTATCACTTGCCCCGCACAAACTCGCCGACAACTTATAAATCCACAATCAGAGCAAGGTTATATTCAGAATTATGCTAGAGGCTAGTTTCTCAATAATCTCTGAGGACTGCTTAAATATTCCGACCTGCTGGAGCAATTTTTTTGAGCTCGCATAATTGTGCCAACATTAGCCGAAGGTCCTTGCTAGAATAATCTGGGTTCAAAGCAAAACCACACAACTCATCTACTTTACTTCCAAAATCACACCCTATAAGACGCTGTGATTTGACACTTTTTATCTTTAAGTGACCTGTTGGCACCAAAACCTCATCGGCTTCAGTTAATTCCTCTTTAATTTTTTCACCTTCACGGAGCCCAATAATCTCAATCTCCATTTCTTCATCCGGCAAGTAACCAGCCAGACGAATCATTTTCTTTGCCAAGTCTATAATCTTTATTGGGCTTCCCATTTCAAGAAGCAACACACCTTGCTCACCCCCCAACGAAGCAGCTTGGAGAATAAGCTGGGCCGCCTCAGAAATCAACATAAAGTATCTGGAAATATCTGGATGGGTAATCAGCACAGGGCCACCAGATTCTATTTGCTTTTGAAATAGCGGGATCACACTCCCATTACTCCCTAAAACATTTCCGAACCTCACAGCCATGTACTGGGTTTTACTTTTTACGTTTATAAATCGAATGTAAGATTCAGCAATGTTCTTAGTCATCCCCATGACATTTTCAGGGTTGACCGCTTTATCGGTTGAAACCAACACAAATTTTTCAACACCATATTGATCAGACAGGTCCGCAGTTAATTTGGTTCCAAAAACATTATTTGTTATAGCTTGGTCAATATTAATTTCCATTAGCGGGACATGCTTATACGCAGCAACATGGAAAATTATCTGCGGCTTGTACTTGGAAAAAATTTTCTCCAAGTTAGGCCTATCAGTAATTGAATTGAATAAAAAATATTTTCGAGCTTTACTTGAAATGGTCGATAGGCGAGCGCTCAAATCAGAAAGATAGTTTTCGCCCTTATCTATCATAATCAGGTCAGACAGATCATATCTCAGCAATTGACAGCAAAGCTCTGTTCCAATGGAGCCGCCAGCCCCTGTAACCAAAACCCTCTTGTTGCTAAGTAAATGATTGATTGATGACAAATCCAAAAAAACCTCCGCCCGGTTCAAAAGATCGCTGATCTCAAGGTTTCTTATATTGGATATATGTTGTTCTTTAGTGTTTAAGTTTGTTATGGCAGAAACCATCTTGTATTTGGCTCCACTTTCCAAGCACAATTGCTGAATTTTGCTTAATTCCTCACCAGATATATTATTTGCCCCTAATATTTCTTTAATGTGTAATTGCTGCGCCAACCCCGGAATAGCATTTCGTTTCCCCAGAACTTTGATCTTATTAATTGCTATACTCTGTTTCCCGGGGTCATCGTCAATAAATCCCATCACTTCATAAGTGGATTTTGGGAAGCTCTGCAAATATTTAAGGAGATTCGCTCCAAAATCTCCCGCCCCATAAATCAGGACAGGTATGGTCGCGCTATTGGAGGTAGATTTAAATTTAGCTCGCTCCCTAAAAATTCTCCAACCTAAACGAGCCCCCCCCAAAAACATAACCAGCAAAACCGCATCAATGGTCATTATTGAGCGCGGAATCAGAATTGCTCGATTGTAAATAAAAATAGCAAATAAAATTAAAAATTCGCCCACTACCACAGCTTTAATAATATTGATCAAATCATCAAGACTTGCATATTCCCAGCAAATCGAATAGAAGCCAAAATAAAAATAACTAACAGACCGACAAATTAAAACAATAGGTAACAGGGTGATAAAATGAACTAGGAAGGATTCAGGTATTTCTCCTCCAAATCGGAGGGAAAAGGCCAAATACATCGAGATCAACCCCAAAAGGGCATCCAAAAGAAATAGTAAAGTGCGTCTGTTAAGGTATGACATGCAAGGTGATTTGAATTAGGGGAATATTTATTTCCGAATATCAAAATCAAATTATAACAAAGTTAGGCCTCCAGCAACCCAAAAGTTCGCCAGCCGCAAAAAGCATTTGCCAAGTTAGACCGTTTAAAGGCAAAGAAGCAGACTGCTTGGCCTCGGAAAGGGCCCGGCATTTCCATTTAGGAATATTACACGCAAGCTGGGCGTCTCTGAATAAACTTTTTCCGTTGAGGCAAAAGCATGGTGGACTAGCCCGAATGTTGCATAAGAAAGAGATCGCAAACTGCTTTCAAGTTTTTTATTAAGGCTGGCTTGGCAATCAAAGAAAGAAATTTACCGCGATAGATTGCGCCCCTCCAATTCGAGTTCTGTGGATGTCTTTTATTGCACCAAGCAGATCGCTTGTTCAAACAAGTGGGTCGGAGCCTGACTACTCCAGAAGCCTGGTTGATGCGTAAAGCACCTGAGAAAGAGGCCAAACTTTTTTGGGCTATGCCCTGAAGATGGAGGAACCGAAACAAATTGGCATTGACCTAAAAGTCAACGACTGAACAACAATCGGCTTTGGACATGTGCTTTCAGGGTCGGATCCACATACAATCTACTTGGAATGAGCAAACTGGCTCCAGCTGGTGCAGTGACATAACCCAAAGGAGTCAGGCGAAGATTCAGAAGGGCGCAGACGAGCAAAAAGAACAAAGTGTATTTATGGCGAAACAACTCGTTCCCCCTGAATTTTTATCGAAACACGCAGACTTTTATAAAATCACGGATTTTTTTCAGCACCCTGCGCAGAAATAACCGAGATGGCACGGTTGAAACAACAGGGGGAATAGAGCCTAAAGTTGAAGCCTTTGGTGGTGCGGATCTGAGCCGAAACAATATTTCCAAGGGAGAGGTATTACGCGGGATAAGCTGTCCAATAAATGAGCACAGGTCAAGACACTCAAAATATTAATGAATTCTAAGCATATATACAATATAATCCCCATGGAGTTTACAAGTTAGTCTTGATGGGCAAAATCAGCCATCAGGCAAATCCTGTTATGGGCCTATAAGTTATACTTTGCCCCATTCCGAGCTAATCGTCACTCGTCAATCATGAATCTAGTCCTTATCCATTCAAAATATTTCAATTCATGGGAAGCTTTGGGATTGGGATATATAGGTGCCTATATAAAAAAACATCACCCCGATTTAAATATCACCTTTTATCAGGGCTGTTTTGATGACGATGAAAAAATAATTTCAGGATGTGCCAAGGCTGATATCGTAGCATTCTCCTGCACCACCCCAACCTTCCCCTATACTCAGAAGCTGGCAAAAGGCATTAAAGCGATCAATCCTCAATCCCATATTGTGGTTGGAGGTTATCATCCTTCCGCCGCACCAGAGGCTTCACTTGTTGACCACATAGATCAGGTAGTAACTGGTGAAGGAGAATCAGCTTTATCAGAAATCATCAAAGGTAATAGGGAGAAAACCATCCAGGGCCGAGCCATGCAATTTGATGAGTTGCCTTGGCCAGACAGGGAACTAATTCAAAATGATCGAAACATACAAGTAGCTTATAATGACAATCAGAAAAGGATCACCTCTTTTCAAAGTCACAGAGGCTGTCCTTTTATGTGCCGGTATTGCTTGGACGGTTTTTACAAGGTTCTATACGAAAACAATAGGAAAGCCACCACCAGATATAGATCCGTGACAGACCTACTGGATGAAATTGATTTTGTAGTAGATAAATACCAATTGGACCTAATCAAGTTTTCTGACCCAACCTGGAACACGAAAATAGATTGGGTTGTTGATTTTTGCAAAGAAAAAATCAAAAGAAAAATAGAGATCCCTTTTTACCCGAATATGCATGCCACTCTTTGCTCAGAAGAAATGATCGCCCTGATGGCAGATGCGGGATGTTATGAAATTGCCTTGGGAGTGGAATCCGGTTCCCCAAAAATTCTCCAGCAAATAGGAAAAGGAACTACAGTAAAAACCATAACCCGGGCTGTTGGGTGGGCAAAAAAATATGGCTTGGTTGTTCGGGGTTACTTTATATTGGGAATGCCTGACGAATCAAATGAAGATTTGAAGATGACAGAACAATTGGCCGAAAGCTTGGAATTGGATGAGTATGGTTTCTCCATACTATGTCCTTACCCTGGAACTCAAATGTACGATAAGGATAAATTCCACGATGTAAACTGGGAAGATGCAGACGAATATAGCAATAATTTCTGGAAAACCAACCACCTTTCCAACCAAGAACTAAAAGATTGGCAAAAGTATTTAACCGATAAATTCAAAGAAAAGCTGACCTGGCACAACCGTGCCATAGGTCATGGCGTTCAATAAAAATTCCCCTAAAAAAACTCTATGGATAACATTTCATTGTCAAAACCCGACATCACCCAATTGGAACGGGATGCGGTATTGGACGTCCTTGACGGATCCAGTAGATTGAGCCTCGGCCCGAAAATAGAAGAATTTGAAACTAAGTTTGCAAATTATATCGGGACTCGCCATGCCGTAGCTGTAAATAGTGGCACGAGTGCACTCCACCTTTGCGTATTATCTCTCAACCTCAAAGCCGGTGACGAGGTTATCACGACACCGTTTAGCTTCATCGCTTCATCAAATTGTCTGCTTTATGAAAATTGCACTCCGGTTTTTGTTGATATAGACCCGCACACTCTGAATATGGATACGAGTCAAATCGAGGCTTTGATTACAGAAAAGACTAAAGCCATTCTCCCTGTGCATGTTTTTGGGCTACCCTGCAATATGGATGAAATATTCCGACTCGCAGAAAAATACAACCTTCGAATTATTGAAGACGCCTGCGAAGCCATTGGCGCAACATTCAACAATAAAAAAGTGGGCGGGCTGGGTGACTGTGGTGTTTTTGGTTTTTACCCAAATAAACAAATGACCACGGCTGAGGGAGGGATTATCACCACCAACAATGATGAGATGGCCGATTTGTGCCGCAGCCTCAGAAACCAAGGCCGCGACAATAATCGCTCTTGGCTGGTTCATCAGCGGCTAGGATACAACTACAGGATCAGCGATATCCAATGCGCATTGGGCACCGTACAACTGTCCAGGATTGATGAGCTTCTGGAAAAACGCAAAAAGGTAGCCGATCTCTACAATTCCTATTTAAAAGATTTTCCAAGGGTCATTCTACCGGGAAGCATGACCAAAACTGAAAAAAGCTGGTTTGTCTACGTTATACGCCTGGAAGATAACTTTTCAAACGAGCAAAGAGACCAAATACTATCTCACCTGAGAGAGCAGCGCATAGAATGTAGCAACTACTTCCCGCCTATCCATCTCCAACCTTTTTATGTAGAAAAATTCGGGTACAAATCTGGTGACTACCCCGTTACAGAAAAAATCTGCGAAAGAACCGTCGCCCTCCCGTTCTATGGAGACCTCTCTGAAAATGATGTGTCCTATATCACAGATAATTTGAAACAAGCTGTGGAAACTCAATTGACTAGTTTTCCAACAAAAACCACATCAGGTGGATGATTAAAAGATTTTTCGACTTCTCTCTGGCTCTAACGAGCTTGGTTTTCCTCTCTCCCATATTTCTCATTCTAGCTCTGATCATAAAGATAGAAACACCCGGACCTGTTTTTTTCAGACAAGCACGAATGGGAAAAAATTTCGTCCCCTTTCAAATATTCAAGTTCAGAAGTATGGTAGTAGACAACAGCGAGAAACCCTTGCAATTAGCCATCACCAATGACTCCAGAATAACGACTGTCGGAAAAGTATTAAGGAAATCCAAGCTGGATGAAATTCCTCAACTCATAAATATCCTAAAGGGTGAGATGAGCTTTGTGGGCCCCAGACCAGAGTTGGAAATGTTTACAGATAAATATCATGAGGAGTTCGCAGAAATACTTAGGGTAAAACCAGGGCTAACCGACCTTGCTTCCGTTGAGTTTAAAGACGAGGAATCGCTTCACAGCAGCTCAGAAAACTCGATAGCAAACTATATTGAACATATAATGCCCAAGAAAATCGAGATGGCAAAAACTTACTCTAAAAACCCTTCTTTTTTACTTGATCTGCAAATTATTTTTAAAACCCTGCTCAAGTTAATATTCAGGTGACAGGGTTATCGTGCCCTGCAGGTGTGGGGGCGACATACTTGTCGTCCTTCAAGGTGATTTCAAAAGCTAAACTGCGCCTAGTTTGCCAGGTGAAAATATAATTGATTTTTTTCAGACGGGAAAGGTGACCCTGTACCGTGCGCGGGTCCATTGCCATTTTAGCGGCTATGCCATCAACTGAAACCTCTGGACCTTAGCGGTCGAACTTTCAAGTTACACAGAAACTTGAAGAACATATAGGCCGGGTGAGCGACGCCGAACTGTTTCAGATGCTTTGGCATGTACTCCCATTTGAAGACGACGACAAAAGGTTCTGTGAACCTATGCTCACTCATATCTGTACCCCTTTCGCTTCCAGCGGGCTTCCAGCACAAAAAAGGCCCATTCTCAAAAAGAGAGTGGGCCTCTTGAACGAAATCAAACACCTAAAACAGGGCTTTACAGGTCTTAAAAGTTGGCGTCCCCAGCGGGATTCGAACCCGCGTCGCCGGCGTGAAAGGCCGGTGTCCTGGGCCAGGCTAGACGATGGGGACTTCCAAGTTTTATCAAGAAAAGAAGAAATGAGCCGCGAAGGGATCGAACCTTCGACCACTTGATTAAAAGTCAAGTGCTCTACCAACTGAGCTAGCGGCCCTTTCTTAAACCAAAAGCGAAGGTGAGAAATTAACAAACCTACCCTAACATGTCAATGCATTTATTTGGCTTGATTTTATACCTAAGGCCCAATAATATCTATCTTTAACCTATTTTATCCCTGAATTCACAAAACCCGCTCTATAAAGAGGTTCGCTTTGGAAAAGTCTGAAAAAATCTGGCTCGATGGAAAAATGGTCCCTTGGCACGAAGCCAATGTTCATGTCCTCACTCATACCCTGCACTACGGATTCGGCGTCTTCGAAGGCATTCGTTGCTACAATTCCAAAGAAAACGGCTCGGCCATTTTTCGCCTGCAAGAACATATAGACCGGCTATTTCAATCCGCCGTCATTCTCGGCATTGAAGTGCCTTTTTCCAATAAAGAAATTTATGACGCGACCCTCGACGTCGTCCGGCAAAATAAGCTGGAGGAATGCTACATCCGTCCCATCATATTTCTCGGCGATAACAAAATGGGGCTCAACCCGAAAGGGGTCAATGTCCGTTGTGCCATCGCCGCCTGGCCCTGGGGCACCTATCTGGGAGAAGACGGCCTCGAGAAGGGCATCCGTGTCCGCATGTCTTCCTTCACCCGGCACCATGTCAATGTCACCATGACCAAGGCCAAAGCCTGCGGTTACTACATCAACTCTATTCTGGCCAAGGCCGAGGCCGTTCGTGACG